>Ga0160447_100443_pt1 | contig 20265 bp, 23 predicted proteins | sample HID1973K_E1MG_FD_108222 | JGI IMG/M metagenome (GOLD analysis project Ga0160447, IMG submission 108222) | Enriched mosquito-associated microbial communities from UW Madison campus, WI, USA - HID1973K_E1 MG | ecosystem: Host-associated > Arthropoda: Insects > Digestive system > Unclassified ...
TCGGCGATCGGAGTCGGGCTCGCCGACGACATGTTCATCGAGATGGCCGATCAGCACTTCCATCATCAGCGCATGCATGGCGCCCTTGGTGGCCGCCATCTGCACGAGAACGTCCCCGCACTCGACTTCGTCATCGAGGGCCCTTTCCAGCGCAGCGACCTGGCCAGCGATCCGGCGGACTCGAGCGAGCAGGGATTTCTTGTTGCGGGAGATGTGCGCCATCGCGCTGATCCTATACCCTAGGGGGGTATCCAGCCAGGCCCCACTGATGTCCCTAGACGCGCTCGCCGCACAGCGACGCCATTCCCACGCTTTCGACGCCGGCAATGCACTGGCCGAGCGGGCCGCGCGTCGCGCGATGTGGTTGACCCTGGCGATGATGGTGGTGGAGATCGCCGGCGGTTGGTGGTTCAACTCGATGGCGGTACTCGCCGACGGCTGGCACATGAGCTCGCATGCGTTGGCGCTGGGCCTGTCTGCCTTTGCCTATGCGGGCGCGCGGCGTTATGCGCACGACCGCCGGTTTGCCTTCGGGACCTGGAAGATCGAGATCCTGGGCGGCTATACCAGCGCGATCCTGCTGCTGGTCGTGGCCGCATTGATGGTGTTCCAGTCCGTGCACCGCATCCTGCAGCCCAGCCCCATCCACTATCACGAGGCGATCGTCATTGCGGTCGTGGGCCTGGCAGTGAATCTGTTGTGCGCCTGGTGGCTGCGGGACCACGGCCATGGGCACGACCATCACCATCACCACGATCACGACTCGCATCACCACGGCCATGGCCATACGCACGACCTGAACCAGCGCTCGGCCTATCTGCACGTCATTGCCGACGCCGCGACATCGGTGCTGGCGATTGTCGCGCTGCTGGGCGGCCTGTATTTCGGCGCGTCGTGGCTGGATCCGGTGATGGGCCTGGTGGGCGCGGTACTGGTCACCGTTTGGGCTTGGGGCTTGCTGCGGCGTAGCGGCCGGATTTTGCTGGATGCCGAGATGGACGCGCCGGTGGTTGAGGAGATCCGCGAGGTCATCGAGCAAGGTGGGGCGGCCGCGCGGATCAGCGATCTGCATGTCTGGCAGGTGGGCCGTGGCAAGTACGCGTGCGTCATCGCTCTGGTCAGCGAGGACGACCTCGATGCAGACGATTTCCGCCAGTTGCTGTCGATCCATGAAGAACTGGTGCACGTCACGGTGGAAGTGCATCGCCCGGCGACTCGCTGAGCGACCCCAGGGGAAACGGTGAATCCGCTGGAAAGTCGCTTGCCAAGGTCTGTGCGCAAAGGACGGAGCGGCCTTTGTCCATGCCATCGGGTTCCTGGACCCGTCCGTCGACAAGGCTGGGGGGCATCGTCCGGCTCGGCGGGCGATCCCATTTCGGCTGCGGCGACGCGATTCCTGCCTCGGTGCGCAAGGGTTTCGCTGTCGCGCCTATTCATATGCGACAACATGTCGCATGTGCGCGTTGCGGTGATTTGCGCCCAATCATGGCCGGATGGCTTTCGTGAATAAGCCGTAGCGCATAAAATTGCGGGGCTAACCTTGCGTTCTGTCCAGGGCAGCGCCTCCGGGCGCCGTCGACCTGGCGCGCTCCGGCGGTCGACGGGTTGGCGCCCCCCCGCAATTGGATCTACCGATGATTCCGTTGAAATCCCTCGGGCGCGCGCTGCGTCCCGGTCTGGCGTTGTCGATGTTGCTGCTGGCAGGTTGCCAGTCGGCCATCCTCAATCCCAAGGGCCAGGTCGGCCAGGACGAAAAGACCCTGCTGATCACCGCCGTGGTGCTGATGCTGCTGGTGGTGATCCCGGTGATCGCGATGACGATCGCCTTCGCCTGGAAATACCGAGCCTCCAACACCAAGGCCCGCTACGAGCCGAACTGGTCGCACTCGACCGCGATCGAGGTGGTGGTGTGGTCGATCCCGTGCCTGATCGTGTTGGTGCTGGCGGTGCTGACCTGGCGCTCGTCGCACGCCCTGGATCCGTACCGGCCGCTGGAGTCCGAGGTCAAGCCGGTCACCATCGAGGCGATCTCGATGGACTGGAAGTGGCTGTTCATCTATCCGGACCAGAACATCGCCACCGTCAACGAGATCGCGTTCCCGGTGAACACGCCGGTGAACTTCCGGATCACCTCCGACACGGTGATGAACTCGTTCTTCATCCCGCAGCTGGGCACGCAGATCTACGCGATGGCCGGGATGGAGACCAAGCTGCACCTGATCGCCAATGAGCCGGGCGAGTTTTTCGGCATTTCGGCCAACTACAGCGGCCACGGTTTCTCGAAGATGCGCTTCCTGGCCCACGCCACGCCCGACGAAGCGGGTTTCGACGCCTGGGTCGCCAAGGTGCGCGCGTCGCCGCAGTCGCTGGGCGCGGCCGAATACCAGGCGCTGGCGGCCAACCGCAATGACCGCAGCGAATTCCCGGTCACCTACTTCTCGTCGGTCCAGGGCGGCATGTTCAGGGCGCTGATCGATAAATACATGATGGGTCATGGCCACCAAGGCGGCCACGAAGATCATCAGGCGCCGGCCGGTGAGCCGGTCGCCATGTGCACCTCCGGAGACAAGTGATGCTAGGCAAACTCACGATCGAGGCAGTCCCGTACCACGAACCGATCGTCATGGTGACCCTCGGCGTCGTGGCGGTGATGGGCGTCGTCATCGCAGCGCTGCTGACCAAGTACAAAGTGTGGGGCTGGCTGTGGCGCGACTGGCTGACGTCGGTCGACCACAAGAAGATCGGCGTCATGTACATCTTCGTGGCGCTGATCATGCTGCTGCGCGGCTTCGCCGACGCGATCATGATGCGCACGCAGCAGGCGATGGTGGCGGGCGGCAGTCCCGAGGGCATCCTGCCACCGCACCACTACGACCAGATCTTCACCGCGCACGGCGTGATCATGATCTTCTTCATGGCCATGCCGTTCATGACCGGCCTGATCAACCTGGTGGTGCCGCTGCAGATCGGCGCGCGCGACGTCGCGTTCCCGTTCCTCAACTCGCTGAGCTTCTGGCTGTTCGTCGCGGGCGTGGCGTTGATCAACGTCTCGCTGGGTGTCGGCGAGTTCGCGCAGACCGGTTGGCTGGCGTATCCGCCGCTGTCGGGGCTGGAGTTCAGTCCAGGCGTAGGCGTGGACTACTACATCTGGGCGCTGCAGATATCGGGCCTGGGTACATTGCTGACAGGCATCAACTTCTTCGTGACGATCATGCGCATGCGCGCGCCGGGCATGACCCTGATGCGCATGCCGATCTTCACCTGGACCGCGCTGATCACCAACATCCTGATCATCGCCGCCTTCCCGATCCTGACCGTCGCGCTGGCACTACTGGGTGCGGACCGCTACCTGGGTACGCACTTCTTCACCAATGACGGTGGCGGCAACGCCATGATGTACATCAACCTGATCTGGATCTGGGGCCACCCGGAGGTCTACATCCTGGTGCTGCCGGCCTTCGGCATTTATTCGGAAGTGATCGCGACGTACTGCCGCAAGCGGCTGTTCGGCTACACCTCGATGGTCTACGCGACCGCGTGTATCGGCGTGCTGTCCTTCATCGTGTGGCTGCACCACTTCTTCACCATGGGCGCCGGTGCCAACGTCAATGCCTTCTTCGGCATCACGACGATGATCATCTCGATTCCAACCGGCGTGAAGATCTTCAACTGGCTGTTCACGATGTTCCGCGGCCGCGTGCACTTCACCTCGCCGGTGATGTGGACGATCGGCTTCATCATCACCTTCGTCATCGGCGGCATGACCGGCGTGATGATGGCGATCCCGGCGGTGTCGTTCGTGCTGCACAACAGCCTGTTCCTGATCGCCCACTTCCACAACGCGATCATCGGCGGCGTGGTGTTCGGCTACCTGGCGGGCCTGACCTACTGGTTCCCGAAGGCGTTCGGCTTCAAGCTCAACGAGAAGATCGGCAAGGCCTCGTTCTGGTGCTGGATCATCGGCTTCTTCGTGACCTTCACCCCGCTGTACATCCTGGGCTTCATGGGCATGACCCGTCGCCTCAACACCTTCAGCAATCCGGAATGGGTGCCGTACCTGTACGTGGCCGCGTTCGGTGCGCTGATCATCGGCCTGGGCATCTTCTTCAACGTGGCGCAGATCCTGGTCAGCATCTTCCAGCGCAAGAAGAACCTGGACCTGACCGGCGACCCGTGGGATGGCCGCACGCTGGAATGGTCGACCTCCTCGCCGCCGCCGTTCTACAACTTCGCGCACCTGCCGCAGATCGACGATCGCGACCAGTTCTGGGAAGACAAGCAGAAGGGCAAGGGCTGGGTGCGTCCGGAGAAGTACGAGGACATCCACATGCCGCGCAACACGGCGGCGGGTTTCTATATCGGTGCCTTCAGCATCGTGCTCGGGTTCGCGTTGACCTGGCACATCTGGTGGCTGGCGGTGGTGGGCCTGGTCGGCATGATCGGCAGCTTCATCGCGCGCACCTTCGACAACGACATCGATTACTACGTGCCGGCAGCTGAGGTGGAGCGCATCGAGAACGCGCGCTTCGCCCAGCTTGACCAGGCGCAGGCAAAGAAGGCGGTCTGAGCATGTCCACGGCTACTACCCTCGACAACCACGCCGCCCATTCGGGCGGCCACGACCACGATCACGGCCACCACGACGCCGGCGGCAATACCGTCTTCGGCTTCTGGGTGTACCTGATGAGCGACTGCCTCATCTTCGCCGGCCTGTTCGCGACCTATGCGGTGTTGGTCGGCTCGACCGCCGACGGCCCGACGGCGAAGGAGCTGTTCGACCTGCGCTTCGTGCTGGTGGAAACCTTCCTGCTGCTGTTCAGCAGCTTGACCTTCGGCTTTGCGGTGCTGTCGGCAGGCAAGCGCCACATGGCCGGGCTGTATGGCTGGCTGGCGGTGACCGCGCTGTTCGGCCTGGGCTTCCTGGCCATGGAAATCTACGAGTTCAACCACCTGATCCATGAAGGCGCCGGTCCGGGTCGCAGTGCGTTCCTGTCAGCGTTCTTCACGCTGGTCGGCACGCACGGCCTGCACGTGGCCTCGGGCCTGTTGTGGATGGCGGTGCTGGTGATCCAGATCGCCAAGAACGGCCTGACCGCGCGCAACAGCACCCGCTTGGCGTGCCTGAGCCTGTTCTGGCACTTCCTGGACATCATCTGGATCGGTGTGTTCACCATCGTCTACCTGCTGGGAGCGCTGTGATGGCCGGCAACCACAATCATTCCGACAGCCACGCCGAGCAGCATGCCGGCGGCCTGAAGTCCTACCTGATCGGCTTCGTGATGGCGGTCGTGCTGACCGTCATCCCGTTCGCGCTGGTGATGAACAACACGTTCTCCAAGGGCGTGACGGTCATCGTCATCTCGGTACTGGCCGCGGTGCAGATGCTGGTCCACATCGTGTTCTTCCTGCACATGGACCGCTCGCCCGAGCAGCGCTCCAATGTGCACGTGGGCCTGTTCTCTATCCTGATCATCGGCATCGTCGTGGTCGGCTCGCTGTGGGTCATGCACAACCTCAACATGAACATGATGCACTGAGGTCCGGCTCACGGAATCCGGCAAAGGCCGCCTTCGGGCGGCCTTTGCCGTTTCTGGCGGCAAGGTCGCCGGGCAGCTGGTGATGGGCTTGGCGGTGGCGAGCACCGGCAGGCGGGCAGGGCCGTCATGACCTCTGGCATACGGGACCGGCCACGGGGCCGGCGTACGATCGACGGCTTGCCATCCGCCCCACAGGAGAGCCATGAAGATCCGCGCCGTATTGTCGTTGCCGTTGTTGGCCGCGATGTCCCTTCCCGTCGCCCAGGCGCAAACCGCGCCGCCGCGCGATGTGCCGTTCGACGGCCTGCTGCGCGTCGATGTGGACGCCACCGACATCGAGCGCCGGATCTTCCGCGTGCGGACCACGATGCCCGCCACCCCGGGTCCCATGACCTTGCTGTATCCGCAGTGGATCCCCGGCCACCATTCGCCGAGCGGCACGATCGACAAGCTCGCCGGCCTGGTCGTCAAGACCAGCGACGGCAAGGTGCTGCCCTGGGTACGCGACAAGTACGACGTGTATGCCTTCCAGGTCGAGGTGCCCGAGGGCACGCGCGAGATCAGCGCCGAATTCCAGTTCCTGTCCTCGCAGGGCAACGGGCAGGGCCGGGTGGTGATGACCCCGGAAATGCTCAACCTGCAGTGGAACAGCAACTCGCTGTACCCGGCCGGTTACTACGCGCGCAACATCAAGACCCAGGCCAGTGTCACCCTGCCCAAGGGCTGGGAATTCGCCACCGCGCTGGAGACCGAGAGCCGCGTCGGCGACAAGGTGACGTTCAAGCCGATCGATTACGACGACCTGGTCGATTCGCCGCTGTTCGCCGGCAAATATCACGAGCGCGTGGTGCTGGCCGAGGGCAAGCAGCCGGTGGCGCTGAATGTATTCGCCGACGACGCCAAGTACCTCAAGACCACGCCCGAGCAGATCAAGATCCACCAGGCGCTGGTCGCGCAGATGGACAAGCTCTACGGCGCGCGCCACTTCGACCATTACGAGTTCCTGCTCGCGCTGACCGACAAGCTCGGCGGGATTGGGCTGGAGCACCACCGTTCCAGCGAGAACAGCGGGCCGGTCGGCTATTTCACCGAGTGGGACAAAAGCTGGTGGATGCGCGACCTGCTGTCGCACGAGTTCAACCACTCCTGGAATGGCAAGTACCGCCGTGGCGCCGACCTGGCCACGCCGAACTTCAATGTGCCGATGGGTGACAGCCTGTTGTGGCTGTACGAAGGCCAGACCCAGTTCTTCGGTCAGGTCATCGCCGCGCGTTCGGGCCTGTGGAATCCGCAGCAGGCGCGCGAAATGCTTGCCAATGTCGCCGCGACCTACGACCGCGGCCGCCCCGGCCTGGCCTGGCGCAACCTGCAGGACACGACCAACGACCCGACCATCGCCGAGCGTCGTGCGTTGCCGTTCCGCAACTACCAGATGAGCGAGGACTACTACTCCGGTGGCCAGATGGTCTGGCTGGAAGTCGACGGCAAGCTGCGCGAGCTGACCGGCAACAAGCGCTCGATCGACGATTTCGCCAAGGCCTTCTTCGGCATGAACAACGGCGACTGGAAGGTCAATCCGTACACCTTCGAAGACATCGCAGCGACCTTGAACGGCGTGGCGCCCTACGACTGGGCCAGCTTCCTGCGCGAGCGTGTGGACGGCCACGGCCCGCTGACCGGCGGCATCGAGGCCGCGGGCTGGAAGCTGGTCTACAACGACAAACCCAGCGAGGCGTTCAAGGCGCAGGAGACGCGCACCAAGGGTGCCAACCTGACCTATTCGCTGGGCCTGGCGACCAACGGCGAAGGCCTGCTGACCGATGTGCTGTGGGACGGGCCGGCCTTCAACGCCGGACTGGCGCCGGGCATGAAGGTGGTCGCGGTCAACGGACGCGAGTACAGCAACGATGGGCTCAAGGATGCGGTGACGGCGGCGAAGGACGGCAAGACGCCGATCGAGTTGCTGGTCAAGCAGTCGGATCGCTACGAGACGGTGCGCATCGACTACCACGGCGGGCTGCTGTATCCGAACCTGGAGCGCATCGCCGGCAAGCCGGACCGCCTGGCCGAGCTGTACAAGGCGCGCTGACGTGAACGGGGCCGCGCGACTGCAAAGCGACGCGGCCCCTGGTTGGCGATGGCCGATCGCGCTGGCGATCCTGGCGGTCGGCGCCATCGCCGGTGCCTTGATCGAGGGTGTCGGGTTCGAGGGAGCGATCTGGCTGCATTACCTGTGCAAGCCGGCGGCGACGGGGCTGATCATCGCGTACGCCGTGCGTGTGCGCGATGCCGCCGAACCGCGCTACCGGCGCTGGATCCTGGCCGGGCTTGCGTTCTCGCTGGTTGGGGACATCTGCCTGATGCTGCCGGTCGATGCCTTCGTTGCCGGTCTGGCCGCATTCCTGTTCGCGCACCTGTGCTACATCGCCGCGTTGTGGCGAGGCGCGCGTGGCCCGGCGTTGTTCGTCTGCCTGCTGGCGATGGCGGCCTACGCCGCGCTCAATATCGTCGGCCTGTGGCCGCACCTGCCCGCCACGCTGCGCGGAGCGGTGATCGCCTATACCTGCGTGCTGGCGGCGATGGCCGCGTTGGCATTGGCGCGTGCGGTTTCATTGCGAGCCAGGGCCGGGCAGCCCGCGTGGCGGGCGGCGCTGGGTGCATTGTTGTTCGTGGCCAGTGACTCGATCCTGGCCTGGGATCGCTTCGCGGGCCATTGGCCCTGGGCGATCGCTTGGGTGCTGGCGACCTACTACGCCGCGCAATGGTGCATTGCCGGTTCGATTGCCCGTTCCATTGCCGCTTCCATGGACCGTTCGGTCCCTGCCGTCTCGGCGCGCGAGACCGGCGCCGGCTAGAGTAGCGTCGGTTTCCTCGAACGCTCCTTCATGGCCAGCAAGAACAGCAAGTCCCGTATCGCCTACGTCTGCGGCGAGTGCGGCGCCGAATACAGCAAGTGGCAAGGCCAGTGCACCGAGTGCAACGCCTGGAATTCGCTCAGCGAGATCGTGCTTGAGAGCTCGCCTACGGCGGCCAAGGGGCCGGCCACCAATCGCCGCGGCGGCTGGGCGGGCACGGTCGAGGCGCCGAAGATCACCGCGCTCAAGGACGTCCAGCACAGCGAGCACGCACGCGTGAGCACCGGCATCGGCGAGTTCGACCGCGTGCTCGGCGGCGGCCTGGTCGAAGGGGCGGTGGTGCTGGTCGGTGGCGACCCGGGCATCGGCAAGTCCACGCTGCTGCTGCAGGCGCTGGCGAAAATGGCCGGGCAGTTGCCGGTGCTGTACGTCACCGGTGAAGAGTCGCTGGCCCAGGTCGCCGGTCGCGCGGTGCGCCTGGACCTGCCGCTGGAGGGGCTCAATGCGTTGGCCGAAACCGGCATCGAGCAGATCCTGCAGCACGCCAGCATCGCGCGCCCGCGGTTGATCGTCGCCGACTCGGTGCAGACCTTGTGGAGCGAGTCGCTGACCGCCGCGCCCGGCTCGGTGAGCCAGGTCCGCGAGAGCGCGGCGCGGCTGGTGCGCTACGCCAAGGAGACCGGCACGGCCGTGTTCCTGGTCGGCCACGTCACCAAGGAGGGCGGCATCGCCGGACCGCGCGTGCTGGAGCACATGGTCGACGCGGTGCTGTATTTCGAAGGCGACAGCGGCAGCCGCTTCCGCGTGCTGCGCGCGTTCAAGAACCGCTTCGGCGCGGTGAACGAACTGGGTGTGTTCGCGATGGGCGAGAAGGGGCTGAAGGAAGTGGCCAATCCGTCGGCGATTTTCCTGTCCGGCGGCAGCGCGCACCAGCCTGGCAGTTGCGTGATGGTCACCCGCGAAGGCACCCGGCCGCTGCTGGTCGAAGTGCAGGCGCTGGTCGATGCCTCGCCGCTGTCCAATCCACGTCGCGTGGCGGTGGGCCTGGAGCAGAACCGGCTGGCCATGCTGCTGGCGGTGCTGCATCGCCATGGCGGCGTGATGGTCGGCGACCAGGACGTGTTCGTGAATGTGGTGGGTGGCATCCGGGTGCAGGAGACCGCCGCCGATCTCCCGGTGCTGTTGGCGGTGCTGTCCTCGCTGCGCGACCAGCCGCTGGCCGAGAAGACGATCGCGTTTGGCGAAGTCGGTCTATCGGGCGAGATCCGGCCGGTGCCCAATGGCGAGGAGCGACTGCGCGAAGCGGCTACGCACGGTTTCAAGCGTGCCATCGTCGCCAAGGCCAACGCGCCGAAGACCGGAACGGTAAAGGGCATGGAGGTCATCGCGGTCGAGCGCCTGTCGCAGGCGCTGGAAGCGGCTTGAGGCGCGTCGCCCCGGTGTGGCGGGGCGGCGACAAAGTGCGGGGCGCGGGCGCCGGAGAAATAAAAAGGCGGCCGATGGGCCGCCTCCTCGTTGCGCCAGGCAACCATCGCTCAACCTCCAACCTCAATTCGGTGGTCGGTATTGCCGCAGCTTCGTGGTGGCGTTGCCGACCTCGTGCACGGCGGTCTTGAGCTGTGACTCGGACAGGCCGAGTTCGCGCGCCCACCAGCGCAGCTCCCATTCCTCGTTGATGTTGACATTGGCCATGTCGCTGGGCCGGCGCTCTTGGTCGTTGGGGTTGGGGCGATCGGTACTCTTCATGACTTGGTTTCTCCATCAGCGGATTGGGGAACGCTGGGATCGCACCAGCGCGCGCCGTCCACCGCCCGATGGATGGCGTCCAGGTCCTTCGCGCTGAAGTGCGATGGTTGCGCGGGTAGCGATTCGGGAAGCGGGATCATCAAGCCGCCCTGCGCCAGCCAGTGGCGGTTGCCGGCCTTGCTGAGCCGCCATCCCGGCGGCAGCGACAGTCTGCGTCCATCGATGTCGTAAAGCTGCAGTCGCTTTTTCATGGATCCAATATGAGGGCTGACGCCGGGAGCGCGCGTGGAGGTGGCGTCGGGTCCGCGTCAAATCCGACGTTCATCGCGTGGACGCGGCCGCCTGCGCTTGCTCGTAGCCTTGCGCGAACAGGCGCCGCGTTTCCTGCACGTGGACGCGTACCGGCTCGGCATGAACCACCGGCAGGAGCTCGGCATCGATGATGCGCAGTGCGTCGGCGTAATCGGCGGCTGCGGATGCCAGGAACGCGTTCCGATAGGCGTTCAGATCGTCCTCCAGTTTCAGCGAGGCCACGGTCGCCTCGCCGCGTGCGCGCAATGCGTTCGCCTGTTCGCTCGGCTGTGGCGACAGCGCGCGCGTGCTCGCCAGCATCTGTTCATGGCGTTGTTGCATCGCCAGTGCGAACTCCGCGCTCGCGCCGCCCAAGTTCCGTTGCGAGGCTTGGCGTGCCAGTGCGATTTCGTTCTCGTCCATGACCTGCAGGACGCCCAGCACTTGGGCGTCGCCCTGCACGGGCGGGCTCAAGCCACTGCCCGCAATCGGTGCCGGCCTGGCCGCGGAGGATTCCGCGGAGGCGGTCCGCGAAGCCTCGCCGCCGGGGCCGGAGCAGGCCGCCAGCCAAAGCACACACGCCATCGCCAGGAAGATGCGGATGGGTTTCCAGGCCTTGGCCGGCTTCTCGTTCGCCATCATGCCCAGCCCGGGTGCGCCAGCGTCAGCGAGGAGTCGGTTTCCTGCTCGCGCCAGGCATCGCGGCATTGCCGCAGCAAGCGGGCTTCGCGCTCGCGGATCCGCGCGTGTTCGCTTTGCGGCGCGCTGCCATACAGGCTGGCGATGTGGAAACCGAGGATCTCTTCGGCGCGTTCGCCTTGGTCGCTGATCAGGTGCGGAACCAAGCGCCCGATGCGATCGAGCTCCTGCTGGACTTCGTACGGCGTTTTCATGGGTTCTCCGGATTACGGTGGATCAGGGGGTGGCGCCGAGGCGGCGCCAGCAATCGGCTGCGAGCTGCTCCAATTGCGGCTGCGAGCCGGGCGGCAGGATGTGGGTCTGCAGCCGGTCGCGGAACATGTCCAGTCGTTGTTCCTGGGTGGAGCGCGGGGCCTGCAGGTAGATGTCACAGGCCAGTTTGACGACCGGGGAGAGCACACTGAACTTGCTGACGCCCAGCTCTTCGTGCGCATTGCGTTCCTGCCAATGGGCGATCTCGGCCTGCACATCGATGACGGAAGGGTCCCTGTTCATTGGTTCGACTGTCGGTGGTTGAGTGGTTATAGGGTTTGAATCTAGCGATGCGGACGTCAACGCAAGATCAGCGATGCGTACGGTTTCGTTGCGTGGCCGCGAAGAACGCGCGAAGTAGCTGAATATTTCAGGCAGATGCATAGGGCGCGTGACGCTTCTAATGCGTTGCCGCTGCGCCTGTTCACGCGGCGAAGAACCCGCTGCGCCGCACGATGGGGCACGTCGACTGCTGCTTCTGCCACCCTTGCGCCGAGGTGTACCTATGCCGATCCGGAAGACAATGCAGTCGCGTGCGAAGGTGCGCGAGCCCAGCGGCACCGGCGAAGCGTCTGCGTGGTGGCATGCGTGGCCGCTGGGGCGCTGGATGGCGTGGGCCGCGTTGATCGTCCTGGTGGGCGGCTTGGTATGGTGGCAATGGACGTGACGCTCGAGGCCGAGGCTGCGCGAGCGGCGCCAGTCCTGGCCCCGTCCATGCCGGAACAAGTGCTGGCCTACGCGGTCCGGAGCGGCCCGGAAGACGGCCACGAGCGCGCGACCCACGAATGGATCGCGCGCGAGGTCGCGGAGCTGTTCGACGTCGCCTACGGCGGGATGGCTGACCGGCAACGGCAGGCAACGCGCGCCACCACGTACTACGTGCCCGATGACACGCTCTGCAGCGACGCAGCGGCTGCCCTGGGCATCGATGGCGCGTGCGACCTGCTGGGCGGCGTGGTGCCGCTGCCTTTCCTCGCCACCAAGGTCGTCGTGCATCCGTTGGTCGCCGCCGACGCAGCGCAACCCCCCGGCTGGTCGCAGTCGCTCGCGCTGGCGCTGCGCAGCTGCACGTTGCCCGGCCTGAGCGCGTTCTGCACTGAAGATGCGATGCGCGCCCATGCAAGACTCGCGGACGGAGGGCGAACGCGGCTCAAGTTGCCGACCGGCATCGGTGGGCGCGGCCAATGGCTGCTGGAATCGGCCAGTGATCTTGCACGGCATCTGGCCGCGCTGCCGGACAACTATCTCGCCACCCACGGGGTGGTATTGGAGCGCCATCTGGAAAGGGTGGTGACCTACAGCGTCGGCGAGACCGAATGCGCCGGCATGCGGATCGCCTATCACGGTACGCAGGCCTTGACCGAGGATCGTGAAGGTCGCGAGGTCTACGGCGGTTCCGACCTGCGCGTCCAGCGCGGTGGATTGGACGAGCTGGCGGCCTCGCGCTTGCCGCCGCGGGCGGGCGTGGCAGTGCGCGCCGCGCGCGATTTCGACCGTGCGATCCGCCAGGCCTATCCGGACTTGCGGGTGTCGCGGCGCAACTACGATGTCGCCTGCGGCGTCGATGCGCAGGGGCAGGCGTTCTGCGGCGTGCTGGAGCAGTCCTGGCGCATCGGCGGAGCGACGCCAGCCGAGTTGGCGGCGTTGCGTGCCTTCCAGCGCGAACCGGCGCTGACGCGATTGCATGCCTGCACGCGCGAACTTCATGGCCGTCCGGCGCCCGCGGGCGCGGAGGTCTACTATGCCGGCGACGACCCGCGCCTGGGGCCGCTGGTCAAATATCGCATCAGCCACCGAAGCTGATGCCTGCCCTCGAATACCCCATGGAAGCCAAACTCTCCAGCCTCGAAATCCCTGTCGACCACACCCAACTCAGTGGGACGTTGCTCACGCCGACCGGCATGCCGGGGGTGTTGTTCGTGCACGGCTGGGGCGGTCGCCAGCAACACAATCTGGTGCGCGCCCGCGAGGCGGTGGGCCTGGGCTGCATCTGCCTGACCTTCGACTTGCGCGGTCACGAGGGCTTGGCCTCGATGCGCGAAACGGTGACGCGGCCGCAGAACCTCGACGACCTCAAGGCTGCCTACGACCACCTCGCCGGTTTGCCTTACGTGGATCCGCAGTCGATCGCAGTGGTCGGCCTCAGCTACGGCGGTTATCTGTCCGCGCTGTTGACCCTCGAGCGCCCCGTGGCCTGGCTGGCACTGCGTTCGCCGGCACTCTACCGGGACGAACACTGGGATGCCGCCAAAGTCGCGCTGAATGCCGAGCCTGGACTGATGGACTACCGGCGTTCGGTGGTGATGCCGGAAGACAACCGCGCGCTGGCTGCGTGCGCACGCTTCGAAGGCGACGTGCTGCTGGTGGAGGCCGAACGCGACGTGATCGTGCCGCATGCGGTGATGCGCAATTACGCCAACGCCTTTGGCCGCGCCCGTTCGGTGACCTCGCGGCTGATCCGCGATGCCGACCACGCGCTTACGTTGAAAGAGCACCAGCAGGAATACACCCGCTACCTGATCGACTGGATGACCGAGATGGTCATCGGGCGGCGCGTCGCGCTTGCCAAGGAACTGGTCGCCGAGCGCAAGCGCCATTTGCGCCATGGCTCGGGCCAGACCGAGCCGGCACCGCCGATGCAGCTCAGCGCGAGCAGCTGACGCGATACCGGCGGGGAGGGGATGACCTGCGCGCGCGATTCGTTATCATCGCCGCATGCCGCAACGTCACTATCTCCACGTCGTCGGTTTCCAGGTGCCGGAACCGGAAGCTTTCGAACGCGAACCGCTGGTTGTCCTGTTGGATCACGTGCCTGGCCGGGAGTGGCGCGCCGTGTTCCAGTTGTGCGTGGAGGAGCTGCCGGCGGCGCTGCTGCGGCAACCGCCGCTCATCGTTGATGCGGAGATCCGGATCCATCTGGCCCAGCCGCCGCAACGCCGGCTCAGCGCCGACATCCGCCAGTTCATCGACCGGGTCAACCGGATGACCTTCCTGCGCGAAGGATCCAGGGGAGCTAGCCCGGCCCGCTAGCCGCTCAGGCCGGACGCCAGCCCAGCACCAGTTCGAGGACGAACTTGCTGCCGAAGAACGCCAACAGCAGCAGCGCCATCGCCGTCAGCGTCCAATGCACCGCGCGCCCGCCGCGCCAGCCGTAGCGCCAGCGCCCGATCAGCAGCGCACCGAACACGATCCACGACAACAGGCTCAGCACGGTCTTGTGCAGCAGCTTCTGGGCCAGGAAATCCTCGACGAACAGGAGCCCGGTCAGCAGGGTCAGCGTGAGCAGCACGAAGCCGACGGTGATCGTGCGGAACAACAACGTTTCCAGTTCGGTCAACGGGGGCAGCGCGCGCAGCCAGCGGTGGAAATCGCGGCGTCGCAGCGCGCGCTCCTGCAGCCAGAGCATGATCGCCAGCAGCGCGGCAATGCCCAGCGTCGCGTAGGCCAGCAGGGCCATCCAAGCGTGCACTTCCAGGCGCCAGCCCAACGTCGGGCTCGGCGCATGGCCATACACGTGATACGCACCGAGCAGCAGGGCGGCCAACGGGAACACCACCACGCCCAGTGCCGCCATGTCGCCACGGCCGCCGAACAGGGCGGTCAAGGCGGCCATGCCCAGGGCCACCAGCGACAGCGCAGCGAAGAAATGCAGGTCAGGACCACCGACCGTGTGCAGGGCGACCACCACGTGGTACGTGGCGTGCAACACGATGGCGAGGCCGGCCGGGACCAGCCAGCCACGGCGCCGGGCCGGCTGGCCGCCCCGGCGGGCGACATCGCCCACCAGCAATCCTGCGGCGGCCAGGTACAACGCGACGGCGATGAGAACGATTGTCATCGTGAAAGTGTCGCACAACGCGCGCCGTTGCCGCAGGGCAGGGTGGCCGCACCGCGACGGCGCAGGACCGGTCCAGGCCAGCGGCTATAATCGCCGTCCCGCTCCTCCGCCCCCGTGGTCCTGCCCGCATGTTCGAGTCCCTCACCCAACGTCTCTCCGGCACCATCGAGCGCCTGCGCGGCCGTGGCCGCCTGACCGAGGAGAACATCCGCGAAGCCACGCGCGAAGTGCGCATCGCCTTGCTGGAGGCCGACGTCGCGCTGCCGGTGGTGCAGGCGCTGGTCGAGCGCATCAAGGTGCGCGCGGTTGGTCAGGAAGTGCTCAAGTCGTTGACGCCGGGCCAGGCGCTCATCAAGGTCGTGCGCGACGAGCTGACTGCGGTGATGGGCTCGGCGGCCGCCGACCTCAATCTCAACGTGCCGGCGCCGGCGGTCATCCTCATGGCCGGCCTGCAGGGCGCGGGCAAGACCACCACCGTGGGCAAGCTCGCCAAGCACTTGAAGGAAAAGCGCAAGAAGAAGGTGATGGTGGTCAGCGCCGACGTCTACCGTCCGGCCGCGATCGAACAGCTCAAGACCCTGGCCGAACAGGTCGGCGTGCTGTTCTTCCCCTCCAGTGCCGACCAGAAGCCGGAAGCGATCGTCCGCGCCGCCATCGACGACGCGAAGAAGTCCTTCGTCGACGTGCTGATCGTCGATACCGCCGGCCGCCTCGCCATCGACGAAGCGATGATGGCCGAGATCAAGGCGCTGCATGCGGCGGTCAATCCGGCCGAGACCCTGTTCGTGGTCGACAGCATGACCGGCCAGGACGCAGCCAACACCGCCAAGGCCTTCGGCGAGGCATTGGCGCTGACCGGCGTCGTGCTGACCAAGACCGACGGCGATGCGCGTGGCGGCGCGGCCCTGTCGGTGCGCTACATCACCGGCCGGCCGATCAAGTTCGTCGGCACCGGCGAAAAAGTCGACGGGCTGGACGTGTTCCACCCCGACCGCGTCGCCAGCCGCATCCTCGACATGGGCGACGTGCTGTCGCTGGTCGAGCAGGTCGAGCAGAGCGTGGACCAGGAAAAGGCCGCCAAGCTCGCCGCCAAGGTCGCCAAGGGCAAGAAGTTCGACCTCAACGACATGCGCGAGCAGCTCGAGCAGATGCAGAACATGGGCGGCATCCACGGCCTGATGGACAAGTTGCCCGGCATGGGCAAGATCCCCGACAACCTCAAGGACCAGGTCACCGGCAAGGAAGTGCCGCGGATGATCGCCATCATCAACTCGATGACCAAGAAGGAACGCCGCAACCCGGCCGTCCTCAACGGTTCGCGGCGCGCCCGCATCGCGCGCGGCTCGGGTCTGACCCCGGCCGACGTCAACAAGCTGATGAAGCAGTACCAGCAGATGGAAAAGATGATGAGCAAGCTGGCCGGCGGCGGCATGAAGGGCCTGATGCGCAACATGAAGGGCATGATGGGCAGCATGGGCGGTCGCGGCGGGTTGCCGTTCCGCTGATGGTCGCGTCGGCGCGCCAGCGGGCCGAGGCCTTCGCGCAGCGCCACCGCTTGCTCGCGCCGATCCTGCTGGCGCCGATGGCCGGCGCCTGCCCGGTGGCGCTGTCGGCCGAGCTGGCCGATGCCGGCAGCATGGGCGCGATGGGCGCGGTGCTGTCCAGCGCGGAGGACATCGGCCGCTGGATGGCCGAGTTCCGCCAGCGCAGCCGCGGTCCGGCGCAGGTCAATTTGTGGATTCCCGACCCGCCGCCCACCCGCGATTTCGCCGCCGAAGCGGCGATGCGCGACTTCCTCGCCCAGTGGGGCCCACCGGTGCCGCCGGAAGCCGGTGACGCGCGCCCGGCTGATTTCGATGCGCAATTCGACGCGCTGGTCGCCGCGCGACCCGAGGTCGCCTCGACCATCATGGGCGTGCTCGCGCCCGACTACGTACGCCGCCTGCGCGAGTCGGGCATCGCCTGGTTCGCCTGTGCGACCACCCTGGCCGAAGCGCGCGCCGCCGAGGCCGCCGGTGCCGATGCGATCGTTGCGCAGGGTTTCGAGGCGGGCGGGCATCGCGGTGCCTTCGATGCTGCCAACGCCGAGCGCCAATCCGTGGGGCTGTTCTCGTTGTTGCCGCGCCTGGTCGACCACTTGCGCGTGCCGGTGATCGCCGCCGGCGGCATTGCCGATGGGCGTGGGATCGCCGCAGCATTGGCCTTGGGCGCGTGCGCAGTACAGATCGGCACCGCGTTCCTGCGCTGCCCGGAAGCCGCGCTGCCGGCCACCTGGGCTGAGGCGCTGGCCGATGCCGAGCCCGAGGACACGTGGCCGACGCGCGCCTTCAGCGGACGCCTCGGTCGCGGCCTGGCGACGGACTATGTGCGCGCCGTTGCCGCGCCGGGCGCGCCCTCGCCGCAGCCCTACCCGGTGCAACGCGGGCTCAGCGGCCCGATGCGCCAGGCCGCGCTACGCGACGATCGATTGCAAGGCATGCAGGCCTGGGCCGGCCAATCGGCGTGGATGGCGCCGGCCAGGCCCGCCGCCGAGCTGTTGTCCGAATGGTGGCGCCAGGCACAGGCGCTGCTGCCGTGAGCGTGTTGTTGTGCAATGGCCAACCGGCCGATGCAGCGGCGTTGGCGGCGTTGGCACAGGTCAACTACGGCCACTTCACCGCATTCGCCAGCCGAGAGGGCACGGTGCGCGGCCTGGACCTGCATCTGCGCCGGCTGCGCGAAGGCACGCAGGCTTTGTTCGGGGTCGAGCTGGACGAGGCGCGCGTGCGCGCGGACCTGCGGACCGCCCTGGCGGCAGCCGGCCAGCGCGATGCTTGGCTGCGCATCAGCGTGTTCTCGCGCGCGTTCGATTTCCGTGCGCCGCTGGCCCCGGTTCCGGTGGACCTGCTGGTCAGCATTGCTGCGTTGTCGCCGGCTCCGGCGTCGCCGATGCGGGTGCGGCCGGTCGTATTCCGACGCCATCGGCCCGAACTCAAGCACGTGGCCACCTTTCCTTTGTTCGACCTGCGCCGACAGGCCATGGCCGACGGTTGGGACGATGCGGTGTTCACCAGCGACGACGGCCAGTTGATCGAGGGCACCACCTGGAACCTGGGCCTGTGGGATGGCCGGCAGGTCATTTGGCCCTCGGGCCGGGCGCTGCGCGGGACCTGCGAGCAGTTGCTCCGTGAGGGATTGGCCGCGATCGGGATCGCGCAAAGCGAGGTGCCGGTCCGGCTGGGGGAGCTCGGCGGGTTCGCTGCGGCATTCGCCTGCAACGCACGCGGCGCCTGGCCGTTGGCGGCCATCGGGTCGCGGGTGTTCGACGAAGGCGCCACCGATCCGCTGATCCAGATCGTGGTCCGAGCGCTGGAAACGCAGCCCTGGCAGCCAATCTGAACGCCTGGCAGGGCAGGGCGGGACCGCCAGGCAGGGTTGGATTCGACGGATCGGGCCGCTATAATCGCCGGCTTACCTCGCCATCCTGGCGACTGGGCAACACAGGAACTATCGAAATGGTCAAGATCCGACTGACCCGTGGCGGCGCCAAGAAGCGTCCGTTCTACCACATCATCGTCACCGACTCGCGCAGTGCGCGCGACGGCCGCAACATCGAGCGCGTGGGTTACTACAACCCGGTCGCCCAGGGCGCCGAGCAGCGCATCGTGCTGGACGTGGCGCGTGTGGACCAGTGGGTCGCCAACGGCGCCCAGCTGACCGACAAGGTCCGCAACCTGTACAAGGAAGCGACCAAGGCCCAGGCCGTCGCGGCCTGATCCTGGAGGGCCGCGCCTGGCGCGGCCCATTCCGAAGATGATGAAAGACCTCGAGCGCCGCATCCTGTTGGGCAGGATTCTCGGCGCTTTCGGCGTTAAGGGCGACGTCAAGCTCGAGTCCTGGACCGAGCCGCGGCTGTCGATCTTCCGCTACCAGCCCTGGATCCTGCGTGCCCCCCATGGCGAGGAGCGCGAGCTCAGCGGCGCGCGTGGACGCGAATCCGGCAAGTATCTGATCGCCACGCTCCCGGGTATCGCCGATCGCGACACCGTCGAGGCGATGCACGGCACCGAGATCTACGTCCCGCGCAGTGTGCTGCCGCCACCGCGGGCCGATGAGTACTACTGGGTGGACCTGGAAGGCTTGGCCGTCGAGACCGTTGAAGGCGTCGCGCTGGGCACTGTTTCCCACCTGTTTTCGACCGGTGCCAACGACGTGATGATGGTGCGCGGCGACCGCGAGCGGCTGGTGCCGTTCGTGCAGCCGGACTTCGTGCAGTCGGTGGATTTCGATGCCGGCCGGATCGTGGTGGACTGGGATCCGGAGTTCTAGCGTTCCCTCGGCGTACGCTGCGCCATCAACGGACCTGAGCTTCGCCCTTACCGCCATGCGCATCGACGTCATCAGCCTGTTTCCCGAGTTCATCGCCCAGTGCGCCGCGTTTGGCGTGGTCGGGCGTGCGCAGGAGCGGGGATTGCTTGGCCTGCAGGGCTGGAATCCGCGCGATTACGCCAGCGGCAACTATCGCCGCGTCGACGACCGGCCGTTCGGCGGCGGTCCCGGCATGGTGATGCTGATAGAGCCATTGCGGGCCTGCCTTGCCGCGGCGCGCGCCGCCGACGCCGCGCCGGCGCCGGTGATTTACCTCAGTCCGCAGGGTCGTCCGCTGACCCAGGCGCGCGCCCGCGAGCTGGCCGCGTTGCCGCGGCTGATCCTGCTGTGCGGCCGCTATGAAGGCGTGGACGAGCGCCTGCTCGAACACGAAGTCGATGAAGAGATTTCCCTCGGCGACTACGTGTTGTCCGGCGGAGAGCTGGGCGCGGCGATCCTGGTGGATGTGGTCACCCGCTTGCAGGAGGGTGCGCTGGGTGACGCCGAATCCGCTGCCCAGGACAGTTTCGAAGGGCCGCTCGGCTTGCTGGACTGCCCGCACTACAGCCATCCGTCCAGTCATGAATGGGGCGACGTGCCGGAGGTGCTGCGCTCGGGCAACCACGCCGCCATCGCGCGCTGGCGCCGCCAGCAGTCGCTGGGCCGCACCTGGCTGCGCCGTCCGGATCTGCTGGACGAA
>Ga0160447_100444_pt1 | contig 20149 bp, 18 predicted proteins | sample HID1973K_E1MG_FD_108222 | JGI IMG/M metagenome (GOLD analysis project Ga0160447, IMG submission 108222) | Enriched mosquito-associated microbial communities from UW Madison campus, WI, USA - HID1973K_E1 MG | ecosystem: Host-associated > Arthropoda: Insects > Digestive system > Unclassified ...
CGGTGACGCTCAAACTCTGGCCGCAGGTGGTGACGGCGCATCTGCTTGGCGGCATCACCACGTTGAGTCTGTTGTTTTTGCTGACGTTGCGCTTGAGCGGGCGGTTCGCAGCCATGCCTCAGATCGCCCCGCGCTTGCGGCGTCTGGCGGCGATCGGGCTCGTGCTGGTGGGGTTGCAGATTGCGCTGGGGGGATGGGTCAGCTCGAACTACGCGGCCATGGCCTGCACTGATCTGCCGACCTGTCAGGGCCAATGGTGGCCGGAGGCCGACTTCGCCAATGGTTTTCATCTGACGCAGCACATCGGCCCCAATTACCTGGGGGGCAAACTGGACAGCACGGCCCGTACGGCTATTCATCTGACACATCGCCTCGGCGCTTTACTGGTGACATTCTCGCTGCTGGCACTGGCCTGGCAGCTGCTTCGCGCGGGGCTGAAAGGTCTGGCGGGTGTGTTGGTGCTGGCGCTGGGCGTGCAGATCGGGCTGGGCATCAGCAATGTGCTGTTTCACCTGCCGTTGGCAACGGCTGTAGCGCATAACGCGGGCGGCGCGGCGTTGATGCTGGCGATGACCCTGATCAACTACCGTGTCAGGCCCGTTTATGCGCTGTCCCGAAGGCACGCCCCCAGTTTCTGGCAACACGCCCATGTGCTGCTGCACCTGGGCCCACATCGTTGAGGGATTGCACATTGCTTTTGATTCTGGCCGGAGGCCGTGGGAGCTCGGCTTGCCAGCGAGCTGCGCAGCAGTGGCAGGCCCTACCGACGCGGTGTGTCTGGCATAGCCAAGGTCTCTGATTTTGCTGCCGGTGCCCGGCAGATCGCGAGCAAGCTTGCTCCCACGCCCTTCGGGCAGAAGCGAGAATGAGTCATTGTCCAAACCGCACTCCGGCGCAAGCTGATCGCAACAGGAGCAACGCATGACAACCACCACCGGCGAGCACCATCGCCAGGCGCTGTGGCGGGACTATCTGGAGCTGACCAAGCCCAAGGTTCTGGTACTGATGCTGATCACTTCGCTGGTGGGCATGTTCCTCGCCACCCGCGCCGGCGTGCCGTGGACTGTGTTGATCTTCGGTAATCTGGGGATCGCGCTGTGTGCCGGTGGCGCGGCAGTAGTCAATCATGTGGTGGATCGACGCATCGATGCCCTGATGGCCCGGACACGCAAACGTCCCATCGCCCAGGGCCGTGTCTCACCCGTCGCCGCCCTCACCTTTGCCGCGTTGCTGGCAATCAGCGGGCAGGCTTTGTTGCTGATATTCACCAACCCATTGGCCGCATGGCTGACCCTGGCATCCTTGCTCGGCTATGCAGTGATCTACACCGGTTTCCTGAAACGCGCGACGCCACAGAACATCGTCATTGGTGGCCTGGCCGGGGCTGCACCGCCGATGCTCGGCTGGGTCGCTGTCACCGGGCACGTCACTGCCGAGCCGTTGCTGCTGGTGCTGATCATCTTCGCCTGGACCCCGCCGCATTTCTGGGCGCTGGCAATTCATCGCAAAGAGGAATACGCCAAGGCCGACATCCCGATGTTGCCTGTCACCCACGGCGAGCGTTACACCAAGCTGCACATCGTGCTCTACACCTGTGTGTTGCTGGCGGTGAGCCTGATGCCGTTCGTCATCAAGATGAGTGGTGCGCTGTATCTGATCTGCGCCAGCGCACTGGGGATTCGCTTTCTGTATTGGGCTCTGGTGTTGTACCGTGGCAGCCAGCCGCACGCCGCGATCAACACCTTCAAGTACTCGATCTGGTACTTGTTGCTGCTGTTCATCGCGCTGCTCGTAGATCACTACTTATTGTTGAATTTATGACCCGAACCCAAAAAACCGTCTTCATTCTCGTCGCTGTCGTTGCAGTGGTGCTGGGCCTGACCGTCAACCGGGTACTATCCGGAAAAGGCCAGGGTGATCAGACCGCGCTGATCGACGCGGGTGTGATTCTGCTGCCGCAAAGCCGCGAAGTGCCGGATCTGAAGATGGTCGATCAGGACGGTCAGTCCGTTTCGCTGGGGTCATTGAAGGACAAGTGGACGCTGCTGTTCTTCGGCTACACCTTCTGCCCGGACATCTGCCCGACCACCCTCGCCCAATTGCGGCAGATCAAGAGCGAGTTGCCGAAAGAGGCTGTCGATAAACTGCGTATCGTGCTGGTCAGCGTCGACCCGAACCGGGACACGCCGCAGCAGCTCAAGACGTATCTGGGCTACTTCGATAAACAGTTCGTGGGCCTGACCGCGCCGGTGGACAGCATTCAGAAGCTGGCCAATGCGGTGAGCATTCCGTTCATTCCAGCGGACACCAGCAAACCGAATTATACCGTTGACCACAGCGGCAACCTCGCCCTCCTCGGTCCGGACGGGACTCAACGCGGATTCATACGCGGGCCGTTGAACAACCAGAAACTGGTAGCGCAGTTGCCGGGGCTGGTTGAGAGGAAGTAAGAGGCGGGGATGGATGAGCGCTGATCGTCCCCACGCTCTGCGTGGGAATGCATCGTGTGACGCTTCGCGTCAGAGTGGCAGCAGAGCGACCTGATCGGCGTTCCCACGCGGAGCGTGGGAACGATCAAACAACATCGGACCTTTAGCCGTCAGAGCTGCGGCGAGCACCGCGTTCGATTAAAACGCCGGAACCACAGCACCCTTGTACTTGGTCTCGATGAACGCCTTGGTCTCAGGACTGTGCAGTGCGGCCACCAGTTTCTGGATGGCGGGCGAATCCTTGTTATCTTCGCGAGTCACGAGAATGTTCGCGTACGGCGACTCCTGACCTTCGATGATCAGCGCATCCTTGGTCGGATCGAGCTTGGCAGTCAGCGCGTAGTTGGTGTTGATCAGCGCCAGGTCTACCTGAGTCAGCACCCGCGGCAGGGTTGCGGCTTCCAGTTCGCGGAACTTCAATGCTTTCGGGTTTTGCTGCACATCACTTGGCTTGGCGGTGATGCTGGTCGGGTCCTTCAGGGTGATCAGACCGGCTTTCACCAGCAGCAGGAACGCGCGGCCTTCGTTGGTCGCATCGTTGGGCAGGGCCACGGTCGCGCCGTCAGGCAGGTCGGCCAGGTTCTTGATCTTGTCCGAATAGGCGCCGAACGGCTCGACGTGAACCTTGGCCACGCTCACCAGATGCGTGCCCTTGCCCTTGTTGAACTCATCCAGGTAGGGCTGGTGCTGGAAGAAGTTGGCGTCCATGCGCTTCTGATCGACCTGCACGTTTGGCTGGATGTAGTCGTTGAAGACTTTCACGTTCAGTGTCACGCCTTCTTTGGCGAGCGTCGGTTTGACGAACTCGAGGATCTCGGCGTGGGGCACGGCGGTCGCCGCCACATTCAGGGTTTCATCGGCGTGGGCGGAAAATGCAGCCACTGCAGCGAAAACGGCCAACAGCTTCTTCATGGGTTCTTCTCCTTGAAATGCGCGCTGTTCGGCGCGCACTTGCCGGCCAATGACCGGCGAAATCAATTAACGGTGTGAAAAGTGTGCGACCAATCTGTCGCCCACGGTTTGCAGGATCTGCACCAGCACCAGCAGCAATACGACCGTCACGAACATCACATCGTTCTGGAAGCGCTGGTATCCGTAGCGAATCGCCAGGTCACCCAGGCCGCCTGCGCCCACCGCACCGGCCATGGCGGTGAACGAGACAAGCGCAATCGCAGTGACGGTGATCGCCGCGAGAATGCCCGGACGCGCTTCGGGTAGCAGGGCCTTGACGATGATCTGGCGGGTGGTGGCACCCATCGCCTGAATCGCTTCGATGATCCCGCGATCCACTTCACGCAACGCGGTTTCCACCAGACGTGCGAAGAACGGCGTAGCGCCGGCTATCAGCGGTGGCAGGGTGCCGAGAATCCCCAGCGACGTGCCGGTGATGATTTCCGTCAGCGGCATCATCACGATCAGCAGGATGATGAACGGCAGGGCTCGCAGCATGTTCACGATCAGTCCAACGGTGGCGTAGACCGGCTTGTTCTCGAGCAACTGGCGCGGCGAGGTGAGGAACATCAGCACGCCCAGAGGCAGGCCAAGCAGCACGGTAAAGGCCAGGGAAACGCCGAGCATGATCAAGGTATCGCCGGTGGCGACCCAGATTTCATACCAGTCGACGTTGGAAAACATATTAATCAGGGTCTCCATCAGCGCAGGACCTCCATGTGAACGTCGGCTGCGGTGAAACGGGCGAAGGCGGCGTCCATGTCGCCGCCAGTGATGGCCAGCGTCAATTGCCCGTAGGGAGTGTCCTTGATGCGGTCGATCCGTCCGGCCAGGATGCTGTAGTCCACGCCGGTTTCCCGCGCAACGGTACCCAGCAGCGGCGCGTAGGTCGCCTCGCCCTGAAAGGTCAGACGCACGATTCGGCCCTGTACGTGAGCAAAGTCCGTGTTCTGTTCGTTTTCGTCCACGTCCTCGTCTTCCTGGACGAAGCGGCGGGTGGTCGGGTGCTTGGGGTGCAGGAACACATCGGCCACGGCCCCCTGCTCGACGATCACGCCCGCGTCCATCACCGCCACCTGATCACAGACGCGACGAATCACGTCCATTTCATGGGTGATCAGGACGATGGTCAGTTTCAGCTCACGGTTGATCTCGGCCAACAGTTGCAGGACTGACGCGGTGGTTTGTGGGTCCAGAGCGCTGGTCGCTTCGTCGCACAGCAGAATTTTCGGTTTGGTCGCCAACGCACGGGCGATACCGACGCGCTGCTTCTGGCCGCCAGACAACTGGGCGGGGTACTTCTTCGCGTGATCGGACAGCCCGACCCGCGCCAGCAACTCGGCCACTCGCTGATCGATCTGCACACGGGACATGTCCCCGGCCAGGGTCAGCGGCATGGCGACGTTGTCGGCCACTGTCTTGGATGACAGCAGATTGAAGTGCTGGAAGATCATCCCGACCTGGCGGCGGAAACCGCGCAGGCCGTCAGCATCCAGAGCCGTGACATCGACGTCATCAACCAGAATTCTGCCGCCGCTGGGCGCTTCGAGGCGGTTGATCAATCGCAGCATGGTGCTCTTGCCCGCACCGGAATGGCCGATCAGACCAAACACCTGGCCATCTTCGACCCGAAGGCTGGTGGGGTGCAGTGCGGGGATTTCCCTGTCGGCGACCCGATAGGTTTTATGGACGTTTTGGAACTCGATCACTTAGCGAACCTTGTGGGGGCGCGGTAGAAGTTCAGCGTGCGAGATGGATCTCGAGCAGGCTGGTGGGCGATGCCATTTCGGCCATTTATCGCCTCGGCTGGATAAACCGGGCGCGCATTTTAGCCTGTCGGGCCGGGGTTGGGCCCAGACTTCTTAGCATTTATTTCTCGCGTCACCTGCCGAACGGTCATATCGGCGGGCTCAGGCAGGCTGATGCAACGTTAGACCAAAGGTTGGAAAAAACACGGAACGCCCATTTTTATCCTCAGTCACTAAGTAAGCGCCGAGATTTCCCCTGTCTTCTGTCCGGGAAATCCTTGCTTAACGAGCTCATACCGCCTTTCGCCACGGAAGAACGAGAAAAGAGCCGCCTGAACCGAGGAGTTTTTGACTGATGGCTACGAAAAAACCAGCACCTGTAAGTCCGACCGCCAAGAGCGAACTGGCCGGGACCGATACACTGGATCGAGGCAACACCAACGAGAAGCTCGAAAGTCTTGAGCAGTTCCGCTCCGACGCGACAGGTCAGGCCTTGCGCACTAACCAGGGCGTGAAGGTTTCCGATAACCAGAACACGTTGAAAGTCGGCAATCGGGGCCCGTCGCTGCTCGAAGACTTCATCATGCGTGAAAAGATCACGCATTTTGACCATGAGCGCATTCCGGAGCGCATCGTTCACGCCCGCGGGACGGCTGCCCATGGTTACTTTCAGACTTACGAGAACCATTCGGCGCTGAGCAAGGCTGAATTCCTGCGTGATCCGGGAAAGAAAACGCCGGTGTTCGTGCGCTTTTCCACGGTTCAGGGCCCAAGGGGTTCGGGCGATACGGTGCGTGACGTACGCGGATTCGCGGTGAAGTTTTACACCGGCGAAGGCAACTACGATCTGGTCGGCAACAACATGCCAGTGTTCTTCATTCAGGACGCGATCAAGTTCCCTGACTTCGTTCACGCCGTAAAACCTGAGCCACACAATGAAATCCCTACCGGGGGTTCGGCCCATGACACCTTTTGGGATTTCGTGTCGCTGGTCCCGGAATCAGCGCACATGGTGATTTGGGCCATGTCTGACCGGGCGATCCCGAAAAGCCTGCGCACCATGCAGGGCTTCGGCATTCACACCTTCCGCATGATCAACACCGAGGGCAAATCCTCGTTCGTGAAATTCCACTGGAAGCCCAAGTACGGCACCTGCTCGCTGCTGTGGGACGAGGCTCAGAAGCTGGCGGGTAAAGACACGGATTACCACCGTCGTGATTTGTGGGAGTCCATAGAGACGGGCGACTATCCAGAATGGGAGCTCGGCGTACAGATCGTCCCTGAAGAAGACGAGCACAAGTTCGACTTCGACCTGCTGGACCCGACCAAGATCATTCCGGAAGAAATGGTCCCGGTGACGCCGCTGGGCAAAATGGTGCTCAACCGCAACCCGGACAACTACTTCGCCGAGACAGAACAGGTTGCATTCTGCCCAGGCCACGTCGTGCCCGGGATCGACTTCTCCAACGACCCGTTGCTGCAAGGTCGCCTGTTTTCCTACACCGATACGCAGATCAGCCGACTCGGTGGGCCGAACTTTCATGAAATCCCGATCAACCGTCCGGTTGCGCCGAACCACAGTGGCCAGCGTGACGCCCAGCACCGGATGACCATCGACAAGGGTCGTGCTTCTTACGAGCCGAACTCGATTGACGGCGGCTGGCCGAAAGAAACGCCTGCAGGCCCCGAAGATGGTGGTTTCGAGACGTATCAAGAACGTGTCGAGGCGCATAAGGTGCGTGAGCGCAGCCCTTCTTTTGGCGACCACTTCTCCCAGGCCACGCTTTTCTTCAACAGCATGAGCGAGCACGAGAAGGAGCACATCATTGCGGCTTACAGTTTCGAGCTGGGCAAGGTCGAGCGCGAGCACATTCGTGCCCGCCAGGTGAATGAGATTCTCGCCAACATTGACATGACCCTGGCCTCTCGCGTTGCGGCCAACCTTGGCCTGCCGGCGCCCAAAGGTCCGACCGTCAAACCGCAGAAAACAGGCAAGCCGACGGTGGATAAGTCGCCATTGCTCAGCCAGGCCAATCTGTTGTCCGGTGATATCGCTTCGCGCAAAGTGGCGATTCTGGTGGCCGATGGCGTCGACGAAAACGCCGTCGCTACCATGAAAGCGGCGTTGGAAGCTGAAGCCGCCCACGCCAAAATCCTAGGCCCAACCTCTGCGCCGGTGAAAACCGCTGACGGGAAGACCCTGGCCGTCGATGCGTCTGCCGAAGGGCTGCCATCGATTGCTTTCGATGCCGTGTTCATACCCGGTGGTGCCGCTTCGGTAAAAGCGCTGACCGGCGACGGCGTGGCACTGCATTACGTGCTGGAAGCCTACAAGCACCTCAAGGCCATCGCTTACGCGGGTGAAGCGAAAGAACTGATCGATCTGCTGCGTCTGGAGCCTGATGCGGGACTGTTGACGGTGTCGGACAGCAAGTCGTTCGCAGCGTTCTTCGATGCGATCAAACAGCATCGGGTCTGGGCCCGTGAGCCGAAGGCCAAGGCGATTCCGGCTTGATTGGCGGCCTCTAGCTGAAGGAACGCGCTTGCCCGCGATCACGGGCAAGCGCGCTCCTGCGAGATAGATCCGGACTACAAAAAAACGGCGTTGCCTGTGAGGGCAACGCCGTTTTTGTTGATCAAATTTTGATCAAGACTTGGAGGGTTTCAGAATGATCTGCGCAGATTCGGTTTTCTCGATCTCACGCTGAATCTGCAATTCGAAATCCGGGTTGATCTTCGTCACTCGCTTGGTCAGCAGCGTTGCCAGCCATGGGTAATCATCAGTGCGTGGCACTTGAACAATCACGTCGCAATTGAACGCCGTCACATCGGCCGCAATGTCGTTCAGTTGACGGCGCAGTTGCACCATATCGCCGATTTTCAACTCAATCGTGCTGCTTTCAGCCGAGGGGTCGATGATCTTGGCAATACGTCTGGCTTCGGCCGCGCGCAATTCCGCTTCTGCCTTATCGAGTTCCGCTTTGCGTGCGTTGGCGATGGCACCATTGACACCGCTGGTCAGCGCGGGAGCTTTGGGCATCAGCGCGCGAGCCCGGCTCAGTGCGGTGGCAGCAGCGTTCATGTCGCCTTTTTGCAGCACGATCTGGCTGCGTGCCAGATACGCCTCAGCCAGTTGGCGCTGATACTGCTCCAGGCGCGGATCATCGGGGTTCTGGGTCTGCAAAGCCGCCAACTGATCTTCAGCGGTGGCCAGTTCACTGCTTGCGATGTTCTGTTCCAGCTGTTGATACGCGTCCGGCGCCGCGACTTGCGCGGGCTGGTCGACAGGCTTGCTCTGGCAGGCGGCCAACAGGATGGAAAATGCGGCAAGCAGCAGATAACGGGATGCGAACGGCTTCATTCCTGCGATTCTCTATTTGCGCAAAAAACGAGCAAGTCTACACATAAGTGCCTTGCACCGAAAATAACTGATCACCATCGGCGGTGCTTCATCAGGTCATTGCACATTGCCGCCATTCGATGATTGCGGAGTATGACTGTTCTTGCGGCGCAAGGTTCTACCGCTTGGGTAAAACGAAGCTCAACAGAAAGAGTGCCGCTGCGCAGACCACAATCGACGGGCCCGCCGGGGTGTCCTTGAACCAGGACAACGCCAGCCCGCCGCACACCGCAAGGATACCAATCACGCTGGCGCCCAGGGCCATCTGTTCCGGTGACCGGGCGTGACGTTGTGCCGCAGCGGCCGGGATGATCAGCAACGAAGTGATCAGCAGCACACCGACGATTTTCATCGCTACCGCAATGACCACAGCGATCAAAAGCATCAGCGTCATACGCAGCGTTGCGACCGGCAGGCCTTCGACCATCGCCAGTTCTTCATGCACGGTGATGGCCAATAACGGACGCCATAGCGCACAGATCAGCACCAGCACAGCGGCGCTGCCGCCGAGAATCCAGGCAAGATCGGTCGGGCTGATCGCCAGCAGATCACCGAACAGGTAGCCCATCAGGTCGATGCGCACATCACGCATGAAGCTCAGAACCACAAGACCCAGCGACAACGTGCTCGGCGCAAGAATCCCCAGCAGCGTGTCCGACGCCAGCGGTTGGCGTTGCTGCAACGTGACCAGCAGGATCGCCAGCAGCAGACAACCGACCGTCACTGCGACAGCGGGACTGATATCCAGCAGAAAACCCAGTGCCACGCCGAGCAAGGCCGCATGAGACAGCGTGTCGCCGAAATAGGCCATCCGCCGCCAGACCACGAACGAACCCAGAGGGCCGGCCACGACGGCCAGAGCGAGGCCTGCGAGCAAGGCATAGAGTAGAAAATCAGCCATGCTTGCAGCTGTCTCCGTGGTCATGATTGTGGGGGTGGTCGGGATCATGGTTGTGATCGTGCGCCGGCGCCGGTTGGCAAACCTCACCGTGCAGGTCATGGGCATGATCGTGGTGATGGTGATAGATCGCGAGGCTCGGCGCATGCTGGCCAAACAGCTCGACAAACGCCGGGTCGTTGCTCACATGCTCAGGGTGACCGGAACAGCAGACGTGGCGATTCAGGCAGACCACCTGATCGGTGGTACTCATGACCAGATGCAGATCGTGGGACACCATCAGCACGCCGCATTTGTGGCGATTGCGCAGTTGGGTAATCAGCGCATACAGCTCGGCCTGGCCTGCCACATCGACGCCCTGGACCGGCTCGTCGAGGACCAGCAGTTCAGGTTGGCGCAGCAGCGCCCGTGCCAGCAGAACACGCTGCATCTCGCCGCCGGAAATGCCTTGCAGCGGGCTATCGATCACCTTCTCGGCACCCACTTCGATCAGCGCGGCCAAGGCTGTTTCTCTGTCGACACCTGGCACCAATCGCAGAAAGCGCAGGACCGACAGCGGCAGCGTGGCGTCCACATGGAGTTTTTGCGGCATATAGCCGACGCGCAGTTTCGGCTTGCGCCAGACATCGCCCGAGTCAGGTTTCAGCAGGCCCAGAACGGCGCGCACCAGCGTCGTCTTACCTGCGCCATTGGGGCCGATAAGCGTGACGATCTCCCCCGGACTGACACTTAGCTGGATGTTTTCCAGCACGCTCTGGCCCGCGCGGGTGACGCTGACATCCTTCAGACGGATCAGGGCATCGCTCATCAGGCGGCCTTGCAGCCAGCACACACACCAACGACTTCGACCGTCTGGGCTTCGACCGCAAAGCCGACTTCATTGGCGGCATCGACGATCGCGGAACTGATCGCCCCGTGTTGCAACTCGATGGCAGCGTGGCATTCGCGACAGATCAGGAACTGGCCCTGATGCGCGTGAGTCGGGTGATTGCAGCCCGCGAAGGCGTTCAAAGAGGCAATGCGGTGTACCAGACCGTTTTCCAGCAGGAAATCCAGCGCACGGTACACGGTGGGAGGCGCGGCTCGACGACCATCTTCTTCGCTCAGCACGGCGAGGATGTCGTAAGCGCCCAGTGGCTTGTGGCTCTGCCAGACCAGTTCCAGCACGCGACGACGCAGAGCGGTCAGGCGCAGACCTTTGCCAGCGCAAAGCGCATCGGCTTCGGTGAGGGCGCTGTGCACGCAGTGAGAGTGATCATGAGGGCGACTGGCCAGTGGTGTTTTGGACATGGGCGGCGACGGCTTTTGTGAGAGACGTTATTATGTTACCCGTTCCTGCCCCCATGAGTGGTCATCGTGTCCCGACTTTTTTTACTTTTTGTCGTATTCATCACTGGATTCTCCGCAATTGCTCCCGCCCAGGCCGACGTCCGCGTTCTGACCAGCATCAAGCCGCTGCAGCTAATTGCAGCCGCTGTACAGGAGGGTGTCGCCGTGCCGGAAGTGCTGTTGCCGCCGGGAGCATCACCGCATAACTACGCGCTGCGGCCGTCCGACGTACGGCGCGTGCAAGACGTTGACCTGCTCTACTGGATCGGCCCGGACATGGAAACATTCCTGCCGCGCGTGTTGGCGAGCCGGACCAAGGCCTCGGTGCCGGTACAGTCCTTGCCGGGCATGCATTTGCGTCACTTCACCGCCAGTAGCGATCATCACGACGATGGCGATGAAGACGAGCATGATCACGATCACCGCCCGGGCAGCATCGATGCTCACCTGTGGCTATCATCGGTCAACGCTCGGGTGATCGCAGCGAAGATGGCAGCGGATCTGAGTCAGGCCGACCCCGGCAACGCAGCGCGCTATGCAAGCAACGTCAAAGCATTCGATGCGCGTATGGATGCGCTGGACGCGAAGATCAAGCAGCGTGTGGCTGGCATTACCGACAAGAAGTATTTCGTGTTCCACGAGGCTTTCGATTATTTCGAAGAAGCTTACGGGCTCAAGCATGCTGGCGTGTTCGCCGTCAGCAGCGAAGTGCAACCCGGCGCCCAGCACGTCGCCGCGATGCGCGCGCGACTGGCCGAGTACGGCAAGACTTGCGTGTACAGCGAGCCGCCGCTTCGTCCTCGGTTGGCAGATACCCTGAGTGCAGGTTTGCCGGTGAAGCTGGCTGAGCTTGATGGACTGGGGGGATACACGCCTGCAACGGCTCAGGGTTATGAGCAGTTGCTGAGCAAGCTGGCGGATGATCTGGCGGTGTGTCTTGAGAGTTTGTAACCCTCAACGCGTGATATCGCTGTAGCCGTCCGGCTTGCCGGCGTTCGCACCTTCATGATCCCAGCCGCCGGCAAGCCGGACGGCTGCAGAGTCGGCGGCTTGAGCGCTTACAGGTCTGATGCTTACAGCGCAAACGGCAACGGAATATGCGTTTCCTGACGCTGTTCCAGGCGCTTGCGGAACTCAGACGGGTCGTGGATCAGCACGTCCTGCCCGGCAAAACTCTCGGCAGCGATCAGACGCGACAACCAGAACCGCACACAACCCACCCGCAGCATGGTCGACCAAAGCTCGGCTTCGGCAGCGGTGAACGGTCGAAGGGCCGCATAGGCACCCAACATCGCACGAGCGCGTGGGGCATCGATCTTGCCGTCCTCGAACGAACACCAGTCATTCACGGCAATCGCCACGTCGTACAGCATCGGGCCGGAACAGGCATTGTAGAAATCGATCACGCCAGTCAGGTGTGTGCCTTCGAACAGCGTGTTGTCGCGGAACAGGTCGGCATGCACGTTAGCGCGCGGCAGCGCCATGATCCTCGGCTTGGTACGCTCGATTTCCTCGACGGACTGCTTCAGCAGCGCGCCTTCGGCCTCGCCCAGGTGCGAAATGAAATTGCTGCCTTCTTCGAGCATCCAGTCCAGGCCACGGTCGGTTCTGCGCTCGATGGTCTTTTCCCGGGTCGCCAGATGCATATGCGCCATCAGCTCACCGATCTGTGCGCAGTGTTGGGTATTGGGCTCGGTCGGATGTTTGCCCGACAGACGCGGTTGCAGCAGTGCCGGTTTACCTTTGAGTTCACGCAGTGCCTGGCCGTCCGTGGTACGCAGGGCATACGGCACTGGCAGATCGGCTTCGTGCAGGACATCCAGCAGTTCGATGAAGAACGGCATTTCCTGCACCGGGCCGCGCTCGACCAGTGTCAGCACGAACTCGCCGTGTTCCATGCTGATGAAGAAGTTGGTGTTTTCACTTCCGGCTGCGATGCCTTGGAAATCACGCAGTTGGCCGAGCCCGTACGGGGCGAGAAAAGCTTCCAGCTCGGGCCGAGCCAGGGGAGTAAAAACGGACATATGAACACTGCCAGCAAAAAGTGAATGTAGGGCGTTACCAGCTGAATAGTACCCATTGGGGTATCAGCATGTCCGGTTGATCCGAACGAATGAACTGACCGCTTGTGCCGTCGGCGCGTACCAGATAATACGGCTTGCCGTACTTCGGCGTGATTTTTACCGCATAAACGAAACCGTTCGCCTTGTACTCCTGAATGAAATTGTCACCGTCCTTGCGGATCGTGACATCAGGTTCCGGCGAGGGCGCCTCATCTTCGGCCGCAGCCACCACCAAGGGGCAAGCTGCTGCCAGGCTGACCAGTAACAGGCGATTTAGCGTGCGCATGATAACCTTGTTCCTTTGTCGTCAACGGTCCTCGCATTCTAGCGCCGACCCCGCCGAAAAGGTTGATCCTGCACATGAGTCTCGCGCCCCTCGTCCTGGTGGACGGTTCTTCTTACCTGTACCGCGCCTTCCACGCGCTGCCGCCACTCACCACGTCCAAGGGCCTGCCTACCGGTGCGGTCAAGGGCGTGCTGAACATGCTCAAGAGCCTGCGCAAACAGTATCCCGAAAGCCCGTTCGCTGTGGTGTTCGACGCCAAGGGCGGGACTTTTCGCGATGAAATGTTCGCCGAGTACAAGGCCAATCGCCCGAGCATGCCCGATGACATGCGCGTACAGATCGACTTCCTGCACAACTGCGTGAAGGGTCTGGGTTACCCGCTGCTGTGTGTCGAAGGTGTTGAGGCCGATGACGTGATCGGCACTCTGGCGCGCAGCAGTGCTGCGGCCGACCGCCCGGTGGTCATCTCCACCGGCGACAAGGACATGGCTCAGTTGGTCGACGGGCACATTACCTTGGTCAACACCATGACCGGTAGCGTGCTGGACGTGGCTGGCGTGAAAGAGAAATTTGGCGTCGGCCCCGAGCACATCATCGACTATCTCGCGCTGATGGGCGACAAAGTCGACAATATCCCCGGCGTTCCCGGCGTAGGTGAGAAGACCGCCACTGGCCTGCTGGTCGGTATCGGTGGCGGCCTGAAGGAGTTGTATGAAAACCTCGACAAGGTTCCTACGCTGGCGATTCGCGGGGCGAAGACCTTGCCGGCCAAGCTCGAAGAACATAAGGACATGGCGTTCCTCTCCTACCAACTGGCGACCATCAAGGTCGATGTGCCACTGGATATCGAACTCGACGCCTTGCACTGCGGCGAGCCTGACCGCGAAGCCTTGCTCGCGCTGTACACCGAGCTTGAGTTCAAGAGCTGGATCACCGATCTGCAGCGTGAGGCAAAGCAGGAAGGTGCCGAGATCGTGCCTGTCGAGGAGGCTGCTCCGGTCATCGAGGCCCAATACGAGCTGATTCTGGAGCAGACCCAATTCGATGCGTGGCTGAAGAAGCTCGGCGCAGCCGATCTGTTCGCTTTCGTGGTGCAGAGCAACGGCACCGATGCCCAGCGCGCGCAGATCGTCGGTCTGTCGTTCGCGATCAAGACCCATGAAGCTTGCTACATCCCTCTGACCCACTCCTACATGGGCGTACCGCAGCAGTTGGACCGCGATACGGTGCTCAGGGCGGTCAAACCGATGCTGGAGGACGCCAGCAAAATCAAGGTCGGCCAGCACGCCAAGTTCGCGATTAACCTTCTGGCGAACTGCGCAATTGATGGCGATCAGGATCAGGGTATCAACGTGCAGGGCGTGAAGTTCGACACCATGCTCGAATCCTACGTGCTCGACTCGACGGCAACCCGTCACGACCGTGACAGCCTGGTGGCCAAGTATCTGGACCACACGCCGGTCAATTTCCAGGAGATCGCGGGCAAGGGGGCCAAGCAGCTGACTTTCGACCAGATTGCGCTGGAACAGGCCGGAACCTACGCCGCCGAAGAAGTGGATCTGACTCTGCGCCTGCACGAAGTCCTGCAGGCAAAACTCGACAAGACCCCAACGCTGGCGCCGGTGCTGAACGACATCGAAATGCCGCTGATGCCGGTGCTGGCGCGTATCGAGCGTCAGGGCGCACTGGTCGACGCCAAACTGTTGGGCACGCAGAGCGTTGAGCTGGGCAACAAGATGACCGAGCTTGAGCGCGAGGCGTTCGCGATCGCGGGCGAGGAGTTCAACCTTGGATCGCCCAAGCAACTGGGGGTGATCCTGTACGAAAAACTCGGCATGCCGATTATCAGCAAGACTGCCACTGGCCAGCCTTCGACGGCTGAGGCGGTGCTGGCCGAACTGGCCGAGCAGGAATTTCCGCTGCCCAAGGTACTGATGCAGTACCGCTCGATGAGCAAGTTGAAAAGTACTTACACCGACCGTTTGCCTGAACAGATCAACCCGCGCACCAATCGTATCCACACCTCCTACCATCAGGCGGTAGCGGTGACCGGGCGCTTGTCCTCCAGTGATCCTAACCTGCAGAACATTCCCATCCGCACCGCTGAGGGCCGCCGGATTCGCCAGGCGTTCGTCGCGCCCCAGGGTTACAGACTGCTGGCGGCGGACTATTCGCAGATTGAGCTGCGGATCATGGCCCACTTGGCGAAAGACGAAGGTTTGCTGCACGCGTTTCGCAATGATCTGGACGTCCACCGTGCGACCGCAGCCGAGGTGTTTGGTGTCGAACTGCCGGAGGTGACCAACGACATGCGTCGCAGCGCCAAGGCCATCAACTTCGGCCTGATTTATGGCATGAGCGCGTTTGGCCTGGCCAAGCAGATCGGGGTCGACCGTAAGCAATCGCAGGCGTATGTCGACCGCTACTTCGCTCGCTACCCCGGCGTGCTCGAGTACATGGAGCGCACGCGTACCCAGGCGGCCGAACAAGGCTTCGTTGAAACCATCTTCGGCCGTCGCCTGTATCTGCCGGACATCAACGCGAAAAACCAGGCCTTGCGCAAAGGCGCCGAACGCATGGCGATCAACGCCCCGATGCAAGGCACGGCGGCGGACATCATCAAGCGCGCCATGGTTGCGGTGAATGGCTGGCTGGAAACGTCAGGCCTCGATGCTCGCGTAATTCTTCAGGTGCACGATGAACTGGTGCTGGAAGTGCGTGAGGATCTGGTGGAGCAGATCAGCCAGGACATTCGCGTGCACATGAGCGGTGCGGCGAATCTGGATGTACCGCTGCTGGTGGAAGTGGGTGTGGGGAATAACTGGGACGAGGCGCATTGATTTGCGCTGCCGCTTTTGATTCTGCCCGGAGGGCGTGGGAGTTCGGCTTGCCGACGATCTGACGGGATCCGTCAGCAAATCCTGTTGATGCGATTTGCCTGACAGCGATGGAGATGCCCGATTTGCTGCCGCTTCGCGCCAGATCGTGGCAAGCCAGGCTCCCACGGGCTCCGCCCAGAATCAAAAGAAAAATGGCGCTGCCAACATTAAATTTCCACAGATTTTGAACTTCCGTGAACAAACCCCGGTCAGAGTTTGCGAGTGGCTGACGTAGCCACTCATGCTCCTATGTTGTGTTAAGTGTTGGCAGATATCCGGACCCCTCCCTAGTGGTCTGGACTTAGACCCCGAACTTCCCCTCCCCATATGAAGTCCGGGGTTTTTTTTGCCTGCGATTTAAGCCGCAGGCGCCTTGTCTTCCAGTTCCATCCAGTCGGCGAGCACGGTGTACGCTTCTTCCAGGCCCATGCGCTTGGGTGCCGAGAACAGCTGGATAGTGACGGTGTCGCCCCAGCCCTTGCGGATCTCGGACTGCACTTTGAGCAGCGTGTTCTTGGCCGCACCGAAGGTCAGCTTGTCCGCTTTGGTCAGCAGGATATGCATTGGCATGCCGCTGGCGATGGCCCAGTCGAGCATCAGCAGGTCGAAATCGGTCATCGGGTGACGGATGTCCATCATCAGAATCAGGCCCTTCAGGCTCTCGCGACTGCCCAGATACGCTTCAAGGTGTCGCTGCCAGTGCTGCTTGAGGGGAATCGGAACTTTCGCGTAACCGTAGCCCGGCAAATCGACCAGGCGGCGATCGTCGTCAAGGCTGAAGAAGTTCAACAACTGCGTGCGCCCCGGGGTTTTCGAGGTCCGCGCCAGACTGGCGTGGGTCAGCGTATTCAGTGCGCTGGATTTGCCCGCGTTGGAACGGCCGGCGAAGGCCACTTCGAAACCTTCGTCGTCGGGGCATTGGTCGACTTTGGCGGCGCTGAGCATGAACTTGGCTTGTTGGCACAAACCGAGGATCGGGTTCTTGAGTTGCATGGGATATCCGGTGAGGGCGTTGCTGCGATGGGGCGGCAACGGGGTGTCGTTTCCGTTTGATGGGCGCAAGTATATAATGCCGCAGATTTTGTGTGTGCTTTGTCCCACCCGAAGGATGAAGTTCGCAGAAGTCGGACTAACCTTACACCAACAATAAAACGTATTGGATTAGCCGATGAACAAACTACTGGTGAGTATGCTGTTGATCCTGGGCCTGTCTGTCGGTGCGCATGCCGCCGACGCGGTGGTGGGCGATCCCGCCGCAGGCCAGGCGAAAACCGCAGTCTGTGGGGCCTGTCACGGCCCGGATGGTAACAGTCCCGCTCCCAACTTCCCGAAACTGGCCGGACAGGGTCAGCGCTACCTGCTCAAGCAACTGCATGAAATCAAGGACGGCAAACGCGTCGTGCTTGAAATGACCGGGCTGCTCAACAACCTCAACGAGCAGGACCTGGCCGACATCGCGGCCTATTTTTCCAGCCAGAAAGGCAGCGTCGGCGCCGCAGATGCCAATCTCGTGGCGCGTGGCGAAGCACTGTTTCGTGGCGGCAAGCTCGATCAGGGCATGCCCGCCTGCACGGGCTGCCACTCGCCCAATGGCGCCGGTAATGCCGCTGCGGGCTTCCCACACCTGGGCGGACAGCACGCCGATTATGTGAAAAAGCAGCTGACGGCCTTCCGCGAGGGTGACCGCACCAACGATGGCGACACCATGGTCATGCGCTCGATTGCGGCCAAACTCAGCAACAAGGATATCGACGCGTTGTCGGCCTACATACAGGGGCTGCATTAAGTTTCGATTAACGCCCAGAGCCCCATTCCCGCGGATTTGAGGTCTGAAATCTTTGCTCACGAGTTGGCGCTCCGGGCGGGCCAAAAAGGGTAGCGAACGGCTGCCCTTTTTTGTGCGCGCAGGCGTTACACTTGCGAACTCGTATCACCCCGCCCGGTCCAACTGCGGCCGTCGAGGTGACTTTTCATGCCCAGGAGTTAAGCATGCGTAATCTGATTCTCAGCGCCGCTCTGCTGTTTACCAGCCTGTTCGGTCTGACCGCTCAAGCTGCAGAGCCAATCGAAGCCGGCAAACAATATGTCGAGCTGAGCAGCGCCGTCCCTGTTTCCGAGCCAGGCAAGATCGAAGTCGTCGAAATGTTCTGGTATGGCTGCCCACACTGCTACGCCTTCGAGCCTGTCATCAATCCGTGGATTGAAAAACTGCCAGCGGATGTCCACTTCATTCGTGTTCCTGCGATGTTCGGCGGACCATGGGATGCCCACGGCCAGCTGTTCATCACTCTGGACACCATGGGTGTCGAGAAGAAAGTCCACGCTGCTGTGTTCGACGCCATTCAGAAAGGCGGCAAGCGGCTGACCGATCCTAACGACATGGCCGAGTTCGTGGCGACTCAAGGCGTAGACAAGACCAAGTTCCTCGAAACCTTCAACTCGTTCGCCGTGAAGGGCAAGATCGCCCAGTACAAGGAACTGGCCAAGAAATACGAGATTTCTGGCGTACCAACCATGATCGTCAACGGCAAGTATCGCTTTGACCTGGCTTCTGCCGGTGGTCCGGAGCAAGCGCTGCAAGTGGCCGATCAGTTGATCGCCAAAGAGCGTGCAACGCTGACCGCCAAGTAAGCGCCGATCATGACGCGCTGGGGTACTGAACGCATCGTTGCCCGGCATACACCCAAGGTCAACGAGCGACACCTGCAGGAAACCGGATTGCCAGCCGATGGCCGGCTTCGGCTGCTCAGCTTCAACATTCAGGTGGGCATCAGTACCGAGCGCTACCGGCATTATCTGACCCGTGGCTGGCAGCACTTGCTGCCCCACAACGGTCGCGCCAGCAATCTGCAAAAGATCGGCAACCTGCTCAGCGACTACGATCTGGTCGCGTTGCAGGAAGCCGATGGCGGGAGCCTGCGATCAGGCTATATCAACCAAGTCGAACACCTCGCCCAGCTCGGGTCATTTCCGTACTGGCACCAGCAACTCAATCGCAATCTCGGGCGTTTCGCCCAGCACAGCAATGGCGTGTTGAGCCGGTTGCGCCCGTGGGATATCGAAGACCATCCATTACCTGGCCCTGCCGGTCGCGGCGCGATTCTGGTTCGGTTCGGTGAGGGCGAAGATGCGTTGATCGTGGTGGTCATGCATCTGGCCTTGGGTGCGCGTACCCGAACCCGGCAGCTTGCGTATATTCGCGAGATGATCGGCGGCTACAAGCACCAGGTGTTGATGGGTGACATGAACACCCACGCCAGCGATCTGCTGGAACTCTCGCCCCTGCGTGATCTGGGTCTGCTTGCTCCACAGATCGAGGCCACCTTCCCCAGTTGGCGACCTCAGCGTTGCCTGGACCATATCCTCCTCAGCCCGACCCTGACGCTTGAAAAAGTGCAGGTGCTGGCTCAGCCCATTTCAGATCATCTGCCGGTCGCGGTGGAGATTCGCTTGCCGGCCTCATTAATCGGGGACTCGCTGCCGATAACAAGCACATCTCCTCTCGGACCCTCGCAATGAGCGACGAAGCCCAACGCTGGAAAGAAAAATACCTCAAGAGCATCGAGCAACAAGACAGACTGGAAAAGCGCTGGAATGCGCGTCTGGACTTGCTGCGTCGGGGCTTGGTGCGTAGCAGTCTGGCGGCGGAGGGTGCCGACAAGGCGGTCGATCAGTGCATGAAGGAAATGCGCGAAGTCGTGCGCAAGGACGATATGGATGCGGGCCTGGCTGCGCTGATTCCCCGCCTGGAAAAGGCCGTGCTCGATTCCGAGCAGCGCCGCGAGAAACGCGTGGAGCAAATGGGCACAGCGCTGACCTCGCTGGTGGCGCAGTTGCAATCGCTGCCGTTGCCCCGAGAAGTCGCCAAACCCCTCAAACGCTTTGCCAAGAATCTTGAAGACCGCGTGACCCAGGCGCGGGAGCTGCCCCTGCTGTTGAGCGAGCTGAGCGGCCTGCAAGGCAAGGCGCTGTCCCAGCTCGATCATCCCGAAGAGGCCGCTCGGCCTGGTTTCCTTCAACGTTTGTTCGGCGGTCGTGATGCTGCTGAGGGAGAAGACGCCACCCCACCCAGTCTTCCCCCCCAGCCTGTCAGCGAAGCGCCAAAG
>Ga0160447_100445_pt1 | contig 20101 bp, 21 predicted proteins | sample HID1973K_E1MG_FD_108222 | JGI IMG/M metagenome (GOLD analysis project Ga0160447, IMG submission 108222) | Enriched mosquito-associated microbial communities from UW Madison campus, WI, USA - HID1973K_E1 MG | ecosystem: Host-associated > Arthropoda: Insects > Digestive system > Unclassified ...
CAGAATTTCGTTGGCCTGACGCAGTTCCCGGACTTCGCGTTCAAGCTCGCGGATGCGGTCCTGCTCCTGGGTCTTGGGGCCCGCGCGCAGACCACGATCGCTCTCAGCCTGACGAACCCAGTTTCTTAACGTTTCGCGTGAGCAACCCATCTTGGCGGCAATCGACTGGATTGCTTCCCATTGCGTCGCATCCTCCGCACGATGCTCGAACACCATACGAACCGCGCGCTCACGCACTTCCGCCGAATATTTCGGCGCCGTCTTCCGTTTTGCTTTGTCGAGGTTTTCCATAACCCTATTCTCTCAGGAGTAAAGGTCTCCGGAAAACCCGGTGCGCTTTACAGCAGCGCGACGATAAACCAGTGCACGTCCGAACCCTTGTTGAACGCAACTTTCTTGCCCTTGAGATCGGCGACCGTCTTGATCGGCGAGTCCTTGGCGACGACCACGCCTTCGGCATGCGGCGTCGGCACTTCGTAGGCGGTGTAGACGAAGTCAGCGCCCGCGGCTTGCGCGAACACAGGCGGCGCTTCGCCGACATACCCGAAGTCGATCGCGCCGACGTTCAGCCCTTCGAGCAACTGCGGTCCGGCGGGAAACTCGGTCCAGGTGACCTTCACCCCGAGGGGTGCAAGCTTCTTGTCCAGCGTACCCTTGGCCTTGAGCAGCACGAGCGTGCTGGCCGCCTTTTGATAGCCAATGCGAAACTGCCCGTCTTCGTATTTGGCCCAGGACAGCAAGGCGAATCCCGCCAGTGCGGCAGGTACGGTGGCGAGGAAGGTTCGGCGGCCTTTCGAGATCAGGCGATTCATGTTCATGCGTCCGGGAAGAGTGTTCTGAAGAATGCGCCTGCGCGGCCAAAGCACCGGGCGGCGCGGCGAGCCATGCTATCTCGCGCGGTCGAATCGGCTAAATGATGTATGGAGCTAAGCAAAGCACCTGAAGTCGCATATATCGCCCAATCGGAGACGCTTGCGGGATGGGCCGGCATCAGCGGCAAGGCGTGTGGATCGCCTGCAGATCCGGAAAACATCCTTTTTTCAGGCTATGGTCCAGCCGCCGCCTCGCCTCGGTGATCCGATGGAGCGGGGTCGTGGCAAGCTGGGTATCGTGCGCGCACAGGATTGCTTCGATCGACTTGCATCGAAGTTCGTCGATGTGCCATGCGTCGGGTGCGACCGACTCTCTGATGAAGGCCTTGAGAATCGGTTCGGCCGCGAGATAGGTTTCGACAGGCGGCTCGAACCGGTTCGGATCGCAGATGAAATAGGCCAGATACAAGGTCTTGATCAGTTCGCTGATATGTTCGGCGCTGCCATATCCGTTGCGCATCGCCAGCAGCGCCAGATGGTTTCTCAACGAGACGGTTCGCACAGTCGCGGCTGACAACGGAAGCAGCTGAGTTCGAGTCAGCGGCGGGCGCTTGGCCGTGTTCGTTCTTCCGGGCTTATTCGACATGACACTAAGCTCCACGGGATGCAATCTGTCCGGCATGCGGATGCGGCGAAACATTACGGTAGTGCATTGAATCCTCAGGCGGGCGCGCGCCTTGCTGAGTCGTCTCCCGCACTCTTTCCACTACAGCGGAGAAACTCATGTCGGATCACGTGTACAAGCAGATCGAACTCACCGGTTCATCGCCCGTTTCGATCGATGACGCGGTGCGCGTCGCATTGAACAAGGCCTCGAAAACGCTGCGAAATATTCACTGGTTCCAGGTAACCGAGACACGCGGTTTGGTCGAAAATAACACTGTCGCACATTGGCAGGTCACATTGAAGGTCGGATTACGTATTGATGATTGAACGGTCTGGGCGGCGCGCAAAACAACGCGTCGTCTCGGTCTATATTCAGTAACCCGAATGAGTTTTCGGCCTGATCGAAAAAACTTCTTCAGGCTGGCACAACGGCCGTTTTTCTGGCTTCTCCGTACCGCGCACTCACCCCATCAACACTTTTATCTACAATGTCGGGTCCGGGCGTCTGATCGACGTATCCGACGCGCCGTCCGGCATAAGCCACTACGGCGTCGACAACCATTCAGTCACCGCGAGACTTGTCACGGTTTTGTTCGGGATAGCGTCAGGTCTTCCATAAAGACGATAAATGAAGCGAAGATCCACGGTCATATGTGAGCGCGACGGATTTGTTCTGCTCGTGGCAAGGGAAGCGGGCCGCTGGTCCTTTCCGGGCGGGCGGCAAAAGGCCGGCGAAGACGCGGCGGACACCGCACGGCGCGAATTGCTCGAAGAAACCGGCCTCGCCGCAACTCAGGTGCGTTATGCCTTTCAATTCCGGGGCATGCGCACGCGCCATTTCGTCTTTATCGCGCAGGTCGACGGCGGGGCCGAAGCGGTACCATCGAACGAGATTGCCCGCTGTCAATGGATGCGGCTCGATGAACTGCTCGGCGTCGAGGCCAGCATTCCGACCAAGGGCATTGCAGAAATATTCCTCAAGCAGGCACGCAGCAAGCGGGTGACATCTCTGCAAGACGCCATTGGTTCGATGGCTAGCTGAGCCATGCATGAATTCGAAGACAAGCAGAATAATCCGTATGCCAACGTGCTGACCACGCGCCGCGAACTGGTCAAGGACCCGCGCATTCAACTACTGATCAACTACCTGACCGGTGAAAAGGTCGCGCGTTTCATCAACGACAATTACAAGGGCTTCGTCGCGCCCGTGCAGGCGCGACTGGTTCAGCAGTGAGCACGAAGGCGTGCGCGGCGGTCAGAAAAACAGCAGCGTGCGCAGTTCGATACTGCGGCGCGGCCGCGCATCCGGTGGCGAGGACGGATCGTCGAAGGCCGTGTGCGCGGTGAAACGCGCCACGCCGTCGCCGGCCGAATCGTAGATCTTGATCAGGATGGCCTCATCGGGAGACATCTGCGGGAAGTAGTACCAGCGATGCTGCGCGTTGTGAACGAACGCGTAGGTCTCGCCCGTCATGGTCGGATAGATGAAGTCCTGCGCGACCGCATCGCGCGCATCGATGCTGCGCGAATCGCACAGAGCGAGCGGCGAAGATTCCACCGGCTCGCCGATCGGCCTCCAGAGATTGACGATGGCAAAGCGCCCGCGCAAGAGCTGGGCGGCTTCATCGGCGGGCAGATGATCGCGCACGCGGCGCGGTCCGGAAACGAAGGTCTGGTCGTTGTGAATCAGATGAACCGGCTCCTTCACGCCGCCGGAGCGTGACGCGCTGCCATCGCGCAAAGTGTGGTCAAAGATGACCACGCGTTTCGCACCGGTCCACTGTCTGAGCAGCCGTTCAGATTGCGCGTAGTATGCCGAACGAATCGACGCCTCATCCGAATAATCGCTTACAGCGCTTCGCTCGCGATGCAGTTCGAAGCCGTTCCGGTCCAGCGACAGGCCGCCCGGCGGCGGACGCAGGCGCGCATTCGCAATCTTTACCGCATGCGTACGATATTCCCCGGTGCGGCGCGGCACACCCGGCGGCGGTTCGTAGGCGTACGAACTCGGCTTGACGCCGGTAGGCACCAGATAATTCAGACTGGCCTCGACTTCCGTCAACTGCTCAACCGGCCGCTCGATGATGACATCGCTCATTGCGTGACTCCGCGCGGGCAACCCGCTTTTTCCAGTGAAAAGATCGGCAGGCCCTCAATGCCGCGGCGTTTCGAAGCCTTCGGCCGTGTGACCGATATCGAAATAGCCTGCGCGTGCATAGACGGCGATATCGGCAAGCTGCTCGGCGCGGGTAACACGATCCGTAACGCGATCGCGCCCGGCGTTCCCGGCATGCGCGTCGGGTGCCGGCGTGCGGCGAGCCGGATGCGACATCATCCGCCAGCATTGCGAAAGAAAATGGGACATATTCGCCTCCTGCGTGACCTGATCATTCAATCTAGGCCGCTGGAAACGGTCCCACAACCAAGTGATTCTGCAATGCATTGCAGGACATCATGGATGTGCGGATGCCGCCCGCCGCGCGAACGACGCACAGCGATCGCGCGGCATCACCAGCACATCGTGCAGCAGGCACAGACGGCTTTCACCTACGCTCGCGCCGTATGCCGAACCGAACGACGCCAGCCCCGCAATGCGCCGCTCCAGCAAGGCGCGGTCATCGGCACGATGCACACAGGATGCGCACGTGGCCGGCGAGGCGGCGTCGCAGGCGCTCATTGACCGAGCGCCGCCCAATACGGCGCAAACACGTGGACCGACAGCAGATAGCCGATCACGACATTGACCACGACGCCTGCCGTGAAGGCCACCAGCGGCTTGCCGCCCGCACCGGCAAGCAAGGAAAATCGCGTGGTCAGTCCGATGCTCAGAAAGCAGAAAGTGAAGGCCCATGTGCGCAGCGCAACGATAGGCGCCACGAACGCGGGTGTCACGACGCTGCGATAGTCGGCCAGCGAATAATGCGAGGCGATCCATGTGACGATCGCCGAGGCAATCACGAAGCCGATGACGAACTTGGGAAAGCGGCTCCAGATCTCGCCTGCGTGCGGCCTGGCTTGCACGCCATCGGCGGCGTCCCGCTCCCATCGCGTGGTCGCGATGATCGCGAGCACGAAGGCCCAGATACCGATCCAGATATCGCGTCCGACCACCTTCATCAACACGAACGCCTGCAACGAAGCTTCCGGCGCACCGGAAACTGCGCCGGCTGCGTGCCGGGCGTAATCGCCGTATGCCTGTGCGGCGGCGATCCCCGCCGCATCCGCGAATTCCGACGTCCCGATCCACGCGCCCGCGATACCGGTCGGCAGACCGAGCACGCGCGACACGGCGGGCAGCGCAAACACCATCACGATCGCCCAGATCACCACCAGCGTAATCGCCACCGACGCTTGCTCGCGCCGCGCCCGCACGGCGCCCGCAATCGCAATCGCCGCCGATACGCCGCACACCGCGCCACCCACGCCCAGCACGGCGGCAAAACGCTTGTCGATCGACAAGGCGCGTGCCACGCCGTAAATCACGAAGAACGTCACGAGCGAAACGATGGTCGCCTGCCCGATTGCAACCGGTCCCGCCCACACGATCAGTGTCAGCGGCAGCGTTGCGCCCAGCAGCACGATGCCCACCTTGATATAGAACTCGACGCGCAGGGCCGGCGCGAGCCAGGCCGGCAGCGTGAACAGATTCGACACGACGAGTCCGAGCGCCAGCGCAATCAGCGGCGGCTCCAGGTTATAGGTGCTTGCCTGAGCCCATGCGCCTGCGGCGAAAATAATCGTCGAGGCGACGAACACCACGAAAAAACCCGCCAGAAAGCGACCCACGGGCAACCCCAGCGCACCGATCGCTATCGAGAACGCGGCGGCAAATACGACGAAAAGCGCGATATACCCGTTCGCATGACTCGCAAGATCGCCTGTGAGCTGAGTCACGCTCGACCATTTCGCGGGCGCGACCGCCAGCCACTTGATGCTGGTGCCCGCAGCGAACGACGCGTAGGCCACCACGATCGCCAGCAGCCCGATACCGACGGCCCACCAGTCCTCGGTGCCGATGGGCTGCCGCGCTTCGGTGAGCGGAGCATCGCCCGCATCGCCGGTGATGGATCGGTTGCTCATTGTTTTCCCCTCGTGCGTTGTCTAGACGTCTCAGTATGAAATCGTCGCAAGCACGGGTGAAATGACTTTTTTGTCTTTGTTTATAGCCGCGAGTCAGACAAGGATTTCGCCCGTTTGTATTTCAGCATCGTGGGCATGCGTCAGTTCGCGGGTTTGGAAAATCCAGCGAAACGCTCGTCGATCACCCGCTTGAATTCCTCCGAACGATAGGCATTGGCGATGTCCTTCACATACGGCTTGTTCAGGTCCGCCGTACGCACGGCGACAAGGTTCAGATAGTACGGCGGGATCTTTTCGAGCAGCAGCGCGTCTGGAAGCTTCAATCCCGCCGCCAGCGCGAAGTTGCCGTTGACGAAGGCGTAATCCACATCGTCCAGCGAACGCGGTAACTGGGCGGCTTCCAGCGGAACGAGCCTGATTTTGTGAGGATTGCCAGCGATATCGCGCTCTGACGACTTCACCGGATCGACGCCGGGCTTCAGTGTCACCCAGCCGAGTTGCTGCAACAGAATGATGGCGCGCGCCTGGTTGGTGACGTCGTTGGGCAAGGACACCGTGGCACCCTCCTTCAGTTCGTCCAGGCTTTTGTGCTTGTGGCTGTACAGGCCGATCGGTGCGGTCGGCACCTTCACCAGTTCGGACAGCGCCAGCTTGTGATCGGCGGAAAATTTCTTCAGATACACCTCGTGCTGGAAGGCGTTGGCATCGAGTGCGCCATCCGCGAGCGCGAGATTCGGCTGCACATAGTCGCTGAATTCGACGATGCGCACCTTGTAGCCTTCTTTCTCGAGCTGCGGCTTGATTCCATAGCGGATCTGATCCGAATACGGGCCCGCCGTGGCGCCGAAACGAATCTCCGGTTTGCTCGGATCGGCAGCTTGCACGTGGGCGACAAAACATGCGCTCAGCAAAAAGGCCAGCAAGGCATTCGATTTCTTCATAAGGTTCTCCTCTGCGCTTCGCTCTTGGGTCGCGACGCATTCGTTGTCGATGTAGCGCACAAGCTTACAAACACGTGGCGAAAAGCCAAACCAAGGAATCAATCTATCAATTTGCGGATTGCTTATGGATGAGGCGCGCAGGATCAGAAACAACGCCGTCGCTTATGACGCGGGCAGCTTTTCAAACGTCGATTCCTTGGTTCCCGGCGTCTTATGGCGAAGGTAGATTCAAGAGTTGATCCGCGTTCGCGGCATGTCGTTTTCTCCGGAGATCCCACCGATGAAGCTGTCCTGGTCTCGCGTGCTGCGCCACGCGGCCCTGCTGATGATGTCGTTTACCAGCCTGGTTGCGCTTCAGGCACGCGCCGCGACGACGGCCGCGCCTGCAGAAATTCGCGTCGACTATGCGTATTACTCACCGGAGAGTCTCGTCATCAAACATTTCGGCTGGCTCGAAGAAGAGTTCAAGCCGGATCAGACGTCGATACGCTGGGTACTGAGCCTCGGTTCGAATCGGGCGCTCGAATATCTGAATAGCGGCGCGGTGGATTTCGGTTCTACTGCCGGGCTCGCTGCCGTACTCGGCCGCGCCAACGGCAATCCGATCCGCGCGGTCTACGTGTTCTCGCGTCCCGAGTGGACCGCGCTGGTCGTGAGCAAGGATTCGCCGATCCATTCCTTGGCCGATCTCAAGGGCAAGAAGATTGCCGCCACGCGCGGCACCGATCCGTTTCTCTTCACGCTTCGGGCGCTGAAGACGGCAGGTCTCTCGCGCGACGATGTGGAGATCGTCAACCTCCAGCATCCCGATGGCCGTGTCGCTCTGGTGAAAGGACAAGTGGACGCCTGGGCCGGGCTCGATCCTCACATGGCGGCGGCTCAGGTCGATGACGGCGCGCGTCTGCTGTATCGCAATGTCGGCTTCAACACGTATGGATTCCTGAACGTACGCGAGGCTTTTGCGAATCAGTATCCGCAAGCGGTGGGACGTGTGCTGAAGGTGTATGAGAAGGCCCGCGTCTGGATCATTGCGCATCCGGATGACACGGCGAAGATTCTTGCCGACGAGTCGAAGGTGTCGCTTCCGGTTGCGAAACTGCAGCTCGAACGCAATGACTTCAGCGACCCCGTGCCCGGCGATACACAGCGGGCAGCGCTCAAAGCCGCTGCCCCAATCTGACCGATGAACAACTGGTGAAGGCAGGCGTCGATCCGGCCAAGGTCGTCGATGCACTGATCGACCCGGCGTTCGCGCGGCCCGTCGCCGCGGCCTCCCGCTAAAGCGCCGGCAATGAACGACACCGCCGCCCGACGCGATACTCTGGTTTCTGCAAGCGCATCTGCCGGGACGGAGAAACCACGACATACGCTGCGGCGCTGGCGAATCGCGGGCATGGCGTTGCCGTTCGCGTTGCTTGCACTCATCGAACTCGCCGTGCGCGCAGGCTGGCTGCCCGATCATCTCGTGCCTGCGCCGAGCGAGATCTTCTCGACCCTCACGCGCATGGGAATGACGCGGCTCGCGCGCCATGTCGGGGCCAGCACGCTACGGGTATTTGCAGGCTTAGGCGCGGGCGCGCTGCTCGCACTGGTCATCGGCGGCGCGATGGGCCTGTCGCAACGCATCGAGGCACTCTTCGAACCGAGCTTCCAGGCGCTGCGCTCCATTCCATCGCTGGCATGGGTGCCGGTCCTGCTGCTCTGGATGGGCATCGACGAGGCACCGAAGATTACGCTGATCGCGATTGGCGCGTTTTTCCCGGTGCATCTCGCAGTGGTCGCGGGCATTCACGGCGTCGACCGCAAGCTTGTCGAACTCGGCGCGGTGTATCGCCTCGGTCCGTTTGCGCTGTTCCGGCGGATTCTGCTGCCCGCCGCGCTGCCGCAGATCGTCACCGGCCTGCGTACGGGCCTGAGTCTCGCGTGGATGTTCATGGTCGCCGCCGAACTCATCGCGGCCACGCGCGGGCTCGGCTACATGCTGAGCGACGGCCGCGAAACGGGCCGTCCGGACCTGGTGTTCGGCGCCATTCTGTTGCTCGCCCTGCTCGGCAAACTGACCGATGGCGCCATGCGTCATATCGAGGCGCGCCTGCTGTCCTGGCGCGACGCGTTCGATGGCGCAGCACGCCGGGGAGCACGATGAACACTGTATCCCCGTATCGCCTGTATCGCCTGTATTGCTCGATGCTCACATCGTCCGCAAGCGCTACGGCGCGCACACGGTCATCGCCGATGTAGGCCTGCAGGTGCGGCGCGGTGAGATCGTATGTCTGGTCGGCCCGAGCGGCTGCGGCAAGAGCACGCTGCTGCGTATCGTGGCGGGACTGGACGCCGATTTTCGCGGCACGGTTACGCTCGGCGGCTTGGCGCTCGACGGTCCGTCCACGCGTGTCGGAGTGATCTTTCAGGAGCCGCGCCTGTTGCCGTGGCTCACGGTGGCGGGCAACGTAGGCTTTGCGGCGGGCCGTCATGGCGGGCGCGATCCGCCCGTCATGCATCTGCTGACCGAAGTGGGCCTGGGCAGCTTCGCGCACGCGCTTCCGTCTGCGCTGTCCGGCGGCATGGCGCAGCGTGCCGCGATCGCGCGCGGTTTGTTCGGTGAGCCGGAACTGCTGCTGCTCGATGAACCCTTCAGCGCCGTCGATGCCATGACGCGCATGCACTTGCAGTCCTTGCTGCTCGATGTCGTCGCGCGTCACGGCACCAGCGCGATCGTCGTCACGCACGATCTCGACGAGGCGCTGTATCTCGGTGACCGCGTGCTGATGCTTGCTGCGGATCCGGGGCGCATAGACGGGGAGATCACGATCGGCGTGCCGCGCCCGCGCGACCGGCGCGACCCTGAACTGGCGCGCCTGCGGGCCCGGCTTTTCGATGCTTTTCATCGCTTCTGGGAAACCTCGGCGACCGACACCCGGCGATCGTCGGTCGAGACCTGACGCGCGAACGTTTCGATTGCATGCCGGGCCAGCGGCCACGGGCCGAATCCTGCCGATGCATCGATATGTCCCGCATCGCCGAGATTGACGAATGCGCTGTTCCAGCGCTGCGCCAAATTGCGTGCTTTCTCGATCGGCATCCAGGGATCGGTGGTGCTGCCGATGACGACCGAAGGGACGTCGAGCCGCCGTGCATCGAAGGCGCCGGCCGAGCGAAAGCCTTCTGGACTGCCGGGCGCCACCATCAGCACCCCGAGCACGGTCGCACCGGGCAGATAAAACGCGCCATGCGGAAGATGCGAAAGCGCGTGTGCGGTAGCAAGACATCCGAAGCCATGCGACGCAAGGACGACGGCACCCGAGATTTCCGCCAGTGCATGACGCACGGCCTCGCTCCACGCGCCGAGCTGGGCGGCGTCGCGCCCTCGCTGCCTGACGCGCACGGCTCGCTTCACCTGCTCTTCGAGCCACGTCTGCCAATGCGTATCGTCGCTGCCATGCAGTCCCGGAACGGTAACGAGCGTGATGGGTGGACCGGCCGGCCTATGGTTCGCACCCGGAGACCCGCTCGGGACATCACTCATGACTCACCCCGTCACATGACGACATATCGAGACTCGATTCTCAGGGGATGAAGCGTTCGGGCGAACTAACATATCTTCATTTCTTTATGGTGACCCTCGATCGTCGCCGCGTGATGCCTTTCGTTGGTGCGGACACCCGCATGCGAGTTCGTCTCGATGCGCTGCTTCATGCGTTTTGATGCAAACCACATCAGCGACGAACTGATAACGAAATTCCATTTACTCGCTTCGAATTTGGCGACGCGCACGTCATCATTCGCTATTGGCTTCCCCGTTTTCTCCCACCCGACGAGGCTCGTCCTCGCTCTGCATTCACAGACCGACCCATGCGCACGTTCTCATCAGTCCTTCGCGGACTGGTCTTCGCCGCCGCCTTGTCCGGCGCTTTCATCGAAACCGCTCTGGCCGCCAGCACCGCGCCCGCCGTCGACCGCGATACCGTGGTGATCGGCGTCGAAAAGGAGTTCTACAACCTCGATGGTCTGGTCGCCGTGAGCGGCGATTCGCTGCGCTACGGCTGGCAAATCTATGACACGCTGTACGGCTTCGATCAGAAGGGCAATCTCGTGCCCCGCCTGGCCACCAGCCTCAAGGTCTCCGACGACGCGCGCGTGTTCACCTATAAATTGCGTCCCAACGTGAAGTTTCACAACGGCGCGACGCTGACGTCGCGCGATGTGAAAGCATCGCTGGAACATGTGCTCGATCCGCGCAGCAAGAGCACACGCCGCCCGTTCTTTGCGCCGGTGATCGATTCGGTCGAGACGCCCGACGACCTCACGGTGATCTTCAAGCTGAAGGAACCGGACGGCGCTTTCGCCAACAAGGTCGCCGGTTACCTGTACATCATTCCCGCCGACTATCTCGCGAGTCTGCCGAACCCGGATGCATTCGCTCAAAAGCCCGTTTCGCTCGGACCGTATAAGTTCAAGTCGCTTGCGCCCGGTGGCAGCGAACTGGTGCTCGAACGTTTCGACGATTACTGGGGCGAAAAACCGCGTGTGAAGACGCTGATCTTCCGCGCGATCACCGAACCCGCCAGCCGGGTGAATGCCGTGCTGCGCGGCGAAGTGGATCTCTCCGTGGCCCTGCCCTTCTCCGACTATGCGCGCCTGAAAAAAGAGAGCGGGCTCGACGTGATCGAAAGCCGCGTGGCTTCGCCGGTCTATGTGCGCGTTTATACCAACGACAAGAATTCGCCATTTTCAAACGTGAAGGTGCGTCAGGCGCTCAGCTATGCGCTCGATACCAACGCCATCATCAAGAGCGTGCTGTACGGCGTGGGCGAGCCGCTCGGCACCATGATCTCCAACTACTATCCGTACGGCGCGGACCGTTCGATCAAACAGTACCCGTATGATCCCGCCAAGGCCCGGACACTCCTCGCGGAAGCGGGTTATCCGAAGGGCTTCGACACCACGCTCAATATTCAAGGCGACATACCGCAAGGCGTGGCCGAAGCAATTGCCGCGTACTGGGGTCAGGTGGGCGTGAAGGTCAAGCTCAATCGCCTGACCTACGCGACGTTCCAGCGCCTGAACAACACGCACACGTCCGGGCCGCTCGCGCTGAGCCAGTTCACCAACGCGCTCTATGATCCGGTCCATCCGGTGAGCGGCGCGTTCGCTTCGAACGGTAGCTGGTCGGACTATTCGAATCCGAAGGTCGATCAGCTGCTCGCCGATGTATCGAAAGTCAGCGACACGGGCAAACGCGGACAGGTCTTCCAGCAGATCGGCCGCGAATTGCACGACGACGCCGCCGCGTTCTTCATCTCCGAATTCACTTACGTCTATGCAAAGAAGAAGACGCTTCAGTGGCAGCCGCAGCAAGGAAGCGGCTTCCTGAATTTCCGCAGCATCCAGTGGGCGCCGCAGACGGTGGCCGGGAAGTAAGGCCATGCTCGCCTATGTCCTGCGCCGCCTGGGCTCCGCGCTCGTCACGGTCTGGCTGATGTCGATGCTGATCTTCCTCCTGGTGCGCATGGTCGGCGATCCTGCCTATTTGCTGATGCCGCCCGAGGCCACCGAAGCCGATCGTCAGTTGTTCCGCGAACAACTCGGTCTCGCCGATCCGGTGCCGCTGCAATACGCGCGTTTCCTGCTCGGCATGCTGCGCGGAGACATGGGCAACTCGTTTCACTTCGGCGCGCCAGCCTTGTCGATGGCGCTGACCCGTCTGGGCTCCAGCCTCGTGCTGGTCGGCATTTCGCTCGCGCTGGCGCTGATCGTCGGACTGGCGATGGGCGTGGCGTCGGCGGTCCGGCGCGATGGATGGATCGACCGCTTCAATACGCTGTTTGCGGTGCTCGGGCAGGCCGCCCCGCCCTTCTTTGTCGCGCTGCTTTTGATTCGCCTGTTCTCGGTGCAATGGGGCTGGCTGCCGACCGGCGGCTACGGTAGCTGGCGTCATCTGATCCTGCCGGTCTGTGCGCTCGCGTGGTATTCGGCAGCGGGCATTGCGCGCCTCACGCGGGCCAATATGCTGACCGTGCTGGATGCGGACTATATCCGGATGGCGCGTATCAAAGGATTGCCGGAGCACGTGGTGATCGGCACACACGCGCTGCGCAATGCGGCGCTGCCTATCGTCGCGTTCACGGCCTCGCAGTTCGGCGTGTTGATCGGCGGCGCGGTGGCGATCGAAACCGTGTTCTCCTGGCCCGGCTTCGGCAGCCTGATGGTCGAGGCCATCAGTACGCTGGACTTTACCGTGGTGCAGGCGGCCGTGATCGTGTCCGTGCTGCTGTTCGTTTCGATCAATCTGGCGGTCGACGTGCTCTACGCCGTCGTCGATCCGCGTATTCGGTATCGGACATGAAAGCGCGCTTCGTTGTGCTCGGCGGCGTGCTCGTCGCGATCGTCGCGGCATCGGTGTTCGCGCCGTGGCTCTCGCCTGTCGACCCCAATGCGATCGACCTGTCCGCCACGTTTCAATCGCCCGGCTGGCACCATTGGTTCGGCACCGACCAGATGGGCCGCGACGTCTTTACGCGCACGCTGTACGGCGGCCGCATTTCACTATCGATTGCTTTTTGCGCGGTGCTGCTCGCGGGCTTCTTCGGCGCAATCGCCGGCTTGTTATCGGCCTATCTGGGCGGCGCTTTCGACGCAACGCTGATGCGCGTGGTCGATGCGCAATACGCCTTGCCGCCCGTATTCCTGGCCATGCTGATCGTCGGCATCTGCGGACCGAGCGTGACCAATATCGTGATCGTGGTGACGCTGGCCAACTGGGGACGTTTCGCGCGCATCATCCGCGCCGAAGCGCTCAGCCTGCGCGAACGCGACTTCATTCTGATCGCCCGGCTGGCGGGCGCGAAACCGCTCTACGTCGTATGGCGGCATCTGTTGCCCAATGTGCGCAACACCTTCGCCGTGCTGCTCACGCTCGACATCGGACTGGTGATCTTCATGGAAGCGGCGCTGAGCTTCGTCGGCCTCGGCGTGCAGCCGCCCGATCCTTCATGGGGCGGCATGATCGCGGATGGCCGCAATTATCTCGATACCGCATGGTGGCTTTCCGCGCTGCCCGGTCTCGTGCTGATCGCCACGGTGTTGTGCAGCAACCGCATCGGCGAATCGTTGCAGCGCGGTGAAGGAGCGGCGCGATGAACATACTCAGCGTTCAGGATCTGGTAGTACAGACGCCGGCGGCGCGTCTGGTCGATGGCGTGAGCTTCGCGGTGCGCGCGGGCCGCACGCTCGGCCTGGTCGGCGAATCCGGTTCGGGCAAGAGCGTCACGTGTCTCTCGGTGCTGGGTCTGCCGCCGCGCGGCGTACAGGTGAGCGAAGGCCGCATTCTCTTCGACGGCGAGGATTTGCGCACCCAAACGCCTGCTCAGCTCAATGCATTGCGCGGCCGCGAGATCGGCATGATCCTGCAAGACCCGATGACATCGCTCAATCCGCTGCTGACCATCGGGCGGCAGATCACCGAGATGTTCCGCTATCGCGATGGCATCGCGAGCCGCGCGGAACGCCGGGCACGCGCCATCGACTTGCTGCGGCGTGTGCGCATTCCCGCGCCCGAAAGCCGTCTCGACAGCTACCCGCATCAGTTCAGCGGCGGCATGCGCCAGCGTGTGGCGATTGCGATCAATCTTGCCTGCAATCCGCGCCTGCTGATCGCCGATGAACCCACCACTGCGCTCGATATCACCGTCCGTTTGCAGATTCTCGATCTGCTGCGCGAGGTGCAGAGCGAACGCGGCACGGCCATCGTGCTGGTCACGCACGATCTGCATCTGGTGCGCCGCTACTGCGACGACGTGGCTGTGATGTATGCGGGCCTTATCGTCGAACAAGGGCCGGTGGAAGCGGTCTTTGCGCGGCCGCGTCATCCGTACACGAAGGGGCTGCTCGGCGCGGTACCGCGTCTGCGTGACTTGCAGCATCGGCTGACGGTGATTCCCGGACAGCCGCCCCTGCCCGGCAGCATTGCACAGGGATGCCGTTTTGCGCCGCGCTGCCCGCGCGCTCAGGCCGATTGCGCCAGCACCTATCCCGCCATGCGCGCACTCGATTCGCAGCGCAGCGTCGCCTGTTGGCACCCCGAACCGAGTGCCGCGGCAAGCGATTCTCTTCTGGCGGCCACCACATCATGAGCGCTCTCGAAGTCTCGGACATCTCACGCGCGTTCCCGATCCGCAACGGGCTCTTCGCACGACCCGCATCGTTGCGCGCGGTCGAACGCGTTTCATTCGAACTGCCTCAGGGTGGCACCTTCGGTCTGGTCGGCGAATCGGGTTCGGGCAAGTCGACGCTCGCGAGGCTCATTCTCGGCGCCGACGAGCCCACGGACGGCGAAGTGCGCTTCGGAGACCGTGTGTTCGGCAGGCGCACGCAGGATCGCCACAAGCGCTGGCGTCAGCGCGCCGTGCAAGCCGTCTTGCAGGACCCATTCGGCTCGCTCGATCCGCAGATGAGCATCGGCGATATCGTGCTCGAGCCGTTGCGCATTCAACAGCACGACTTCGCGCGCGATGCCCTGCAAAAGCGTCTCGACGAATTGTTGATGCAGGTTGGCCTGCCGCAGGAATTCAGGCATCGCCGCCCCGGAGAACTGAGCGGCGGTCAGCGGCAGCGCGTGGCGATCGCGCGGGCGCTCGTGCTGGAGCCGGAGATTCTGGTCCTGGACGAACCGGTCTCCGCGCTCGACGTATCGATTCAGGCGCAAGTGCTGAATCTCCTCAAGGATCTTCAGGATGCGCTCGGCCTGTCGTATTTGCTGATTTCGCACGATCTGGCTGTGGTCGCCTTCATGAGCAGCCACATTGGCGTGCTGTATCTCGGGCGCTTCATGGAACAGGGCACGCGCGACGATATCGTCGAACGCGCGGCGCATCCTTATACCCACGCACTGATCGCCGCATCCGAACCCGATGCGCTCGACGTGCAGGCCGATGTGCAGCCGATAAGCGGCGAGATTCCGTCACCGCTCGCGCCGCCTTCGGGCTGCGTCTTCCACACGCGATGCCCCGCCGCACGCGACATCTGCCGGACCGACGCGCCGACGGAGCAGCGACTGTCCGAAACACATCGCGTGACGTGTCATTTCCCGATCATTCCGCAGGTCTAGAGGACCAAAGGACGTTCAACATGTCGAAAGAGATTCGCATCAACGCGTTCCTCGCCTTTGCACCGACCCATTTGTCGCCGGGCCTGTGGGCGCATCCGAAGGACCGCGCGCTGGACTACAACTTGCTCACGCTGTGGACCGATCTGGCGCGCACGGCCGAGCGCGGCGGTTACGACGCGCTGTTCTTCGCCGACGGAATCAGCCAGTACGACGTCTATGGCGGCTCGAACGCGGCGGGCGTGCGCTGGGGCCTGCAATTCCCGCGTCTGGACCCGCTGCTGCTTGTCTCGGCGATGGCGCAGGTCACCGAGCATCTCGGCTTCGCGGTAACCAGCAGCGTGAGTTATGAAGCGCCGTTTCTGTTCGCGCGCCGCATGTCCACGCTGGATCATCTGACGCGCGGACGCATCGGCTGGAATATCGTCACGAGCTTCGGCCAAAGCGGCTCGCGCGCCATCGGCCAGAAAGATGCGCGGCCGCACGACGAACGCTACGACCTCGCCGACGAATATCTGGAGGTGGTCTATCGCCTGTGGGAAGAAAGCTGGGAAGACGGCGCGGCCGTGCGGGATCGTGAAGATCGCGTGTTCGCCGACCCGGCGCGCGTACATGAAATCAGCCACGAAGGCCGCTTTTTCTCGATGCAGGGCACGCACTATTCCGAGCCATCGCCTCAGCGCACGCCGCTGCTCTATCAGGCAGGCACGTCGAATCGCGGCAAGGATTTCGCGGCGCTGCACGCCGAATGCGTGTTCCTCAGTTCACCGTCCGCGCATCTGGTCGCACGCGACGTAGCCGATGTACGCGCTCGCGCCGCCGCGCGCGGCCGCGACCCGGCCTCCGTCCTGTTCTTCGCGCTCGCGACCGTGATCGTCGCGCCGACATCGGCGCAAGCGCAGGCGAAGTGGGACGACATTCAGCGCCATGTCAGTCTTGAAGGCGCGCTCGCATTGTTCTCGCGCTGGAGCGGCATCGATCTGTCCCAATACAAACCCGACGATCCGCTTCGTTACGTGAAAAGCGAAGGCATGCAGTCCGCGATCGAGGCGTTCACCGTGGCCGACCCAGAACGCGTATGGACCATCGGCGAGCTGGCGATCTTCAATGCCATCGGCGGAAAGGGACCGGTGTTCATCGGCTCGCCTGCGGAAGTGGCGGACGCGCTCGAACGCTTCAAGGCGGAGACCGGCATCGACGGATTCAATCTCAGTCATGCGCTGCTGCCCGGCACGCACGAGGATTTCGTCGACCTGGTCGTGCCGGAACTGCGCCGTCGCGGGGTATACAAAAACGAATATCGTCCGGGCACCTTGCGTGAAAAGTTATATGGCGAGGGCCATGCCCATCTCGCCGCCCCCCATCCGGCCGCGCAGCACCGCGCGTCATCCGTCGATTCGAAGGAGGAGCACAGTCATGCTTGATACCGCCTATGAAACCATTACTGTGGCGCCGCTCACGCGTCATATCGGCGCGTTGATCACGGGTATCGACCTGCGGCAGACGCTCACGCCGCAGCAAGTGGCCGATGTGCGCCGTGCGCTGCTGGCGCATCAGGTGGTCTTCTTTCGCGATCAGCCCATCACGCTCGATCAACATCTCGCATTCGGGCGGGAATTCGGTTCGCTGCACGTTCATCCGAATAGCACCGGACCGGACGGCTATCCCGAGATCCTGACCATCCATAGCGATGCAAGCACGAAACGCGTCGCCGGCGACCGCTGGCACAGCGACGTCTCCTGCGACGAAGCCCCGCCGATGGGCAGCATCCTGCATCTGCACACGCTGCCTTCGCACGGTGGCGACACGCTGTTCTCCAGCTCGTACGCGGTGTATGAATCGCTGTCGCCGGGTTTGCGCGCGTATCTGGAAGGTTTGACGGCAACGCATGACGGCGAGCCGACCTATCGGCAACGCAACCGGCTGCGCGGTATCGACGATACCGGCAAGCGGTTCCCCAAAGCCTCGCACCCGGTGGTGCGCACGCACCCCGAGAGCGGACGCAAGGGCGTATTCGTCAACTCCAACTTCACCACGCATATCGACAATGTGCCCGCGGCCGAAAGCGAAGGCATTCTGCGTCTGCTGTTCGAACGCTTCGCCTCGCCTGAATTTCAGGTGCGCTTTCGCTGGGAGCCTGACTCGATCGCCTTCTGGGATAACCGCGCGGTGCAGCATCTCGCTGTGTGGGACTACTACCCCGAGGTGCGTTCGGGGTATCGCGTGACCATCAACGGAGACAAGCCTTTTCTATGAGCACGCCGCCGAGGAAAGAGATTTGCGTCAATGCGTTTGCGCTGCATAGTCCGGTGCATCATTCGCCGGGCATGTGGCGGCATCCGCGCGACCGCTCGCTGCATTACAACACGCTCGACTACTGGGTCGATCTGGCGAAGACGCTCGAACGCGGGCTGATCGACTCGCTTTTCATGGCCGACAGCATCGGCGTGAACGACGTGTACGGCGGCAGTGTCGACACAGCGCTGCGTCATGGCGCACAAGTGCCGAAGCAGGACCCGGTCATGTCGCTGTCTGCGATGGCGTATGCCACACAGCATCTCGGCTTGTGCGTGACGAGCAACGCCAATCACGAGCCGCCTTATGTTTTCGCGCGGCGCATATCGACGCTCGATCATCTGACGCGCGGACGGATCGGCTGGAATATCGTCACGGGCTTTGCGCAAAGCAGCGTCAGAGTGCTCGGAAAAAGCGGCGTTGCTTCACGCGACGAACGCTACGACATCGCCGATGAATATATGGACGTGGTCTACAAGCTGTGGGAAAGCAGCTGGGAAGACGGCGCGAGTGTGCGCGATACCGAAAGCGGCATCTTCGCCGATCCGTCCAAGGTTCATCGCATCGATCACGAGGGCAAGTACTTCAGGGTCCAGGGCATTCACATGACGGAGCCGTCGCCGCAACGCACGCCGGTGCTGTTTCAGGCGGGTTCGTCGGCGCGCGGGCAACGCTTCGCGGGCCGTCATGCGGAAGGCATCTATCTGAGCGGACCGAGCAAGAAGGTGCTGACGCCCGTCGTCGCGGGCACGCGAGCCGAAGCCGTGAAAGCGGGACGCGACGCGCGCGACATTCAGTTCTTCACCATGGCGACCATCATCACGGGGCGCACGTCGAAGGAAGCACGCGACAAGTACGAAGATTATCGCCGCTATGTCACGCCCGAAGCCGCGCTTGCGATGTTCTCCGGCTGGACCGGCATCGACTTTTCCACCTACGATCCCGACGAACCGATTCGCTATATGCAGCTCGACGCAGGCACATCGTCGGCGCTCGAAGGTTTTACCAAACTCGATCCCGAGCGCGTGTGGACGGTGCGCGAACTGGCCCTGCACAACGCCATCGGCGGACGCGGACCGGTGTTCATCGGCGCGCCTCACGAAGTGGCGAGCGCGCTGGAGGAATGGGTGGACGAAACCGATATCGACGGATTCAACCTGAGTTATGCGGTGACGCCCGAAGCGTACGAAGACTTCGCCGATTTCATCGTCCCCGAACTGCAGACGCGCGGACGCTACAAGACGGCTTACGCACCCGGCACCTTGCGCGAGAAGCTGAGCCGTGCGGGCCGCCTGTTGAATGACCGTCACCCTGGCTCCGCCTTCCGCCATCGATAAGCACCGAATCACACCATGACCCAACCGACACGCAAACTCTCCGAAGCACTCGCCGCCCTTCCGTCCCTTTCGCAGGAGATCGGCGTCGATGCCGCCCAGCGCGAGATCAGACGCGAACTACCCTTCGCGGCCTTCGATGCATTTCGTCGCTCGGGGCTCGCCGCGTTGCGCATTCCCGTGGAACGCGGCGGACTCGGCGGATCGCTTGAAGACGCCATCCATGTCGTCACCACGCTCGCCGCACATGAATCGAATGTCGCGCATGCATTGCGTGTGCACTTCGATATGGTCGAGTCCCTGCGACTCGCGCCGCACACGCCTTTTCATGACCGGCAGATCGGCCGCATCGTGGAAGGCGCATTGTTCGGCGGCGCGTCGGGCGAACAGGGCACGGCGCGCGCCGGCGAAATCGAAACCGTGTTGCGCCGCGAGGGCGATCACTTTCGCGTGACGGGGAAAAAGTACTACACCACCGGCACGGCCTATGCCGACTTCGTGCGCACCAACCTCGTCAACGAAGAAGGCAAAGGCGTGACTGCCATCATCCCCGTGCGCTCGGAAGGACTCGAAGTGCTCGACGATTGGGACGGCATGGGTCAACGCATGACCGCGAGCGGCAGCACCGTGTTCGACAACGTGCGTGTCGAAGCGAACGAGGTGGTCGAGAAAGGCTATGGATCGCTGATCGGGCGACATGGTGGCGCGTATCGACAGTTGCATCTGGTGGCGGTGGCGGCGGGCATCGTCCGCAATATCGTCGCCGATGCGCGCGCGTATGTGACCGCGCACGGCCGCCCCGTGCTGCACTCCGCTGCACCGAGCGCGCGCGAGGACGTTTTCATCCAGCAAGTGGTGGGCGAACTGTCG
>Ga0160447_100449_pt1 | contig 20049 bp, 15 predicted proteins | sample HID1973K_E1MG_FD_108222 | JGI IMG/M metagenome (GOLD analysis project Ga0160447, IMG submission 108222) | Enriched mosquito-associated microbial communities from UW Madison campus, WI, USA - HID1973K_E1 MG | ecosystem: Host-associated > Arthropoda: Insects > Digestive system > Unclassified ...
GAGCGCGGAGAAATCATGCGCTGGAAAGCCAGACCTGGCCGGCGTCCGATCTTGTGAACCTCCTCACCGACATGCACGAAAAACCCTGGGATTACGATTTCTTCCAGGCCTTGCGACGCATCGAATGCGCATCGGCGCAACTGCCGCGCCTGGGCCATTCGCTGCGTCTGATCGACGACCCTTTGCGGCTGGCTCAACAACCCGATTGCTCGTTTGCGCCGTCGACTCTGGCAGCGCTGGCACCAGCCGACGGCAATAGACCGGCGAGGCTCGAGCAATTTTTCTTTGGCCTCAGCGGCCCCAACGGGCCCTTGCCTCTGCACCTCACCGAATATGTGCGTGAACGTCAGCGCAACAACGCCGACTGCAGCAGCAAGCGCTTCCTCGACATCTTCCATCATCGACTGCTCTGCCTGTTTTATCGGGCCTGGGCCCAAGCGCGCCCAACCGTTAGCCATGACCGACCGGAGGACGACTATTGGGCCGTGCGTCTGGCCGCACTCTGCGGTCGAGGGATGCCGAGCCTGTGCAATCAAGGGCTGATTCCAGATGTCGCGAAGCTGCATTTCAGTGGTCATCTGGCAGCGCAGACCCGCTGTCCCGACGGCCTGAAAGCGATACTCAAAGACTACTTCGACCTGCCGGTGGAAATAGAAGAATTCGTCGGGCAATGGCTGGAACTGCCCGAACGCAGCCGCGTGACCGTAAGTGCGAACCGACTGGGCGTCGACCTCTGTCTGGGTAGCCATGTGTGGGACCGCCAACACGCATTCCGCATCCGCCTCGGCCCGCTTACCCTGGATCAATATATGCGCATGCTGCCCGACGGCGAGTCCTTCAGGCATCTGGCGCAATGGGTCGCCGAATACGTCGGTCACGAACTGGACTGGGATGTGAACCTGATCCTGCTGAAGGCGCAAATTCCCAGGCTGCAACTCAGCGGGCAATTCCGACTCGGCTTCAATACCTGGCTTGGGCAACCGCTGGATCATGCGAGGGATCTGACTCTGGCCCGGCATTACGTTGATCGGGTGAACTCGACAGGTCGCGCTTCAGACGATTCTCCAAACGTGTTCGCAAGGAGCACCGAACGTGGGTGAGATCATGTGCGAGACCATGACTTCGATTATCAGGCCTGCGAAGCGGTTGATCTGTTTCGTACTTCATTACCGCGCTCTTCGGGAAACGTGCAACCACTGAATCCCGATACGCAATGTCTGTAGCAGTCCGGCTTGCCGGCGCAGGCGTCCAGGCAATCGCCACCGCCGGCAAGCCGGACTGCTACAGGAGACCTCAGTCATACCCGCACTAGATCGCGAACTGAACGGAAGCGCCCATGCTATTCACGCAACTCACTCGTCAGGCACAAGTTACCAGTCCTCTAGGCCCGAACGTACTGCTCCTGAAGAGCATGAGCGGCGGCGACGAGCTTGGGCGACCGTTCAATTACGAGTTGGAGTTGCTCTCTGACGACCACGCCATCGACCTCAATCAATTGCTCGGCAACCCCATGACAGTGTCGCTGCAACTGGGCGCCACAGGGAGTCGTTACTTTCACGGCCTGGTGTCGTGTTGCAGCCAGAATATCGATGCCGGTCAGTTCGCCAGTTATCAGGTAACGCTGCGGCCCTGGCTATGGCTGCTCACCCGAACATCGGACTGCAGAATCTTCCAGCATCTGACCATCCCACAGATCATCAAACAGGTTTTTCGGGACCTCGGTTTCGCTGATTTCGAGGACGGGCTCAGTGGCACCTATCGCGAGTGGGAATATTGCGTTCAGTACCGCGAAAGCAGTTTTGATTTTATCAGTCGGTTGATGGAACAAGAGGGCATCTACTACTTCTTCCGCCACGAAAAAGACCGCCACGTTCTGGTGCTGGCCGATGCGTACAGCGCCCATGAGGCCGCGCCGGGTTACGAGTCAGTGCCATTCTTTCCGCCCGACGGGCAGCATCGCGAACGTGATCACATCAATGGCTGGCAATTGAGGCAGCAGATTCAGTCCGGCTCGATCGAACTCAACGATTACGATTTCCAGCGGCCCGGCGCGCGCATAGACGTGCGCACTGAAGTACCTCGTCCCCACACCGCCGGGGACTATCCGCTTTACGACTATCCTGGCACCTACGTGCAAAGCGAGGATGGCGAGCACTATGCTCGCACCCGTCTCGAAGCCATCCAGAGTCTGCATGAACGTATCGAGCTCAAGGGCAATGCGCGGGGTCTCGGTTCGGGCCATCTGTTCAGGATGAGCGGTTTCAGCCGTCAGGATCAGAATCGCGAATACCTGATTGTCGGCGCCCGCTACAGAATCATTCAGGAAAGCCTGGAAACCGGCAGCAGTTCTGCCGAACAGCAATACACGAGCGATCTGATCTGCATCGACGCGCAGCAGAGCTTTCGTCCACAACCCCTCACCGTTCGCCCAATAGTTCAGGGTCCCCAGACGGCAAAGGTAGTAGGTGCGAGCGATCAGGAAATCTGGACTGATCAATACGGCCGAGTGAAGGTACATTTCCACTGGGACCGCCACGACCAGTCCAACGAAAACAGCTCGTGCTGGATACGCGTCTCCCAAGCCTGGGCCGGCAAGAACTGGGGCTCGATGCAAATCCCGCGTATCGGCCAGGAGGTCATCGTCAGTTTTCTGGAAGGCGACCCTGATCGACCGATCATCACGGGTCGGGTCTATAACGCCGAGCAAGCCGTCCCTTACGACCTGCCCGCAAATGCCACGCAAAGCGGCATCAAGAGTCGTTCGAGCAAAGGCGGGACTGCGGCCAATTTCAATGAGATCCGCATGGAAGACAAAAAAGGCGCCGAGCAGCTGTACATCCACGCCGAGCGCAATCTGGACGTCGTCGTTGAAGTGGATGAAACCCATTCGGTCGGGCACGACCGCAAGAAGGATATTGGCAACAATGAAACGGTGACAATCGGCCAGGACAGCATCAGGGCCGTCAAACGCAACGAGACTGTGCAGGTCGGCGGCGCCAAGGCTGAGAGCGTGAGCACAGAGTATTTAATCGAGACGGGCGAAAAAATTCGCATGGTATGCGGCAACAGCGTGCTGGAGCTGCATGCCAGTGGCGAAATAAAACTCTCGGGGACGTCTTTCAAGGTTTACGCCAGTGACAAAGGCGATATCGACACAGGCGGGCGCATGGACATCAATTCCGGTGGTGCAAGGGCGGTGAGCGCCATGGGCAAAGGCATCAAGGATTTGATCGATGCGGGGGTCAAGGCATCGTTCACCGGGACGACGGAGTCGTGATATGGGTAAGCCAAATTGGCGAGCCGTTCCTGCTTTTCCGCGCAAAGTTAATGCATCTGCCGTCCTGCATGCAGCGCGTCACTAGACGAATTCAAGCCTAATGTAAGCCCTATAAAAAGTACCAACTTTTCTACAAACCCGTACAACTTACCGCCTTGGAAAGGCTCAGCGTAAAGTATTTGCAAAGTTCACCGCCCCGGTTATAACTGCCTGTAATCTGAACGTCGCTTCATACCTCGTTACAGGTCACCCCTGATGAATCATCTACTCTGGAAGTTATTTCCCAAGCACCATCGTGAGTTTCTGCTGGAGCGGCTTTCAGTCGTGGATCGCCAGGTGGTGAACAAGACGCTGTCGCGCAAGGCCCGGTTTCCCGAGGTGTTCGACCAGTACGAGTGCATTTTCATTCACGTCCCCAAATGCGCCGGCAGCAGTGTGGCAATGTCGATATTCGGTGACACGCCCACCGGGCACTTGCCGCTGTATTGGTACGAAAAGCAATTCAAAGAGCGCTATGAGCAATACTTCAAGTTTGGCTTTGTACGTGATCCATTACATCGAGCACTGTCGGCTTATCGTTACTTACTGCAGAACCCGCAGCCCCGAGACAGAGCGGCTTTTGAGTTGGTCAGCCGTTATTCGCGGTTCGATACTTTCGTGGATGGCTGGTTGCACGCGGAGAATGTGTCGAAGCAAATACATTTCGCGCCGCAATATCATTTTCTGCAAAACAGCATGGGGCAGATTGCGGTGGATTTCATCGGACGCCAGGAACATCTGGAGTCGGATTTCGCCGCGCTGTGCGAACACCTCGACATTGATGTCCCCTTGCGCCATCTCAATCGTTCCCCCGGCCCTCGCTATCAAACCGCAGGGCTTTGCTCGGACGCGTCGCGCAAGCGGATTCGCGAGGTGTATGCCCGAGACTATGAGTTATTCGACTATGACTGATATCCGCGAAAGCCGCCCGATGATCATTGCATCGCCTTTGGCCGTCATGCAGGCCGAGCGGGAGTCGCTCAAGCAGCAACGCGCCTGTTGCATCTGGTTTACCGGCCTGTCGGGCGCAGGCAAAACGACGCTTGGCAATCGCCTCGATCAGACGCTGGTTGCCCACGGGTTGCACAGCTACCTGCTCGATGGCGACCGTCTGCGCAAGGGGTTGTGTCAGGACCTGGGCATGAACGAAGACAGCCGGCGTGAGAATGTGAGGCGTATCGGCGAGGTCGCCAAATTGATGGTCGACGCAGGATTGATCGTGATTGTTTCGGCGATCTCCCCTTATCGGGAAGACCGCGACGCATGCCGCGAGCACTTTGCCGAAGGGCAGTTCATCGAGGTGCATGTCAGCACGCCTTTGATCGAGTGCATGCGTCGTGACGCCAAGGGCCTTTACCGGGCGGTGCGCGAGGGACGTATCCGTAATTTTACCGGCATCGACAGTCCTTACCAGGCACCAGCCGAACCGGAGTTCGTCGTCGACACCAGCACTGACAGCGGCGACACGTTCATCGATCAATTACTCGCACAACTGCTGGAGACGCGGCCGCGGGGCGAAGTCTATCGTGCGTTTACCGGCTCGAACGCTCTGGCGCGCTGATTCTGAACACAGTCATTCGCTCGAATGTGGGCGGACAAGGGAACGATCGACGGCTTGAGGGGTTCACACTTCTTGTCTTTGAACCGCCTTCCTCGCGAGTGACCTGTATGGAACATGTACTCCCGGACGCCTGGCTCAATGCCCTGCCGTTACCTTGGCTGAACACGCTAGTGGCTGCGACCGCTGCCGTCTGTATCGCGCTGCTGGCACGATGGATAGCGCTGGTGATACTTCGACGCTTCGCCAACTCGTTCGTCTTCGCTCAGCAACTGATTTTGCGCGCAGAGGCACCTACCCTCTGGCTGATCCCCTTGTTGGCATTGCAGACCGTGTGGACCTCCGCACCCGATGACATGCTGCTCATCAACGGGGTACGTCATCTCAACGGCATGCTGGTGGTGGCCGCGTTCACCTGGCTGGCGTTGAGCAGCGTCAAAGCCATCGGTAAGGCGGTCGCAATCAGCAACCCGCTGGATATCGAAGACAACTTGCAAGCTCGGCGCATTCAGACCCAGGTGCGGGTGTTGGTGCGTTGTCTGAATGTACTCGTGCTGTTGTTTGGCACCGGGCTGATTCTGATGAGCTTTCCGCCGGTGCGACAGGTGGGTACCAGCCTGCTGGCCTCGGCGGGATTGGCGGGTCTGGCGGCGGGTTTTGCGGCCAAGCCCGTGCTGGGCAATCTGATCGCAGGTCTGCAGATCGCCATTTCGCAACCGATCCGGCTAGACGATGTGGTGATCGTCGAGGGCGAATGGGGACGCATCGAGGAAATCAGCGGCACCTATGTGGTGGTGAAAATCTGGGATGAGCGGCGGATGGTGATTCCGCTGCAATACTTCATCGAGAAGCCGTTCCAGAACTGGACGCGCAGTACGTCGAGCCTGATCGGGTCGGTGTTTCTATGGGTGGATTATTCGCTGCCCCTGGAAGAACTGCGGGCTGAGACCGAGCGCATCTGCAAGGACATCCCGCATTTGTGGGACGGGCGAGTGTGCGTTTTGCAGGTGACGGATACGACCGACAAGGCGATGCAGTTGAGGGTGTTGCTCAGCTCGGTGGATTCGTCGCGCAGTTGGGATGCTCGCTGTCACATGCGCGAACGGTTGATCAGTTTCGTGGCCAAGCAGTACCCGCAGTGCCTGCCTCAGTTGAGAGCGGAAATGTCGTCGCGCACCGTGCAGCCGGAGCGCGAGGCCCATGAGCCGCCGACCGAGATCGCGCGCCAACCTCCGGTGTAAGGCCAGCCGCCGACATCGGCGGCGCCCCCTCTAAAACCTCAATACCCGCGATTGAACATCACTACCTTGCCCATCATTGCCGCGGCGAATTGCTGGGCGCTCATCTTCTCGCCATTGAAATCCACCACGTCGTCTGCGTAATGCAGGCTGGAAACGATGTTGTCGCCTTCGACCTTGCCCACTTGCAACATGATCGCCAGCCCCCCGACGGACTCTGCAGCACCCTTGGCCTGTTCGGCGATGGCGGCAGGATCACTCAAACCGGCCGAAGTGGCTTGCAACGTCGCCAGATCCTGAATCATCGGCTTGGAGAGCACCAGTTTGGCGTCCAGTTGAGTCACCAGTTGCTTGAGCAGTGCTGCGCCGGGCTGGTCGAGAGAGGTCGGGTTGCTGAGGTCCATGGACAGATTGAAGTGGCTTTCGCCGCTGGCGGTCTTCAGCGACAGTTTCTCCAGCTCGATGTGTGGCTTGGCCGCCAGCAGCTTGGAGACTTCAGCCTGCACCAATGCCTGATCGGCCGGGCTCAGATGTGGCGTATAGGACTCGCCCATGGCCGCAGCCGCCTGGGCTTGAGGCTGGATCTTGTCCTGATAGATCTGCATCAAGGCCTTGGTCGAGGCGATGTCAAAGTTGGCGAACTTCCAGAGCATCTGAGAGGAGCCGATATTTTTGCCATCGAAGCTGATGTTGCCGATGTCGTAAGTCACCTGCGCGTTCAGCTTGCCTTCGACTTCCTGCAACAGGCTGGTGTTGACGAAGTCCTTGAGCTGCACCGGCGGACGCCCGGCGGCCTGAAAGGTGGCCGAAGTGACCCTGGCATCCGTGTGCCCCAGGTAAAAGCCCGACTGGCCTTTGGTGCCGCCCGTGTTGAAGGTCAGATCCCTGAGAGAAACATTGACCGGCCCCTCCTCGGACATCGCGGTGACGTCCAGGCTACCAAGCACACCGTTGGCTTCCAGCTTCTCGCCGTTGGCATTTCCCGAAGCATTGAGCGTGAAGCCCGAGAACTTGAACGCCCCGCTCTGATCCTCGAACTGGAATGGCAGGAACTCCACCCGGCCCAAGGCGGCACGGTCGTAACCCATGCTGAATTGCCCGTTCAACGGTGGCTGGCCGTTGGTCATCGCGAACCACTTTTCGGAGAAAGCGTTCTTTTCGAGCGTCATGTTGCTGGCGGCCATGACCGGTACCAGTTTCAAAGACTTCACACGAGTCCAAGGGAGCGGGCCGTGCTCGATGTTATCCACAAACAGCAGCTCGACCGGCTGGCCGTCGTTGAATCTGGGGTTCTGAAAAGTGAATTTGTAGTGCGCGGTGCTGGTGAAGAAGTGCCGATCCAGCGACAGCAACTCGACGCTCGCGCTGCCTTCATGACCGACGAATGCCGCCTGAATCTGCTGATTGCCTTGCTGAACGGCATCACCGAGCACGCCTTCCAGACGCTTGCCCGTGTACCAGGCGCCAGCGGTAATGAGAGCGCCTGCAACCACGACGACGCCCAGGGCAATGTTGACTGATTTTTTCATGTGTCGACTCGAAGATGTCCGTTCTTGAAGAGAGGTCGTGTCTTCCCTGACCCCTGAAGGGTTTCGGCGCCGGAGTACAGGCGCCGAGCAGCACCTTGCGCTGCCGAGAACCCGGCGAGATTAGCACCTGCGAAGGTCAATTTGCAGCCGTTGCTCCCGGCGATGGCCTAGCCACGGCCTTTGCTCAAGCGTTAGGCTGGGCACCAACCTGCCGACAGGATCGATAAGATGAGCAATGCGCAAAAGCCAAAGGGGCCGATCAAGGCAGTGATTTTCGACATGGACGGCCTGTTGCTGGACACAGAAGGCATCTACACCGAAGTCACCAACGATATCGCCAAAATCCACGGCAAGACGTTCGACTGGGCCGTGAAGCAGCACACCATCGGACGTGGCTCGCAAGACTTCGCCGAATACGTAATCAATGCCCTTGAGCTGCCGATCTCCGCCGAGGAGTTCCTCACCATTCGCCAGCCAATGCTCGATGATCGTTTCCCTCACGCCCAGCCGATGCATGGCGCCGAGGCGCTGGTTCGCCACCTCGCCGAACACAACATCCCGATTGCCGTGGGCACCAGCTCATCGTTGCATTACTTCAACGTGAAGACGAGCAACCATCAATCCTGGTTCGAACTGTTCGAACATGTGGTCACTGCAGACCATCAGGAAGTGACAGCCGCCAAGCCTGCACCGGACATCTTTCTGGTGGCCGCGCGCAAACTGGGCGTGGACCCGAAAGACTGCCTGGTGTTCGAGGACTCACCCTTCGGCGTGACTGCCGCCAAGGCCGCCGGAATGTATGCCGTGGCGGTGCCGGATTCGCACATGCCGGTCGCGCAATACGCTCATGCTGATTTGATGCTGGGGTCGTTGGCGGAATTCCCGCTGGAAGACTGGGGTTTGCCGGGGTACCAACAATAACGCCATCCCCTGTAGGAGCGCGCTTTCCCAAGATTCCAGTGTGTCAGGCGCAGACGATGGCGCCAAGAGAAGGCAATCGGCTTTCGTCGCATTGCCGACAGGCGCGAGGCCGGCCAGTCCAATGGACAGGCTCAAGGCTTTCACGGGGAAGCGTGTGGTGCTTTTGAAAATATCGGCTGGATTTTTAACAGCGGCAGGTTTCGCGGAAATTTCCGACCTTTCAAAACAGGTTTTGCGGGCAGATTGCAAAGTAGCCGGACGCTACAGTTGCCCGCATGAATCAAGTCAAACATTACCTGACCGCTAACGGGACAGATCTCTATCAGCAATGGCTTGAGCGATTGAAAGACCGAACCGCCAAAGCCAGAATCACCATGCGAATAAACAGAGTCGCCGAGGGAGCCCTGGGTGACTGCAAACCCGTCGGGAACGGGGTCTGGGAATTAAGAGTCAATCACGGACCGGGGTATCGGGTTTGCTATGCCCAGTCTGGCAAACAGCTAATATTGCTGCTTCTGGGGGGCGACAAGCATTCCCAGAGAACAGATATCTGTAGAGCCATTGATTGCTGGAGCGATTACCAGCGGAGAAAGCCATGACCCGATCACGTGATCATGACGAAACTGTCATCGCAATGATCCGGAATGACCCGGAGTTCGCAGCCGAATACCTTCGTATTGCTTTTGAAGAGCTGGATGAGGAAGGCGGGGAAGCTGCGTTCATATCCGCATTGAGACATGTCGTCGAGGCTCGCGGAGGTATAGAAGCCATCGCGGAAAAAACGGGGATATCTCACGAAACCCTGCGACGCTCACTCTCACCCAACGGCAACCCGACCTTGAAAACCATGCGTCAGGTAGTACATGCCACGGGCCTCACCTTTGCTGCGATTGCCTGAAGCCGTTGAGCACCAGGCCTGAACCGCGTGGAAAATTCTTGCGCGTAGCGCGTTCAAAATTGTCACTTTTCAAATCCGGCACAAACAGGCGAGTATGTCCGGCCTAGAGCTGTCGGTCTGAAAGGCCTTTACGAGACCTCTTGCAAGCCTGACCCAGACTGTCCTGATTTCCACTTTCCTGACGAAAAGGATATCGAGCAATGAACTACCGCGTTCTTGGCCAATCCGGCCTCAAGGTTTCTACGCTGACACTGGGTTCCATGATGTTTGGTGTCCAGACCGGCACCGAAGAATCACTTCGCATCATCGACAAGGCTTGGGATGAAGGGGTCAACTTCATCGACACGGCCAACGTCTACAACGCTGGCCGCTCCGAAGAAATCGTCGGCGAAGCCATCGCCAAACGCCGTAGTGAGTGGGTGCTGGCCACCAAGGTTGGCAGCAGCTCAGGCAACACCGCGCCGAACACCAGCGGCCTGAACCGCAAGCACATTTTCAACGAGATCGAGTCCAGCCTGCGTCGCCTCGATACCGATTACATCGATATTCATTACCTGCACAAGGAAGATCACAGCACACCGCTGGAAGTGACGGTTTCAGCCATCGGCGATTTGATTCGCGAAGGCAAGATCCGTTACTGGGGCGTGTCCAACTTCCGTGGCTGGCGCATTGCCGAAGTGGTCAACGTCGCCCAGCGTCTGGGCGTCGACAAGCCGGTGATCAGTCAGCCGCTGTACAACATCGTCAACCGTCAGGCGGAGCTGGAGCAGATCACCGCAGCGAAGTTCTACGGCTTGGGCGTGGTGCCTTACAGCCCGTTGGCCCGTGGCGTGCTGAGCGGTAAATACGCACCCGATGTCACCCCTGACAGCAGCACCCGGGCGGGGCGTCAGGACAAGCGGATTCTGGAAACCGAATGGCGCCAGGAGTCGCTGCACATCGCGCAAAAACTGCAGGCATTCACCAAGGACAAAGGTGTAGGTCTGGTGGAGTTCGCCATTGCCTGGGTGCTGAACAACCAGGCAGTCACGTCCGCCATCGTCGGACCTCGCACCGAAGAGCAATGGGACAGCTACACCCAGGCGCTGAGTGTGAAGATCACGGCCGAAGACGAAGCCTTCATCGATTCGCTGGTGACCCCAGGCCACGCCTCGACGCCGGGCTTCAACGATGTGCAGCACTTCGTGACCGGGCGGTATATCTAACGCGTAGCTGCACCTGTGGGAGCTGCCAGAGGTAACGACGGTGGCGAATGCGGCGCATCAGTGGGAAAAGATGTCTCTGATCCAACGCATTCGCCAGCAAGCCAGCTCCCTCAGAATAAAGTGTCACTCGATTGATTGACCTCACTCCCAAGGCGCGGGGTCACCAAACAACTGCCCCTGTACACCCTCGATTCCCATCTCCCGCAGCACCTCGAACTCCCCTTGAGTCTCCACTCGCTCGGCAATCAGCGGCAGATCGATGCTGTGTGCTGCTCGCTGGATGGCCTCGATGAACAGGCGCTTACGACGCTCATGATCGATGTTGCGGATGGAACTGCCTTCGATCTTCAGGTATGCCAATCCCAGAGTCGCCAGATTGCCGATCATGCTGAAGCGCCCGCCAAAATGTTGCAGGGCCAGCAGATATCCCAAGTCCTTGAGACGACGAGTCAGGTCCTCAAGCGTCTGCTGATCCGGCACCTGCTCCTCGCCGATTTCCAGAATCAGCCTTGGCGCCAGGTGCGCATGGCGCTTGAGCAATTCCATCGCCTCGTTCAGTGCGCCTCCCTCGGAAAACGTCGCTGCCGATAGATTCAGCGCCAGTTTCTGATCATGTCGGGGAAGCTGCTCGAAAACCGTTTCCAACATGACCAGATCGTGCCGCGCTGACCAACCAAACCGCTCGATCCATGGCAGGAACCGCCCTGCGGGCAGCGTTTGGGAGTCCTCGTCGATCACACGCGATAACACCTTGAAATGCAGCACGCGACTCAAATCATTGGCATCCATTACCGGCTGGAAGAAGAGTTGGAACCGGCGCTCGGCCAACGCATGATCGAGCAATTCGTACCAGACGTGATGATCATCCTCCAGGCTGTCTACCGCGCTGTGCTCTATGCAATACCAGATCTGCTCGGTCTGGGTTTCAGCCTGCGACAGTGCCTGATCCGCCAGCCCCAATAATGTCTGCGCCGAGTCTCCAGGGCTGTAGGGTGCAAGGCCGATGAATGCCGTCGGGCTGACATCCGACGCGCCAGTATCGCGCAAACTGCTCAGCGCCGTTTCAAGCTCGTGCGCCAGTTGCAACGCTTCCTCCTTGACCAGCCCCGGCGCCAGCACGGCGAACTCGCCGCCGCGAATTCGGCTGATCAGGTGCCGGGCTTCGGCATGATTGAAACACTGGCGCACCAGCACATCGGTGACTGCTACCAGCAACGCGTCGGCCTTCTGCCCGCCCAGGCGTTCGTTCACGCCGCTCAGATCATTGACCCGCATCAACAGCAGATAACCTGAGGAGGCGTCCTCCACCTGACTGACATGCTCATTCAGGCGCATATCGAAATAGCGACGGTTCGCCAGGCCCGTCAGGCTGTCCCCATAGGATTCGACGCGCAGTTTTTCGGTACGCTCCGCCTGCTCCTGAAACAGTGCCTTTAGCTTGTCGACCATTTGGTTCATCGCTTGCACGACTCGTCGCAGCTCAGGCGTGGCGGGCAAACCCTGAACACTCAGAAATTCACGGCGGCCAATGGCCTGGGATTGCTCGACAAGGTAATCCAGGGGCCTGAGCTGGCGCCCCAACAACCACGCCCCCAGCAAAAAGCTGATCGCCCCACACAATAGCAGCCAGCCCAGATTACCCAGTGCCCCCTGCCAGAGCTTGCCGATGGCGAACATTGGATGGCTGACCACCTCGACCCGGGCCGCCGGCCGCCAACCGCGGCTGACGATTGCGCTGGCGCCTGCCGGTTCCAGCGCGATGAGCTTGACGAACCAGTCCGGTGCGGTGGCGGCGGGCGTGGCGTGGCGTTCGACAATGACCTTTCCGGTCGCCGGGTTCACGATGCGGATGCGTGCGTAATAACCACTGTCGAAAATCGAGCTGACCACCAACTCCATCATCGTTGGATCGTCCACCGCAGGTTTCAAGGAAAGCGCCAGCGCCGTCGCAGCATCCTGAGCATGAGCGCGCAACTGATTGACGTACTGATTGCGCGAACTCTCCAGGCTGACCATGAAACCGCCGCTGAACGCGACAATCATGAACAGGCAGATGGCAATCAACAGCTGTTTGAACAGGGTCATGGGCGAGTCCTTGTTCTGTCGGAAAGGTCAGGGCGCGTTGCCTTCGACCGGAAAACCTTCGGCTTTCATTTTTCTCAACACTTCCTGCCAGCGGGACAGCTGTTTGATATCCCCCGCCATGCTGTTATTGCCGATGCCGCGGTCCGAGGCATCCGGCAACCACACCCCCTCGCCGTTGAACGCATAAACGGGCAGCAGGTCCGGTCGCCCGTCGGCAGGCTCGATGGTGTCAATCAGACTGTCGAGCACCAAGGGTTCGCCCTCGGCATCCGGGTAATAGGTGAGCACCATGTGCGCACGCTCCGGGTTGAGCACCTTGACGTAAGTGATCAGCAATTTTTCCGCAGGCATGCCGCGTTGACGCAGGCTGAAATACTTGGCGATGGCAAAGTCCTCACAATCCCCCGCCCCCCTCCACAGCGACTGGACCGGGGTGGCCCAGTAATCATCCATGCCCCATAACTCGGTATCTTCGACATAGCGCAGTTCGCGGTTGAAGAATTGATTCACCCGTTGCAGCAAGTCGAGATCGGTAGCCGGTTTGCGTTCAGTGAGCATGGCTCTCCAGGCGTCGACCCGTTGTCGACCTTCCTCCGACGCCCCATACAATGCACTAGCGCGCCGGCTGATCAGAGAAAAGTCCCAATCAGCGTACGCGAGACCGGCCAGCACAATGCCCGTCAGGACTATCTGACAGAGTGTGCGAACAAGCCGGCCAAGTGCGAAACGGTTCGCCACTGCTCTCAGTCCATGGGATCGACCAGAGGTACTCGCTGACGAGCCTCCAACCGGGGAGAATAATGGCATCTGGCGATCATTGGCTGGCAATTCAATCACTTCGATTGTCTGTCCATGTGAGCGTTGAAATGCCACGTTCAGGCGACCATTTTCCGACGCCCCGTATCGCTCAAAGGATAGAACAACGCACGCGCATGGACGCTTTAAAGCCTTGTAGAATGCCGTCCGCCGCAGCCGGGTTCGAGGTGTTACAAAGTTTGACAAGGCTAGGCGTGGCTTCTAGTGTTCCGCTGGATCCAATATTTGATCATCTGAGAAGAAGTATCGATGCGCAGGACTGAGAAAGAGCAATTTCTGCGGGAAATTCTGGGAGACGAGCAGCCTCCTGCGCATTTGGCGCGTGCCGTCATTGAGGAAAAATTGCGTGCCGCGATTCTCGATGGCCGCCTTCCGTCTGGCATTGCATTGCGCCAACAAGAGTTGGCGACGCTGTTTGGTGTCAGTCGCATGCCTGTACGTGAAGCGCTGCGCCAGCTGGAAGCCCAGTCATTGCTGCGCGTCGAAACTCACAAGGGCGCTGTCGTAGCGCCGTTGATCAACGAAGACGCCACAGATGCCTATGCCTTGCGCATCCTGCTGGAGTCCGAAGCCCTGCGCCAGTCGATCCCGTTGCTTACGCCTGACGATATCAACATGGCTCGCAGTTACATCGATCAACTCGAAAACGAGCCCGATTACGCGAAAATGGGCACGCTCAATCGCCTTTTTCACATGACCCTGTACTCGCGCGCGCCGAACAAGCGCTTGCTCAAGCTGGTCGAAGAGGGTCTGAACGAGGAAGAGCGCTTCTTGCGGTTCAACCTCAAGTCCATGGGATTGGGCAAGTTGTCCCAGCACGACCATCTGGAGTTGTTGCAGATGGCCGAGGCCGGTGCGGTCGAATCGACTATCAGCGCCCTCGTCCACCACTTGAACCGTGGTGTCGAGGCGATCAACAAATATCTCATCAGCCGTCCAGCGGAAGTCGCCAGACCCGCCTCGGCGTCAAGGAAGCGCGCCCTCGCCCAATGAGGGTTCGACGAGCGTGAACGGCGACTGTTCACGATCCAGCACTTCGCGCCCCTGCCTGCGGTTGCAACGTGCAACCGGATGAGGCATGGGGTTCAATGAGCACCGCAGACTGCGGTGCCTGCGCCGATGGACCCGGCCCCACGGTTGTGAATGGCCTGCTGATGCAGGCTTGGGGAAACCTGAGTGTACGCCGAGAAAAACAAATGGCTGATGGTCGTCAATTCCGGGCAACCCATCAGAACCCGCTTGATCTGCTTTCCCCATGCGGGGGGCGATCCGGAACAGTTTCGCGACTGGTCCAAAGGTCTGGCGGACCACATCGAGTTGGTGACGCTGCGCTTGCCTGGTCATGGCAGCCGCGTCAAGGAAACGCCTTACGATCAATGGGCGCCACTGCTCGAAAACACGTTCCTCGCCCTACGTCCCTACCTGAGCGAGCCGCATGCCTTCTATGGTCACAGTTTCGGTGGTCGCCTGGCCTATGAGATGGCGCGGCTGGCGCAGGCGCAGTACCCGGACCTGACCCGACACCTTTTCATCTCCGGCTGCCGTAGCCCCGACAGTCAGCAACCTACCCCCTATCTGCACACGCTACCCAAGGATGACTTCATTCAGGCATTGATCAAGCTCGGCGCTGCCCCTGAATCACTGCTTCACGACAAAAAGCTGATCCGCCTGCTGGAACCGGTGATGCGTAGCGATCTGAAACTTTCCGAACTGTGGTCACATCGCCCTGACGATGGTTTGAACATTCCTTTGACCGCGCTCTACGGCAGCGACGACCCCCTCGATACTGCGGCGAGCATGATGAATTGGCGAGAATTCACCCGGCGCGAATTCGAGTTGATCGAGGTATGCGGCAACCATTTTTTCCCCCAGTCGCAGCGTAATCGTCTGCTGCACATCATCAATACCCACCTGGGGCTGTTGGGCGTCTGACGCTCGCCCCAGTCCGCCCTGCCTGCCGTCACTGACCTGGCGATCCAGACAACAAGTCCTTTCCCTCGCTCATCTATCGTGAATTCTGCCCGGGTTAGCGCAGCGTATTGCTGTGTTCAGGCACACTCGGGGAACGAACTCGCCTGCAGTCGGTTCAGCAAACGCAGTTTCATGGAGCAACGAAAGGAGCAGTGCGAAGGGCGGAGACGTCATGAGGGATGCCCATCAACGTCGCCCACAGAAAAAATCCTTTAAATCGATTATTCAGTTAACGCGCAATGCTGAACGAGGCATTCGTTCATTGTTATCAATTCTGACTTTAATCAGTTGGAAGGGTTGCGCTCGCCCCAATAAAACTGACAGCCAACGTTTTATAAGCCCGCCCTACGCGCTGTTTTTATAAGCAGTTAAAAATATTAAAAAGTATTTGCGCCGCTATTAAAAAGTGCTTTACCGTTTTCACGTCGCCACCGACTTTGGCCGAAAGCCTTGACGGCTTCAGGACTGATCGAACCCGCGACGCCAAGGTGCAGAAGCACCGGCTGATCACGCTTATGACCATTTAACGAAGTTTCTTTCGCAGCACGTGCTCGCCTCTCGTTAAGTTGGCCTGTCGCAGACGTACAACTAACAGGCCTCAAGCGTCTGGCAATTTTTCATCCGCATCGTGCATAAGCGACGGAACATATTCAACACTCAAGGACGTCACCATGAACACTCAGAAGCAACTATTGAACTTCAAGAAGTCTGAACTAAGCGCACACCCGATATTCGCGGAAATTGATTCACTGGCTGTACTTCGACGGTTTATGGAGGCCCACGTGTTCGCGGTCTGGGACTTCATGTCACTGACCAAGCGGCTCCAGCAGGAACTGACCTGCACCCAATTGCCCTGGCTTCCGCCCAAGGACCCGAACGCGGCGCGGCTGATCAACGAAATCGTACTGGGTGAAGAGTCGGACGACCGTCTGAATCATGGTCATTACAGCCATTTCGAGCTTTATCTGGACGCCATGCGTGAAGTCGGCGCCAGTACGGTTCGGGTCGAGCGCTTCGTCAAACTGCAGAAAGAAGGGCTCCATTACGAAATCGCGCTGGAGCGCGTCGACGCAGACAAGGCGGCCTCCCGTTTCGTCAGAGATACGCTGAACACCGCGATCAATGCCCCCGCTCACAGCGTTGCCGCTGCGTTTCTCCACGGCCGGGAGAGCGTCATCCCGCAGATGTTCCAACGCATCCTCGACGACTGGGGCATTACGGCCCATGAGGCGCCAACGTTCCGGTACTACCTGGAACGCCACATCGAGGTGGACTCAGAAGACCACGGGCCCGCCGCCGAGTCATTGCTGGCCCGCCTGGTCGACAACGATGAGCAACGCGAGCGTGAAGTCTACGACGCAGCCATTGCCGCCGTGGAAAGCCGCATCGCGCTGTGGGATGCGTTGCGCGTGAGCATGCGCGAGCCAGCGCTGGAGATCAGTGCATGAATCGCCTGCCGAACGCCTTCACCCTACGCACAAGGAAGACATCATGAAAGCCGAAGACTACCTATCCTTCGTCGACGCCTGGGAAGGCCGCGCCACGATCCGCACCCGTCCTCGCCGCATCGTCGAGAACGATGAAAAACTCATCTACCCACTGAGCCGCCAGCCGCTGGTGCTGAGCCAGACATTTACCCGCGAGTGCCCGCACCTGCGTGACTTCGCGCTGATCCAGAGCCTGTACAAGTTCATCAATGACGTGGTGATCTTCGAGACTGAAATCGTCGACAAGACCGCCCGCAGCATCGCCAAGGACAACTTCGCGATCCGCTTCCCTTTCGCCTGTCGCTACGACGCCATGACGGTAGTGGTCGATGAGGATTACCACGCGTTGGTGGCCATGGATTTCATGCAGCAGACCATCGCACTCACCGGCATTCAACCCATTCAACTGCCACTGGAAATAGAGTTGAGCCGGGCGATTCCTGCGGCCTTGGCGCTGGCACCCGATCATCTGCGCAGCGCAGTTGAGCTGATCTGTGTGGCGATCGCCGAGAACACCGTGACCAACGATGTGGCCGCCTTCGCCAAAGACGATACGGTCAAACAGTCCATCAAGGGATTGATGGCCGATCACCTGCTCGACGAGGGAAGGCACTCGGGCTTCTGGGCACGGCTGGTACGCATCTACTGGCACGCCGCGCCTGAAGAAGACCGGGAAACCATCGCCCGAATCATGCCGGTTTTCATTGCGCAATATTTGACCAATGACATTCAGAAGGGCTTCGATTTCGGACTGATCGGCCACTTGGCAGTCCCTGACTCTATCAAGCAGGCCCTTAAGGATGAAGCGCAGGCGATGTGTTTCCCGATCAATCGCCACCACCCGCTGGTCGGCAATATCGTCCGGTTCTTCAGAACCAGTTCGATGCTCGACTCTGCCTGTGTAAAACACGCCCTCGCCGACTATTTGCCGGCAGGAGGCGCGCAATGAAGCGCCTGGAGATCGTGCTCATCGGCCACAGTCGCGCCCTGAGCGAACTCAGCGTGGAACTGGATGCCCACGGGCATCTGATTCATCAGATACCAGACTCCTGCGCTTTGGAAAGCAGCTCATTCAGTGGGGCGGCACTGTTGATCGAAGACGGTACGCTGGAGCTGAGCTGCGCGCGCCTTGCGACATTCAAAACGGGCGCGCATCTGGGTCTGCGAGTCGGACTGACGCCACATCCGACGCAAAGCCTTCCCCGCCTTGAGTTGCTGTGCTGGTATGGAACCGCTTCGGCACAACGACTGGTCCTTCGAAGAACTGCCCCTGAGGAAATATCGGGCAATGGGCGCAGGCTGCGTGATGCCGCAGCGGCCGATCTGGTCGAACATGTCGCGCTGCTGGTAAGCCGCTTCTCGAGAGACGGCGAATTCTTCGGTAACTGCCCGGCCGTCGAACCGCCGCAAAGCGAGTGGCAGGAAGGTCTGCACAAACTGGATCGGCTGGCCTTCGAGCATCGCTTCAACCGCACCGCGCAACCGCATCTGCTGAGCATCGCGCAGCAGCCTTTGGTGGCGCGCCTGGATCACAGCCTCACGACTTTCGCTGATCGGTGTGCATTGGAGATCCAGGGGCAGCGCATCAGTTATGACGCGCTTCGCGAACACAGCGTGGCAATTCAGGCACACATGCGTTCTCGGCTGGGGCACTGCGCTGACGAGACGGTGGTCGTCGGCATCTGCCTGCCGAAATCCGCGGCACTGTTCGCGGGGATCCTGGCGATTCTGGGCTACGGCGCGGTCTATCTGCCCCTCGACCCCAGCCAACCGCTGCAACGTCAGCAGTACATTCTAGAGAATGCCGGAGCCGTGCTGCTCCTGCACGACGGGCTGCATCCGCTGGCAGGTCAGAGCGTGCCAGGGCTGGACATCAGCAGCATTGACGTCCCGCCCAGCACGCAACCTCTGATGAACCGCCGCCCTGATATCGATGCACCGTGCATGGCGCTGTACACCTCGGGCACCACGGGCCACCCGAAAGGCGTGATGCTCAGCCAGCGTAACCTGAGCCACTTCACCGCCTGGTACGCCGAGTACGTCGGGCTCTACGAGCGCAGTCGGGTGCTGCAGTTCTCCACCCTGAGTTTCGACTCTTCTGTGATCGACATCTTTCCGACCTTGCTCAGCGGCGCCGAGCTGGTGGTGGCCAGCGAGGACGAGCGTCGAGACCCACTGCAATTGATGGCATTGCTGGATCAGGAACTGACTCATGCGTTTCTGCCACCTGCGTTACTGAGCATTCTGCCGATGGAGCGGCCGCTCAAGCTCGAACACCTTTGCACGGGCGGTGACGTCTGCGAGCCCTATGTGGTCAAGCGTCTGGCAGGGCAGTGCCAGTTTCACAATCTGTACGGTCCAACCGAGGCCACGGTGCTGATCACCGCAGGACTGTTCCGGCCGGGCAGTAGCAATCGCAACCTTGGACGTCCCATTGCCAACAGTCAGTTGCTGATTCTCGACGAGCAGCTGCAACCGGTGGCCGAACAGACGCCCGGCGAGTTGTACATCGTCGGGCCGGGGGTGTGTTTGGGTTACATCGATAATCCAACGCTGACCGATGAACGCTATGTGCAGGTCGCACTCGGTGACGGAGAAAGCTTGCGGGCCTACCGCACGGGCGATATCGGCAAGTGGACCGACGAGGGCGTCGAGCTGTCGGGCCGTCGCGACAATCAGGTGAAAATCCGGGGGTTCAGGGTCGAGCCCGAAGAGATCGAGCATTGTCTGCGTGACTCCCAGTTGTATCGGCAAGTTGCCGTGGTGATCGACGATCAGCGCCGGATTCTGGCGTTTCTCGCTCAGCCACACGGCATCGAACCCGATGCGGCGCGGCGTCTTGTCAAGGCGCATGTCGAAGGCTTGCTGCCCGACTACATGCGCCCGGCGGCCTACACCGAACTTGCAAAAATGCCCTTCGCGAGCAACGGCAAGGTCGATCGCAAAGCCCTGCTGCAGCTACCGGTGAACCTGATAGAGCAGGCGCCGCGCCGAGAGCCGCAAACGGACCACGAGCGCCAACTGC
>Ga0160447_100451_pt1 | contig 19973 bp, 21 predicted proteins | sample HID1973K_E1MG_FD_108222 | JGI IMG/M metagenome (GOLD analysis project Ga0160447, IMG submission 108222) | Enriched mosquito-associated microbial communities from UW Madison campus, WI, USA - HID1973K_E1 MG | ecosystem: Host-associated > Arthropoda: Insects > Digestive system > Unclassified ...
CGGCGCCCAGTCGGCGGAGACGGCATTCGGCACCCACACCGGCCCGTACGACGGATCGTTGCGCCACGTGCCGTTGGCATCGAGATCCTGATAGCCGGGAATGTCGCGCGACACGTAACGCGCCGACACCGAGCGGTCCTCGGATGCGTCGCGGCTCGCGGCCCATTGATCGAACGCATCCGGCGCGGGCGCTGCATTCGCCGCCGTCTGCTGAAGATTCGTTCCCTCGAACGTCATCTGCTGCCCGCCAGCCAGCTGCACCGATGCGCCGTCGCCATATGCGGTGACGCCGCCGCTTCGCACCGTGACGGTGGTGGCGCGGCCATCGGGCGCGACGTCCACGCGCACGTCGCCGGGCGTCGTGATCGCGAGCGCGGCGTTGGGCGTGTCGATCTCATAGCGCGTGCCGGGCGGAAGTTCGCGCACGCGCGTCGACAGCGTGCCCTGCGCGATCTTGAGCTGCGCGGTGTTGTCGTCGAGCGCGAGGATCGACAACGCGGTCGATGAACCGAGCCGCAGCGCCGTCGAACCGATATGCAGTTCCGAGCGCGCGTTTTCGTCGTTCCAGAGCTGATCGCCCGTCGTGAGCGGGCGGTTGATCTGCGCGTAGGACCAGTCGGATGCGCCCGCTGGCTCGGTCGTCACGGTGCCCGCCATGTAGTTCAGGCGCGCGATGCGCCCGGGCGGGTCGGCTTGCGGCGCTTGCGCGAGCGCGCCGAGCGCCGATATCGATAAGAGCGCGCCCAGCGTCGCGGCGGCGATGGCCCTGTTTTTCATCGTGTTCTCCGGCGGCCGCGCGTGCGTCCTGTCGGACGCGACGGTCCGCGAGGCCTACCGGATCAATGTATCGCCCGCGCGTGTATCCGTACGATGCCGTTTGTAACGGCGCGCGGGTGGGCGTAACAAAGCTTTATCGCGCGGACAGGAAGCCCTCGAAATGCCGATGCCCCGCCGGCGTCACGCGCAGCACGCGACGCTTCGCGGTGTGCTCGATCCAGCCATGCGATTCGCACGCTTCGAGGAACGCCGCGCCGAGCGCGCCGCCCAGATGCGGCCTGCGCTCGCTCCAGTCGATGCACGTGCACGCGAAGCGGCGTCGCCGCGCGCGCTGCGTCTTCAGGTCGATGCCGAGTTCGGCGAACGCCTGCGCGCCTTCCGGCGTCGCATCGAGGGCGGCGGGGCCGTGCGCCTGTTCGTGGTCGTCGGCGGCGGCGAGCCAGTTGCGGGCGATCATCCGGTCGAAGATCTGCACGGCGAGTTCGCCCGCGAGATGGTCGTAGCAGGTGCGCGCAAAACGCATGTCGACGGGCACGGCCGAAGGCGGCCGCTCGGGCGCGCGTTGCGGCGCGCTGGCCCGTGCAAGATTGGCGAGCGCTTCGATGGCCGCGGCGATATCCGGCGTCGCGATGCGGTAATAGCGATGCCGCCCGCTGACTTCGAGCGCGAGCAGCCCGCCTTCGGTGAGGCGCGCGAGATGCCCGCTCGCCGCCGACGGCGACAGCCCCGCGATCATCGTCAGTTCGCCGGCGGGACGCGCGGTGCCGTCCATCAGCGACCAGAGCATCGCGGCGCGGCCCGGATCGGCGATCAGCGCGCCGATGCGCGACAGTCCGGGGAAATGGCGCGCGCGCGAATCGGTGTCGTCGAAAACGGAGTTCATGGCGATGTCCCTGACGGGCGAAGTGATCGACATAATCACTCTAGCGCGGCTTCGCATCCGATGTTTCACTGCACACCGAAACGTCGATGCGCGACGCGCGGCGCTAGAATGAACGCTGGCATTCGAGCCAGCAGGAGAATTTCCATGTCCAGATTCATTCTCGCCGGCGTGCTCTGTGTGCTGACGCTGTGTGCGGGCTGCGCGGGCGGTCCGTCGTCATCGGCGGGCGGTGGCGGCAGCATCACGATGTACGGCACGATCGATCAGGGCATCACGGTTCACGACTAGCGCCTTTTTCGCTTCGTATAATCGGCGTCATATGACTCGAACATGATGCCACCATGAATATGCCGACTTCATCCCCCATTCCCGCGGTCCCGAAGAGCCGCGCCGAAACCACCTTCCGCTTTCTCGCCGAGCCGACTTCAGTGAATTTCGGCGGCAAGGTGCACGGCGGCGCTCTGATGAAATGGATCGACGAAACCGCCTACGCCTGCGCCGCGATGTGGTCCGGACGCTACGCGGTTACGGTGAGCGTCGGCAATATCCGCTTTCGACGGCCGATTCTCGTCGGCAATCTGGTGGAATTGCGCGCGCGCGTGGTCACGACGGGGCGCACCAGCATGCACATTCACATCTCCGTGCACGCGGGCGATCCGAAAGTCGGCGAGTTGCAGCAGACGACCGATTGCCTGATGGTCTTCGTCGCCGTCGATGAAAAAGGCCAGCCGACGCCGGTGCCGTCGTTCGTGCCGGAGACGGAAGAGGAGAAGCGTCTCGCGAAATACGCGATGGACGTGAAGGACGCGCTGGATGCGATCGTCGAACTGAAGCCAGAGGAAGTTGCGGCGGGGAAGGTGTGAAGGGAGTCTGATCAGCGAATTTCCTCGCGATGTAGTAACATATCTACATTGGAAGGAGATTCCATCGTGACCATCACCACGCTATCCAGCCGAGAACTGAATCAGGACGTGACTCGGGCCAAGAAAGCAGCCAAGGACGGCCCTGTCTTCATTACAGACCGTGGCAGGCCTGCTCATGTGCTCTTGAGCATCGAGGAGTATCAGCGCCTTACGGGAAAGAAGCGCAATCTCGTCGACGTGCTTTCCATGCCGGGCCTTGCCGACATCGACGTCGACTTTCCGCCTTCACGCGCGCTTCCACGAGCGGCTGATTTCGAATGATGTTTCTGCTCGATACGAACGTCATTTCCGAACTACGCAAGGTTGGCGACGGCAAAGCCGATATCAATGTCACGCGCTGGCTCTCCGGCGAAGACGCGGCGAGCTTCTACATCTCGGCTGTGACGCTCTTCGAACTCGAACTCGGCATTCTCCGCATGGAGCGGCGCGATGCGGAGCAAGGAGCGCGGCTGCGCACCTGGATGCACACCCGCGTCGTCCCCGAGTTCGCGGACAGGACCTTGCCGCTCGACTCCAGCGTGGCGCAGCGTTGCGCCAAGCTGCATGTCCCGGACCCTCGTCCTGAGCGCGACGCCTATATCGCTGCCACGGCGCTCGTGCACGGCATGACCGTCGTCACGCGAAACGTAGCCGATTTTGCTCCGTGCGGCGTCAATGTGATCAACCCGTGGGAGATCTCTTCCTGAGACCTCCCATCCAGCGCGCGCTTACTTCCCGACCATCTCCCCTGGCTTGACCCACTCATCGAACTGCTGCGCGCTCACGTGACCGAGCGCGAGCGCGGCGGCCTTGAGCGTCGTGCCTTCCTTGTGCGCTTTCTTCGCGATCTGCGCGGCCTTGTCATAGCCAATATGCGGATTGAGCGCCGTCACGAGCATCAGCGATTCGTTGAGCAGACTCTCGATGCGCGTTTCGTTCGGTTCGATGCCCACCGCGCAGTTGTCGTTGAAGCTCTGCGCGCCGTCCGCGAGCAGGCGGATCGATTGCAGCACGTTATGCGCGATCATCGGCCGGAACACGTTCAACTCGAAGTTGCCGCTCGCGCCGCCGAAATTCACGGCGACATCGTTGCCGAACACCTGGCAGCAGAGCATCGTGACGGCTTCGGATTGCGTGGGATTGACCTTGCCCGGCATGATCGAGCTGCCCGGCTCGTTCTCCGGAATCGACAGTTCGCCGAGTCCGCAGCGCGGCCCGCTCGCGAGCCAGCGGATGTCGTTGGCGATCTTCATCAGGCCCGCCGCAACCGTCTTCAGCGCGCCGTGCGCGGCGACGAGCGCGTCCGCTGCGGCCATCACCTCGAACTTGTTCGGCGCGGTTTCGAAGGGCAGGCCGGTGAGCTTGCCGATCGCGCCCGCGACCTTCGCCGCGAATTCCGGGTGCGCGTTCAGTCCCGTGCCGACTGCCGTGCCGCCCTGCGCGAGCTGATACAGATGCGGCAGCGTCGCCTCGACATGCTTCACGCCCTGATCGAGCTGCGCGACGTAACCCGAAAATTCCTGGCCGAGCGTGAGCGGCGTGGCATCCTGCAAGTGCGTGCGGCCGATCTTCACGATCTTGTCGAACGCCTTCGATTTCTTCTCCAGCGTGTCGCGCAACGTTTTCAGCGACGGCACCAGATGCTTGACGATCGCATGCGCGACCGCGACGTGCATCGCGGTCGGGAACACGTCGTTGGACGACTGTCCGCGGTTCACGTCGTCGTTCGGATGCACGAGGCGCTCCTCGCCGCGCGGTCCGCCCATGATCTCGCTCGCGCGATTGGCGATCACCTCGTTCAGGTTCATGTTGGTCTGCGTGCCCGAGCCGGTCTGCCACACGGCGAGCGGAAATTCATCGGGATGCCTGCCGTCGATGATTTCCTCGGCCGCCTGCATGATCGCCTTCGCTTTCTTCGAGTCGAGCACCTTCAGGCCTTCGTTCACTTCGGCGGCGGCGTGCTTGATGATCGCGAGCGCGGTGATCAGTTCGGGCGACTGCTTTTCCGTCGAAATCTTGAAGTTCTGGAGCGAGCGCTGCGTCTGCGCGCCCCAAAGCTTGTCGTTGGGCACGGCGATTTCGCCGAACGTGTCCTTCTCCATCCGCACGTCGCCCTTCGCGTTCTGTGTCATGGCGTGAGTTCCCTTGTGAAGTTGGATCAAAGCTGCTTGTCGACGGGCAGCAGCATGAACAGGCCCGTCATCGCGTTGCGATAAAAACCTGCCTCGGGATCGAAATTCCAGGTGACGAGGCTGTTGTTGTACTCGGTGATCCAGACGAGGCCCGACTGCGGCGCGCCGGTGCGCCGCAGTTCCTCGGTGACCGCCGCGCTCGCCAGTTGGACCTGCCAACTCACCTTCGGCGAGGTCCCGTTGACGAAAAGCCTGGCAGCTTCCTCGGCGATCGGCTTGCTGTGGATCACGAGCGCGAGCTCGGTGTTCAGCTTCGCCGAGCGCGGATCGAGATTCATCGAGCCGATCACGAGGATACTCCGATCGATCACATAGGCCTTCGCATGCAGGCTCGCGCGCGATTGCGAGCCGAACAGGCCGGCGCGCGGGCTGCGTTCGCCTTCGAGCTGGATCGGTTTGAATTCGTACAGTTCGACGCCGTTTTGCAGCAACGGAACGCGATACGGCGCGTAGCCGGCCTGCACGGCGACGGCGTCGGTCGCGGCGAGCGAGTTGGTCAGCACCGCGACGCGCACGCCGCGTCGGGTCGCCGCGCCGAGCGTTTTCACGCCTGTGTCGTGCGGCACGAAGTACGGCGAGAGGATCAGGAATTCGCTCTGCGCATCCTTGAGCAGATCGACCAGACGCTGCATCGGCGGGCTCTTGTAGTCGTCGCTCGGATGCTCGATCTTCGACGGCGAATCGACCCAGAATTCCGTCGGCGCCCAGACGAGGCCCATTTCCTCGCGTGAAATCTGCTGCGCGAGCGGCGTCGCGTTGAGCGGCTTCGCGTTCAGCGGCTCGGCCTGTTTGCGCCAGTGCGCGCGCAGGTCGTCGCGGGTCTTGTCGAGTTCGGCGGGATCGAATTTCTGCTTGTTCAGCACGCGCAGCGGGTACGAGAGCGAGCTGTTCCAGTAGTCGTCGAAGCTCGCGGAAATCTGCGGCGTCACCGGGCCGGCGGCGAAGACGTCGAGATCGCGAAACTGCAGCGTTGGGCTCGCGCTGAAGTATTCGTCGCCAAGATTGCGCCCGCCGACGATCGCGATCTGGTTGTCCGCGATCATCGCCTTGTTGTGCATGCGGCGCGTGAAGTGGCCGAGATTCGTGAAGAAGTTCTGCGTGCGCTCGGAGAAGCTGCGCTGCGCACTGCCGTACGGGTTGAACACGCGGATCTCGATCTTGTCGTGCGTGTTGAGCGCCGCCATGATCTGGTCGATGTCCTTGAAGTTCAGATCGTCGACCAGCATGCGTACGCGCACGCCGCGATCCGCCGCATAGAGCGCCGCGCCCAGCAGCAGCTTGCCGGTGTTGTCTTCCTCGGCGATGTAGTACTGCATGTCGAGCGTCTTCGTCGCCGCGCGCGCGAGGGCGATGCGCGCCTGCAGCGCGTCGGTGCCGGTCGGCAGCAGGCGCACGGCGGACTGATCGGGATGCCGCTGCTCGAGCGGCGCGAGCGCGTTCGCGAGCGGCGTCGCTTCGTTCGATGCCAGCGCGTGGCTCACCGGCCGGTCGAACGCCGTCGCGGGCGGACGGGTGGCGCAGGCGGCGAGCAACGTCGTCAACATGACGATGGCGAATCTACGTACTGGCGCGATGATGTCACGCGCGACAACTTCCCCCATTCCCCGGCTTTCCGACACTTCGATTCCTCGTTTTTGATTGTCGCGACTTGGCGCGTCTCGAAATTATTTTAAGGGGAATCGGAACGAGGCCGGGCGGGACGCCCGCGAGGAAGGCAGAGATAAAGCGTAGGGACGAAAAAAAAGCCCGCTGGCTGAAGCGGGCTGATAACCCCTGTCACAGATGTCTCAAGGAGGAGACGGGTTCATCCTAGCAATGCGCGCCGCGCGGACCAACCAAGCATTCGTGCTATGCATATCGGCGCGCGGATCGGGTGCTTATCAGGCATGGCCGTGCGGCGCGGGGTTCGCGGCATCGGCGTCGTCCGGCTTCGGCGCGACGCCCGTCTCGACGAACCTGCGGCTGATGCGGTGAAACCGCAAGGTCATCAGCACGGCGACGCTGGCGAGCCCGGCGGCGAGTCCCCACCACAGGCCTTTGGGACCCAGCTCGAAGTGGAATGCGAGCACGTAGGCGGTCGGAAAGCCGACGCCCCAGTAACCGAACGCAGCGGCGAGCATCGGGATGCGCGTGTCCTTCAGGCCGCGCAGGCAGCCCGAGCCGACCGTCTGCATGCCGTCGACGATCTGGAACACCGCCGCCACGCCGAGCAGCGACGCCGCGAGCGCGACGGTGTGCGCGTTGGCGGGGTCGTCGAGATGCAGATACAGGCCGACGATCGCGCGCGGCACCGTGATCAGCACGAGTCCCGAGCACATCATGAAGCCGACGCCCAGCGCCAGCGCGACGAAGCCCGCGTGACGCGCCGCGACGGGCACGCCCGCGCCGACCCAGTAGCCGACGCGCACGTTCGCCGCCTGGCCGATCGCGAGCGGCACCATGAACGCGACCGATGCGACGTTGAGCGCGATCTGATGCGCGGCGAGCGGCGCTTCGCCGAGCAGTCCGACCATCATGCCGGTGGCGAGAAAGAGCGTCGATTCGACGCCGTAGGTGATCGCGACCGGCCAGCCGATGCCGAACAGCTCGCCCATCAGCGGCAGGCGCGGGCGCGCGCGCGCGACGAAATGCCTGTAGCGCGGCCGCAGATGCAGCACCGCGACGAGCGCGATCGCGATGCCCCAGACGGTGATCGTGGTCGCCGCCGCCGAACCGAGAAAGCCTTCGCGCGGCAGCCCGTACGCGCCGTGAATCAGCCCGTAGTTGAGAAAGCCGTTGACGAACACGCCGCCGATCGAGATCCACAAGAGCCGCCGCGCCGCGCCGATCGCGGGCAGAAACGCGCGCATCATGCCCACGCCGATGAGACTGCCAGGCGTCCCCCAGCGCAGCACCGCGCAGTATTCGCCGACGTTCTTCGCGAGCGTCGCCGGTTCGTGGAACGCGAGCAGGATCGGCTCGGCGTAGCTCAGCAGCACGAACGCGGGCACGGCGAGCAGCACGGACAGCACGAGGCCGGTCCAGTAGATGCCCGGCACGCGATCGTCGGCGTTCGCGCCGCGCGCATGCGCGACCGACACCGACACCGATGTCAGCACGCCCTGCAGCAGCGTCACCACGACGAAAAAGAGGTTCGCGCCGAGGCCGCCGGCGGCGAGCGCGTCGGGGCCGAGCGAGCCGAGCAGGATGGTGTCGGTGACGCCCATCGCCATCTGCGAGAGCTGCGCGATGGCGAGCGGCGCGGCGAGGCGCGCCGTGTCGACGGCGTGACGCGAGAGGCTCGGCGGTCCTTGATGCGCGCGCGTGGCGCGGGTGACGTGCGGTTGCATGGCTGATCGGATGGAAACAAAGACGGCGCGACAGTCAGTTCACTGAACGCCGCCGGACTGGAATGCGGAAGGGCAAAGAGCGGAGCGCGATGCGCAACACGCGCTGACGGAACGACCGACGCTGCAAACCCGGCGCTGAAACCAGAACGAAAGACGACTAGCTTATTGCGTCGCGTGCGGCATGTCGATGACGCGTTCGCTTATGGCCGGGTTTTCTCAATCGCGCGGCGTGCGCGCGCAAGTTCCGGCGACTATTCGGGCGCGCGCACGTGAATCGTCTGGCCGTCGAGCTTCACCTTCTGGCCCGCGCGGATCTTGCAGGTCTTGCGCATTTCCACTTTGCCGTCGACGGTGACGTCGCCCATTGCGACGCGCGCCTTCGCAGAGCCGCCGCTATCCGCCAGGCCCATCAGCTTGAGCAGGTTGTGGAGTTCGACGAAGTCGCCCGTGAGGGTGAATTGGAGTGGCGGCATGGGGGCAGGCGCAACGGAAAGCGGAGAAAGGCATCCATGATAAACCACCGCCGCCGGCGTGCCGGGCATGCGCCGTGCTGTGGCCATCGCGAGGACCGGTTATCGGACCGCAAGTGAGTCGACTGGCAAATGTAGCCAGATGAAACCGTCGGTAACAATGACTGGTTTTCGAGAACTTGCCCGATCGAGGTCCGGTCCGACCGTTTGATCGATGCAGCTTCGGTCATCTTTCCAATCGACAAAAGTCGCGCGGATCGCTCGCTTCACCGTTGTCAGAGCGCCGCCGACGCCAACTAAAGAGAGGACGAACTCATGACTCGCGCACGAATCCTTTTGATCGGTTCCGCCATCGCCACGCTCGCCGCTTCGGGCGCCTACGCGCAAACCGCGCCGCAGCCCGCGCCGATGGAACCGCAGACCATGCAGCCGGCGGCGCCGCCGCAGCAGAACGTCGTCGCGCCGGCGCCGACCGATCCGCTCGTCCAGCGCCGCAACGCGAACGCCGAGGCGAACGCCGAATATCGCGCGTCGAAAAAGGCGTCGAAGGCCGAGCTGAAGGCACAGAACCAGCAGGCCAAGTCGCAATACAAGGAAGAGGTGAAGAACGCCAAGATCAACCGCAAGGCAGACAAGGACGCTGCCAAGGCGGAACTGAACGCGACGGAGCCGAGCACGCCGAAGGACACGGGCCTGCAGCACTGAACGTGACGCGCCGCGAGACCGGTGAAGGCCGGTTTCGCGGCTCCGATACAGGGAGAACATCATGAACAGAAAAACCCATGCACTGCTTGCCGCGCTGATCGCGGGGACGTTCGCGAGCATGAGCGCGGCATCGTTCGCGCAGACGACGAGCGACGCGCCGAGCGCCGCCGACCGGAAGGCCGCGAAGGAACAGACGAAGGCCGACAAGAAGGCGGCCGTCGCACAAGCCAAGGCCGACAAGAAGAAAACCGAGGCGCAGTCCGAAGCCAACGAAGCCGCCGCCGACGCGAAGCTGAAGAACGCGAAGAAGGCGGAGTAACACGCGCTTTTTTGCAGCGATGCGAGCCCGGTTCCCTGGGAACCGGGCTTGTTGCATTTGGGGCCAAAAAGCCTTGCCGAGCCAAAGACTTGCGCGCGCGGGTTGTATGGATATACAGTGTGCGTCACTCTTTTCCCGCCGCCATCTCCTCACGTGCTCACGCTTCCCGACACCGCCGACGCCGCCTCCGCCTCCGCCGCGAAACAGGTGGCCGACTATCTCGCGAAGCTCAACGAGGCGCAGCGCCAGGCGGTCGAATTCGGCGTCGACGAACCCGGCCGCGCGGGCGGGCCGCTGCTCGTCATCGCGGGCGCGGGGTCGGGCAAGACGAACACGCTCGCGCACCGCGTAGCGCATCTGCTCGTGAAGGGCGCCGATCCGCATCGCATCCTGCTGCTCACGTTTTCACGCCGTGCGGCGCTCGAAATGACGCGGCGTGTCACGCGCATCGCGATGAACGCGCTCGGCACGAAAAGCGCCATCGCGCAGGGGCTCACTTGGTCGGGCACGTTTCACGGCGTCGGCGCGCGGCTGTTGCGCGATTACGCCGACCTCGTCGGGCTCGCGCCGTCGTTCACGATCAACGACCGCGAGGATTCCGCCGATCTCATGAACCTCGTGCGGCACGAACTCGGTTTGTCATCGAAGGAGAAGCGCTTTCCGGCCAAGTCGACATGCTTCGCGATCTACTCGCGCGTCGTCAATACGGGCGCGACGCTCAGCCACGTGCTCGATCAGTCGTATCCGTGGTGCCGCGAGTGGGAAGCCGATCTCAAGCGCCTGTTCGCCGCCTACGTGGCCGCCAAACAGGCGCAAAGCGTGCTCGATTACGACGACCTGCTGCTCTACTGGTCGCATCTCGCGGCGGAGCCGTCGGTGGCGGCGGATCTCGCGAGCCGTTTCGATCACGTGCTCGTCGACGAATATCAGGACACCAATCGCCTGCAGGCGTCGATCCTGCTCGCGATGAAACCGGACGGGCGCGGCCTCACCGTCGTCGGCGACGATGCGCAATCCATCTACTCGTTTCGCGGCGCGACGGTGCGCAATATCCTCGATTTCCCGGGCCATTTCGATCCGCCCGCCGCGACCGTCACGCTCGATCGCAACTATCGCTCGACGCAACCGATCCTGGAGGCGTCGAACGCCGTGATCGGGCTCGCGTCCGAGCGCTACACGAAGAATCTCTGGACCGACAAGGCATCGGCGCAAAAGCCGCGCGTCGTGTCCGTCGCGGACGAAGCGGATCAGGCGCGCTATGTCGTCGAGAAAGTGCTGGAGGCGCGCGAGTCGGGCATGAGGCTCAAGTCGCAGGCGGTGCTGTTTCGCGCCGCGCATCACAGCGCGACGCTCGAAATCGAACTCACGCGGCGCAATATTCCGTTCGTGAAGTTCGGCGGTCTCAAGTTTCTCGATTCCGTCCATGTGAAGGACGTGCTTTCGGTGCTGCGCTGGGCCGAGAATCCGCGCGATCGCGTGGCGGGCTTTCGCGTCGCGCAATTGCTGCCGGGCATCGGGCCCGCCATCGCTGCGCGTCTGCTGGATAGCGTGAGCGCGCCGGATGCGGTTGCTGCGGGCGCGATCGCATCGTTCGCCGCGCCCGCCCGCGCCAGCGAGGACTGGCCGCGCTTCGTCGGCCTGATGGCGAAGCTCTGCGGGCGCGAGTCGGGCTGGCCCGCCGAGTTCGAAATGATCCGCCGCTGGTATGAGCCGCATCTGGAGCGCAATCACGAGGACGCGGCGATCCGCATCGGCGATATTCTGCAGATGGAGAGCATCGCGTCCACGTATCCGACGCGCGAGCGCTTTCTCACCGAACTCACGCTCGATCCGCCCGACGCCACCAGCGACGAATCCGGCGTGCCGCTGCTCGATGAGGACTATCTGATCCTCTCGACGATCCATTCGGCGAAGGGCCAGGAATGGCGCAACGTGTTCGTGCTGAACGGCGTGGACGGCTGCATCCCGTCCGATCTCGGCACCGGCAGCGACGAGGAAATCGACGAGGAGCGGCGTCTTTTATACGTCGCGATGACGCGCGCGAAGGAAGATCTGCACATCGTCACTCCGCAGCGTTTCTACGTGCACAACCAGACGCATCTGGGCGACCGCCACGTGTGGGCGCAGCGCACGCGCTTCATCCCGCCGCATCTCATGCAGAACTTCGAAGCGGCGGCGTGGCCGCCGGTGATCGCGCCCGCCGCACCGACGGCGGCGGGACTGGCGGCGGCCGCGAAAGCGAAAATCGATATCGCGGCGCGCCTGAAGGGAATGTGGGAGTAGGGCGGAGCTCGCCTCAGCACTTCAGCGCTGCGCGCGCGTGGTTCGCGGCGCGCGCGGCGTCGGCGCGAAGATGCTGCGCAGCCACGCGGCGAAGCGCGTGAAGCCGTCATAAGGCTCTTCGATGAACAGCTCGGGCCGCAGCGAGCGCAGATACTCCAGCACCTGTTGCGCTTCCTGCTTCGGAATCGAGCCATAGACGATGCCGAGCCGCAGCAGGCCGCGCAGCTCGCCGAGCTTTTCGCGCGCGTTCGAACCGACGCTCGTTTCCACCGAAATCTTGGTTTCGTACGCGCGCTGGCGCAGCGAGTCGGCGAGCCGCCACGCGGGCGTCTGCATCTTCTCTTCGACTTCGCGAATGTCCGCCGCCGCCGACTTGATCTGCGAAGCAAGCACGTCCACTTGCGACACATCGCCGTTCGCTTCGGTGACGATCGCCGTCGCCCACTCGCGCGACGCCTTGATGAGGTCCTCGGCGGTCCAGTCGGCGCGGATCGCGAACGCGAAACCGTGTTCGGCCGCCTGACGGATCAGGATTTCGACGACATCCGGAAATTCCTTGTCGAGCGCGCGCTTCGCCCACGCGTACTGGCCGTGCGTGAGCATGCGCTGCACCGCCTGCTCGGTGAGCGGCGTGTGGTTGTCGAGCAGCTTCGCGCGCAGGAAGTCCTCGAACGACGGCGTGACGAATTGTGGATCCAGCTTCAGCGACAGGCGCAGAAACGCTTCGAAGTCGCGCTGCAGCGAAGCGATGGTCTCGTCGCGAAGCGAAAGGGTGATTTGACGCATGTTGGTTCCCGGTTCCGCCGGTCGGTCGCCCGATGGCGGGAAATGCTGGCGGCGCCGCTTCTCAGGGCGGAGTCCATTCGTTTCTGATAACGGCGCGCTTTCCGGGAACTTGAGGTTTCTTTGCAGCTTTTTGAAAGCCGATCGATACGTGAGCGTCGAAGAAGGCTCAGCGCAGCACAGCGAATTGCCACGCGAAAAACACCGCGAGCGCCACCGCAATCGTCAAAAGCGGGCGTTTCGTGAGCACGCAAACGATCACCGCGACGATCGCCGCGACGAGCTGTGGATTGCGCCAGGTGATCTCGGCGCCGTTGCCGTGCGGCGAGACTGTCATCGGCACGATGATCGCGGTGAGCACCGTTACCGGCACGAACGAGAGCGCGGTACGCACGACGGGCGGGAAGGGCAGGCGCTCGCCCAGCACGAACACGGCGGCGCGGATGGCGAAAGTGATCGCCGCCATGCCGAGGATCAATGCGACGTAGTTCATTGCGTGCGCTCCTTGGCGTTCTTCAGGCGATGTTTCGCCTGCGGCCGGTTTTCCATCAGCGTGAGCACCATGCCGACCGCCACGCCCACGAACACCGCCGCGAGCAGGCCGAGCTTGTACGGCCAGCCTTGCCACGCGAACGACAGCACACCCGAAGCGAGCGCCGCCGCGATGAAGCGCACGGCCACGAGTTGCGGCACGATGATCGCAATGAAGGTCGCGACCATCGCAAAATCGAGTCCGAGCGATTTCAAACCGGGGAACGCCGCGCCGAACAGCAGGCCGACGAGCGTCCACATCTGCCAGTTCAGATACATCGCGATGCCCGAGCCGAAGAAGTAATGCGGGCCGATCTCGCCGGGCGGGCGCTTCTGATAGTGCGCGTAGGCGACCGCGAAGACTTCGTCGGTGAGAATCCCGGCGAGCGCCCAGCGCCAGCGGCGCGGCAGATGCGCGACATAGGGCGCGAGCGTGGCCGAATAGAGCACGTGACGCAGATTGACGACGAAGGTCGTCGCCAGGATGACGGCGAAGCTCGCATGCGATGCGATCAGGCCCACCGCGATGAACTGCGCGGAGCCGGCGAACACGGCAAGCGACATCAGCTGGCCGTGCCAGAGCGTGAGCGGACTGGCGGTGACGAGCGTGCCGAAGATCACGCCGAAGGGCGCGGCGCCGATCATCATCGGGATGGTGTCGCGGGCGCCGGCGGCGAATTCGCGTAGAGCCTGGCCGGACGGTTGTGCGGGTGTTGCTTTCAAGATGTCCTCCTATGGAAGCGAGGATACGCAAGACGCCGGTCCGGATGCTTGTACGTTCTTGCGCTTTCCCTGCGCTTCGCGCGCATTCAGCGCCAGCGGCCGGGCGGCACGCCGAACGTGCGTTTGAAATGACGCGTGAAATGGCTCTGGTCGGTGAAGCCGCTCGCCGCCGCGACATCTGTTACGGAGGCGCCCGCGCGCAACGCCGGCAACGCGCGCACGATGCGCATCTGGTTGCGCCACGCGTGCGGCGCGAGACCGGTTTCGCGCGTGAAGAGACGCGCCGCGTGGAAGGTCGAAAGGCCGACCGTCTGCGCGAGTTCGGCGAGCGTGACCGGTTCGAGCAGATCGTCGGCGAGGCGGGATTTCATCGTCGCGACGCGATTTGCGTCGGTCGCGAGCGGCGCGATGCCGGGGCGCGCCAGCGCGTGGCGGCCAAGCAGCGTCGTCACGGCATCGACGAGGGCCAGTTCCGCGGCGAGCGGATCGGCGCCGTTTTCCAGCAGCCGATGCGCGACGACCAGACGCCGCGCCAGATCGGCATCGCGAACGATATCGACCGGAAACCACGGCGACGACTCCGGCCGGCCCGACATGTCGCGCGCAAGATCCTCGACAAACGGCACCGGCAGATAGAACACGCGATAGCGCCAGCCGGCATCGACGGCGCGCGCGCCCGTGTGCACTTCGCCCGGGTTGATGACCGGCACCGAGCCGGCCTCGGCGACGTGATGCGCGCCACGATAGTCGTAACACTCCGCGCCCGCTTCGATCACGGGCACCGTGTAGGCGTCGTGCCAGTGCGGCGAGAATTCGTGATCGTAGTATTCGGCCGTCACCATGTCCGCGTCGGGCACGAGCGACGAGCGCCAGTAGCGTGCGGCATTGCGGAAACGGGCGGCGTTCATCGTTGCGATTTTTGAGACGGGCGGAATCGCTCAGTTTACAACTTTGTTTCGCCGCAGGCCGGACAGTTGGACGTCACTTCACCGGTATGGTCGTGCCTTCGGGCACCGGCACCGCCGTCACGCTGTTCTTCGGGCTGCCGGTCGCGATCCGGTCGCTGTAGGTCAGATAGACGAGCGTGTTGCGCTTCGCATCGACGATACGCACCACATGCAGCGTTTTGAAGATGAAGGACATGCTGGCGGAGAACACGTCGCTCTTCTGCTTGAGCGGCTGTGCGATCTTGATCGGGGCGACCTGGCGGCAGGCGATCGACGCCTCGCTCGGATCTTCCGCGATGCCCAGCGTGCCTTTCACGCCGCCGGTCCGCGCCCGCGACACGTAGCAGGTGACGCCCTGAACGAGCGGATCGTCGTAAGCGTCGACGCTGACGCGGTCAGAACCGGTGAAACGGAAATTCGTGTTGACGCTGGCGATCTCCTCCGCGTGCGCGAGCTCCGCGCCGAAGAGAGTGGCAATCGATGCGGCGAGTGCGAGGACGGAGCGTTTCATCGTCATCCTTCGGAAAAGAGAAAGGGCGTCGTATTGTATCGACGCCCTAGGTCTTTTGATGCATCGCCGCGCTGCCGGTCAATGGAAGATCAGATAAAGAATCACCAGCACCACGACCGGTACGCCGAGCAGCCATCCGAGCAGATAAGGCATGTTGTCCTCCTTCGCGTGTTGTTTTCGACGAGTTCAGTATCGCGAGGAAGTCCGCTGCACGTTAGCCGTGCACGTCCGAATTCCGTGTAGGTGTTGTCCTATCGAAAGTTACAAAGGGTTTACGGATTCGTCATGCCATCAGACGGCTCTTCTTCGCCGGCCGGTCGCGATACAGCGTGCGAACGTAGTCGAGATGTGCCCCCGCGCACTCGCGCGCCCGCGCCGGATCACGCGCGACGATCGCATCGAAGATCGCGCGATGTTGCGCGAGCAGGTTCGCTTCGACCTCGTCGTCGTAGTCGACGAGGCGGTGGGACGTGAGCATCGACTCGCGGACCAGTTCGTTGAGTCCGTGCATCACGTGTGTGAGCGCGACGTTGTGCGTCGCGTCGGCGATCGCCAGATGGAACGCCGCATCCTTTTCGGCGATACGCGTGCTTTTTTCAGCGACGGCGATCTGCAACGCGTCGAACGCGGCAGCGATGCGCGCGAGGTCGGCTTCGGTGGCGCGCTCGGCGGCGTAGGCGGTGGAGAGCGTTTCCAGGCCATGGCGCAGTTCCAGCACGTCGGCGCTCGCGTCGGGTTGCTGTTCGAGCAGGGCCGCGAGCGGGCGCGACACCAGCGGCGCCGTCACATCCGACACTACAAACCCGCCGCGTCCGGCCGCCCGGATGAAGCCGTCGGATTCGAGCCGGATCAGCGCCTCGCGCAGCGACGGGCGCGACACGTTCAGTTGCTCGGCCAGATCGCGCTCGGCGGGCAGGCGCTGGCCGGGCAGCAGCGTGCCGTTCGAGATGAGTTCGCGAATCTGCCCCGACACCACGTCGGAGAGGCGCACGCGGGCATAGGAATGCGCCTGGACGGGCTGAAAAGTCATCGTTCGATGTAAATGCAGAATGAAGGCCTGGGATTGTCCGAGTTTGACACGAAACGAGCATCTCATTAAAGTCTTGGTCAGACCAAGCTTACCAAAGATAATCGCTTACCCCACGATCGGACCTCATGAAAGTTGCCCTGTTCGTTCCCTGTTTCATCGACGCGTTTTATCCGCAGGTCGGCATCGCTACGTTGGAGTTGCTGGAACGGCTCGGCGTGGACGTCGACTATCCGCAGGATCAGACCTGTTGCGGCCAGCCGATGGCTAATAGCGGCGCGCACAAGGACGCCGCCGGCGCCGAGCGCGTGTTCGCCCGCAATTTCGCCGATTACGACTACGTGGTCGGTCCGTCAGCGAGTTGCACGCATCACGTGCGCGAGCATTTCACCGCGATCGAGCAGACGAGCGCGGTGCAGAAAGTGCGTCGCAATACCTATGAACTCGTCGAATTCCTCCACGACGTGTTGAAGGTGCGCGAGTTTCCATGGGCCGAGTTTCCGCACAGGATCGGGCTGCACAACAGTTGCAGCGCGGTGCGGCATCTGCGCGAGACATCGAACTCGGAAGTCGCCGGTACGCCGTTTTCGAAGCCACGCGCGTTGCTCGAAGGCGTGAAGGGCATCGAGTTCGTCACGCCCGCGCGTCCCGACGAGTGCTGCGGCTTCGGCGGGACGTTTTCCGTCACCGAAGCGGCCGTCTCCGTGCGAATGGGGCAGGACAAGGTGCGCGATCATGTCGGCGCGGGTGCGGAGTACATCGTGTCGGGCGACATGTCGTGTCTCATGCATCAGCAGGGCTGCGCGGAGCGCATGAAAGCCGAGGCGAAGTTCATCCATATCGCGCAGGTCTTGAACGGAGCACGCGCATGAGCAAAACCGTTCGGATCGATCACGCGAAGGCGGCTGGCGCGTTCCTGCAGAAGACCGATCACGTCGCGTTCCACGACAAGCGTCTGTGGGACCTGCGCAGCAAGCGCGACGCGCAGGCGCACGGCATTCCCGAATGGGAGACGATGCGCGATCTCGCATCGGGCATCAAGGAACATACGCTGTCCAATCTCGCCGATTACATCGCGCAGTTCATCGATCAGGCAGAGAAGAACGGCGTCGTCGTGCATTTCGCGGCCAACGCGCAGGAGCACAACGAACTCGTCTACACGCTGATGAGCGAGCGCGGCATGACATCGCTCGTGAAGAGCAAGTCGATGCTCACCGATGAGTGCTACATGCGCGACTATCTCGAACCGCGCGGCATCACGGTGATGGAAACCGATCTCGGCGAACGCATCCAGCAGCTCGATCATCAGGACCCGAGCCATATGGTCGTGCCGGCGGTGCACAAGCTGCGCGCGGATGTGGCGGAGCTTTTCGGCAAGACCATCGGCACCGATCCGAAGAACAGCGACATCCACTATCTCGCCGAAAGCCAGCGCATGAACACGCGGCCGTACTTCGTGCGCGAGAAAACGGCGGGCATGACCGGCTGCAACTTCGCGGTGGCGGAGACGGGCACGGTCGTCGTGTGCACGAACGAAGGCAACGCTGATCTTTCCGCGAACGTGCCGCCGCTGCATATCGCGTCGATCGGCATCGAAAAGATCATTCCGACGATCGCCGATCTCGGCGTGTTCGTACGCATGCTGTCGCGCAGCGCGCTCGGCTCGCCGATCACGCAATACACGTCGCATTTTCGCGCGCCGCGTCCGGGCACGGAGATGCACTACATCCTCGTCGACAACGGCCGCTCGGAGCGGCTCGCGATGGACGACTTCTGGTATTCGCTCAAATGCATCCGCTGCGGCGCGTGCATGAATACCTGTCCGGTGTATCGGCGCAGCGGCGGGCTGTCCTATGGCGGCACGTATTCCGGGCCGATCGGCGCGATCATCAATCCGACCCACGATCTGAAGCGCTACAGCGCGCTGCCGTTTGCATCGACGATGAACGGCAGTTGCACGAACGTGTGTCCCGTGAAGGTGAACATCCACGAGCAGATCTACAAGTGGCGCGAGGTGATCGCGGAGAAGCACGAAGTGCCGTTCGTGAAGCAAGAGGTCCTGAAGATGGCGGGGCGGCTGCTCGCGAGTCCGACGCTCTATCGAGCGACGGTGGCATCGCTCGGCGGCGCGTTGAAGCGTCTGCCCAACTTCGTGCTGTACAACCCGCTCAACATCTGGGGGCGTCAGCGCGATCTGCCCGAAGCGCCCGCCGAGACTTTTCACGAGTGGTACAAGAAGAACCGGAAGACTGAGAAATGACGACTCGCGAAGCTTTTCTGTCGAAGATCCGCGCGGCGCAGCCCGCATCGCGCCCGCGCCCCGACGTACCGCTCTTTCCGACGCCCGAAGGCGATCTGAAGACGCGCTTCACGGCCGCGCTCACCGCGATGGGCGGTACCTGCGTCGACGCTGCCAGCCTGAACGACGTGAACGCGTTGCTGGCCGCGCGCTTCCCGGATGCGAAGGTGATCGCCTCGGCGGTGCCGGGCGTCGACGGCACGCGGCCGCTCGCGCCCGATACCGTGCCGGCGTCGCTACAGGATGTCGATGTGGGCGTCGTGCGGGGGCGCTTCGGCGTCGCTGAAACCGGCTCGGTGTGGTTCAGCGAGCAGGAGTACATCGTGAACTCGGTCGGCTATCTGTCGCAGCATCTCGTCGTGCTGCTCGATCCGGCGCTGCTCGTCGAGGGCCTGCAGCAGGTGTATCGACGGCCCGATTTCAAATCGGCGCGCTATGCGGTGCTCGTGACGGGACCGTCTGCGACGGCCGATATCGAAGGCGTGCTGATCCGCGGCGCGCAGGGCGTGCGCTCGTTGACTGTCGTGTGGCTGGCGGGTTGATTGCTTTTAAGCAGATGATTGACGTGGAGTATGAAGCGCAAAAACAAAAAGCCCAGTCACATGACTGGGCTTTTTCGACTGAAGCTTTTGGCTCCCCGACCTGGGCTCGAACCAGGGACCTACGGATTAACAGTCCGGCGCTCTACCGACTGAGCTATCGGGGAACAACTAACACATCTGCAACTGAGATAAAAAACCCAGCCGATTGACTGGGTTCTTTTGAAACCGACTTGCTGGAGTTTTTTTGGCTCCCCGACCTGGGCTCGAACCAGGGACCTACGGATTAACAGTCCGGCGCTCTACCGACTGAGCTATCGGGGAACATCTACAGCAGAGAAGCGAAATTATAGGGGGCCACGATTACCGTGTCAACGCTCAATCTTCATTCGATAAGCATTTTTTGCAAACCGTAACGAAGCGCAATGCGACAGCCAGAATCAACGCTCGAGCAGATTCAGCTTGTCTTTCACGTCCTTGAACTCGTCCGCTTCGGGCAGCGAGCCCTTCGTCTTGGTGATGCTCGGCCAGTTACGCGCGAGGTCGGCGTTCAGTTCGGTGAAGTGCTGCTGGTCGCCGGGCACATCTTCTTCGGCGTAGATTGCATTGACCGGGCACTCGGCCACGCAGACGGCGCAGTCGATGCACTCGTCCGGATCGATCGCGAGAAAGTTGGGACCTTCGCGGAAGCAATCCACCGGGCACACGTCCACGCAATCGGTGTACTTGCACTTGATGCAGCTTTCGGTCACA
>Ga0160447_100453_pt1 | contig 19875 bp, 18 predicted proteins | sample HID1973K_E1MG_FD_108222 | JGI IMG/M metagenome (GOLD analysis project Ga0160447, IMG submission 108222) | Enriched mosquito-associated microbial communities from UW Madison campus, WI, USA - HID1973K_E1 MG | ecosystem: Host-associated > Arthropoda: Insects > Digestive system > Unclassified ...
TAAAGAACGAACGGCTCGGCAGCGAGCTGTTGGAGTGTGGCAGGGCCATTGAGCAGGGGATGCCCAGCGGGAAGCGCTGCGACCAGGGGATCCTGACGCAGTATTTCCTGGGTGATGGCTGGATCGTCAAACAGCATTCGGCCGAAACCGATGTCGATGCGGCCGCTCTTCAGCGCTTCCAGTTGCTGCAGGGTAATCAGTTCCGACAAGCCCAATTCAATGTCACCCAGGCTGCGCAGTTGACGAATCAACTCCGGCAGGGCCCCGTACAGCGTTGAAGGTGCGAAGCCAATCCCGAGCCAGCGCTTCTGGCCGGCGGCGACGCGCCGCGTGTCATCGCCAATGCGTGCCAGTTGTTCGAGCAGCTGATTTGAGTGTTCATGAAAAAAACGGCCGGCCTCGGTCAGACGCAAAGGGCGCGAACGTTCCAGTAACGCCACGCCGAGTTCATCTTCGAGTTGCTGAATCTGCCGGCTTAGTGGAGGCTGGGCAATATTGAGTTGTTCAGCGGCGCGGGTGAAGTTGAGTGTCTGAGCCAGCACCCGGAAATAGCGTAAATGACGAAGCTCCACGATACCTCCAAGGTATAAAGCGAGACCTAATCAATATTGGACGCTGTGCTTCGCTCCCGTCAATCTGCGAACAAGAACAAACACAAACGCAGACGGACTCTCCCATGACTGCTGTCACTATCGAACGCTTCGACATTCAGATCGTCGACCTGCCCACCATCCGACCTCACAAACTCGCCATGCATACGATGCATGGTCAGACTCTGGTGATCCTCCAGATACAAGCCAGCGACGGCATCATCGGTATCGGCGAAGCCACCACCATCGGCGGTTTGGCGTATGCCGGCGAAAGCCCGGAAAGCATCAAGGTGAACCTGGAAAAATGGTTCGCGCCTTTGCTGATCGGGCAGGACGCCACCAACCTGAACGCGGCCATGCACAGGGTCGACCGCGCGATTCGCGGCAATACGTTCGCCCGTTCCGCCGTCGAAACCGCACTGCTCGACGCCCAAGGCAAACGTCTGCAACTGCCGGTAGCCGAACTGTTGGGTGGACGCGTACGGGATGGTGTCGAGGTCGCCTGGACCTTGGCCAGTGGTGACACCGCACGAGACATCGAAGAAGCAGAACGCATGCTCGATATCCGCCGTCACCGGCACTTCAAGCTGAAAATCGGAGCGGGCGAACCGGCGCGAGATATCGCCCATGTCGCGGCCATCAAACGTGCGCTGGGTGATCGAGCGAGTGTTCGCGTGGATATCAATCAAGCCTGGAGCGAAGCCGTTGCCGTGCGGGCCTGCCGCCTGCTGGCCGATGCAGGGGTGGAGCTTGTCGAGCAACCGCTGTCCCGTTACGACCGGGCGGGCATGGTTCGCTTGAGCGCACACAGCCCCATTCCGCTGATGGCCGATGAAAGTATCGAGTCGGTGCAGGACAGCTTTGCATTGGCACAGATGGGCGCGGCCTCCATCTTCGCGCTGAAAATCGCCAAAACCGGTGGCCCCAGAGCCGTGTTGCGCACTGCCGCAATCGCTGAGGCCGCAGGAATCGGTCTCTATGGCGGGACGATGCTCGAAGGCAGCGTCGGCACATTGGCGGCCGCCCATGCATTTGCCACACTCGATAAACTTGAATGGCACACCGAGCTTTTCGGCCCGCTGCTGTTGACCGAGGACATTCTGGTCGAGCCGCCTGTTTACCGAGATTTCCAGCTGATGATCCCGCGCACCCCGGGTCTGGGCATCGAGCTGGATGAAGAACGTCTGACGCGTTTCGCGCGTCGCTGATCCACCCACTACAGAGGACATACGACATGCTTTTCCACGTCCGCATGACCGTCAAACTCCCACCCGACATGCCAGCCGAAAAAGCAAACCAGCTCAAGGCCGCCGAAAAAGAACTCGCCCAGCGTTTGCAGCGGGAAGGGACCTGGCGCCATTTGTGGCGTCTCGCGGGGCTGTACGCCAACGTCAGCATCTTCGATGTGGCAGACAATCAGACTTTGCACGACACGCTGATGCAATTGCCCCTATACCCCTACATGGAGATCGAGGTCACGCCAATGTGCCGACATCCGTCCTCCATTCATGCAGACGACCGCTGAAGTTTTCCGTTTTTGCAGCACTGGCATCGACAAGAAAAAATAATATAGGTGAGGGTAAAGCCATGACCGTTCGTATCTCGCAGACTGCCGATGTGCAGCAATTTTTTGAAAAAGCTTCCGGTTTCGATCAAGCGGCCGGAAACCCGCGCATGAAAGCCGTCGTGCATCGCGTTCTGACTGACTCGATCAAAATCATCGAGGACTTGCAGATCACCCCTGAAGAGTTCTGGAAAGCCGTCAACTACTTCAACGAGCTGGGCAGCCGCCAGGAAGCCGGCCTGCTGGTGGCAGGTCTCGGCCTTGAGCATTATCTGGACATGCTGATGGACGCCGAAGATGCCCAGGCTGGCCATGTGGGTGGAACGCCTCGCACCATCGAGGGCCCGCTTTACGTCGCTGGCGCGCCGGTATCGGAACACTCTGCGCGCCTCGACGACGGCCAGGATCCAGGGACCGTGCTGTTCATGACCGGTCAGGTACGCGACACCGCTGGCGAACCGCTTGCCAACGCAGTCGTCGACGTCTGGCACGCCAACACCGGCGGCACTTACTCCTATTTCGACCCGTCGCAATCGGAGTTCAACCTGCGTCGCCGGATCCTCACTGACGCCGAAGGGCGTTACCGGTTCCAGAGCATCGTCCCTTCGGGCTACGGATGCCCGCCGGATGGCCCGACTCAGCAATTGCTCGATGAACTGGGGCGTCACGGCCAGCGTCCGGCCCACATCCACTTCTTCATCTCGGCCTCTGGTCATCGCCATCTGACCACCCAGATCAATCTGGCCGGTGACCAATACCTGCACGACGATTTTGCGTATGCAACGCGTGATGAGCTGATCGCCGAGATCCGCTTCACAGACGATGCGAACGGGCGTCGGGCCGATATCGAATTCGACTTCGTGCTCCAGCCGACCGCAGCGGATAAGGATGAAGTCCGTCCAGAGCGAGTGAGGGCGCTCGAGGCGTGACCTGATTCTTTTTCGATGTCGCAGCCTCCGCAGCAATCGCTGACGGGGGCTTTCTGGCTTGTTCCAGTTTCAAATAAAAAAACAAGAGAGGCAGAACATGACCGTGTTATTGAGTGAGCGCAGTCAGGTGTTCGACCGAGCCGACGCCTACGCGGTATCGGACTACGTCAACCAGCATGTGGGCAGTCACTGCATTCGCCTGCCGCCCAAGGGCCGTCCGCAGGCCAGCATCAGTCACCGGACCTTTTCGAGCCTCGATCTGTGTCGTATCAGTTACGGTGCGCCGGTGCAGGTCACATCAGCCGCGCTGGAGACGATCTACCACCTGCAGATTCTGCTTCAGGGCCATTGCCGATCAGCGGCCCGGGGCGATGAAAAGATTTTCCGGGCGGGTGAGGTTCTGCTCATCAACCCTGATGACCCTGTCGACCTGACCTATTCGGCAGACTGCGAGAAATTCATCGTCAAGCTCCCCGTCAGGTTGCTGGAGAACGCGTGCCTGGAGCAGCACTGGACGCTTCCGCAGCAAGGGATTCGGTTTGTGGCCGAGAAACACGAGCTCAGCTCGATGAGCGGGTTCGTGCCGCTGTTGAGCCTGATCTGCCATGAGGCGGAGAACGAGGCGGATGCAGAAGTCGGGGCGTTGTACGAGCGAATCGTTGCCAAAAAGCTCTTGGCGATGCTGGCCAGCAATGTGTTGAGAGTGATCCCCAAGCCAGAAGAGGCGGGTGGTTTCGAGGCAGTGCGGCAATTTATCGAAGAACACTTGAGGAGCGAAATCAGTGTCGAGCAACTGATGACGGTCGCCCGGGTCAGTGAGCGCTCGCTGTACTTGCTGTTCGAGCGCCATGTTGGGCTGTCTCCCCGCGACTACATGCGCCAGCGTAAGCTTGAGCGCGTACACGCAGCGTTGCAGGTCACGACTGCGCGTAGCGTGACCGAGGTTGCGCTTGACCACGGCTTTGCCCATCTGGGGCGGTTTTCGGAGGCCTACCGCAAGCGGTTCGGGGAATTGCCGTCTCAGACCTGGCGCCGTCAACGCGACTGATGTGCGCCAGGCGGATAGCGATTTGCAGCCACTGGATATTGGTGGGCGGGCTGAGCGAATAGGGTGAGGGGGCCTGATACAAGAACAACCGAGGGCCTACCCCCATGATCAGTACATTAGACCGCCTTGCCCGCCAACTCAGCGAATCCGTTCAGGATGATCCCGCCACCGGCGTGTTCCGCTGCCGACGCGACATTTTTACCGACCCCGAACTCTTCGCACTGGAGATGAAGCATATTTTCGAAGGTGGATGGGTCTATCTGGCGCATGAAAGCCAGGTGCCTGAAATCAACGATTACTTCACCACTTACATCGGTCGCCAGCCAGTCGTCATTACGCGTGACAAACAGGGCGATCTGCACGGCCTGGTCAATGCCTGTGCGCACCGCGGCGCCATGCTGTGCCGCCGCAAGCAGGGCAACAAAGGCTCCTTCACCTGCCCGTTTCACGGCTGGACATTCAGCAACGCCGGCAAACTGTTGAAAGTCAAAGACGCGAAGACCGGTGCCTACCCCGACAGTTTCGATTGCGACGGTTCACACGATCTCAAGCGTCTGAGTCGTTTCGAGAACTATCGCGGCTTTCTCTTCGGCAGCCTGAGCGACTCAGTGCCGGAACTCAGTGATTATCTCGGAGAAACCCGCGTCATCATCGACCAGATGATCGACCAGGCGCCTGAAGGCCTGGAAGTCCTCCGTGGCAGTTCTTCCTATATCTATGACGGTAACTGGAAACTGCAGATCGAGAACGGCGCCGATGGTTATCACGTCAGCTCCGTGCACTGGAATTACTCAGCAACCATGGGCCGTCGCAATTACGAGGCCGAAGGCACGCGTACCGTCGATGCCAACGGCTGGTCGAAAAGCCTGGGTGGCGTTTACGCATTCGAGCATGGCCACATCCTGCTCTGGACGCGTCTGCTCAACCCTGAAGTACGCCCGGTGCACGCGCACCGTGCCGCACTCGCTGAGCGCCTGGGCCAAGAGCGCGCAGACTTTATCGTCGATCAGACCCGCAACCTCTGCCTGTACCCCAACGTCTACCTGATGGACCAGTTCTCTACTCAAATCCGTGTCGTGCGGCCCATCTCGGTCAACCAGACCGAAGTGACGATCTACTGCATGGCGCCGAAGGGCGAGAGCGCTCAGGAGCGCACCACTCGCATTCGTCAGTACGAGGACTTCTTCAACGTCAGTGGCATGGGCACCCCGGATGACCTCGAGGAATTCCGCGCCTGCCAGACCGGTTATCAAGGTGCGACGAACCTGTGGAATGACCTCAGTCGCGGGGCCACGCAATGGATCGAGGGTGCGGACGAAAACGCCCGCGCCATGGGCATGAATCCGCAACTCAGCGGTGTGAAAACCGAGGACGAAGGCCTGTTCGTACGCCAGCATGCTCATTGGGCGGCCAGCCTGAAAAAAGCGATAGAGGTCGAACAACAGGGCCTGATCGCCACCGACAAGGAGGCCCGCCCATGAGCCTCGTCCGTGAAGATCTGCTGGCCTTTGTCTACCGTGAAGCCCGGTTGCTGGATGATCGCCAATGGGATGAGTGGCTTGAATGCTACTCGCCGAAGGTCGAGTTCTGGATGCCGGCCTGGGACGACCACGACACGCTGACGGAAGATCCGCAAAGTGAAATTTCGTTGATCTACTACCCCAACCGCGACGGTCTCGAAGACCGCGTATTCCGCATCAAGACCGAACGCTCCAGTGCCAGTACGCCCGAGCCGCGCACTGCGCATTTCATTGCCAACCTGGAAGTATTGAGCGAAGACGCGGGACATCTGGAGCTGCGTTTCAACTGGCAAACCCTCAGCCATCGATACAAGACCACGGACACGTACTTCGGCACCTCTTTCTACCGGCTTGACGTGAGCGGGGAACAACCGCTGATCACCCGCAAGAAGGTGGTGCTCAAGAACGATTACATCCATCAGGTCATCGACATCTATCACATCTGAGGGCAGACCCATGACGTACTCCATAGCGCTCAATTTCGAAGACGGCGTGACGCGTTTCATCGATTGCAAACAGGGCGAAAAGGTACTGGATGCCGCCTTTCGCCAGCGTATCAACCTGCCAATGGACTGCTCGGACGGTGTCTGCGGCACCTGCAAATGCCACTGCGAGACCGGCGCCTACGACCTGGGTGACGAATACATCGAAGACGCGCTGAGTAAAGACGAGGCGCAGGAAAGAAAGATTTTGACGTGTCAGATGGTCCCGCAATCGGACTGCGTGATTGCCGTGCCGGTGCCCTCCAGCGCGTGCAAGACAGGCACAAGCCAGTTTGCCGCCAACGTCCATGCCATCACCCGGCACGCCGACGCCGCGCTGGAGGTCAGCTTCGAGCTGGACCAGGCGCCGGTCTTCCTCCCTGGTCAATACGTCAACATTGAGGTGCCGGGCAGTGGGCAGACGCGTTCCTACTCATTCAGCAGTCTGCCGGGAGAAAAGCACGCGAGCTTTTTGATCAAGCATGTTCCCGGCGGGCTGATGAGCAGCTGGCTGGAGCGCGCGCAACAGGAGGACAAGGTCGCCATGACCGGGCCACTGGGCAGCTTTTACCTGCGCGAAGTCAAACGACCGCTGTTGTTCCTGGCTGGCGGCACCGGGCTTGCGCCTTTTTTGGCGATGCTGGAGGTCCTGGCCGAGCGCGGTGAGTCGCAACAGGTCTCGCTGATCTACGGCGTCACGCGCGACCAGGACCTGGTGATGGTCGATTCGCTGCAAGCCTTCGCCGCACGGCTGCCCAACTTCAGCTTCGTGACCTGCGTTGCCGACCCCGCAAGCACGCATCCTCAGAAAGGCTACGTCACTCAGCACATGGCTGCCCAAGTGCTCAACGAAGGCGATGTCGATGTGTATCTGTGCGGGCCGCCGCCGATGGTCGATGCCGTACGTCAGCACTTCAAGGATCTGGGGGTGACGCCTGTGAGTTTCCATTACGAGAAGTTCACGCCCAATGCCATCGTCACCGGCGACGCCGCCTGAGGACAGTCAAATGAATCCACGTTTCAACGAAAAGGTTGCGCTGGTCACGGGCGCTGCGCAGGGGATCGGTCGGCGAGTGGCCGAGCGGTTGCTGGAAGAGGGGGCCTTGCTGGTCGCCATCGACCGCTCGGAGCTGGTTCATGAGTTGCAGCACCCGCGCAGCCTGACGCTGACGGCGGACCTGGAGCAGCACGCCGAATGCGCGCGCGTCATGTCCACCGCAAACGGGCGCTTTGGACGGATCGACATCCTGATCAACAACGTGGGCGGGACGATCTGGGCCAAACCCTTCGAGCATTACGCGGAAAACGAGATCGAGGCCGAAATCCGCCGCTCCTTGTTTCCGACACTGTGGTGCTGCCACTGCGTATTGCCCTACATGCTCGAACAGGGAAGCGGTGCCATCGTCAATGTCTCCTCCATTGCCACACGCAGCATCAATCGCGTGCCGTACGGCGCAGCGAAGGGCGGCGTCAACGCACTGACCGCGTGCCTGGCGCTGGAGACCGCGGGCAGCGGGATTCGCGTCAACGCCACTGCGCCAGGCGGCACCGAAGCGCCCCCGCGCCGTATCCCTCGCAATACCCAGGCCCAAAGCGAGCAGGAGCAGGTGTGGTACCAGCAAATCGTTGATCAGACCCTCGACAGCACCTTGATGAAACGCTACGGGACGATCGACGAGCAAGCGGGCGCGATTCTCTTCCTGGCATCGGACGAAGCGTCCTATATCACCGGCGTGACGTTGCCGGTGGGAGGGGGCGATCTGGGCTGACGCCTCGTTTCGCTGACCGGGAAGCTCGCGATGGCGGTACTCATTCATGGCGAGAACTTTCGGGGTTTTCGTTCGATTCGGCGCACACAGGGAGCGTCCGTTACCCCGGGGTGGCTGGCTGCTAATCCACCGTGTCAGCAGCGGATTCAATCGTCGGAATGCTAACGAGGAAGGTTGTGCCGGTGGCAGTGCCTGAGGTAACTGCCACATGCCCACCATGGGCCACGGCAATTTCACGAACGATGAACAGGCCGAGCCCTACGCTTCGAAGGTGCTCATCCTTCACGCTTCCGCGCGTCATGGGCTCGAACAGATTGTCGATCAACGAGTCGGGTATTGGCGGCCCTTCATTGTGCACCGATATCGTGATCATCCCACTGTCGACTTCCGACATGACGGTAATGGGGTGCTGGAGATCGCCGTATGCAACGCTGTTGGCAATCAGATTCCCAATGATTTGCTGTACCCGGTCTGCATCAAGTTCAGCGGTGCCTGCCCCTTTGATCCGGTGTTCGACCCTGGCCTGGGGAAACGTGACCCGCAACTCGCTGATGCTTTGGCCAACGATTTTGTGCAGGTCCAATGAGCTGCGCGAGATCGCGATCCCGCGCCCCACTCTGGCCAGTGCCAGGTCAAGAAGGTCGGCAATCATCCTTTGCGCACGCTCCGAGGACTGATTGATGTGCCGGAGCAACTGAGTATCCTTGACGTTGCGCTCGCTTCTCGCGAGAAAGTCGCAAGCCATCCTGATGGCGGTCAAAGGATTCTTCAGGTCGTGGCTGGCGATCGCGACCATTTGCTCAGCGAACAGCGCACGGCGTTGTGATTTTTCGTAGGCAATGCTCAATTCAGACTTCAGCTGTTGCAGCGCCGATTCAGCAGCAGTCTTCTCCCAGAGCAGTTCCTCGGCGTTCTTGCGTGCAGCGAGCAACTCACGCTCGTAGGCGTCACGGTCAGTGGTGCCAAACAATGCCAGCTCGTTGTAAGCACCACCGGCATGTTCGCGCCTGACGCCGTTAAGCAGCATGGTGACGACATGCCCGTCGCGATGTAGCAGGTCCAGTTTTACTTCGGCGACAGAACCTTGCATCTGCATCAAGGGCGCCCAATGGGTCTGGTGAAAGATACGGCCGCCCACGGTCAGCAGGCTTTGAAACCGCAAACCCAGAAGCTCAGAGACGCTGCGACCAATCCAGGTACAGAAGATTCGGTTGGCTCGCAGGATGGTGCCATCTTCTCTGGATACGATCAGCCCACATGGAGCGTCCTCGAACAGCGCTTCAGCGTCAGGCAGTGGAGGGTGTTCAACGGACATGTTCGCCGACCCAAGGCTGAAGAAATGTGTCCATTGCCTCAGTGCAGGCGCCGGGCGCGCTCATGTGTGGGCAATGACCGACATTGGGCACCAGGCAGAAGGTGCTGTCAGGCAGGATTGCGTGCAGGTATTCGCCTACGGCTACGGGCGCGATCAGATCCTCCGTTGACTGAAGAATCAGCGTCGGCGTCAGCAGTCCAGCCACGTCCTGGCGGTTGTCGGACATGAAGGTCACGCGGGCAAACTGTTTGGCGATTTCCGGTTCGGTGCGACAGAAGCTGTTGGTGAGTTCGGCGCTCAGGCCTGGCTGGCCTGGGGCGCCCATGATGACTGGAGCCATGGTGCTGGACCAACCCAGATAGTTGCTGTCCAGGGTATCGAGCAAGGAATGGATGTCTTCGAGCTTGAAACCACCGACATAGTCTCCTGAGTCGATATAGCAAGGAGAAGGCCCAACCATTATGTGCGCTGCGATCCTTTCAGGGAGCAAACGATCGGCGAGCGCACCGATCATGGCGCTCACGGAGTGGCCCACCAGGATGACAGGGCCACGCGCGTAACGATCGATGATTTCCACCAGGTCGTGTGCGTATCCCGCCAGCGAACTGTATTTCTCGCGACTGTAAGCGGTCAGGTCTGACTGACCCGCGCCCACCAGGTCATACATCACCACGCGGAATTGACCTGTGAAATGCTGGTACAGGTAGCTCCACATGGTCTGATCGCAGCCGAAGCCGTGGGAGAAAACAAGCGTTGCCGGGCCATCGCCTACGATTGTCACGTTGTTGCGACGCTCAAGATCCATATGATCTCTCCGGATAGCCAGAGCCAGTCTGGCCAAAGGTAAGCGATCATGCCCGGCGCCGCCAATTGGGGCAAGGAAATACCTGAGTAGCTGTCGCGGCCTCGTGGCGTAGAACCATGAGTCAATAGCCGTGACGATCAGCTACGCCGCTCGCAGAGCGATTGCGCGACTGGGTGGCGTGGGGAGTCTGCTGGTCTGGGGCGGGGCTCAGTCGCGGCGGGCATTCCTGATGGGCATATTTACTATGCTGGCCAACTCTCTACTGGGTGAGCCGCGATGTGGCGATCATGAGCCTCGACTGACCCACCCCCGAGAGAACACTCATGACACTTCAAGCCAGACTGGACGCTTTCAAGGCCGACTTCGTTGCCGGCAAACCTCCCTACAATGCGCCGGCGCCCGTTCACGCCGTGATGCACCGGGCCACTGCCGAGCTGATCGCCAGCGGCCAGGCCGAGCGTGCACTCAAGGCCGGCGATGTAGCGCCGGTTTTTGAATTGCCCGACGCTCGGGGCAACATGGTCTCATCGAGTGCACTGCTGGCCCGCGGTCCGTTGGTGATCAGCTTCTATCGCGGCGTCTGGTGCCCTTATTGCAACATGGAGCTGCAAGCGCTGGAGCAGGCACTGCCGGCGTTCAAGGAACGCGGTGCCAGCCTGGTGGCGATTTCGCCGCAGAGCCAGGCCAACAGTCGCAAATCGCAACGTCAAAACGGCCTGGCGTTTCCAATCCTCAGTGACAGCGGCAATGAAGTAGCTGCTGCGTTTGGCCTGCGCTTCACGTTGCCGGACTACCTGGCTGAACTCTATCTGAGCCTGGGCAATAATCTGCCAGTCATCAACGGTGATCAGAGCTGGACCTTGCCGATGCCGGGCCGTTTCGTCATAGGCCAGGATGGCGTCATCCTGTACGCGGAGGTCAATCCGGACTACACGCTGCGCCCGGAACCCACCGAGTTGTTGCCTGCATTACGCGGTTGATGCTGGACCTCTCCAGGCCGCCTTCGGGCGGCCTTGCTTATTGTCGGTTCATCAACGCGGCGACGAAATCAACGAATGCCCGTGCCTTGGCGCTGGCCAGCCGCCCTGTGGGAAATACCGCCCAAAGATCCAGCGGCGGCAACTGCCAATCCCCCAACAGAGGCACCACTTCGCCCCGGGCCAGTTCTTCGGCGAACATCCACTGGGATGTCAAGGCCACGCCAAGCCCGCCCAGCACCGCCGCCCGTACACCTTCCGCCGCACTGACCCGCACCCGTCCGCTAACGGTCACCGATTGCACCGTACTGCCTTGTTTGAAGACCCAGTGCTCGCCACCGCCTGCCTGAGCGAACACCACGGCCTGGTGCTGCGCCAGATCGGTAGGGTTGGCCGGTGCGCCATGGGCCTGCACGTAGGCAGGAGTGGCCAGTACCAGCCTCTGGCATTCACCGATCTTGCGGGCGATGAGGTTGGAATCAGCCAAAGCGCCCATGCGCAAGGCGACATCAATGCCTTCTTCGACGAGATTGACGGTGCGGTCATCCAGGACGATATCCATGTTCAAGTCCGGATGCGCTTCGAGGAATGCCCCGAGCCGCGGCAGCACATGCAGACGCGCGAAGGTCACCGCCGCACAGACCCGCAAGGTGCCGTGCAGCCCGCTGCCCGCACCGCGTGCGGCAAGATCGGCTTCATGGGCCTCCTCTATGGCACGCCTGGCACGCTCGTAGTAGGCGGTGCCGGCTTCAGTCGGTGTAAGCCCACGTGTAGAGCGCAGCAAGAGTCGCACGCCGAGGCGATCTTCGAGTTGCGCGATGGTTTTCGACACAGCGGGCTGGCCGAGGTTAAGGCGTCGTGCCGCCGCAGAAAACGAACCCGTGTCGAGCACGCAGACAAAGGTTTCCATTGCCGCCAATCGATCCATCGGTGTTCCACCTGAACGTTAAAAAGCCATAGCCAAAAAAGCGAGCGAAGCAGGGGGCTTCGCTCGCAGCGAGGGGGTTTATCTCAATAAGTCGTGTGCAACACAACCCCGTCCAGAGTGCAGCTTTCTCGCCCATGCGGGGCTGGTCGAGTAAAGCTCAAGCCAGGTGTCAGACCGGTTTGGTCCATTCATTGCCTTTCATGAAAGGGTCCAGCTGGGTGTGCACCAAGTGGTTGGTGTAGTTACTCATGACCTTGGTGGCGACACCCAGTACCACTTCCAACACGTTGCGACGGGTGAAGCCGGCCGCGAGGAAGGCTTCGATACCCGCATCGTTCACGAAGCCGCGATCACGCACAACGGCCGTGGTGAACACATGTAACGCTTCCAGACGCGCATCCGCAATGACGCTGCCGGCACGCAAGGCGGCAATGACCTCTGGCGCCATCTCAATCATCTTCGCCAGAGTCGTGTGCCCGGCCATGCAGTAGTGGCAGTTGTTTTCGAAGTTGGAGGTCAGGTACACCACTTGCTGCTCGTGCGGGGTCAGAGTGCTCTTTGCGAACAGGTCCCAAAGCTGGCTGTAACCGGCCAGTAATTCTGGCGATTCAGCCATGTTGCCTTGCAGGTTCGGTACGAAGCTGAACGCTTTCTGCACGGCTTCCAGCACGGGTCTGGAAGCAGCAGGGGCGGTGTCGACGGTGTAGCGAGTGAAGGGGGTCATCGCGGTTTTCCTTGAAATGGGTCAGCAAGAGTGCCGGGGTTATCTTGCTGCTCCAGCCAGGGCTGCGGAACGTGGCGGCGGGGCATATGATTCATGCTATTCGGGAATAAAGCAGGACATGGACGGCGCTGTCAGTGCACCGGAATCAGCCCTCCATCCTTGATAACTGTCCTGGCGGCAGGGGATATCAGGTACTGGAGGAATCCACGCGTCTCTTCAGGATGTGAACTGCCTTTGACCGCTGCCGCAGAGTAGAGCGTCATTTGCTGCACCTGATCGGGAATCAATCCGATCACCTTGATACCGGGAACGTGTGTCAATTCGCTCATTTGCTGCAGTCCCACTTCAGCGTCTCCGTTAGCAACGGCCTGGCCTACCGCCTGATCGGAGACAAGCCTGGCTTTGAGCGGCTTGCTCAGTTTCATATTCGGGAACACCCAGTGAGTCAGGTACATTCCGCTGGCGCTGTCTGAGTAAGCAATCGAAAGCGCATGAAGCAGCGTGTTCCGGAAGTTTTCCATATCACTGATATCCGGGGTCGCAGCACCTTCGCGAACAGCCATCGCAATGAAGGATTTCCCCACCTCGACTCTTGATGCCTTGTCTACGTTGCCTTGCGCCACCCACCTGTCCATCGTGTTGCGATTGGTTAAAACGATGTCCACCGATTCACTCCCCGATGGTTTGGAACGAGCAGCTTGCGGGACGCGGTTGAACGGTGGCACGTCCGTGACATTCAACTTGACGCCGGCTGCCTTTTCATAGTCGATGGCAGCTTTTCGAGCCGCATGGCTGATTCCTTCGGCGGTGTACAAGATGAGTGTCACCGTCTTCTCGGGCTTGGCGTTGGCGGCATGGGCTGAACAGGCCGCGATGGACAGCAGGGTCATGGCGAACGTAAACGATAGGCGAGGCACAACAGGGCTCCTGCGGCTGGAAAAGCCAAGACGTTAACGCGGCAGCACTTGGGCAAAGCATTAACCCAGGTTAAGAAATGTTCACATTTCTACTCAACTGTCATGTCTGCGGCACTGATGCCTTTAGAATGGTCGGTTGTTTAAGCAGGAGCTCAAGATGAATCGCGCCTTAATCATTGAGGACGACGAGGTCACGGCACAGGGCATCGTTGCTGAATTGGCACTCAACGGCTTCACAGCACAGTGGGCCGCAACGGGGCGAGATGGTTTGGCCATGGCCATCGCTGGCGGACACGACGTGATCACCCTTGATCGGATGTTGCCGGACTTCGATGGCTTGACCATCGTCAGCACATTGCGGCAACTCAATATCCAGACGCCGGTGCTGATGGTCAGTGCGCTCTCGGATGTCGACCAGCGAGTGAAGGGGCTGCGCTCGGGTGGAGACGATTACCTTACGAAACCGTTTTCCATGGTCGAACTGATTGCTCGGATCGAGGTGCTTCTGCGTAGCCCGGATCATGCAAGTTGTGACCATCGCCTCTCGTTCGGGGGCGTGGTGCTCGACCTTATCGAGCAACAGGTAACCATCGACGAGGTTCCCGTTCTGTTGCTGCCGACAGAGTTCAAGCTCCTCACGTACTTCCTACGCAACGCGGGTCAATTGGTCACGCGCACCATGCTATTCCAGGAAGTGTGGGGCTATCACTTCGACCCCGGCACCAACATCATCGAAGTACACATCGCCCGCCTGCGGAAAAAAATCGAAGGACAGCGGTCACCCATCATCCAGACGGTGCGCGGGGCAGGCTATGTTCTGGTCGAAAAACACTGATCGATGGCAGTCCAGCAGCAGTCGGCTGATCGGACTGTACTTTTTATTTTTCGTTGCCTGGGGCGGGCTGTTTACCGGAGTGCTGTATTGGGAGATATCCCAGTATCTGGGGAAGGTTGCCGAGCGCACGCTGATGCAACGTGCGCATTACTACGAGAAGATCGATGACGCCTCACTGGTGGGCGAGCTCGCCGCGAGCGAAGCCTATTCAATCACTGGAATCGACGCATATGGCTTGTTCGAAGCGGATGGGAAACACATCGCGGGGGACTTGCTCAAGTTGCGCTCAAGTCTGCCGGACGACGGACGTGTTCACTACCTTGAGCGGGGACTGAGCGTTGCGCTTCCAGACGAGCAGACGCGCAGCAGTCACGTCCTTAGGGTGGATCGTCCCGACGGCAGAATCCTGATTCTGGCACGCGATGGCGGTTCGATTTCAGCGGTGGGAGGGATCATTGGTCAGGCACTTTTCTGGGGACTGTCACTCACGCTGATCCCCGGCCTGATTGGCTGGCGCGTCTTGAGGCGTCGACCGCTGCGGCGAGTGGAAGTGTTGCAGCGCAGCACTGAGCGGATCGTCTCCGGTAATCTGGCCGAACGCCTGCCTCTTTCAGCCAGGCGAGATGAGCTGGACATGCTCGCCAGCGCGGTAAACACGATGCTGCAACATATCGAGGAGCTGATGCACGAGGTCAAAAGCGTGTGCGACAGCATCGCTCATGATCTGCGCACTCCGCTGACGCGCCTGCGCACCCGGCTCTACCAGTTGCAGCAGATGCCGTTGGAGGCGATCCACATCACTACCTTGAACCTGGCATTGGAGGAGAGCGAGTCAATCATGTCCCGTTTCCAGGGCCTGTTGCGCATCTCGGAGCTGGAAGACACGCGGCGGCGTAGCGCTTTTGAAAACATCGAGCCCGATGCCTTGCTGCGTCAGGCCCAGGAATTTTATGAGCCATTGGCGCAAGAAAAGCAGCAGACGCTTCGGCTGGAGCAGTCAAGTGTGTTACCTGCATTGAGAGGAGATTCGGCGCTGCTGTTTGAAGCCGTCCTTAATCTGCTGGATAACGCGATCAAGTTCACTCAGCCTGCCGGGGAAATAGTGCTGCGTTCCAGCTACGACGCTGATCATGTGCGTCTCGAAGTCATCGATAACGGCCCCGGGATCCCGATGTCCCAGCGCAGCAGCGTGACACGTCGTCTTTACAGAGGGGATGCCTCTCGGCAAACGCCCGGACACGGCCTGGGGTTATCGCTCGTTTCTGCGGTGATGCGGCTGCACGGGTTCCAGTTGCAGATTGAAGGTGGTCAGCAGGGTGTGGGAACCCGGGTGATAATCAGGTGCCCGTTGGCAACCTCAGCCGCATGAACTTAAACATTATTTAACCTCGGTTAATTTGAGGCAGCTGGTCAAGGTCACTAGCGTGGCGGCTTTTGTTCAGCCAAGGCCTCAATCCGTGAAAAACCCGGTACTTCGGTTCTGCCTCACCTTTCTATGTCTGTACGTCCCCGGGGTGTTCGCCAACCCTGGCGCCATGATTCCTGCTCATCCCCAGTTGACCGCCAAAGCGTGGGTTCTGATGGACGCTGCCAGCGGAAACGTGATCGCCAGCAGTCATGCCGAAGAGCATTTGCCACCCGCGAGCCTGACCAAATTGATGACCGTGTACGTTGCGACGCGGCAAATACAGGCAGGGGAACTGAAGCCCGATGAACGGGTGACAGTTAGCGAAAACGCGTGGCGTACCGAAGGTTCGCGGATGTTCCTTGACCCTGGCAGCCAGGTGTCTGTGCACGACCTGCTACGAGGCGTCGTGATCGATTCGGGGAACGATGCTTCGGTCGCTCTGGCTGAGCATGTGGCAGGCAGTGAGGACAGCTTTGCGGGGTTGATGAATAACACTGCACGCGAGCTTGGCCTGAACAACTCTCACTTCATGAACCCGACAGGCCTGCCAGCGCCTGACCATTACGCATCGGCTCTGGATCTGGCCAAGCTCGCCAGAGCGATCATCAATGATGAGACCGCTTACTACGACCTCTATAAGCACAAACACTTCACCTGGAATGGGATCAGGCAATCGAACCGCAATCTTCTGTTGTGGCGCGACAGCACGGTCGACGGGTTGAAAACCGGTCACACCGAGGCTGCCGGGTATTGCATGGTGACCTCGGCGTTACGTGATGGACGACGTTTGATCAGTGCCGTACTCGGCTCGACAACGATCGGTAATCGGGCCTCCGATACCGAGAAACTACTGACCTACGGATTTCGCTTTTTCGACACACAGACTTATGCAAAAGCGGGTCACGTGCTCGCGACTCCAATGGTGTGGAAAGCTCACGAGGATGCCGTTCAGGTGGGGCTGCTGGATGACGTGACGCTCACGTTGGCAAAGAATCTACACCGAAAAACCGAGACTCGAATCCTGATCAATAAACCGCTTGTGGCACCCATCGCTCAAGGAAGCGTGGTTGGAACGCTTCAGCTCTATGAGGGAGATGACAGGCTTGCAGAGCGTCCGTTGATTGCGCTCCAGTCAGTCGAGGTCGGAGGTTGGTGGACACGCGCCTGGGATTCGTTGCGGTTGTTCATCGGTGAATTGATTGGGGAATGGTCAGAAAATTCTGCTCCGGCATGATCAGAGATCGCAGTGAGGTGCAGAGAGATACCCAGGCAGAACGCTATCCAAGCGTCAAGTGTGTGGCGAGGCGCTTGGGAGTCGTGCGATCAGTCAGGCATTTGAGCAGCCGTCCCCGGGCAGCTACTCAAACAGGCATCTCCATGCGAGGGGTTACATCTTGAATTGCATCACGACAGTGTTGAGCCCCACTGCCAGCTTGGAGAGTTCTCCGCTTGCCGCCGAGGTCTGGTTTGCGCCGGCTGATGTCTGGAGTGACAAGTCGCGAATGCTGGTCAGGTTACGATCAACTTCACGTGCCACTTGAGCCTGTTCTTCTGTGGCGGAAGCAATGCTGATATTGCGTTCATTGATTTGCAAAATTGCAGCGGTGATCTCGGCCAGCGCCAAGCCGGCAGCACCGGCGACATCCATGCACTCTTTTGCCCTGTCACTGCTCTGACCCATGGCAGTCACAGCTTTTTCAGTCCCCCCCTGGATGGATGCGATCATCTTTTCAATCTCGGCTGTGGACTGCTGAGTTCGATGGGCTAACGCACGAACCTCGTCCGCAACCACTGCAAACCCCCTCCCGGCTTCGCCAGCCCTGGCTGCCTCGATGGCAGCATTGAGTGCAAGCAGGTTGGTTTGATCCGCGATGCCACGAATGACATCCAGCACACCGCTGATGTTCTGTACCTGACTGGCAAGACCGTTGATCTCAGTGGCGGTAGCGCCTACTGACCCATGCAACTGGTTGATGACGCTGACGGTTTCCTCGACGCGCTGGCGACCGTTCTCAGCAGAAATACTTGAATCGCGAGCCGCTGATGACGCATGCGCTGCATTGCGCGCGACTTCATCGACCGCCGCGCTCATCTGATTGATGGCCGTGGCTGCCTGATTGATCTCGTCATTTTGACGATGTACCCCGCGCAAGGCATCCTCGGTTACCGCCGTCATTTCCTCTGAAGTTGAAGCCAGTTGATTGGAGGAGTCACCGAGCTCTGTCAGTGTTTTACGCAGGTTCTGCTGCATGACCGAAAGGGCTTGCAACAGCTTACCCGGCTCATCTGAGCCATCAATCTGGATAGGTTTACTGAGGTTGTTTCCGGCAATCTCTTGCGCCACTGCCAAGGCTTTGGCAATCGGGGCAACCAGGCTACGGGTAAACATTGTCGCCAGTGCAAGCGTGGCTGCCAGCGCAATGACAATGGCAGCGATGATCACGTCTCGCGATTGTGCGTAGCTATCGTCAGCGGCGGCGTCTGAATCCTGCATTTTGGTCTTGGCGAGCTGCGAGATGGTGGCTATGTCTTTGGCCAACACGTCAGCCGCGCGGGTCTGCTCTCCGGAGGGCTGTGTCATCGCTGTAATCAGGTCCTCCCTTTTTTGCGCGACAGCGTCCAGATAACGCGAATGGACGGCCAGGTAGGCCTGCATGTCACGCTCCATCTCCTCATAAGTCGACAGACCTTTGGCGGTTGTAAGCAATGGTTGGAGCTGTCTGACATGCACTTCGAAATCTTTTCGACCTTCACTCACACGCTTCAAAGCACGGTCAGCACTCTCCTTCGTCTGTGCAGCCCGTAAGCTGGTGTTGCCCAAACGGATCGTTAGAAGGTCGTTTTTGATGTCGGCAATTGCCATCAGTGTCGGCAATATGTTGTCTTGGAGTAACTCGCGAGCCTCTCGGAGCCTGGATGCCTGCTGTAGCGAAAACAATCCCACAGCAGAAATGAGAAGTGCGAAGAAGCCGAAGCAGACCAGTGATCTGGGAGCGATGTTAAGTTTTCTGAGATTCATGCGCGATAGCTATCCGTTAAAAAGTGGCACAATGATATCGGCATGAACCGTTTCAGCTAAAGACTAATTTGCCGTTGATTTTGGCTGAAATGCTTTAGTGCCACGAAATGTATAAGGGAGGCTGTCGCTCGGGTGGTTCGAATCCGGGTGTCGAGGGGAGGGCGGTTGGTGCAGCGAAGCGGTGGCCAGAGGGTGCTACACGCGCCTTTGGCGCTTGACCAACATTTAGCAACGTTCCCTGCGCGTCCCTGAATCTGGCCGACAGCGCCCGCCGTTTTGGCGAGGCGCTGCTCGATTGAAGGTCTCAGCGCTTGCGCATCATTAGAAGCGCAACGCCGATTGCCATTGCTGCAATGATCGTCGCGATCCACCCCAGCGCGCCGAGGCCAAATTGGCCGATACCCAGACCACCCAGGATTGCTCCGAGCCCGATCCCTGCGTTCGCAGCAGAAATGTTCAGCGACGCTGCAAGGGCTTGGGCGTTCGCGCCCGCCTGCATCACTCGAACCTGGCATATCGGGAAGAGTGCCGTGTACGCCACGCCCCACAGTACCAGCGCGCAGATAAGCCAAGGATGATTCGCCGCCAGAGGCGCGGCGGCGGTCATGCCGACTCCAAGGATGACAAGGAACAAGACCATTGCTCCAAGCGGGTAGCGATCCACCAACGCTCCGCCCCACTGGTTGCCGATCATACCCACGGCACCGAAGCCCATCAGCCACCAACCGACCTGACTCGCGGGCACCCCCGCCAGACTTTGAAGGATGTCAGCCAGGTAGGTGTAGGCCGTGAACATCGCGGTAAACGTCAGCACGGAAAGCAGAACGTGTGCAAGAAAACGCGGCTGCTTCAGGATGTCAGTCTGTTTTTCACCATGTTGTTTCTGGGGCGAAGACGGGAGCGTAGGCATGCAAAGCTGCATGAGCACCGCGATGATCAAAGAAATGCCTGCAAGAGCCCAGAAGCTTCCGCGCCATCCAAGGGCGTCTGCAGCGACTGTGCCCACCGGCACCCCGAAGACCAGCGCGGCGGATATCCCCAGGTA
>Ga0160447_100464_pt1 | contig 19550 bp, 6 predicted proteins | sample HID1973K_E1MG_FD_108222 | JGI IMG/M metagenome (GOLD analysis project Ga0160447, IMG submission 108222) | Enriched mosquito-associated microbial communities from UW Madison campus, WI, USA - HID1973K_E1 MG | ecosystem: Host-associated > Arthropoda: Insects > Digestive system > Unclassified ...
ATCGCGTTCGGCACGGCATCGGGAAGCGGCCAGTGGGTGCCGCTCGACCCGCGCGATCTCACGCCGCCGAATACGAGCGTCGCATTCTCCGGCTCGGCCGACGGCACCGGCACGACCTTCGTCGCCAAGGCCGCGACGCTGGAGAAGCAGGTCAGCGAGCAAACCGACACCGGCACGGCGGGCGCGACGCCCGGCGATACGCTCGCCTATTCCCTCGATGTCGCACTGTCCGATTACTTCGCGCTCGGCAAGACGCAGCTCGGCGCGGGACAGTTCATCGTGACGGACCAGCTCGGCGACGGCCAGACGCTCACCGGCACCCCGACGCTCACCTATACGCAGGACGGCGTCGCGCGCACCATCGCGCTCGTCTCGACGCGCACCGTCAACGCGAACGGCACGACCACGCTCGCCTTCGACATCGGCGCGTCGATTGCGACGGCGCGAGCGCTGCAGCCCGGCGCGCTGGCGGGCGACATCGCGTCCGATAGCGTCCGGCAGGGCGCGACCACGGCACGCATCGACTATCTCGCGGTGGTCGGCCAGCGCTACGCGAGCAACTACACGCAGAGCGACATCAACGAGGGCGATTCGTTCGGCAATCACGCGACCGTCGCCGCGACGCTGCTGCTCGACCGGCTCAACCTGACGGGCGGCTCGGTGAGCGACGATTCATCGACGACGAGCACGGTGCCCACGGGTCACGTCGACATCGCGCTCGTCACGGTCAACGGAACGACGCCGCCCGCGAGCGGCGAGCTGAATCCGGGCGACGTCGTCACCTTCAGCCTGCGCTACGACCTCGTGACCGGCGACTACGAGCGGTTCTCGCTCGCGGCCTATCTGCCGCTGCCGCTCCTGAACGCGACCGGCATCAACTGGACGCAGGGAAGCGGCGTCGGCCAGTGGAGCTTCGGCGCGGCCAATACGAACGCGGGCAGCCTGGTCAGCGTGACCGAAGGCAGCGGCAACTCGCTCGTGTTCGACTTCGGCAGCTTCGCGACGGGCGCAGCGAGCGGCAGCACCATCCAGATTCTCTTCACGATGCGCGTGGGCGATCAGCCTTACGCCGATCAGCGCTCCTTCGACGTGCTCGCGCAATCGAACCAGGTCACGACGATTGCGCACACGCCGCTCGTATCGTCCGATGTCGCCGTGGTCGCCTCCGTCGCTGAACCGGTGCTCGATATCCGGCAGGGCGTCGTGTCGAGCAGCGAGGGCATCGTGTCCGGCACGACCGGAACCTGGAATGCGCCGGGCAGCGGCGGCGTGCCCTTCGCGGGCTCGGTGACCGATGTGAGAGCCGTCGACGGCAACGTGAGCGGCATCGACGGCGGCGACATCGTGCGTCTCGCCACCGCGATCAAGAACACGGGCGGCGGCGGCGCGTTCGACGCCTCGACCACGGTCACGCTGCCCGGCGGGCTGCAGTTCGTCGGCGGCAGTCTCGCGGCAGCCGATCTCGCCATCTATCGCGGCGACGGCACGCGGCTGACGGCCGGCGTGGACTACAGCGTCAGCGGCAATACGATCACCTTCCTCGACGCAGGCGGCGTCGCGACGCTCGTCGGCGGGCGCGCCGGCACGACGGCGGATCAGGCGGGTACCAACGTCGTCGTCGTCACTTACGATGCGACGGTCATCGGTGGCATCGCCGCGGGCAGCACGCTGCAGACGAGCGCCGCGCTCACGCGTTACGCGAGCGTGGAGGGCGGCACGGACTTCACGCCCACCGATCTCGCCGACACGGCCAACGAGCAGATCGCCGCGCCCACCGTCAGCGTGCAATACGGCGGCGGCACGCTCGACGACGCCGATTCGAGCGCGAGCCATACGAGCGGCAGCGACCTCGTGATCGGCGAGAGCATGACCTACGACATCGTGGTGACGCTGCCGGAAGGCGGCACGCGCAATCTGCGCGTCGACGACCTGATTCCCGCCGGCCTGCGCCTCGACACGAGCTTCAATGGCGGTCTCGGCTATCAGATCATCACGACCGCCGCGGGCAGCGCCGCGCTCGCGGCGGACTTCAACGGCAGCGTGAGCGTAGCGAGCCTCGCGGCGCTTTCGGGCCAGCTCGGCGCAGACGGCGCGGGCGCGCGCTTGACCTTCGCAAGCGCCGGCGCGAACGCCGACAACATCGGCGCGAACGACTCCTTCGTGGTCCGCGTGCATCTGGTGGCGAGCAACACGACGGGCAATCAGGCGGGCGTGACGCTCGCCGATCCCGGCCGGCTGGTCTACAGCGATCCGGACGGCGACACGCCCAACGGCACGGCCGCGCTCGATCGCAGCGTCGCGCAGAGCGGCGCGGCGCCGACCGTCGTGATCCGCGAGCCGACGCTGCAGGTCACGCAGACGACGCCCGCGCTACCGCGCTTCGGTGTCGACGCGGGCAATACGGTCGAGTACGACATCACGATCAGCAACGGCGCGGCCGCGACCGATTTCAACGCGTTCGACGTGAGCTTTCTCGATACGCTGCCCGCGCAGCTCGGCAATCTGGCGATCCTCGGCGTCACGTACCAGAACGGCGCGACCAACCACGGCGGCCCGGACTTCGAACTGGCGGGCGGCCAGTTGCGCACGGCGGCGGGCGCGAACATCGACATCGCGAAGGGCGGCAGCGTGACGATCCGCGTCTCGGGAACGGTGCTCGCGTCGGCGGCGAGCGTGCCGTCCTTCGACAACACCGCGACGGTTCAGTGGACGAGCCTCGACGGCACCACATCGGCCAGCGCCGATCCTGCCGGCGAGCGCACCGGCGCGGACGGCCTGCTCAACGGCGGCGCGCTCAACGACTACCGCACGAGCGCGACGCTCACGGTGCCGGTCGCGCAGGTCGTGAGGATCTCGCGCGTGGGCGGCCTCGCGGACACGCCCGCGCCCTCGCCCACCGACGCATCGGACGAAAGCGTCACGGTGGGCGAAGTGGTCCGCTATCGCGTGGTCTCGCTGCTCGCAGAAGGCGCGACCAACGACTACTCGCTGCAAATCACGCTGCAGAACGGCCTGCATTTCATCAACGACGGCACGGCGCGCATCGTGTTCATCTCGAACAACGGCATCACGACGGACCTCACCAGTCTCGTTACCGGCGGCACGCTCAACGAAACCGGCAACGAAACCAGCCCCGAGGCGCTGCCGATCACGCCGGACCTGTCGGGCGCCGCGCCCACGGGCGTGCTCAACGCGGCGAACATCAGCGTCGTCACCGATGCCAGCGGCAACGAGACCATCACGTTCCGGCTCGGCAACATCGTCAACCCGGACAACGACGCCGACCTCGAAGGCATCTCGCTCGAATTCAACACGCGCGTGGCCAATCAGGCATCCAATGTCGCGGGCGCGGCGCTCACGATGAGCGCAGTCGACCGCTCGGGCACCAATCTGCTGTCGACCGCGGATACGGTGCGCGAGGATATCGTCGAGCCGACTTTCACCGGCGTGCAGAAGCAGGTCTACGGCTTCGATCCGGGCGTCGGCACGAATGGCGGCACGGCGCAGGTCGACGTGCGCTTCACGCAGAGCGGCACGTCACCGGCCTACGACGTCGTGCTCACGGACAGCTTCACGGGCGCGACCGGCTATACGTTCGACCGTCTCGTGCTCAACGGCACGACCTACACGGCGGTGCAGCTCGCGGGCATCGGCGCGGCGGTGGACACGAGCAACGGCCTTCGCGTCACCTTCGCCGAACTCGCGGTGAACAGTCAGGTGCAGGTGTTCTATTCAGCCGATGTGCCCAACGCCGCGCCCATCGCGCCGACCAACGCGACCCTCACGTGGACCAGCCTGCCCGAGAGCTTCACGAGCTGGGGCGGCTCGGGCGTCGGCGTCGCGGGCACGGCGGACGGCGAGCGCACCGGCGCGGGCGCGAGCCCCAACACCTACGTTCGCACGAGCGCGGCGGGGCTCGGCGTGGTGAGCGGCACCTTGTGGGACGACACGGCATCCGCGACAACGTCGGCGACGCCCGACGGCCCCGGCCTCGCCGGCCAGACCGTCACGCTGACGTGGGCGGGTGTGGACGGCAACCTCGCCACCACCGCCGACAATCTCGTCTACACCGCCACCACCGACGCGAACGGACACTACGCATTCGGCGTGCTGCCGCTCGGCGTCTACCGCATTCAGGCGCCCACGGGCGCGATCACGTATCCGCAGCCGGTCGGCGCGCTCGCGGTGCGCATCGATAGCGATGCCGCCACGCCGCTCGGCACCATCGGCTTTACGCTCGCGGATGGCGGCACGGCGAGCGCCAATGCGGGCTACGTCGAGCAGAACGATGCGCCTGTCAACACGCTGCCCGCATCGCCGACCGGTTTCGAAGACACGACGCTCAGCCTCGCGGGCATCACCGTGAGCGACGTGGACGCGGGCGGCGGCACGCTTCAGGTCGCGCTCAACGTCCTGCACGGCACGCTCTTTCTGAGCGCCCTGCCCGCCGGCGTCACCGAATCGGGCGATCACACCGCGACGCTCACGCTGACGGGCACGCTCGCTTCGCTCAACAGCGCGCTCGCGAACCTGCAATATCTCGGCAACGCGAACTTCAACGGCCCGGATACGCTGACGGTCAGCACCAACGATCGCGGCAATTTCGGCGACTTCAACGGCAACGGCATTCCCGGCGAAGCGGCCGATGCGCGCATCGCCACCAGCACGCTGCCGATCACGATCACAGCGGTCAACGACGCGCCCGTGGCCGTCCCCGATGCGGCGAGCGCGACCGAGGCCGGCGGCAACGCCAACGCGCAGCCGGGCGTCGATCCGACCGGCAACGTGCTCAACAACGACACGGATGTCGATATCGCCACCAACGGCGACGCGCTGCGCGTCGTGCAGGTGAGCAACCAGAGCGGCGCGGGCATCTTTCTGCCGAACGTGGGGCGCGGCGTCATCGCCGGGCTGTACGGCACGTTGAGCCTGGGCGCGAACGGCGGCTATCAGTATGTCGTCGACAACGCCAATGCGGCGGTGCAGGCGCTGCGGCTCTCCGGCCAGACGCTGACCGAGCGCTTCACCTATGTCGTGAACGACAGCGCGAACGCGAGCGCCAGCATGACACTCACCGTGACGATCCACGGCGCGAACGACACGCCCATCGGCGTCGACGACACCGGAACGGCTACCGAAGCGGGCGGCGTCGCGAACGGCACGCCCGGCAGCAACGCGACGGGCAACGTGCTCACCAACGACACCGACGTCGACAGCGCGGCAAACGGCGAGACGCATCGCGTGACGGGCATCACGAATCGGCCCGAAAGCGCGGTCGATGCGCCGCTCACGACGGTCGCGGCGGGCACGACGAGCGGCAACGGCACGAGCATCGCAGGCGCGTTCGGCACGCTGATCATCGGTGCGGACGGCTCGTATCGCTATGTCATCGACAACAGCAACGCGCAGGTCCAGGCGCTCGTGCCCGCCGATGCGCCGCTCGTCGACACCTTCACTTATGCGCTGGCGGACGCGGGCGGGCTCTCCGATCTCGCGCAATTGCGCATCGAGGTGCACGGCGCGAACGACAATCCCGTCGCGAGCGACGACGCGGGCGCGGCGAGCGCCGGTTCGGCCAGCACCGGCGTGAATCCCGTCGATGCGACCGGCAACGTTGTCACGCAGGCGAGCCGCCCCGGCACGCCGACCCAGCCGGGCGGCAACGGCATCGACACGGACGTCGACCATACCGACAATCCGAACACGTTGCTCGTGGTGAACGGCGTCCGAACGGGCGCAGAAGCGGCGGGCGGCAGCCTTACGGCGGTCGCGGCGGGCACGACCGCCGCGAACGGCACGAGCATCGCGGGCCTGTACGGCACGATCCGCATCGGCGCGAACGGCGCGTACGACTACGCGGTGGACAGCAACAACGCGGCGGTGCGCGCGCTCGCGGCCGGCGCGACGCTCACCGAAACCTTCACGTACCGCATTGTCGATACGAGCGGCCTCACCGATCAGGCGCAACTCGTCATTACCGTGCGCGGCGTGAACGATGCGCCGACGCCTCAGACCGACACCGGCCGCGCGGTGGAAGCAGGCGGCGCGAACAACGGCACGCCGGGCGTCGATCCGTCGGGCAACGTGCTCGCCAACGACAGCGATCCCGAGCACGACCCGCTGACGGTGACGGCGATCCGCACGGGCGCATCGTCGGGCGCGGGCACGGCGGGCGTGCCGGGCCAGCCGCTGCGGGGCGCATTCGGCAGCCTGACGCTCGGCGCGAACGGCGCGTGGCAGTACGTCGTCGACAACGCCAACCCGAACGTGCAGGCGTTGCGGCTCGCGACCGACACCCTCACTGAGCGCTTCACCTGCACGGTCACGGACTCGCACGGCGCGGCTGCGCAGGCCGAGCTGGACATCGTCATTTCCGGCAGGAACGACAATCCGGTCGCGCAAAACGACGTGGCGAGCGCGCTGGAAGCCGGCGGCACGCTCAACCAGACGCCGGGCGTCGATCCGACCGGCAACGTGCTGCTCAACGACACGGACGTCGACGCCGGCGACACCAAAGCCGTCGATGGCGTGCGGGCCGGCGCCGAGGCCTCGCCGGGCAGCTTCGCCGCCGTCGCGGGCGCGACCTCGGTCAAAGGCACCTACGGCACCTTCACGATCAACCCGGACGGCAGCTACACCTACGTCGTCGACAACAGCCTGCCGGCCGTGCAGAACCTGATCATCGGCCAGAGCGTGCAGGAAACCTTCACCTATCGCATGCACGACGCAGCGGGCGCTGCCGACACGGCGCAGATCTCCGTGCAGATTCGCGGCGCTTTCGACGCGCCCGTCGCCCATGACGATTTCGCCCTCGCTTCGGCGAATATCGGCAACGGCAGAGCGTTCGACGCCGTCGGCAACGTGCTCACCAACGACACCGACGTCGACCTGAACGACTCGCTCAGCGGCAACGCGGCCCGCGCAGGCGGCCCGGCCGCGGCCGTGCCGTTGTCGGCGATCGAACCGGGCAGCAGCAGCAGCGTCGACGCCACGATTCTGCAAGGGCAGTACGGCACGCTCTTCATCGGCGCGAACGGCACCTATCTCTATCGCGTGGATGCGACCAATCCGACGGTCATCGCGCTGGGTCCGCTGCAGACCGTCGACGATGTCTTCACGTATCGGGTGCGGGATCGCGACGATCTGACGGACCTCGGGCGGCTCACGATCGTCGTGCGCGGACGCAACGATGCGCCCGTCGCCCGCGACGACACCGCAACCGCCGTCGAAGCAGGCGGCGTGAACAACGCGACGCCCGGCGTCGATCCGTCGGGCAACGTGCTCGCCAACGACTCCGACGCCGACGGCGACGCCATCCACGTGAGCGCCGTGCAGGGCGAAAGCGGCGCGGTCGGCACGCCGCTGCAAGGCGCGTACGGCACCCTGACGATGAACGCCGACGGCACCTGGCGCTATGCCCTCGACAATGCATCGGCCGCTGTGCAGGCGCTGCGCACGAGCGGCCAGACGCTGCAGGACGTGTTCACCTATACGAGCGAGGATGTGCTCGGCGCGCAGGGCACGGCGCAGTTGCGCGTCACCATCGACGGGCGCGACGACGCGCCCGTCGCGCACGACGACAGCAGCACGGCGATCGAAGCCGGCGGCGTGAACAACGGCACGCCGGGACGCGATGCGACCGGCAACGTCCTCGCCAACGATACCGACGTCGACACCACGGCCAACGGCGAGACGAAACAGGTCGTGAGCATCGCGAACGAAGCGGGCCGCAGCGCCGAAGCGGGACAGGCGCTCGCCGGGCAATACGGCACGCTCGTCGTGAAGGCGGACGGCAGCTACGACTATGTGGTCGATAACGCCAATGCGGCCGTGCAGGCGCTGCGCACGAACGGCGACACGCTCACCGAAACATTCGCGTACCAGATGCGCGATACGGCGGGCGCGAACTCGCGGGCCACGCTCACGGTCACGATCCACGGCGCCGACGATACGCCCGCCCCGCATGACGACAGCAACGTCGCGAGCGATCAGACGCCCGCGCCGCAGGCACGCGGCAACGTGCTCCCCAATGACGGCGATGTCGATGCGAACGATCATCTCGACGTCGCCGGCGTGCAGTCGGAAACCGGCGCCACGGCTGCGCCGGGGCACGCGCTGGCGGGGCGCTACGGCACGCTCACGCTGAACGCGGACGGCACGTACGTCTACGCGATCGATCTGACGAACCCGCAGGTGCTGGCGGCGGCCGGGCTCGGCCAGGTGCTGCAGGACACGTTCACCTACACCGTGAGCGACACCGCAGGCGCGACCGCGCAAGCCGCGCTGGTGATCCATCTCGACATTTCGTCGCCCTATATTCCGCCAGCGGGCGCGGGCCCTTACTGGAACCAGGCACTCGCGACCACGGCCAATTTGCAGACGGAGCAGAACTTCGTGCCCACCGTGTTCGTGACGCCTGTCGTCGAGGCGGATGCCGTGCGTGCGACCGAGCGCTCGCGCGAGGCGGACGGCAGCCAGATCGGCTGGCCGCTCGAACCCGATGTGGCATTGGCGTCCCGCACGATGCCCGAGCTTCAGCCGGGCGAGTTCGTCGGCCGCACGGTGCGCGACAGTCAGCTCGCGAGCACCTTCGATCAGGCGTGGATATTCGGCCGGCACGGACGCGTGAGCCTCGATGCGGACGGCCTGCTCGCTGATCCTTCGGTGTTCGCCGCGCTCGCGAGCCATCTGACGGACGGCATGCATCCGCCCGTCGAAAAGGAGCCGGCAAAGACCGCGCAAGCTTTCGGGTCGCAATTGCATGAAGCCGCGCGCAAGCTGCCCGCCATGCGCGGCAGAACGGCCAGTCGCTAGCTCTCGAACGAGGATTCGCGCCATGCCACGACATCAGCCGCATCTGTCCGGAGCCGCGACCGCCTTCGCGCTGTGCGTCCTCGCGGGCTGCTCGTCCCTTCAGCCGCAACCCGCGACGACCGACCAGATTCGCGATCGCGTCGTCACCGACCAGCTCGCCATGTACAACGCGCAGGAGCCGGTCAAAGGCCCCATCACGTTCTATCAGGCTGCCGCGCGGGCGCTGAAATACAACCTCGACTACCGGCTCAAACTGATGGAAAGCGCGCTCGCCGCGAATCTGCGCGATGTCTCGACCAATGCACTGTTGCCGCAACTGGTGGCCTCGGCGGGCTATTCGTATCGCAGCAACGACTCGGGCGGAACGTCAATCGGCATCGAGGATCGTCAGGTGAGCTTGCGGCCGTCTACCTCGGAGCAGCGCTATCACGAACTGGTGTCGCTCGGCATGACGTGGAATCTGATCGACTTCGGCATGGCGTACTACCGCACGCAGCAACGGTCGGATCAGATGCTGATGGCCGAGGAGCGCCGCCGCAAGGTCGCGCAGAACGTGCTTCAGGACGTGCGCAACGCCTACTGGCGCGCGCTGTCCGCGCAGCGCCTGAAGCCCGAAGTCGATCAGTTGATCGCGCGCACCCAGGCCGCGCTGCGCAATGCGCACGAGGCGCAGGACAAGGGGCTGATGCCGCGGCAGGACGTGCTGGCCTATCAGCGCGCGCTGCTCGACGCCATCTCGCTCCTGACCGTGCGCCGGCAGGATCTCGAATTCGCGCAGGCCGAACTGGTCGCGCTGATGTCGCTGCCGCCCGGCACGCCGCTCGTGCTCGCCGATACCAACGACGGCGCGCTGCCATTGCCGCCCCTGTCCACGCCGCAGCCGACGCTCGAACTGATCGCGTTGCAGAACCGCCCGGAGATCATGGAGGAGTGGTATCGCAAGCGGGTCAACGAGAACGACATCAAGATCGCGAAGGCGCAGTTGTGGCCGAACATCGGCATCGACATGAACGTGAACTATGACTCCAACACCTATCTCTACAACAACTACTGGGCAGCGGTGGGCGTGCGAGTGTCGCTGAACCTGTTCCGGCTGCTGCAACTGCCCGCGCTGAACGAGCAGGCGGCCTCGCAGGAGCAGACCGACAACCTGCGGCGCATGGCCCTTTCGATGGCGATTCTCACGCAGGTGCGCATCGGCTCGCTGCGCTATCAGCTCGCGTTGCAGGAACTGAACTTCGCCGACGACAGCCTGCGCGTCGATCACGATCTGCTCGACTACGCCAACGCCGCCCGCACGGCGTCGATCGGGTCAGAGCTCGAAGTGATCCGCGCCGAAGGGCGTTATCTGCTGTCGCGCTATCTGCGCGAGGCGGCGTATTCCGACTGCCAGTCGGCGTGGGGACGGCTCTACAACTCGCTCGGCTACGACGTCATGCCCGACGCCATCGCGAAAGACGACGTCGATACGCTCGCGCTGGAAATCAAGCGCACGATGGCGCGGCAGGAAGAGTATCTGCCGAGGCTTCCCGCACCCGATTCGGCCGCGCCGCTCGCGCCGTTCGGACAGATGTCGCCGCCCGCACCCCCGGTGGCGCAACCGCTTGTCGCCCAGCCTGCCGGAGCGAGCGATGCCACATCCGTGCGCTGAACGCATCCGGCGCGCGGCCGCGCTTTTGCTGTTCGTCCTGCCGCTCGCGCAGGCCGCAAAGCCCGCCGCCGGCGACGGTCTCGACGATCCCAACGCGATCCGCGTGCTGCTCGCGCCCAGTCTCGAAACCACGCTGTCGAGCGAGATGAACGGCACCGTCACCGATCTGCATGCGTCGCTCGGCAAGCCGATCGCGAAGAACGCCGTGATCGCGCAGATGAACTGCGCCGAAGTACAAGCCCGCGCGAGCGTCGCGAAGGCGGAACTGAACATGGCGAACCAGAATCTCGCCGCCAAGCGCAGCCTGCGCGAGCTGAAGGCGGCAGGCGACATCGAGGTGGCGATGGCGTCGACCGATGTCGAGAAGGCCAAGGGCGCGCTCTCGCTCGCGAAAGCGCAGCTTGGCTATTGCCAGGTGATCGCGCCGTTCAGCGGACGTATCGCGAAGGTCTATGTCAAGCCGTATCAGACCGTCAGCGCGGGCACGCCGATCGTCGATCTGGTCAGCGACGGCGCCCTCAAGGTGCGGCTGAACGTGCCATCCGCGCTGCTCGTCAGGCTGCGCTCGGGCAGCCGGCTCGACATAACGATCCACGAAACCGGCAAGACCTATCCGGCGCACGTGAGCGCCGTCAACGCGCGCGTCGATGCGGTCGCGCAGACGGTCGAACTCGAAGCGCAACTCGACGGCGCGACCCAGGATCTCGTCGCGGGCATGAGCGGCGTCGCGCGGATTCCGGCGAATCCCTGAACGAGCCGCGATGAACGAACCCTTCCCGCCCGCGCCGCTGCTGCTCTATCTGGACGCGCTGCGCGAACGCGCGATGGCGGCCGAATCCATCGATGCGCTCGCGTTCACGATGGCCAACGATCTGCACGCGGTGCAGCCGTTTCGACAGGCGCTCGTGTTCGCCGATCGCGGCAGGCATTGCGAGCTCGTGTGCGCGTCCGGTCTCGCCTCGCCCGCCGAGGATTCGCCTTATCTCGTCTGGCTCGGGCGCGCGAGCGCGTGGATCGCGGCGCAGCTCGCCGGCGACGAGCCGCAATGGTTCGCGCGCGATGCCGTCGATCCGCCGCCCGACATCGCCGATGGCTGGGCCGAATGGTGGCCGAAGGGCGTGTGGTGCGTGCCCGTGCATGCGCCGAATGGCAAGCGGCTCGCGCTGCTTTTCGTGCTGCTGGACGATCCTCCAGCCGAAGCCTTCGCCGCCGTGCTGCGCGGCACGGTCAAGACCTGGGGCTACTGCTGGTGGTCGCTCACGCGGCGCAGCCTGCGCTTCGGCTGGCGGCCGTCGCACCGACCGGTGCTCGTCGCGTGCGCGGCCGCCGCGCTGCTGCTGTTCGTTCCGGTGCGGCAGACCGTGCTCGCGCCTGCGGAAATCGTCTCGGGCAGCGCGCGCATCATCAGCTCGCCGATCGACGGCGTCATTGCCTCGCTCGCCGTGCGGCCCAATCAGCGGGTGGACGCGGGCGCGCTGCTCTTCTCGCTCGACGAAACGTCGCTGAAGAGCCGTGTCGACGTGTTGCAAAGACAGGTCGCCGTCGCGGATGCGGAACTGACCGCCGCGAGCCAGCGCGCCTTCGACAACGCGCAGAGCAAGAACGAGCTGACCGTGCTGAACGGCGTCGCGGAACAGCGCCGCGCGGAACTCGCGGCGGTGACGGCGCAGTTGCAACGCACGCGCGTCTTCGCGCCGGAAAACGGCGTGGCGGTGTTCAGTGATCCGAACGACTGGATCGGCAAACCCGTCATCACCGGCGAGCGCATCCTGCAACTCGCCGATCCGGGCAAGCCCGCGATCCTGATCCATCTGGCCGTCGCGGACGCCATCGCGCTCGATCCCGGCGACGAGGTCACGCTCTATCTGACCGCGTGGCCGCTCGCGCCGCTGCACGGCCGCATCGTCGAGACGAGCTACGAAGCGAAGGCGACCGAGGATGACATCGTCGCGTACCGGCTGCTCGCGAGCGTCGATGACGACGCAAACGAACGCGAGCATGCGCGGCTCGGCCTGCACGGCACCGCAAAGCTGTACGGCCGGCCGGTGAGCCTCGCGTACTACCTGCTGCGCCGGCCGCTCGCCGCGCTGCGCGCCTGGACGGGACTGTGATGAACATCGATCCCGACGCGCCCTCGCCCGCCCTGCGCGACGACCTGCGCCTTTCGGAAGCATCGCCGGGAAGGAATGGCGAGCCCGCGTGGGTGATTCAGGACATCGTCGTCAACCGCTTCTATCGCATCGGCTGGCTGGAGTTCGAATGTCTGCTGCGCTGGGACCGGCCGCCCGCGCAGATCTGCAGCGAGATCGAGCGGGATACCGCGCTGCGGCCCGTGATCGAGCAGGTGATCGCGTTCCGCGCGTTTCTCGAACGGCACGGGCTCCTCAAGCCGACACCCGATACGCTCGCCCGTCTGCGACGCGTCCGGCGCGCGCAATGGTTCACGTGGCGCTGGTGGCTGCATCACTATCTGTTCTTCCGCATTCCGCTGGTGCGCCCGCAGCGTTTTCTCGCATGGCTCGCGAAGCGTCTCGACTGGCTCTTCACGCCGGTTACGCCGATCTTCGTCGTAATCTCGAGCGTCGCCGGCATCGTGCTCGTGCTTCAGCAGTGGGACGTGTTCACGAAAGCCGTGGTCGAGTCCTTCTCCGTCGAAGGCATGCTGAGTTTTGCGCTTGCGCTCATCGTCGCCAAGACGCTGCACGAGATGGCGCATGCGATCGTCGCGACGCGCCTCGGGCTGAAGGTCGCGCACATGGGCGTGGCGTTCGTCGTGCTGTGGCCGATGCTCTACACCGACACCGGCGAAAGCTGGAAGCTCAAACGTGCGCGCCAGCGGCTCGCGATCGCATCGGCGGGCATTCTGTGCGAGCTGTCGCTCGCGGGCCTCTCGACGCTGTGCTGGGCGCTGAGCGATCCGGGCCCGCTGCGCAACGCGTTCCTCTATCTCGCGACGACGAGCTGGGTGCTCTCGCTTGCGCTCAACGCGAGTCCGTTCATGCGCTTCGACGGGTACTTCATCCTGTCGGATCTGCTCGACTTTCCGAACCTGCACTTCCGGGCGTCGGCACTTGCGCGGGTGAGTCTGCGACGCGCGATTCTCGGCCTCGACGATCCGTGGCCCGAACCGTTTGGCGTCATACAGCGGCGCCTGCTCGTCGCGTTCGAGTTCGTGACCTGGCTCTATCGGCTCGTGCTGTTTCTCGGCATCGCGGTCACGGTGTATCTGTTCTTCTTCAAGCTGCTCGGCATCGTGCTGTTCGTCGTGGAAGTAAGCTGGTTCATCGTGCTGCCGGTATGGCGCGAGCTTGGCTACTGGTGGGCGAATCGGCGGCGCGTGGCGCATGGACACCGACTTGTGATCGGCCTGTTCGTCGCGCTCGCGCTGGTGTTGCTCGCGCTGCCCTGGCGCACGCAGATCCACGCGGACGGCGTCGCGCGTGCAGAGCGCGTGCTGCGCGTATTCGTGCCGTTTCCAGCGCGCATCCAGACGATTCTGCCTTCCGGTCCGGTGAGTTCCGACGCGACGCTGATGGAAATGGACGAACCCGATATCGCCGCGCGAATGCGCCGCAGCGAGGCCGGCATTCGCGGCTACGAAGGGCGGCTCGCGGGTCTCATCGCCGATGCGAACGGACTCGATCAGCAGACCTCAGTGCGCGAGCGCCTGCGCGTGCAATACGAGGAAACCGCCGCGGCGCACTCGGAGATCGCGCGTCTGAGCCTGCGTGCGCCGTTCCCGGGCCTCTGGACCGACGTCGATCCGCAATGGCGCGCCGGGCAATGGATCAATCCGAAGGTGCCGGTGGGCGTATTGATCGATCCGCGTAGCTGGCAGGTCGACGCGTTCGTCAAACAGGACGAGGTTCAGCGCATCGCCGTCGGCGACCGGGCGCGCTTCTATCCCGTCGGACAGGTCGCGCCGATCGACGGGCGCGTGCTTGCCATCGACACCACGCGCGTGCGGCAGCTCGATCACCCGATGCTCACGTCGCGCTACAAGGGGCCGCTTGCGGTTTCGTCGGAGCGTGGCGCGCTGATTCCCAACCCGGCGCTGTTCCATGTGCTCGTCGGGCTGGATGCGCCGCCCGCCAACCTGTGGGAAACGCGCGGGCAGTTGCAGATCGATGGCGCGCGTCGAAGTCTGCTGATCGAGGGCGGCACGCATGTGCTCGGCGCGCTGATCCGGCAGAGCGGGTTTTGAGGCGTTCGCGCATGAGGAAGGCGTGGTGACGGGGGTCTGCAAGTGGTCGGTCGAACGGATGTCTCTATCGTGCGCAGGCTCGACTCTTCGACGGGTGGCGACATCGCGCCTGTCCTGGACCGAAGCTTGTGACCTATCCGGGTTCTGAACGCAGCCGTCTTCATCGACGATCGAGAGCGCGCGATGGGAGTGGCAAGGCAATTTCGATTGGGCACCGTCGGACATCATGGTTCTCGCACTGATTTTTCGATCGGCTTCGAACCTGTGAGCGGTCGCTCTGTCCGATTACTGTCTCAATCGGGTAGCCGGTAAATGCTTTTCCGATGGAGCGAGAAAAACGCTTCTCGGACGTCAGTTGCTCTGTGTGAGCAGCCATTTGAATGGCTGGCCGCCTGCCGAAGATCTCAGTTTCGGACGCCACGCCCGGTCCTCTCGCGCGAAGAAAACCCGTTCTTCAACATGGCTAACGGCATGAGCGTCACCGACAATGCTGAACGTCACAGCATTAAAACCCCCTTGCGACCACGCCTGCGTACACCGCCACGGACCGCCTAGCGCACTGAACGAACGTACAACTCCCCGCTGGCCGGCTTCCGGCTTGATACTATCTGCACGCCTGCTAGCACGTCGATGTTCACGCCTTTGAAAATTCAGCGGTGAGCTTCACCAGCAGCCGGACGACGATCGCATGTCTGATTCCGTCTGGAGGGCATATGCAGCTCGATTCAAGTTTTCTATTGTCGGTGCGTCCCGCCCGAAACTCCCACCTTTCTCATCATCCCAGGATCCGCGCGCGCCGTTTTCGGGTTCGTCCAGTGACGGTGGCGCTGCTTTTCGCCACCGCTTGTTTGGAGCTATCCAGCATCGAAACGCACGCCGCTCCGCCCTTGCCGAAGGGCGGACAGTTCGTCGCGGGCAGCGGCTCGATCAGCGGCGGCGGGCAGTCGCTGACGATCAACCAGACCACCTCACGCGGCGTGATCAACTGGTCCAGTTTCTCGATCGCCAACGGCCGCGCCGTCATGTTCAATAACGGCAGCGGCGCGACGCTCAACCGCGTCACGGGCGGCGATCCGTCGGTGATTCTCGGCGCGCTCAACGCGAGCGGCAGCGTCTATCTGATCAACCCGCAGGGCGTGCTCGTCGGGCCGACGGGCGTAATCGCGACGGGCGGGCGCTTCGTCGCCTCGTCGCTCGACGTCGATAACAATGCGTTCATGCCGGGCGGCGCACTCACGCTTTCAGGCGGCGGGAACGGGGTCGTCGTGAATCTGGGACGCATCGGGTCGAGCGGCGGCGATGTCTTCCTCGTCTCGCGCACGCTCGCGGCGAACCTCGGCAGCATCGATGCGGCGCAGGGCACTGCCGAACTCGCGGCAGGCAGCCAGGTGCTGTTGCAGGATGCATCGGGCAGCCAGCAGGTGTTCGTGCAGACGGGCAGCGGCGGCACGGCGCTGAACGCGGGCGCGATCCGCGCCGCGCAGATCGACCTGCAGGCCGCCGATGGCAACGTCTATGCGCTCGCCGGTCACAGCGCCGCGATCCGCGCGACCGGCACGGCCACGCGCGATGGTCACGTATGGCTCGTCGCGGATCCGGGCGGCGTGCACGCGAACGGCGACGTGTCCGCGAGCAACGCAAACGGCAGCGGCGGCACGGTGGAGACGCGCGGCAACACGCTGGACGTCGGCGGCGCGACGGTGTTGGCCGGAACGTGGAAACTCGGCGCACCCACCTTCACCCTTGACGGAAGCAATGCGGGCGCGGTCTCGCGCAGCCTGAATGCTGGCACGTCCGTGGATGTCGAGGCGTCGGTGGGCGATCTGGCCGTCAACGGCAACGTGCAATGGAACGGCGCGGCGGCGCTGACGCTCGGCGCGGCTCACGACGTGACGATCGCTGCGAACACGACGATCGCCAATGCCGGAAGCGGTAACCTCACGCTGCGCGCGGACAGCGGCGGCGTCGACAACGGCGGAAGCATCAAGAATGGCGGGACAATCGACTGGTCGAAGAGCACGGGCATCGTCAGCGCGCTCTACGATATGACCGGGAACTACTCGCCGGGCACCGTGCTCGCCAACACTAGCTGGACCGCGGCGCCATATAGCGGGCTCGTCACGCAGATTACCGCGTACAGGCTCGTCAACAACGTCAACGATTTGCAGAACGTCGCGCTGGATGTCGCGGGCAACTACGCGCTCGGCAAGGACATCGACGCGAGCGGCACGACGGTCTTCAATCCGATCGGGTCACTGCCCGGCCCGGTCGCCGCACTGTCCGACGCGCCGTTCACGGGCCAGTTCGACGGCATGGGCCATTCGATCGACAACCTGAGGATCAACGGCGTGGCCTACGGACCGATCGACATCGGCCGAGGCGGACCCACCGCGGCGCTGGGTCTCTTCGGGGTCGTGGGGAAGAATGGCGTGGTGCGCAACGTGAACCTCACCAATGCAGCCATCGGCGTCGGATCGAATGTCGGGTCGTTCGGGCTGCTCGTCGGCGTCAATTACGGGCTCGTCACCTACTCGTCCAGTTCCGGCAACGTCACCGACTTCATCATTATCGGCGGTGGTCCCGACGGCGGTCTCGTCGGCAGCAACTACGGCACCGTCGAGCGATCGTCCAGCAGTGCAGCGGTGCTCACGCAAGGGGATGCGGGCGGGCTCGTGGGCGACAACTACGGGACCATCGCGCAGTCGTTCGTCACGGGTTCGGTCGGCCGCGGCTCGCACGGCGGCACCGGCGGCATCGTCGGGACCAATGCGGGGCTCCTCACGCAGTCGTATTCGACAGGTTATGCGCAGGACGCGGGGCTCGCCGATGACAACACGGCAACCGGCATCATCGACCAGTCGTTCGCGGCCAACCTGGTCAGCGGCCCCGGCGAGCCGGGCTCGTTTCACGGCGGCATCGCGTTTTATAACTACGGCGCGATTCATAACAACGTCTACTGGGACAGGACGGTGACGACGCAAACGAGCGCCTTCACCATCGGCAACGGCACCGCGCCGCCCGATAGCAACGGCCTCACCACCACGCAGATGAGCAACGCGTCGAACTTTCTCGACTGGGGCATTCCGGCGGGAGGCGTCTGGGCGATGCCCGCTGGCGCGACGCATCCGGTGCTGCAGTGGCAGCAGGGACATTAGCGCATGAGTCATGCGGGAAAAGCGCACGCGCCGGCTTTCCTGCATGGTCGCGAGCTGTCCTCGCATACGCAAGAATCGTCCGACATGGAAAGCCGATCTGCGGCGCGCGATCCACGGTACATACTTTAGGAGTTGATGCATGTTCGATAGATACGCAACGAACGCAATCCGACTCCGCGTCAGTTCGACTGGCTTCTACTGATGATTGACTTTGTTTACTGACAGATTGCGAGATCGATGTATTCGAGCGTCTCATCGAGCGATAGCGCGTGGATGCGCTGCTCCTCAAGCCCATCCCGCGCCAGCATGAACGCATCGCGCATTTGCTCGAGCGCGACACTCCCTTCGTGTTCGTTCGGCGCGTCCCCGTTCGGCGATCCCGGTCATTGGGTGGTCAACCGCGCTGGCTATGCACGGTTCATCGCCCGGGACCATCGCAAGATCGCGTTCGTTCACGTGCCGGATTACCTGATGTTCAGTCACCTCGAACGAACGGGCTATACCGAGGCCCCGCGCGCAGCGGCGATCAGGCTCGACACTTTGGTTTGTATCGAAGAAGGCGGTGCTGAGATGGCGCGCCGATTGCTATAAGCTTCCGGATCGAGCTACACCCAACATTCGCTGCCAGTTTTAAATCCAGACGAGTGCAGCGGCCAGCTCGGTTGGCACGACCCGCCGGATAGACAACGTGCCCAAGTCGAGGTTCAAAACAGGGTTCACCGAAGCGCCTTCTCAGCGATCATCGTCAAGGACAACTAACTCGTTCAGGTTAACGTATCAAAAGAACCAGCGCCCGTCGCCAATGGATATTTCAACAGCCTGTTAAATCCGCTGCTAACGATGTCGAGCGAAGCTGCTTTATGCGGTGGACGGGTCCCATCGCGCCTCCGGCGCAAAACTCCACAAGGCGGGTTCATACGGCCGAATCTATCTGGAAGCACTTCACATCGTGCACTAGACTTCGTTTGCTATGCATCCTTTTCGCAGAGCAACTGACTCATGAGGTCATACCGGTGCGAACTTAGGCGCTCTCTCTTCTGCGCGTATTCACCAGCCAAGCTGCAAACAACTGCCTGGTGAGGTATTTCGCCTGTTTTCGGCCGGGTATCGGTAGTCTCGCCGTGCACCTCAAAATCGTTCGGTCCAAATCTCAGTGCCGCTTGCTCTCCTTGACGCCTTTGATGGGCATCAGGATCCAACTACGGCTTCTAACTTCATCCTGAATCGAGCGCTTCGCTCTAGCCAAGAAGGTACGCCCTGCGCCACGCTGCTTAGCGCTCAATTCGCTCGCACAAAGGTGATAGGGCGGATTCAACCGGTCAACGCAACACCCAATGTTTCCGCTAGCTTCTCAGCGGGGGTCATAAATTGCAATGTCTTGCGCGGCCCATCGTTTAAACGGTTAGCAATCCTTTTCAATTCGGCTTGCGAGTAGCCGTCAACCGGAACTCCCTTGGGAAAGTACTGACGCAGCAGTCCGTTCGTGTTCTCATTGCTCCCTCTTTGCCAAGGGCTGCGAGGATCGCAGAAATACACCTGGACATCGGTGGCGATCGAAAACGCCCCGTGACTTGCCATCTCCGTGCCGCGATCCCAGGTGATCGATCGGCGCAACTCCCCTGGCAGCTTGTTCACCTGTTTGATCAGCGCCGAGACCACGCTCTCAGTGTCCTTGCCCGCTACCTTTATCAGCATCGTATAACGCGAATGCCTCTCCACCAGGGTG
>Ga0160447_100465_pt1 | contig 19537 bp, 8 predicted proteins | sample HID1973K_E1MG_FD_108222 | JGI IMG/M metagenome (GOLD analysis project Ga0160447, IMG submission 108222) | Enriched mosquito-associated microbial communities from UW Madison campus, WI, USA - HID1973K_E1 MG | ecosystem: Host-associated > Arthropoda: Insects > Digestive system > Unclassified ...
ACTCATGAAATCGGCCCTGCGCCTGCAATTGCTCGAAGCCGCACGCCGCTATCAAGACCACGGCAAGAATCTTTGGCGGCAGTGGATTGCTGAACGATTGAGCGGCGCACGTTGACGTTTGCCAGATGGCGTGTGTCGCGAGGCGCGATGGGTGCGGCGCACGGCGCGCAGCTTCAGGGATCGCCGGGGCAGGTCGGGCCACCGCACCCTGCGGCAGACCTTGCGGCACGCCTCCTGGCTGACTCCAAGCATGCTGGCGATGTCCCTGAACTGCATTCAGTCCTTGCGTACGGCGCGCGAGTCTGCGGTCCGGGAGCAGTCGAGGGGCGCGAAACGAAGAAGTGTGGAAACGTTCACATTGCGGGGTAAGTAATCATTTCTACAATGCCCGACAGCGCCGCTGCGTGCTATTGGGGAGATCGCGCGCAGCGTTCCATTGGTGTGACATGCCGGTACTCGAAGGGTGTCGGGGTAAGAAGGGCTAGACGTCAATGAGGTCCTACAGAGAAGCAAAGTCGTTCTCGCCGTCGCACCATACAGCGTAGGTCATGAGCATCTTGCGCAGCGCAGCCACACTGCGCAACCTTCGCGAGCAATCGATGTGGAAGCTCCTTGCTGCCGACCGCGCGCCTGTCATTGCCGCCCTGTTGGACAACTTGCTCCTTCAGGACGAGAAGGTGCTCTCCGCGTCTACCTTCGAAGAGCGGCTTACGCGAGACATGGAAGCGCTTCGCGCGCAGGGCTATGAGTTGCCTTACGCGGCACCGGCCTATGTGCGGGAATGGCTTGACCTGGGTTGGCTGTCGCGGCGCCTTGCTCAAGGCGCCGCCGAGGAAGAGCTCAGCCTCACGACCGATGCAGCCAATGCCGTGCGCTTCGTTGTTGGGTCGACCCAGCCGCGCCGCACTGCAACGGAAAGCCGTCTGGCCACTGTCATCAACCAACTGCAGCGACTTGCGGAAGAAACTGATGGGGACCGCAAAAGCCGACTCGAGTCACTGATCGAGCAGCGCGACCGTATAGACCGCGAGATTGAGCGCGTCAACAACGGCCAAATCACGACGCTGCCAGATGAGCGGGCGTTGGAGCGTGCTCGCGACATTATCTTTCTCGCCGAGGAACTGGTTTCGGATTTTCGGCAGGTGCGCGATGAATTTGAGCGACTCAACCGCGACCTACGCGCAACCCTTATGGATCACGAAGGCAGCCGCGGCCCTGTCCTTGAGAAGCTCTTCAGCGGTGTGGACGTCATCGGCGATAGCGACGCCGGTCGCACCTTCCAGGCCTTCTGGCGCCTCCTCAATGACTACGAGCAATCCGCCATCCTTGAAGATGCCGTCGATGCGCTGAACTCTCGCTCGTTCTCCAGAAGCCTGAGTGATGCCGACCGGCGCATGTTGCGCAACCTCACGAGTCTTCTGCTCAAGGAAGGTTCGACCGTGCATGAAGTGCAGCAAAGCTTTGCCCGAGGCCTGAAGCATTTCGTTCAGAGTCGGGAGTTCATGGAAAACCGCCGACTGCATCAGCTGCTCGGGGCGGCCCAGCGCGGCGCTGTTCAAGTCAAGGATCAGCTCCGTACCAACGCCAATATCGGCTTCACTCTCACCTCGACCGGTGCCCGGGTCGCTTCAGCTGCCCAGTGGGGTTTGCTCGACCCCGACATGCGGATGGCGGACACCACGATGGAGAAGGTACCCGAGGGCGAACTCTCGATGGATCAAATTGTCGAGATGGTTCGTCGTTCGGAGATCGACCTCCGTGCCCTGAAGCGCAACATCCTCGTCCTCCTAGAAGACAAGGAAGTGGTGAGCTTGACCGAATTGCTCGAAAACTTTGATGTCGAGCAGGGCCTGGGCAGCGTCGTGGGCTATCTCTCCTTGGCCGCGAAGCACGGTCAGATTTTCGACACGCAGCACTGCTCCATTGAATGGACGGGTGCAGACGGCGTGCGTCGACGTGCTGACGCTCCTACCGTGTTCTTCCGTCGGGAACGGGCCCATGAATTCCAGCTTTGACTTTCTTCCTTTCGCCGAGGACGGCACTCCCACCGACTCGTTAGAGGCTTCGGTAGCCGCGTTGCAGGTGACCCGTCAGCAGACTTTTGAGGGCGATAGCGGCGCCCTGCCGCTGGACACGCGCCGCACACTGGTGCAACTCTTAACCGGTCCCCTGGTAGACGGTCGGCGACATTCCAAAGCGTGGGAAGTGGTGTTGCGCGACGAGCAAGTCCTGCGCAGCCGGCTACACGAGCTATTCCTGGAGCTGGTACTGGACCGGGACCAGCAGGTGGCCTTCTTGCGCCAGGTATCCCGAGAGGATGTGGACATCCCGATCCTGCTGCGACGAAACACGCTGTCCTTCATCGAGACCGCGCTGCTGCTCTTCTTGCGTCTTCGCCTGACTCAGGCCGACGCGCAGGGGGAGCGCGCGGCACTCGACCTCCAGGAAATGCTCGAGTACCTCAAGACGTTTGAACGCAGTGACAACGTCGACCAGTCGCGTTTCGCCAAACAGTGCGATGGTGCGGTGGAGAAGGCAAAAAAGCTGGGCTTGTTGCGCAAACTGGCCAACTCAGAAGAGCGATTCGAGGTTTCGCCTGCGCTCAAGCTACTTTTTCCTGCAGAGGAGATTGAGCAGCTGACCAAGGCCTATGCCATGGCAGCCGGCCTTCCGAATGCGCCCGACGCGGGGGCCGCCACCGGCGACGACAACGAGGATGAAGGGGACGAAGCGTGACGGACTCCAACAACGGGAACCAGTCGGGGGGCGAAGGGTTGTTCGCCACGACCAGTGTGCCCGCGTTCCTCTTGAAACAGGCGAATGAGGTCGATCCGATAGCCCTGGCACCAGCCGTCGCCCCGTTTTCGCCAGGCCCCGATCTATTTTCGTTCGAGGTGGACAGCGCGCCCCCTACCCCCTCTCCGCCCTTGATGGCGCGCCCTCCTGCAGTTGGGGCCGACATGGTGAGCGGGCATTTGACACGTCCTAACGTGTTCCTCGACGGCGACGACCCCGATGTCCGAGCGCAGTTCCGCCTGCGTCGCCTGCAGGCCTACAACTGGGGGACGTTCCAAGGGGTCGCGGACTTTGCCATCGCGCCCGAAGGCTACCTATTCGTAGGCAACTCCGGCTCAGGAAAGAGCACGATGCTCGATGGTCTGGCTGCGCTCACCACCCCGGACCGATGGCGCGCTTTCAACGCGGCGGCGCGCGAGGCGGATCGCGGCCGTTCTGACCGCAATCTTGTGACCTACGTGCGCGGCGCCTGGGCTCGGCAGAGCAATGACGAGCGTGAGGCCGTCCAGCAGTTCCTGCGCAAGGGCACCACCTGGAGCGCGCTGGCCGCCACATACCGCAACGCGCTGGGAACGGTGGTCACCATCGTCATGCTGATGTGGATTCGAGGCCAAAGTGCATCCACTCGCGACCTGCGCCACCAGTACCTCGTCTTCGAGCGCGAATTCGACGTCACTGAATTCAAGGCACCGTTCGCCGAGACGGACTTCGACGTTAGGAAGCTCAAGACGGCCTTTCCGGAAGCCTTCATCCGCGAAGAATTCAAGGCCTACCAAGAGCGCTTCTGTCGGCTGTTGGGCATCGAAAGCGAGCGAGCGCTACGTCTGTTGCACAAGACGCAGTCGACCAAGGACCTGGGCGAGCTAAATGTGTTCCTTCGAGATTTCATGCTCGACGAACCAGAAACGTTCTCAGTTTCCGAGCGACTGGTTCGCGACTTCCAGGAGCTCAATGCAGCTCACGCCGAAGTGGTTTCGGCTCGTCGACAAATTGAGACGTTGGCGGCAGCGCGGGACAACTTTGCGACCCGTGCGGGCGTCGTGACACAGATTGACGACCTCCAAGCCATCGACGAGCACCTGGAAAGCTATGGTCAGGAGCAGCGCGGGATATTGATAACTGCCGATATCGATGAGACGAGAAGGGAAATCCAGCACTCCCAGATCGCCGTTGGCGAGGCAAAGGCGAAGGAAGCGCACGAGAAAAGCGTGCGCGACCAATACATCTCTCAGGTACAGGGTGCCGGCGGCCTACAGCTTCAAAACCTGGAGCTTCGAATTAAGGAGGCCGAGGGTCAGAAAGGCAATCGCCTCACCAAGCATGCAGTGGTCGATGCGGCATGCCGGGCCTTGGAGTGGCCGACTCCCAATGCGCCGCAAACCTTTCTTGCTATCCAAGAGAAAGCGCGGGTCATGCTCACCGGACCGTCGCCGGCTGACGACCTTGAGGAGCGTCGAGACCCCGTCAAGAGCCAGTACGACCGCCTTTCCGAGCGTTTGAGCGAACTGCGCAGCGAAATCGAGTCGATGGAGCGCCAACCATCCAGTATTCCAAGGCCGTACCTGCGGCTGCGTGCCGAGCTTGCGGAGGAACTTGGCGCAGAGCCCAAGGACCTGCCCTTCGCGGGTGAGCTGATGGAAGTACGTTCCGAGGAAGCGGTTTGGACCGGTGCCATAGAGCGCGTTCTGCGAGGCTTTTCGCTATCCATCGTCGTGCAGCCAGACCTGTACGCCGATTTCAGCCGCGCGCTCAACGAGCGGCACACCGGAATGCGTGTCGTCTATTTGCGCGCCATCATGAACGCGCCCACGGAGGCAGACCGTCGTTCTCTCAGCGAAGGCTCGCTGGTCCGCAAGGTCACGCTGGCCCGTGGGCCTCACCAAGACTGGATGCGTCAACAATTGCGCCAGCACTTCGACTATGAATGTGTCGAGGACATGGCGGAGTTCCGCAGTAGCACTCGCGCCGTCACCAAGGCCGGCCAGGTGAAGCACAACTCCACGCGTCACGAAAAGGACGACCGCTCAAACGTCAGCGACCGTCGCCAGTGGGTAATGGGCTTGGACAACCTGGCTAAGAGACAGGTTTACATCGCCGAGGCGCAAAAGGTTGGCGTAGACCTTGCCGTGCTCAAGGGGCAACTCGACGAACTCACGAAGGAGCGCAACGAACTTCAGAAGCGTCGCGATCAGGCGAACATCCTCGCCAATGTGAGTTGGGAAGAGATGGACGTCAACGGCTTGCTGCGCCAGATTGCCGAGCTGCAGCAGCAGCGCAACCTCGAGCTGGAGCGCAATCCAGACCTAAAGGGCTTGCAAGAGCGCTTGGCCAACCAGGAAAAACACTACGAAGCTGCGGTCGCGAAGCGACAGAAGGCCGAGGGCGATGAGCGCGACGGCCTAAAACGACTGACGGCCCTGCAAAAATCGCTGGACGCGCTGCATGTACCTCGTGCACTTACCGAGGGGATGCGCGCTTCCATCAAAGAACGCGTGGTGCGTATCAACCGTCAATTGACTCTGGAGTCGCTGGACAGCGTACTGCACAACGTAACCCGGGACATTGGGAAGGAGCGCGACACGCTCAAGGGCCGCTCGGCCGCTCTTCAGGCGGCCATCGAACAGGCGTTTCGGGACTACAGCCGCATTTGGCCGTCAGAAGCCGGCGGTCTGGACCCAAAATTGGAGAGCGCAACGGACTTCATCGCCAAGCTCGAACGACTGGAAAGCGACGACTTGCCGCGGTTCGAAGACCGATTCATGCAGCTACTGCAGCAACAGAGCAACCAGAACCTGGCCACATTGCAGCAGCGCCTGGATATCGAGCGAAAGCAGATTCATGACCGGCTGGACCAAGTCAACGGCAGCTTGAAAACGGCGGACTACAACCCCGGCACCCACTTGGTGATCGAACCGCACGACCGCGCTCTGGACGAGGTCAAGGCGTTTCGCGCGCAATTGCGCGACGCGTTGACCCAGGCCTTCACGCAAGACAAGGAAGCTGCCGAGCGCCGCTTCGAAGCCCTCAGCGCTATGGTGAAGCGCTTGTCCAGCCAGGAATCGGCCGACGTCAAATGGCGCACCCTGGTCTTGGATGTCCGACTCCACGTGGACTTCCGCGTTCGCGAGCTTGACCGGGACGGTATCGAGCGCGAGGTCTATCACAGTGGTGCCGGCAAGTCGGGGGGCCAGCGGCAGAAGCTGGCTGCGGCGTGCCTTGCTGCCGCGCTGCGTTACCAGCTAGGCGGTCAAGATCGCTCAGTGCCCTCGTACTCCACCGTCGTTTTAGATGAAGCCTTCGACAAGGCCGATGCGGAATTCACGGCCGCTGCCATGACCATTTTCAAGACCTTCGGGTTCCAGATGGTGGTGGCCACACCAATGCGCTCAGTGATGACACTCGAGCCCTTTATCGGCGGGGCCTCTGTCATTCATATCGTCGACGGCAAGAGTTCACGCTTTTCGCAGGTCCAGTATGACAACGTCCAAGGGCGCCTCGGCTTGACCGCAGAGCTGCACGCCCTCGCGACCGAAGAGTGAGCGCACGAGGCATGAAGTTGGAATCCGTGGCCACCGTCCTCGCCGAGATGAAGCGGCGCATAGACGCGCGGTTTGGCCTATGGCTTCTGCAGGACGCAGGCGTGCCCGAGGGCACGGAGCCCCGTGAGGACGGGCTTGACGCTGCAACGTGGCCAGTCCGCGTGCCCATGGGCAGCTTGAAGGAGCGAGATGTCCTCGAGTCGATGGACCTCGTCGCCAAATGGGTGCGAGAGTGGGAGCAAGCGCAAGCCGCTTTGCCCAGAGGCATCACGTTGGACTGGGAAACTCGCCAGTGGACCCGACTCGGGGAGCAGCGAATTCCTGCGCGTCTGGTCATTGATTCCCCAGGTGCCCTGGCTGAATGGGTAAATCAGGGCCCGCAATGGCGCCAGGCCTGCCACCGCCGAGAGATGCTTTTCCGGCGTTTTGGAAAGTTGCGCAGCTCACCGGTCTGCCGGCGCCACCTCGCAGTGTTCGTGGACTGGGCCGATGAGGACGTGGAGCGATTGCAAACGCTTCTTGCGTGGTTCGAGGCCAATCCGAGCTCAGGCCTGTACCTGCGTCAACTCCCCGTGCCAACCATCGACACCAAATGGATCGAACCGCGCAAGGCCGTCGTGCGCGATTTTCTATTGGCGGTCAAGGGTCAGCTGGTCACTGCGGCGTCTCAGGACTTCCACGAGGTTTGCGGGTTGCGCAAGCCGGCGGGCAAACTTCGTTTGCGAGTCTTGTGCCCCGAGCTGCGAGCGAGCCTAGCCGGCCTATGCGACATCGAGGCGCCGGTGGAAGAAGTGGCCAGGATGACCCTTCCTGTCCGTTCGATCATCATCGTAGAAAACTTGGAAACCGGTCTGGCGCTGCCGGATTTCGAGGGCGCAGTTGCCTTCATGCGATTGGGCCACGCGGTTTCGGAGCTCGCTCGCATTCCTTGGTTGCGACCGGAGCATCTCGCTGGCAGCGTCGACCAAAGCTCCCCGCCCCGCATGATCTACTGGGGCGACCTGGATACGCATGGTTTTGCCATTCTGTCGCGAGCTCGCGGCATCTTTTCACGGCTGCAATCCATCTTGATGGATGAGGCGACCTTTTCGCGCGGGCAGTCCCTATGGGTTACCGAACTCAAACCAAATCGCGCCGAGGTCTTACCTCACTTAACGCCTGCCGAGATGGACGTGTATGTTGGGCTGCGTTCGAATCGATGGGGCGTCGGCCTTCGGTTGGAGCAGGAGCGACTCTCCTGGCCGGAGTGTCTACGCGTGCTCCGGGAGGCGCTTGAGGTCAATCCTGACCAATCAATCGACGGTTCGGCCGACCGACAGTTGGTCGGCCAGGCGGTTCATATCGTAGGCCTCTGAGGCCTCCGCAGTCTGCGCCGCTGCGCCGCTGCGCCGCTGCGCCGCTGCGCATTATCGGATTGCCGCCGGACGACAGAGCGCGTCAAGCATTTGTTCCTCAAACTGGCCGTTCCAAAACCTCGGAGGTCAATATCCTGCGGGCGGTAGCGTCGCTCTTGTGGAAGGATGCGCGGGGTGTTATCCGAATGCGTAGCTCACTCGACCTGTCGCCTCGATAGAGACCTTGCCTCCCGCCAGAAGCCCAGACAGCACTGCCGGCACCGACTCGGCGTTTGCTGCCTCACCCAAGAGTGACGCGATGGCGGCAACAAGTGACGCCTCCTTAGACGGCCGACTTGTGGTTTTTTGAAGGCTGGCTTCCACCCGAGCGAGGGCTCGAAGGAGGTCTTCGGCCAGAGGCGTCGGTAGAACGTCTGCAGATTGAGGCGAAATCGCGGGAAGTACGATCGCAAAACCAACCTGACGCGCCGCGAACCCGAGGCCAATCGCGTGATCAATCATCGGACCATAGCCCCGATCGTTCGCCATCACGACCAGGTTCGCCTGTGGATGGCGAGATGCGATGTACCCCATGTAAAACGACAAATGAAAGTCGAGCGCGTTCTTTCCCGTGCGCGCAATCGGTACAGGAGTAACTCGATTTCCAAAGGAAGCGTGGTGGACCTCGACGCGCTTTTGATGTGGGCCATGAAAGAGCCAAACGTCCGTGACGTCAGGCACTACCTTGCGAATGTCTACATCTTTGGGTTGGACGTTTTCCCAGTCAACCAACACATGCGTCTGCGGCGAGACGGTCTTCTCTTCCATCGGAACGGCTACGCGAACCGGCGGATGCTTCTTGGCGTTCATCGCCAGCTTTCGACCAACGGCGCGCTTCAGATCAATTTGCGAATGGTCGGCCAGTTGGAGAAGGTAGAGCAACACATCCGCGACCTCCTCCCCAATCCGGTCCCTCAGCACCGCATCATCATGGGCTCGCTGTGACTCCTCAGCAGTCATCCACTGAAAGATCTCCGCCAACTCCGCAGCTTCGACCATCAGCGCTGTCGACAAGTTCTTCGGTGTGTGGAAAGGCTGCCAATCGCGTTGGGCCGCGAATTCTCGCAAGGTCGTCTGTAGAGCCAACAAATCCAAGTCTCACTCCGATGGGCTTAGGTTCCTCAGTTTCCCGTACACCTCCAGAGAAGACATTAGCCAAATCCCGAAAAGGCATCGGGTGCTGCGTCAAGCGGCTTTCGAATCCCGAAGACTAAAGTCGTCGTCACGCGGCGCCCAATAGGCTGGATGTGCCACACCGTACGGGTGACGCTCCTGCAGGCCTCGAAGTTCAATTTCACCCCAAAAGTGATGCTCCGATTCGAGTCCGCCACTTCTGGGCCTGATACGCTATGCAAAACGCTAGCGTTTTCCACACAGGAGCAGTTTTTGACCATCACCAAATCCGAAGTCGTCAGCGTTCGCGTCCCACCCGATGTCAAAGCCGCTCTTATCACTGCCGCAGGACTCGAGCGTCGCAGCCTTGCGTCGATGGTGGAGTTCATGGTGCTGGAATACTGCAAGACACGGTCGATTCCGCTTGATACCGAGGGAGCCGCAGCGACGTTGAGTCGTCGAAAGGCGCGGAGCAGAGCGGATGTTTCGGATGTCTGAAGGCGCACGGTGCAGACCGCGAGGGGTTGACGCCTTATTGGCTCCTGGCATCCGCCTTCGCGCGCGAACCCAATACAAAGATAACGGAGAACAGAGCCGTGGATGACGTTTTTCAGTTCCGCAACCAATTGGTTGATCGCTACAGCAACTTCTCTCGCAGCTTCGTTCGTATCGCAGCGCAGGACATCCAACAGGAAGTCGAGCGCCAGTACCAGGACGGCAGGTACTGGCCCGAGCCACTGGTTCAGATCAACCCCAACTATCAGCGCAAAGGCACCGTTCAGTCGCTGGCTGCTGAAGGCGTACTGCATCCCGTTTGCGCAGACGTTTTTCTGGTTGGGAAGCCTGAAGGCCATCCGCAACCACTCCACCTATACGCCCATCAATTGCAGGCCCTCGCCAAGGGCCAGGCGGAGCAAAGTTATGTCGTAACCACCGGGACGGGCTCCGGGAAGTCGCTTTCGTTCTTCATCCCCATCATTGACCGGATCATCAAGGCTAAGGCAGAAGGGGGTAAGCCACGTACACGGGCCATCGTCATCTACCCGATGAACGCGTTGGCGAACAGCCAACTGGAAGAACTCGACAAGTTCCTGCACGGCTATGGATCCGGCGAGCGGCCATTTACCGTAGCGCGCTATACCGGCCAGGAGAAGAAGCCTGAGCGCGACGCGATCGCGGACAACCCGCCAGACATCTTGCTCACCAACTTCATGATGCTGGAGTACATCCTCACCCGCTTCGACGATGTGGATCGCAGGGTGGTGGACAACTGTGAAGGCTTGCAATTCTTGGTGCTGGATGAGCTCCACACCTACCGGGGACGCCAAGGGGCTGATGTGGCCCTGCTTGTCCGGCGTCTGCGCGAGCGACTCAAGGCTGACAAACTGGTTTGCATCGGCACATCCGACACTATGTCGAGCGCGGGCACCCAGGCAGATCGCAACCGCACCGTGGCCGAAGTAGCTGCCAAGCTGTTTGGCACCCACATCAGCGAACACGATGTGATTGGGGAAACCCTCGAACGCGTTACGAACCCGCTCAAGGACGTCGCGGCGGTTGCTGCCGAATTGCCAGCAGCCGTACGGCGTGAGCACTTCGAGTGGTCAGACTTTGACGCTTTTCAACGTGATCCGCTGTCGATCTGGGTAGAGCTCAACCTCGGCATCGAGCTGCCTGATCACGAGCCCCCTCGGAGAGCCAAGCCCAAGACCATCCAGGTCGCCAGCGAAGATTTGGCGCGCGACGCCAAGTGCGACGTGGTGCAGGCCCGCGCAGCACTGCAGGGTTTTCTGGTGGCCGCGCACGAAGTGCGAACACCTCAAGGGCGCCCTCCTTTTGCCTTCAAGCTGCACCAATTCATCAGCGGCCCCGGCAAGGTTCTCACCACGCTGGAGGCCGCAGGCCACCGTCACATTACCCTTGATGCCCAACGCTTCGCGCCCGGTCGACAAGATGAAGGTGTTCATCTCTATCCCGCCCACTTTTGCCGGGATTGTGGGCAGGAGTACCTGCCAGTGTGGCAGTCTGGGCAAAGACCGGTCACCTACCTGCCGCGAGAGATCGACGACGTCAGCGCAGACGACAACGAAGATGCCAGTTATGGGTTTCTCTGCCCGACGAAAGGTGGGCAGCAGTATGGTGGTCAGATCGACGATCTGCCTGAGACTTGGCTGGACCTGAGCCGGGAGGAGCCGAAAGTCAAGCCCGCCTACAGAAAGGCCATCCCCTATCGAGTCGCCGCCGACCCCCAAGGGCACGATGGATCGGGTGAGGACTTCTGGTTCGTTCCGGGCAAGTTCCGCTTTTGCCTGAGTTGCGGTGTGGTCCATGAGGCGCATGGCAAGGATGCGAACCGCCTCTCCAGTTTGTCGGGCGAAGGCCGTTCCTCGGCCACCACGATGATCGCGCTGAGCGCCCTTCAGCAGCTCTTTGCTTTGCCTGATCCAGCGCCGGGTCAACCCGACCCGCGCAAGCTGTTGGGGTTCACCGACAACCGGCAGGACGCCGCCCTGCAGGCGGGTCACTTCAACGACTTCATCTTTTTGTTGACTCTGCGCGCAGGCCTGATTGGTGCCTTGCAGGACAACGCTGGCGTGCTTAACGAGGAGCAACTCGCCGATGCCGTGTTTAAAGCGCTCGGCTTCCAACAGGTGGAGCAGAGCATCCTGGCGGAGTATCTGCGCTCTCCCAAGCTTATGGGCCTAGCACGGCAAGAGGCCCAGCGCACGTTGCGCTTCACTATTGCCTATCGCCTGCTGCGCGATCTGCGTAAAGGCTGGCGTCACAACAACCCCAATCTGGATCAGCTCAATCTACTGGCGATCCGCTATCGCGGCCTGGACGAGTTTTCCGCTGATGCAGGTGCATTCACGGATAACAGTGTGCTGTCCAGACTCAATCCGACGCATCGCGCGCGCTTGAGCGTGCTGCTGTTCGACAGCCTGCGCCGGCATCTGTGCCTTGAAACCCGGTACCTGGACCCTGTCGAGCATGACAAGGCGCGCACGAGCGGCCATACCTACCTTACGGAGCGCTGGGCATTTGCCCCCGATGAAAAACTTGAAACGGGTCGCTACCTGATCCTGGGCAAGCGTCCCGAGTACAAGGGAAAGCCGCGCACCGACCTTGTCACCGGCGGTGCACGCTCGCGTTTGTTGCGGCAGATCAAGACATCCAGCTTCTGGCAAGACACGGTCTTTGCCAATGAGGTCAAACGTTGGAAGGACGTTGAATGGGTTGAACTCATCGAGGCCATGCTGCGCGCCGCAGGCAGCTACGGCTATGTCCAGAAGCACGCCATCGATGCGCAACTGGCAGGCTGGCGCCTGAACGCCGCGGCCTTGGACTGGTGCCTGACCACCGATCAGATACTGGGCGACGACACCCGGGTGAATGCCTTTTTCCGTGAGCTCTACCTGAGTGTGGCTGACCTGCTGCGCTTGCCATCTCACCCACTGTTCGAGTTCGAAGCACAAGAGCACACCGCACAGGTCGATGCCCCGCGCCGGCAACTGCTGGAGCAGCGCTTCCGCTACACGGACAAAGACCGCAACGATTGGTCCCAGAACCCCGCGCACGAGGCTCCGCTGGAGCGCCTTCCTGTCATGTTCTGCTCGCCCACCATGGAGCTGGGCGTAGACATCTCTGCACTCAACACTGTGTATCTGCGGAACATGCCGCCCACGCCCGCCAACTACGCGCAGCGTAGTGGCCGGGCGGGCCGCTCCGGCCAGCAGGCGCTGGTGGTGACCTACTGTGCCGCCCTCAGTCCCCACGACCAATGGTTCTTCCACCATGCCAATGACATGGTGCACGGAGTGGTCCGTGCGCCGACGCTGGATCTGGCCAACCGGGACCTCGTAGACAGCCACCTGCAAGCGGTTTGGCTGGCCAGCACGCAAAGCCCGTTGGACGCCAGCATCGCCCCGATGCTTGATCTGGACCAACCCGGCAAACCGCTCAAACAAAGCTACCAAGACGCCTTCAATGCACCTGGTGTGCGTGAACGCGCCTTGGACAGCGCACAGCGGGTCGTCGACCAACTTCTGACCGAGTTGAATGGCAGCCACTGGTTCACACCTGAGTACGTACGACAGGTCATCGAGCGTGCTCCGCAACAGTTCTCGGGTGCACTGGAACGCTGGCGAGTCTTGTTCGATGCCACTCGGCAGCAGATGAACATGGCCGACCAGATCGTCAAGAGCCACACCGCCTCGCACGGTGAGCGCCAGAACGCCCAGCGGCGCTACGGCGACGCTGCCCGCCAGTACGCCGTACTCCTCAAGTCAGGCAACAGCCAGAACACTGATTTCTACACCTATCGCTACCTGGCCAGCCAAGGATTCCTGCCGGGCTACAACTTCCCTCGCCTGCCCCTCATGGCCTGGATACCAGCTCGCGGCGGACAAACGACCAATGGCAAGGACGACGAGGGCAGCATGGTAAGTCGCCCCCGTTTCCTGGCGCTGTCTGAGTTTGGGCCACGCAGCCTCATCTACCACCAAGGCCGCATGTACCGCGTGGTGCGTGCCAAGCTCAATGTGGGCAACGCCGATCACATTTCGGGCAATAGCCAGCTCTCAACGATCACCTCGTTGGTGTGTAGCCAATGCGGCTACGGCCACCTGGGCGAGCCGGGTGGCGGGCAGCCTCTGGTTAACCGCTGTGAGAACTGTGATGCCCTGCTGACTGAAACCGATTGGGTGCGTGAGCTCTACCGCATCGAGACAGTCGAAACCGTGCCGGTCGAGCGCATCTCCATCAACGACGAAGATCGCCAGCGACAAGGCTTCGAGCTGCAAACCACATACCGATTTTTGCCTGGGCCCGATGGGAATATCCAGAAACAGAAAGCAGATGTTTTGCAGAATGATGAGGGCCTTGCTGAGCTCAGCTACGCCCCTGCCGCACGCATTTGGCGAATCAACCGGGGGTGGCGTCGTCGCAAGGACAAGGAGCAGTTGGGCTTCTACATCAACCCCATTACGGGCACCTGGAGCAAGCAGGACGCCCCGGATGCGGGTGACGACAACGGCAACGACGACGCGCTCATGGACAAGGTGCCCAACCAGCGCATCGTCCCCTTCGTCGAAGACCATCGCAATTTGCTGATCCTGGCGCCGGTGGATGAGTTGCAGTTAGAGGCCATGGCGACGCTGCAGGCCGCTCTCAAGCGGGGTGTCGAAATGACTTTTCAGATCGAAGAGTCTGAACTGGTGACCGAGCCTTTGCCGAAGCTCGACGAACGCCGCGCCCTGCTGTTTTACGAGGCAGCAGAAGGCGGTGCGGGTGTGCTCACCCGTTTGGCTAACGACTCCGCCAGCCTGGCACAAGTTGCGCAGAACGCGCTGCGTCTCCTGCACCACCGAGATCCCGCCGACGGCATCTGGCGCATGGAAGATCTGCCCTCGCTGGAAGAAACCGATGACCTCGGCAACCACATCTGCGAGGCGGGTTGCTACCAGTGTCTGCTCTCCTACTTCAACCAGCCTGACCACGAGCACATCAACCGTCGCAACCCCGAAGCGCTCAAGCTGCTGGTTGCCATGGCCAACGCCGAAGTGAAGCTGCGCCCCGCACTGGACAGCCCCCCGGCCGCCTCGGTTGGCGCTGATACGCTACCAACAGGCAATACGACCGAGGCACGCTGGCTGGCCGCCCTGCATCAGGCAGGCCTGGCCACCCCAGACGCCTTGAATGTCTCTGTCAACCAAGGCGCAGCCACCGCTGCAGCCCAGTACAAGGCCGCGCGTGCCTTGGTATTCCTCAGCGCGGTCGATGCCGCTACGGCCGCGTCGCTGCAAGACAAGGGCTGGCAGGTGCTGGACTTCTCTGAACCCGAACATTGGTCAAAGCGCTTCGCCGAACATCCTGCCGTATTTGGTCAGGCCAGCTGACCTCCCCGAACGAATTCCATGACAACCCTTGAATACGTCTTTCAGCCAGGCACCCTGGTTCGCGCTCGAGGCCGCGAATGGGTGGTACAGACTGACACGCACCGCGACTGGCTGCGCTTGCGCCCTCTGGGTGGTGCCGAAGACGAAACCATTGCCCTGATTCCCGAACTGGAGCTGGTGCCGGTCGAACACGCCACCTTTGAATTGCCAGACCCAGCCCTGGCAGGCAACCATGCAGCGGCTGTTCTGTTGCGCGATGCCTTGCGCCTCACCCTGCGCGCCGGCGCAGGCCCCTTCCGTTCGTTCGGCAACATCGCGGTGGAACCACGCGGCTACCAACTGGTGCCCTTGCTGATGGCTCTGCGCCTGTCCACGGTTCGCTTGCTGATTGCAGACGACGTGGGCGTTGGCAAGACCGTCGAAGCAGGGTTGATTGCCCGCGAGTTGATGGACCGTGGCGAGATTGCCCGCCTGGCCGTGCTGTGCCCGCCGCATTTGGTCGAGCAATGGCAATCCGAGCTGGAGACCCGCTTCAATCTTCATGCCATCGCCCTTACGGCATCGTCAGCCGCCAGGGTCGAGCGCGAACTGCCCCACGGCGTGGCCTTGTTCGATCACCACCCTGTGGTCGTCGTGAGTCTGGACTACATCAAAAGCGAGCGCAACCGCGAGCAGTTCATTGCCACCGCGCCCGAGTGCATCATCGTGGACGAGGCCCATACCTGCGCCAGCAGCGGCGCCGGCAAGCAACTGCGCTTTGAGTTGTTGCAGCGCTTGTGCAAAGACGAACACCGGCACCTGATCCTGCTCACCGCCACGCCGCACTCGGGTGACGAGGGGGCCTTCTACAACCTACTGTCGTTGCTGGACCAGCGCTTCCTGGCACTTCAAGGCCGTATGTCGGCCAGCGATCCGTTGCGTCAGGAACTGGCGCGCCATTTCGTTCAACGCCGCCGAAAAGACATCGCCGAGTGGCAGGCCGAGACGCAAGACGGTCGAGGCTTTGCCCGGCGCATGAAAACCGAGCTGACTTACCAGCTCAGTGGCGACTGGGGCAACTTCTTCGACGCTGTACAAGACTACTGCCGCGAACTGGCCGAGACCGCCGAGCGCGAAAGCGCGGCCGGAGGCTCCGGCCTCATGTGGTACGCCACCTTGGCCTTGCTGCGCTGCGTGGCATCCTCGCCTGCTGCAGCGGTCAAAGCCTTGACCACCCGTCTTGAAGGCACTCGGTCCGAAGATGAGCTGCTGACCGACGAGCGTCTGCACGACGGGGCAGTAGACGACCTTTCAACCAGCGACCTGGAGCCCCCTGCCCAGGTGCAAGACGCGTCCCGTCTACAAACGCTCATCAACACGGCCGAGCGTCTCTCAGGACTGTCCGGCGACCCCAAGCTGGCCGCACTGATCCAACACGTGGGTCAGTTGCTCAAAGATGGCTACCACCCCGTGGTGTTCTGCCGCTACATCGCCACTGCGCATTACGTGGCCGACCATCTCAAGGCAAAGTTTCCCCAGGCCACCATTGAGGCCATCACGGGCGAATTGACGCCCGAGGAGCGGCGCGAGCGTGTCGAAGACATGGGCGAGACCAGCAGCCGCATCTTGGTTGCGACCGACTGCCTGTCAGAGGGCATCAACCTGCAGCACCTGTTCACCGCCGTCATCCACTACGACCTGGCCTGGAACCCCACGCGCCACGAACAACGCGAAGGCCGGGTGGATCGATTCGGCCAGCAAGCCCCGGAGGTGCGCTGCACCATGCTCTACGGGCAAGACAACCCGATTGATGGCTTTGTGCTGAAGGTCATCTTGCGCAAGGGCGAGGCGATCCAGAAAGAACTGGGCGTAATGGTGCCCCTGCCTGAGGACGATGCCCGCATCAACCAGGCACTGGTCAAGGCCGCGCTGATGCGCCGCGAGCACAAGGCACCGGCCATCATGCTGCAAGAGTCCTTCGACTTTGGCGAGCCGGAGCGCCTGCTCGCGCCCTTGCAGGCCCAGTGGCAAGACGCTCTGGAAAAGGCCAAGGCCAACCGGACCGTGTTTGCTCAGCGCCGCATCCGCCCTGACGAGGTGCTGCCCGAGTGGCACAAACAGCAGCAGGCCCTGGGTGCCCAGGCCGATGTGAAGCGCTTTCTGCAAAGCGCCTGCGTGCGCCTGGGCTCACCTCTGGACAACACGCGCCGCGCCGACCGGGTGCGCTTCACCCCTGAACACCTACCCGAAGCCTTGCGCCTACGCTTGGCCGACGAAGGGCTGGATGAAGCTCAGCTGATCGACTTTGACGAACTGCACCGCAGCCACCCGCTGGTGGGCCTGCTGGCCCAGCACCTGCTGGAAGATGCCCTCGGCAACACCCAGCCCGTTGCAGCCCGCTGCGCGGCCACGCTGACCAACGATGTGGAGGTGGCCACCACGTTGTACCTGCTGCGCGTGCGCCACCAGCTCAGCTACGTGCGCCGCCGCGAACCCTTCCAGATGATGGCCGAAGAAACCGTCGCCCTGGCTGTACGCGGCCGGGCGAACCCGGAGTGGTTGACAGATGGACAGGCGGCCCGCCTCATCGAGTGCACCCCCAGTGGCAACCTCCCAGCTGAGGCCGTGCGGCGCGAGGTGCGTCAGGCCCTCGAGTTCCTGGCCGCCCATCCACATCAGTTGCAGGCCCTGGCCCAGCAACGTGCCGATACCTTGCTGGACGACCACAAGCGCGTGCGCGAAGCTGCTCGCGACGTGGGCCAGTACAACGTCAAGCCCTGCCTGCCCGTGGATGTGATGGGCGTGTACGTGCTCCTGCCTGATTCGCTGTAAGTCTGAGCCGATAACAACATGAAACGCATCCGCAACAGCAAGCACCAGTCCACGCTCAACCTGCCCACCATCCAGCTGGAAGGCAGCCTTTTCCTGCCCGACCAGTTGGAAAAGGCCGCCCAAGGCCGCGCCGAAGGCCAGACCGAGGTGGACTACGGCGTGCCCAAGGGCGTCAAGCTCAAAGACGAGTACAGCCGATCCTTCCAGATTGCCTGCGCGCAGTGGCAACACTTCGCCACCCACTTAGACCGAGCCGACGTAGAAGCCCACCGGCTCACCATCGGATTCGTGAGCGAACTGCTGCGAGACGCCTTGGGTTACACGCCTGTGCAGCCCAGCACGTCGGTGCAGGTGGGTGCCATGGCCTACCCCGTCAGCGTGATCGCAGGCCGGACGGTGGTGCTGGTGGCCCCGCACAACGTTACCTTGGACGACGCCGACCCACGCTTCGCCGTGGCAGGCAGCGGCAACCGCAAGAAGTCGGCCTTTCAGGCCATGCAAGAGCTGCTCAACGCCAGCCCCCAGCACAGCTGGGGCATCGTCAGCAACGGCAAGCAACTCCGTCTGCTGCGCGATGCAGCGTCACTTACCCGGCCCACCTACCTAGAATTTGACTTGGCGGACTTGCTGGGCGGCCAACGCTATGCCGAGTTCGCCAACGTGTGGCGCTTGCTGCACGCCAGCCGCGCACTGCAGACTGGCGGCGCGGCGTGTGTCTGGGAACGATGGCGCGAAGCAGGCAAAGCCGAGGGCACCCGCGTGCGGGATGGCCTGCGCAACGGGGTTGAGAAAGCCCTGCTCACCTTCGGCGAAGGCTTCTTGCAGCACCCTTCCAACGATGCGCTGCGCGCGGCGCTGCACGATGGCAGCCTGAGCAAGGACGCCTACTTCCAGCAACTGCTGCGCCTCATCTACCGGCTGATCTTTGTCTTCACCGTGGAAGAGCGCGGTGTGTTGCATCCAATTGATGAGAGCGCCGAGGCCCTGGCTGCCCGCAACGCCTATGCCGAAGGCTATGCCCTGAGCCGTCTACGCGAGGTCTGCCTCAAGCGCCGCGCCCGCAACCGGCATGACGACCACTGGCAGGCCATACGCATCATCTGGCGAGGCTTGGCGCACGGCCAAGCCCGGCTGGCTTTGCCCGCTTTGGGCGGCCTATTCTCGGAAGACCAATGCCCGCACCTGGACACAGCTAGCCTGCAAAACACCCACATGCTGGCCGCTCTGCAGCACCTGCGCTGGGCCGTCACCGTCCAAGGCAAGGCCAGCAGCCTCACCCCAGTGGACTACCGCAACATGGGGCCGGAAGAGCTGGGCAGCGTGTACGAAAGCCTGCTCGAGCTTGTGCCCACCGTTGACCTGCCCGCGCGCACCTTTGGCTTTGTCGGCATCACTGAGGAAGGAAGCACCGCCGGCAATGCCCGCAAGACCTCGGGCAGCTACTACACGCCTGATAGCCTAGTGCAGGATCTGATCAAGAGTGCGCTTGATCCTGTCATCGAACAGCGCCTGCAGGCCCGCCCCGAAAACCCCACCGACGCCCTGCTGTCCATCCGCGTGATGGACCCCGCCTGCGGCAGCGGGCACTTTCTGCTGGCTGCCGCCCGCCGCCTCGCCGAAAAGCTGGCCGAGATGCGCAGCGTTGACGGTGGGCAGGAGGGCGCGGTGCGCCCGCAAGACTATCGCCACGCGCTGCGTGAGGTGGTGGCTCGCTGCATCTTCGGGGTGGACCGGAACCCCATGGCCATTGAACTGGCCCGCACCGCTCTGTGGCTGGAAGGCTTTGAGGAAGGCCGCCCCTTGAGCTTTCTGGATCACCACCTGCAAGTGGGTGATGCGCTCTTGGGCCTCACCGACCTCAAGACCCTGGAATTCGGCATCGCGAAGGATGCGTTCAAACCCTTGTCAGGTGACGACAAGGAGGTGTGCAAAGGACTGGCCAAGGCCAACACCGCCGCACTGAAGCAACTTGCAGCTGAACGCAAGA
>Ga0160447_100466_pt1 | contig 19517 bp, 15 predicted proteins | sample HID1973K_E1MG_FD_108222 | JGI IMG/M metagenome (GOLD analysis project Ga0160447, IMG submission 108222) | Enriched mosquito-associated microbial communities from UW Madison campus, WI, USA - HID1973K_E1 MG | ecosystem: Host-associated > Arthropoda: Insects > Digestive system > Unclassified ...
GGGCAGCTCGGCCATTTCAGGCGTGCTGTCGCCGGGCGAGAAGGTGAAGCAGAAGGGTTTGATCTACGCGTCGACGCCCGCGAGCGATTTCATCTGCGGCACGCTGCAACTCGCGGCGGGCATCAACCTGCATGTGTTCACGACCGGGCGCGGCACGCCTTATAGTCTCGCCGAGGTGCCGGTGCTCAAGGTCGCGACGCGCTCGGATCTCGCGCGCCGCTGGCACGATCTGATGGATGTGAACGCGGGCACCATCGCGACGGGCGAAGCGACCATCGCCGATGTGGGCTGGGAACTGTTCCGGCTGATGCTGGATGTCGCGAGCGGGAAGAAGCAGACGAAGGCGGAGGCGTTGAAGCTGCATAACGCGCTCGTGCTGTTCAATCCGGCGCCGGTGACGTGATTCGAACCGCGCTCGCTGCAGAAAAACTGCCTCGCCTCGTGCGGGGCATTTTTTTGGCACGATGGAGTCGGTCCAACTCGTCGCCCGGGCGTGAACCCATGACACCCATCCCCCGCACCGTCTGGGCCTTAGGCTTCGTCAGCCTGTTCATGGACCTGTCGTCCGAACTGGTGCATGCGCTGCTGCCGATCTACCTCGTCACGACCATGGGAATGAGCGTCGCCGCGCTCGGCGCGCTGGAGGGCGCAGCCGAAGCGACTGCGATGATCGTGAAGGTCTTTTCCGGAACGATCAGCGACTGGCTCGGCCGCCGCAAGGGCCTCCTGCTGTTCGGCTACGGCCTCGCCGCATTGACGAAGCCGCTGTTCCCGCTCGCCGATACCCCCGCGATGGTCGTGATGGCGCGTCTGCTCGACCGCTTCGGCAAGGGCATTCGCGGCGCGCCGCGCGATGCGCTCGTCGCCGATGTCGCGCCGCCAGCGATTCGCGGCGCCTGCTTCGGCCTGCGGCAATCGATGGACACGATCGGCGCATTCGCTGGCCCGCTGCTCGCGATCGCGTTGATGCTCGCGCTGTCCGATCACATCCGCACGGTGCTCTGGTTCGCGACGGTTCCGGCGTTCATCGCCATCGTGATCATTCTGTTCGGGGTTCGCGAGCCTGAACACACGTCCGCGAATGGCGCGTTGCGCGCGCCGCTCCACTGGCGGTCGATGCGCGAGTTTTCCGGGCGCTACTGGTACGTCGTCGGCATCGGCGCGTCGTTCACGCTCGCGCGTTTCAGCGAGGCGTTTCTGGTGCTGCGCGCCCAGCAGACGGGACTCGACATCGCCTGGATTCCCGGCGTGATGGTGATGATGAGCCTTACGTATTCGCTGAGCGCGTATCCCGCCGGCGTGTTGTCGGACCGATGGGATCCGCGCGCTCTGCTCGCCTGCGGCCTCGTTTTGCTGATCGCGGCCGATGTGCTGCTCGGCGCGAGCGCATCGATGATCACGCTGTTCGCAGGCGTCGCGGTATGGGGACTTCACATGGGTTTCACGCAGGGCATTCTCGCGGCGATGGTCGCCGAAGCGGCGCCGCCGTCGCTGCGCGGCACCGCATTCGGCGTGTTCAATCTCGCGAGCGGCATGTGCATGCTGCTGTCGAGCGCGGTCGCCGGGTGGCTCTGGGATCGCAGCGGCGCATCGACGACGTTCTTCGCGGGCGCCGCGATCGCGGTGATTCCGCTCGTCATGTGCATGCTGGCGCCGCGCGCCCATTCGATTTCCGAACGATAGCTATTCTTCTGGTTTTCCCTGATTCGAGGATACTTTGTTCTTGGCGTGAGAAAAAGCACCTATAACAAGGGATGCACTTGTCTGTCGAGAAGTGGGCACGGCTCAAGCGTGAAATAGTCAAGCGCGACTTCGGCTAGATCATTCTTCGTATAAATGTCGGACAGAACCTGGTGAGCTTGCCGAGAGTGCACGTAAGCCAGGACGGGAAACTAATTATGTCCTCTCGACTCGGAACACCTTCTGCACTTCTTACAAATGTTTTACCGCTGCTGCTTGCGATTTACCCTCTGGCCACGTATTGGCCTGCATTTCACACGGCGCTAATGGCTGTAAGTTATGGCCTCGGCGCGACCGCGTTGATCGTGGGATCCAATTTGTGGTTCGTGAGAACGCGTGACGAAGGAACATTTCAAGCTTCAAAGGCGATGCAGCCGACGTTCGACAAAGCCTGCTGGATGTTGATGGCTGCGGTCCTACTCGTTAATGCCGTCGACGCGATGAACCGAGCCTTCTTCCACGATACGGGAATTTATTTTCTGACCTCCACAGACTATCGAGCGCGTCTTTGGGGATCCGAGATGACTTCGCTGGATGTGGTGTCGCTCAGCGTTGGCGTGACGCTCATGTTCGCGATGTCGTTCATTCCTTGGGTGTCGCCCTCGGAGAGCCGCACGCTTGCTAGGAAGCGGTTCAAGAAAATTTTGTTCCGTTGGTACAAGGCCATCTTGGTCGCGGCGGTAGTGATGAGTGCAATATTGCTCGGCGCACTTAAAAATCCACATGCGGGAGCCGAGAGAGTAGCCGTTCCGGATAACGTCGATACGCTGAGCGCGGTCTTCAGCGTTATCGGTATTGCCGCATTCTTTGTTGGATATCTGGCCAATCATCGATCGTTTTTCGATTTGGGCCCGGGTGATGAGGACCCCGAACCCGCATCCGCAAAGGGCGCAACCCCGCCATCGGCCTACGGCAAGGTTGACCAACTCGTGTGGCAGCACGACCTTCGACGGCTACGATTCGAGGCCGTATTCTTACCGCCGCTTATCGCAGGCGTCGCGCTCGTCGGCGGCGTACTGGACTCCGGTGCCGTCATGGTCTTCGGATTCTTCATCTACGGTGGATTCGGCTTATGGAGCCTCGCGGTGAGAGTTGTGCGTGGCTACAGTAGGGGCAAAGGCGCGATCGTATTTGGGCTATCAGCGATCGGCTTTCAGTTTATCTACGCATTCATGATGACGGTTCTATGGACTACCGCGCTGATAAAGCTGGAGAGCTTCGTTTTGGATCATGTCGCCTTCAAAGTGGCGCTGAACGTCGCATTGGCGGCAATCTTTATTCAAGTTGTTTTTGGTCCAATCTATAGAAATGTATGGGCCAGAGCATTGAGCGACGAATGGATCATGGCCAGTCCTGAATACGTGATCGTGGCAACGATGATTTGCGCAAGTCTCGCGGGTCTTCAGCAGGAATGGTACAAACCCGTCCTGATTGTCGTCGCCGTGCTGCTTTGCATTTTTGGACCGGCGAACATATTGCGCCGGAGTCTGACCGCCTATGTTCTCCTGCGCGTAAAACCCGGAAAGACTGAGTTGGTGCGCAAGCGTTCGATGGCGTCCGATCTGGCGTCCTCGACCGTCTATGGCGAATACGACGTTCTTGTCAAGATTGAAGTTCCGGGGCGACTTTCGATGCTACCCAAAGACGCGCGTAAGGATTATGGAGAGTTATCCGAACTCGCTCGACGCGTTCATAGCGAAATTCGATGCATGAAGGGTGATGTCATGGAAACTCAGACCTTACTCGATTTTTCCGATTTCGTTGACGTGACGAGGAAGAAGACGGGTGCTCCGACAACATCCCCGAGCGCTGTTGAAAAGTGAGGTGAGCAATGCCGCTTTGCTACATCTTCGCCAAATCGCTGCCGAGCGATGATAACGGTGTCCCCGAATCAGACGCTGCGCTTGGAAATAGTCAGGCTGGCATCGCCTTGGAATCTGGTGCGCCAATTGCGGCGGCCATGCCCGTCCCCGCCCAGGGTGTCGCGCCGGACGCGAGCAACAAGGTCAAAACCGTGGACGAGTTAGTTCAGGCGTTCATAAAGTCCGCTCAGGATCCGAAAGCCGAGATCCCGACATGGCAACATGTTTGTGCTGCGTTGGATGGCGATTACCAGTTCCTGCTCAAATTCCGTTACGAGTTCCTCGAAGACGTCGCGCTCGCCGTCCTGAAGAACAGGAAGGCTTTTGATGACCATATTTCCCAGACGTTGACGATGCTGCAATATCCGGACGGCGTGTGGACGCCGGAGCCGACGGAACCTCGCGAGCGATTGGGCGATCTCAGAACGACGGGTATCGTTCTGGTACAAGAGACGTTGCTGGAACAGGCGGAAATGACGAGCGCAGATATTCTCAACAATCTCAAGAAACTCAATCCGAGCGTCACCTGCATCGATGTCTTTGGCCCATACGACTATTTGGTCGAGTTTCCGCTTGTCACCAGTTCAGATCTGGATACGATGAAAGACGCGATCGGACGCTTTTACGGGAAGCGGATCGCACGAACATTGCCGTTGATTTCCACGCCTTATCAGCCGACTTCCCTCTAGCCGACGCACGCGAGGGCGCGTGCGGGGCTTCTTTACGCTCAAAGCCTCAAGCCGCGTAGCGCGCAGCCGGCGTGTTGGTCGACAGCTCCGGCGCCATCGCCTGCCGCGCGGCTTCGTACGCGTCCCACTTCGCGCCGTCGTGCAGCGGTGGAATCGTCACGAGTTCACCACGATCGAAGCCGATCAGCGCCGCATCGACCAGATCGCCCGCGGACATGATGATCGCCTGGTCCAGATTTTCCATCGGCAGGCCGCCCGTTTCCCAGAAATCGGTCGCGGTGGCGCCGGGCAGCACGGCCTGAATCTGCACGCTCTTGCCCGACAGTTCGCGATGCAACGATTGACTGAACGCGAGCACGAACGCCTTGGTGCCGCCATACACGCCATTGAGAATCTCCGGCGCGATGCCGACGATCGACGCGATATTGATGACCGCACCCTTGCCGCGCGCAACGAAGCCCGGCACCGCCGCGTACGTGAGACGCGTGAGCGCGGTCACGTTCAGGTCGATCATGCGCGTCATCGCGTCGACGTCGCTGTCGAGCAAGGGCGTATGCGTGCCGACGCCCGCGTTGTTGACGAGCAGCGTGATACTCGCGTCCTGCTTCAGTTTCGCTTCGACGGCGGCGAGCGCGTGGCGATCGTTCAGATCGGCATCGAGAATTTCGACGTTGCGGCGCGTCTCGTTCGTGATGCGCTCGGCGAGCGTTGCGAGCCGGTCGCGATTGCGAGCGACGAGAATGAGGTCGTAGCCGCGTCGCGCGAGACGCTCCGCATAGACCGCGCCGATGCCGGAAGATGCGCCCGTGACGAGCGCGGTGCCAAGATAAGTCTGCGTCATGATTTCACTCCGTTCGATGATTGCGTGAGTGAATGATGAGCCCGTTTGACCGTGACGCAAATGACGTATATGGTACTGATTCAGGACATGACAGCGGAACAGAAAAATGCATCGCGTCGGCTTTTTGTTGAGTGAAGGCTTCCAGGTGATGGCGCTGGCGTCGCAATCGGTGTTCGAGTATGCGAACGTCGTTGCGGGTGAAGCGTTCTACGGCATCGAAAACTATTCGACGACGGGCGGCGAAGTGCGCTCGTCGCTCGGCATGAAAGTGGACACGCGGCCTATCACCCCGCGCACCTCGATGGACACGTGGATCGTCGCGGGCGTCAACTCGCCGCTCACCACGCCCGCGCCCGCCGATGTGCTGGCGTTCCTGCGTCGCCGGGCCGGCAAGCGCGCGCGGCGCATCGCGGGCGTCTGCACGGGCGGCTTCGTGCTGGCGGAAGCGGGCCTGCTCGCGAACCGCCGCGCGACCACGCATTGGGCGTACGCGCGCGAGATGCAGCAGCGCTTTCCGGATGTGCGTGTGGAAGAGGACCGCATCTTTATCGTCGATGGTCCGGTGTGGACCTCGGCGGGCATGACGGCCGGACTCGATCTCGCGCTCGCGATGGTCGAGAAGGACCTCGGCGCGGACGTGGCGCGTTCCGTCGCGCACAAGCTCGTGATGCACCAGCGCCGCGCGGGCGGGCAGTCGCAGCATTCGGAGATGCTCGATCTCGCGCCGAAGACGGACCGCATCCAGAACGCGCTGAACTATGCGCGCAAGCATCTGAGCCGGCCATTGACGGTCGAGGAACTCGCGGGCGAGGCGCATCTGAGCCCGCGTCAGTTCAGCCGCGTGTTCACGCTGGAAACGGGGCAGTCGCCGGCGAAGGCCGTCGAAGGCTTGCGGCTGGAGGCGGCGCGCCTGATGATCGAAAAGAGCCGCCATTCGCTCGAAACGATCGCGCAGGAAACGGGTTTCAGAGACCGGCGTCACATGCGCGAGGCGTTCATGCGCGGCTTCGGCGTGCCGCCGCAGGAAGTGCGGCGCGAAGCGCGGACGCTGGCCTGAACCCATACTTTTTACGCACGACAAGGACACGCTGTGCCGAAGATCAACCCTCAACGCTTGCTGAACGACCTCAAACATCTGCGCACATTCGGCGCGACGGGGCCGGGCGTCGTGCGCCTGTCGCTGTCGCCGGTCGATATGGACGCGCGTCGCTGGCTCGCGGGCCGCATGAGCGACGCAGGACTGAGCGCAACCATCGATGGCGTCGGCACCGTGTTCGGCCGTTCGCGCAACGCCGGCCCGGCGCTCCTGATCGGCTCGCACACCGATACCCAGCCGACCGGCGGCTGGCTCGACGGCGCGCTCGGCGTCATCTACGGTCTGGAGATTGCGCGCGCGCTCGCCGAATGCGAGGAGACGCGCCATTTCGCCGTGGACGTCGCTTCGTGGATCGACGAAGAGGGCACGTTCTCGGGCTTTCTCGGCAGCCGCAGTTTCGTCGGTGAAAACGTCGATGAAGCCATTCGCGGCGCGCGCGATCGCGAAGGCGTGCTGCTCGGCGATGCGCTCAGGCAGGCCGGGATCATCGACGCGCCGCGGGTGCGCCTCGACAGGACGCGATACACGGCGTACCTGGAGCCGCACATCGAGCAGGGCGGCCGTCTGGAAGCGCACGGCAAGTCGATCGGCGTGGTGACGACCATCGTCGGCATACGGGAAATGAAACTGCGTTTCACGGGCCAGCGCAACCACGCGGGCACCACGCCCATGGCGATTCGACGCGACGCGGGCGCGGCGCTCGTCGCGTTTATCGCGCGCATGGACGAAGCGTTCCGTGCACTCGCCGACGCCGATACCGTGTGGACGGTCGGACGCATCGAGCTCGATCCCGGCTCGTTCAGCGTGGTGCCGGGCGCGGCGACCATGCATCTGCAGTTTCGCGACGCCAGCGCCGAACGTCTGCACGCGATGGAAACATCGCTCGCCGCGCTGATTCGCGACTTCAACGCGCAAGGCAAGGTGAGCGTCGCCATGATCGACAGCGAACCGCCCGAAGAACCCGTCGTGATGGACACCGCGTTGCAGGCGCAACTCGCCGACGCGGCCGAAGCGCTCGCGCCGGGGCAATGGGAGCGCATGCCGAGCGGCGCGTCGCACGATGCGCAGGTGATCGCGCATCATGTGCCCGCCTGCATGCTGTTCGTGCCGAGCATCGGCGGAATCAGTCACGACTTCGTCGAGAACACGGCCGAGGCGCATATCGTGCTGGGTTGCGAAGTGGCGGCGAGTGCGGCGGCGGCCATCCTGCGCAATGGTTCCGGATCGTTGCGCAGACAACAATAGTCGGGCGCGCGAGGCCCATCGCTGTAACGCGCCCGCGCGCGCGGCTTGTAATCCCCGGCACCTAACATATTCTTCCTCAGTGCGATAAGCGAACCGGGGGACGATCATGAGCGATGTTCCTGCAGCCGATGCAGCCGCGAACGCCAGAGCCGCCGCGAGCGACGTGTCCGGCTATGCATTCCAGCATGACGTCGTGCGGAATCTCATTTGCCGTCAGGCGCGTTATCCCGACATCGCCACCCAGCAGGACTGGTACATGGCGCTCGCCTTCAGCGTGAGGGATCGCATGCTCGCGCGCTGGGCCGCATCGACCAAAAGCTACAAGTCGAAGGACGTGAAGGTCGCCTGCTATCTTTCGGCGGAATTCCTGATCGGTCCGCAACTCGGCAATAACCTGCTCAATCTCGACATGGAAGCCGAAGCGCGCGAAGCAATGCATGCGCTCGGCCAGAATCTCGACGGCCTGCTCGCGCTGGAAGAAGAGCCGGGCCTCGGCAACGGCGGTCTGGGACGCCTCGCCGCGTGCTATCTGGATTCGCTCGCGACGTTGCAGATACCCGCCATCGGCTACGGCATCCGCTACGAGTTCGGCATCTTCGATCAGGAAATCCGCGACGGCTGGCAGGCGGAAATCACGGACAAGTGGCTTCAGAAGGGCAATCCGTGGGAGATCGTGCGGCCCGATGTGAGTTGCTATGTGTCCTTCGGCGGCCACACGCAAAGCGACACGGACGCCGAAGGCCGGCTGCGCGTGCGCTGGATTCCCGCGCGCCAGGTGAAAGGCGTCGCGTGCGATATGCCGATGCAAGGTTATCGCGTCGATACCTGCAACATCCTGCGTCTGTGGAAGAGCGAAGCGGTCGAGTCGTTCGACTTTCAGGACTTCAATGCGGGCGAATACTACGAGGCCGTCGAGGAAAAGGTGGTCTCCGAGACGCTGTCGAAAGTGCTCTATCCGAACGACGAGCCCGAAGCCGGCAAGCGTCTGCGTCTCGCGCAGCAGTATTTCTTCGTGTCCTGCTCGCTTCAGGACATGCTGCGCCTGATGGATGCGAAGGGCACGCCGATCGACCAATTCGCCGACCTCTTCGCCGCGCAGCTCAACGATACGCATCCGTCCGTCGCGGTGGCGGAGCTGATGCGCCTGCTCATCGACGAACGTCTGCTTTCGTGGGATGCGGCGTGGGACATCACGCGGCGCACGCTCGCCTATACGAATCACACGCTGTTGCCCGAAGCGCTCGAAACATGGGGCTTGCCGCTCTTTCAGAGCCTGTTGCCGCGCCCGCTGGAGATCATTTACGAAATCAATCGCCGCTTTCTCGATGAGGTGCGCCGCCGATTCCCCGGCGACGATGCGCGCATCAAACGCATGTCGCTCATCGACGAAACCGGCGACAGAAAAGTGCGGATGGCGAATCTCGCGACGGTCGGCAGTCATGCGGTCAATGGCGTAGCGGCGCTGCATTCCGACTTGCTGAAACAGACCGTGCTGCACGATTTCGCGGAGATGTTCCCGGAACATTTCCTCAACGTGACGAACGGCGTCACGCCGCGCCGCTTTCTGATGCTGAGCAATCCTGGGCTCGCGCGCCTGCTCGACAAGACCATCGGCGACGGATGGCGCAGCGATCTCGCACGCCTCGATGCGCTGGCCGCCCACGCCGACGACTCCGCATTTCACGACGCATGGCGCGCAATCCGGCGCGACAACAAGACGGCGCTCGCTGCGCGCATCACAAACACGACAGGCATCGACGTCGATCCGGACGCGCTGTTCGACATCCAGGTGAAACGCATCCACGAATACAAGCGGCAGCATCTGAATGCGCTTTACATCATCAGTCTTTATCGACGGCTGTGCCGCAATCCCGAACTCGACACGGCCTCGCGCTGCTTCATCTTCGGCGGAAAGGCCGCGCCGGGCTATGCGATGGCGAAACTCATCATCCGCCTGATCAACGGGATCGCGGAAGTCGTGAACAACGATCCGGCGGTCCGTGGCCGGATGAAAGTCGTCTTCTATCCGGACTTCAATGTGAAGAACGGGCACTGGGTCTATCCTGCCGCGGACCTCTCCGAGCAGATATCGACAGCGGGCAAGGAAGCGTCCGGCACCGGCAACATGAAGTTCATGATCAACGGCGCGCTGACCATCGGCACGCTGGATGGCGCGAACGTGGAGATACGCGAGGAAGCGGGCGCGGAAAACTTCTTTCTGTTCGGCCTCACCGCGCAGCAAGTGGACGAGCTGAAGCACGCAGGCTATCGGCCCGCTGAATACGCGCAAGGACATGATGACTTGCGCGATGCGCTCGATCAGATCGCGCAAGGGCGCTTCTCGCGCGGCGACACGGCGATGTTCCGCCCGCTGCTCGATAACCTGCTGCAACACGATCCGTTTCTCGTGCTCGCCGATTTCGCGGATTACGTCGCGTGCCAGGACCGCGTGAGCCAGGCATGGCGCGACGCGCGGCAATGGACGCGCATGTCGATCATGAACACGGCGCGCTCGGGCAAGTTCTCGTCGGACCGCGCGATCGCCGAGTATTGCGAGCGCATCTGGAAGACGCATCCCGTGAGGATCGATCTTGCTCAGCCCTGAGGCGCAGGGTCGCGACGGCTATCGCACGCGGCCCGGTTCGCGCTTTCCGCTCGGCGCGAAGGTCGTGCCGGGCGGCGTCAATTTCTGCGTGTTCTGCCGCCATGCGACGCGTCTCGAACTGCTGCTCTATGCATCCGAGGAAAGCGCCGAGCCGTTTCAGATCGTCGAACTCACGAGCGACGTGAACCGCACGTTCTTCTTCTGGCATGTGCTGGTCGAGGGTCTTCCGCTGCGTTGCTGCTTTACATGGCGCGCATATGGCCCGCTCGGCGTGCCGCAGATGAGCGACGAGGCCGCGGCAGCCAAGGAACTGCTCGATCCCAACGCGCGCGGCGTGAGCGACCGCTTCTATGATCGCAGGCAGGCGGCTGGCGAGGGTGCCGCAGGTCACGCGTCGTTGCGAGCGATCGTCACCGAGCCGCTCGACCGCCCCGACGACGATGTCGAAGTCCGCACGCTCGACGACGCCATCATCTACGAACTGCACGTGGGCGGCTTCACGCGGCATCCGTCGAGCGGCGTGCGCCATCCCGGCACGTTCGCGGGGCTCATCGAGAAGATTCCTTATCTGCAGGCGCTCGGCATCACGCACGTCGAACTGCTCCCGGTGATGGCCTTCGACGAGCAGGACATTCCCGACTTCGCCGCCGCGCGCGGGCTGCGCAACTACTGGGGCTACAGCACGCATAGCTTCTATAGTCCGCATCCGCGCTATTGCGTCGAGCCGGCGCGTGCGCCGCAGGAATTCCGCGCCTTCGTCGATGCCCTGCATGCGGCGGGCATCCGCGTGCTGCTCGATGTAGTGTTCAATCACACATCGGAAGCGGGCAGGAACGGGCCCGTGATCCACTTCAAGGTCTTCGCCAACGAAGCCTTCTATCAGGTCGATGTGAACGATGCGCGGCATTATCGCGACTACACGGGTTGCGGCAATACCGTCAACTGCAATCATCCGCTGGTATCGGCGTTCATCATGCGCTGCCTCGAATACTGGGTGCGCGAACTCGACGTCGATGGCTTTCGCTTCGATCTCGCGAGCGTCTTCGCGCGCGGCGAAAACGGCGAGGTGCTGCGCACGCCGTACTTGCCGTGGGCGATGGAAGCGTCGCCGGTGCTCGCGCGCGTGCCGCTGATCGCCGAAGCGTGGGACGCGAGCGGCCTCTATCACGTCGGCGCGTTTCCGGGCATGGCATGGGCCGAATGGAACGGGCGCTATCGCGATGTGATCCGGCGCTTCGTGCGCGGCGATCCGGGCCTGGTCGGCGACGTCTGCACGTGTATCGCGGGCAGCGCGGATCTGTATCAGGAAGACGGCAGGCTGCCCGCGAACAGCATCAATTTCGTCACCTGTCACGACGGCTTCACGTTGAGCGATCTCGTCAGCTACAACGCCAAGCACAACGAGGCGAACGGCGAGGACAACCGCGATGGCAGCAACGACAATATGTCGTGGAATTGCGGCGCGGAAGGCGAGACGGACGATCCGGCGATCATCGGCATGCGTCGTCGGCAGGCGCGCAATCTCATGGCGATACTGTTGCTGAGCCAGGGCGTGCCGATGCTGCTCGCCGGCGACGAGATCCTGCGCAGCCAGCACGGCAACAACAACGCGTTCTGTCAGGACAACGCCCTCTCGTGGATGGACTGGCAACTCACCGGCGACGCGCTCGATATGCTGCGCTTCGTGCGCGAGATGATCGCGCTGCGCAAGCGTCACGCGAGCCTGCGCCGCCGGCGCTTTCTGACCGGGCGGCCCGCGAACGGGCAGACGCATCCGGATGTAGCATGGCACGGCGAACGCCTCGACGCGCCCGCATGGCACGACCCCGGCGCGCGTTTCGTCGCGTTCACGCTGGCGGGGCAGACGCCCGACGAGCCGATGCTGCACATCGTGTTCAATATGCACGACGATGCGCGCGACGTCGCGCTTCCCGCGTCCGACGATCGATGCTGGCACAGAATCGTCGATACGGCCGCCGAATCGCCGCAAGACATTGTGCCGCATGTCGAAACGGCGCAAACCGAACGTGGGCAGTGCCGCGTCGAAGGGCGCAGTGTCGTCGTGCTCGAAAAGCATTGATGTGCACGGTGGTGCTGGACTGTGCGCCGTAAAGCGCCTTTAATGTCCGTGTACTGCTGCGTTGGCCCATCTACAGGAGGCGGCATGGAGGCAGTGAGAACGTTCCTCGAGAATCAATCGCTGTTTGCGCTCTTTCTGACGATCGCGCTGGGCTATCTGATCGGCGAGATCAATATAAAGGGCGTGGCGCTCGGCTCCGGCGCGGTGCTGTTCGTCGGGCTTGCGATTGGTGCATTCGCGCCGAAGTCCGCGCCGCCTCCGTTGCTGGGCACGTTGGGGCTGCTGCTGTTCCTGTACGGCATCGGCATTCAGTACGGGGCGCAGTTCTTTCGCGGGCTCACCAGCCGCGAGGGGATGAAGGCGAACGCTGCCGCGTGCATCGGCGTGGTGGTCGCGGGCCTCGTGTCGTGCGGCTTCATGCACTTCGGCATCAAGCTCGCCGATTCGCTCGGCATGTTCGCCGGCAGCGGCACCAGCACGGCGAGCCTGCAGGTCGCGATCGCGTCGATGAACAGCAACGACGCCGCCGTCGCGTACAGCATCTCGTATCCGTTCGGCGTCGCCGGGCCGATTCTGTTCATCTACCTCCTGAACGTCCTGCTCAAGGTCAAGATACAGAAGCCGCCGGCGAAGCTGATCGAAACGGCGGAGATCGCCCTCAGGAACGCGAGCCTGTTCGGCCTCAAGCTGTCGGAGCTCGCGAGCCGCCTTCCGTCGGGCGTGGTGATCGCGGCGGTGCGGCGCGCGCATCACAATCAGTTGCCCACGCCCGACTTCACCTTGCGCGCGGACGACGTGCTGCTCGCCACCGCCACCGACCGGCGTCTGCTCGACGAAGCCACCGCGCTGTGCGGCGAATCGCAGCCGGGGCGCATGGCGAGTCATCGCGAGGATCTCGACTATATGCGTGTGTTCGCGTCGAATCCGGCGGTCGTCGGCATGGCGCTCGGCGACATTCGCTTTCCCGATGGCGTGAGCTGCGCGATCGCGCACGTGCGTCGTGGCGACGCCGACATGGTCTCGGCACCCGATCTCATCCTCGAGGCGGGCGACCGCGTCGGCCTGCTCGTCAATCGCGCGCATCAGGCGACCATGCGTACCTTCTTCGGCGATTCGATCAAGGGCACGGCGGATCTCAGCTTCATCTGCCTCGGCATCGGTGCGGCGGTGGGCTTGCTGGTCGGCGCGATTCCGCTGCCCGTGCCCGGCCTCGGCGCGTTCAGCCTCGGACTCGCGGCGTTGCTGCTGGTGGCGCTGTGTCTCGGCAAGGCGCGGCGCAACGGGCCGTTCGTCTGGGTGATGCCGCTGTCGGCGAATCTCGTGTTGCGCAATCTCGGCCTGACGATCTTTCTCGCGCAAGTGGGCATTTCATGCGGGCCGAAGTTCGTCGCGACCGTGGGCTCGGCCGGGCCATTGTTGCTGATCTACGGCGTGATCACGCTGCTGGTTCTCGTCGCCGTGACCGCCGTCTGCTGCCTGTGGATTTTCCGCCTGCCGTTCGATACGTCGGTCGGCGTGATTTGCGGCGCGACCGGCAATCCGGCGATCCTCGCGTTCGCCAATCGCATCGCACCGACGGATCAGCCCGACATCATGTACGCGATGATTTTCCCTTCGATGACCATCGTCAAAGTGCTTTTCGTGCAGATCGCCATATCGCTTGCCGCAGGATAGGCTTTGCCCCACCATGCCGGATCGAACGTCAGAAGGAGCACATCATGGAAGTGGCGATCTACAGCTCGACACCCTACGAGCGCCAGTACATCGACGAGGCGAACAAGACCGAGAACCACAAGCTCCGGTACCACGACATGTCGCTCGATATGGATACCGTCGAGCTTGCGGCGGGTTATGGCGCGGTGTGCGTCTTTGTCAATGACAAGGCGGATGCCGAGGTGCTCGAAGCGCTGCACAAGGGCGGCACGCGCCTGGTCGCGCTGCGCTGCACGGGCTTCAACAACGTCGATCTCGCCGCCGCCGCGAAGCTCGGCATCAAGGTGGTGCGCGTCGTCAACTATTCGCCGAACTCGGTGGCGGAGCATGCGGTTGCGCTGCTGCTCGCGATCAATCGCAAGGTGCATCGCGCCTACAACCGCACGCGCGATTCGAACTTCTCGCTCGACGGCCTGATCGGCTTCGATCTGTACGGCAAGACGGTCGCGGTGGTCGGCACCGGCAAGATCGGCTGCGTGTTCGCGAAGATCATGCAGGGCTTCGGCTGTCATGTGTTCGGCTACGATCCCTATCCGTCGAAGGAGTTCGAGGCGCTCGGGCTGCGCTATGCGACCTCCGGCGAAATCGGCGAGCGCGCGGACATCGTCGCGCTGTTCTGTCCGTTGACGCCGCAGACGCATCACATCATCAACTCGGAGTCTCTCAAGCGGGCGAAGCCCGGCGCGTTGCTCGTCAACACCAGCCGCGGCGCGCTGATCGACACGGAAGCCGTCATCGAAGCGTTGAAGACCGGCCAGTTGGGCGGCCTCGCGATCGATGTCTATGAACAGGAGGCGGATCTGTTCTTTCGCGACCTGTCGAGCGAAATCATCACCGACGACATCTTTCAGCGGCTCGTTTCGTTTCCGAACGTCATCGTGACGGGGCATCAGGCATATCTGACGCGCGAAGCGTTGACCACCATCTGCGAGACCACATTGCAGAGCATCACCGCGTTCGAGAAGAATCAGCCCTTGGTCAATGAAGTGAAGGTCGCGTAGCGGCGCGCGCCGATGGCCGCCGGGGATTCGCCACAGGAACGCGCGCGAGAGCCGGTGCTCGACACGGTCGATCGCGTGTCCGAGCTGTGCTTCGGGCTGTTCATGGCGTTGACGTTCGTCGGTACGGTATCGGCGACGACTGGCGGCGACGCCGCGGGCCGCAAGATGCTCTATACGGCCTTCGGCTGCAATCTCGCGTGGGGTCTCGCCGATGCCGTCATGTATCTTGTCCGCACGATCGCGGACCGCGCGCGCAGGCACGCGCTCGCGCTTTCCATCCAGCGTGAGCGCGACGCGGCGGCGGGCGTGCGCGCCTTGCGCGAGCGCCTATCCACGGCGCTCGACCCGTTCGTCTCCGACGCCGATCTCGAAGCCATCCGCAAGCGCATCGCCGCGAGCACGAGCCTGCCCGAACGCGCGCGTTTCATGCGCGGCGACTTTCTCGCGGCACTGGGCATCTTCATCATCATCGTGCTTTCCACGTTCCCTGTCGCCGCGCCTTTTGTCCTGGTCACACACGTGCCGACCGCGCTGCTGATATCGCGGGTGCTGACGCTCGCGATGCTGTTCTTCTGCGGCTTCGCGCTGGGCGGCTATGCGGGCTGGAGCGGCTGGAAAGCAGGCCTTTCGATGATGGCGCTGGGCGTGCTCCTGACGATGGCGATCATCGCCCTGGGCGGGTAATTAAACGTTGAAATCACGGACGGACGAGCGAATAAATACCTACGCCGTCGTTCTTGTAATCGCGAAAGCGTTCGCATATCTTGCAATGACAACTTCAGCGCGCATCGAGCTGCAAACGGCACTACGACAATATATAGACGCTGTTCCGATCTCAGGCTTCTTCACGCATTCGACGCTTCACGGCTCGATGCGGGTACAAGACGATGCGCAAACTCATGAGCGTGCTTCTCGTCGCGTCCGCGCTCGCGTGCGGTGCCAGCGTGTGCGCGCAAGCGCCGGTGGCGAGCACGGACGCGCCCGCGCCTGTCGCGATGACTCCGGCTGACCTGGACAGGCTCGTCGGACCGATCGCGCTCTATCCCGACGATCTCATCGCGATCATTCTGCCCTCGTCGACCTATCCGATCGAGATCGTGCAGGCCGACCGCTTTCTCGAGCGCAGAAAGATCGACAAGGATCTGCCTGTGAACGAAGCATGGCAGGACCCGGTGAAAGCGCTGCTCAATTACCCGGAAGTCGTGAAGAAGATGAGCAACGATCTCGACTGGACCGTTGCGCTCGGCGAGGCGGTGGTCGCGGACCAAAGCGCCGTTTTGCAGGCCGTGCAGCGTTTTCGGCGGCAGACTCAGTCAGTCGGCAATCTCACGACCGATGACAAGCAGACGATCGTCGTCGAGAAGGAAGTGATCAGGATCGTGCCGTCGAATCCCGAAGTCATCTATGTGCCGCAGTACAACCCGGCCACGGTCATCGTGAGCAGTCCGACGCCGGTCTACGCCTATGCGCCCGCGCCTTATCCCGTCTATTACTATCCGTACGCGCCCGGCGCGGCGTTCGCCACCGGTCTGATATGGGGCGCGGCGATTACCGCCGTGTGGCACGGCGGGCACTACGAAACCAACTACAACGGCGGCAACAACACGATCAACATCAATCGCGAGGGTAACGTCAATCGCACCGAGGTGAAGAACGAGTTGAGCAATCGCGCGGCGAATCGCGGCGCAACAGGATCGCAACAGTCGAGCACCTGGCGCTCGGAAAAGAAGCCCGGGCAGGTGTCGGGCACGACTGCCCGTGCGTCCGGACAACGCGTCGGCGATGCGCCTTCGCGCGCGGGCGGCGGTACACAGGGCGCAGCGGGGCGCGCGCCCATGGCCGCGCAGAACGCCGGCAACTTTCAGGGACGCGGCGGCGATGCGTTCAGCGGCTATGGCTCCGCGCAGAACGCACGAGCGGACGGAGCGCGCGGCGCGGCGAGCCGGCAATCGATGTCGGGCGCGCAAGGCGGCCGCAGCTTCCAGGGCGGCGGCGGCTTCTCAGGAGGCGGCCGCGGCGGATTCGGCGGCGGCGGTCGCAGTGGACGTCGATAGGAGCCGGGTCATGAACATATCGACGCGCTTGTTGATTGCGTTGGCAACCATCACGATGCTGCTCGCGCCAATACGCGTTCTCGCCGCCGAACAGCAGCAGACGTTCGCGACGCCCGACGAAGCCGTGAGCGCGCTGGAACAGGCGCTCAAGTCGAACGATGACGCGGCGCTCATCGCGATCTTCGGCGACGCGCACAAGCGGCTCGTCGTGACGCCCGATGAAGCGGAGAATCGCGAACTGCGCGCCAATGCGCTCGCCGAATTCAGCGCGTATCACGCGCTGGAGCAAACGTCGTCCGACCGCCGCATTCTGCGCATCGGCGACGAAGCGTGGCCGATGCCGATTCCGCTCGTGCGCGAACACGGCGCGTGGCGCTTCGCGACCGAAGAGGGCGAACAGGAAGTGCTGGACCGACGCATCGGGGCGAACGAGCGCGAGGCGATCAAGGTGCTGCGCGCGTATCTCGATGCACAACGCGAGTACGCGACCAAAGATCGCATGGGAGACGGCGTGCTGCAGTACGCGCGCAGGCTGGGCAGTTCGCCGGGCAAGCGCGACGGACTCTATTGGCCCGCCGATGAAGCGAAGGGCGAAGAGCCGAGCCCCTTCGGACCCTTGATCGCCGCGAGCACGAATTATTTCAAGAATCGAAACCCGGGTGACGCTTATCACGGATATTATTTTCGTATCCTAACCAAGCAGGGAAAGCATGCGCCAGGTGGCCCGTTCAGCTATATCATCAACGGGCGCATGCTCGCAGGCTTCGCGATGGCCGCTTATCCAGCACAGTACGGCGAGAGCGGCGTGATGACTTTCATTGTCAACAACAATGGAGTCGTGTATCAGAAGAATCGCGGCGGATCTGCCGCGCCGCTGACGGAGTTCGATCCCGATGCATCCTGGACCCGCGTGCAGGAACGCTGATCAAAGGGCATGCGCGGTATCGCTGGACCATTGAATCGCTTGAACTCTTGAACTCAGGCAAGGAGTCGCCATGAATGCATATAGATTGCGTGCGGGCTGCGGCATCGTGATCGCCGTGATGGCGCTCGATGCCATCGCGCAGAGCAAGCCGATCGCTTACCCAGCCAAAGGTCAAAGCGCCCAACAACAGCAAAACGACGATGGCGCGTGCTATAGCTGGGCGAAGAGCAACACGGGCATCGACCCGGCCACCGCATCGGCGGCGCCGCCACCGCAAGGCGGCGCGGCGGTGGGCGGCGGCCAGCGCGTGGGTGGCGCGGCGCGCGGTGCGGCCGGTGGCGCTGCGATCGGCGCGATCGCTGGCGATGCCGGCAAGGGCGCGGCCGTCGGCGCGGTAGCGGGCACGATGGCGGGCGGCGCGCGCGCGCGGCAGGAAAAACGCGCGCAGCAGGCCAATGCGCAAGCCCAGAGTCAGGGCACGATGAACACGTACTACCGCGCATGGGCGGCGTGCATGCAGGGACGCGGTTACTCGATTCAGTAACCTCATTGCGGTGCGGCTGAAACCAGGAGCGCGATCATGAAGCGTGTGAGCCTCATTGTCTTGTCATGCCTTGCGATATCCACGAGCGCATTGTCCGCCGGGCCCGAAACCGACGTGAGCGTCGTGCGCGATGCGAACGGCGCCACCGTGCAGGGCACCGCCAAAGTGACGGCGACGATCGTCGGCATCGATCCGGCGACGCGCACCGTCACGCTGAAAACGGCGGCGGGCAAGGTGATCGAACTCGAAGTCACGAACGAGGCGCGCAACTTCGACCAGCTCGCCCTCGGCGATGTCGTGACCGCGCAGTATCGTCAATCGTTGACGCTGAGCCTGCTCGACAAGAAGACGGAGGCGTCGCGTTCAGAGAAGGACACGTCCGAGCGCGCGCCGCGCGGCGCGAAGCCGGGCGGAGAGCTAGGTCGCGAAGTGACGATCATCGCGGATGTGGTCGGCGTCGACCGTCATGCCAAGACCGTCACGTTGCGTGGGCCGCGCGGCCAGACGGTAGATCTGCTCGTGGAGGACCCCGAGCGCCTGAAGCACTTGAAGAAGGGCGATCAGGTGAAAGCGGTCTACACGGAAGCGCTTGCAATCGCCGTGGAGCCCGCCACGACGAAATAAGCGAGAACGCCGGTCACGGCGACGCGGGAGAGACCAATGAAAAAACGCTTTGCATGTGCGTGCGTCGTCGTGCTCACGCTCGCGAGCTGCGCACAGCCCGAGCAGCGCGTGCAGCCCGGCATGGATCAGCAGGCGATCATCGCGAAGCTGGGGCCGCCGAAGGAAACCTACGATTTGCCCAACGGCGGCAAGCGTCTGATGTGGCCTACGCAACCGATGGGTTCGACGACCACCGCCGTCGATCTCGACGCGTCGGGCAATACCGTCAGTGTGCGGCAAGTGCTTCAGGAAAAAGAGTTCTATCGCGCCGTGGTCAACAAATGGACGCGCAACGACGTGATGGTCGCGTTCGGCAGACCTTTCGAAACGGCGTATTTCAAGCGGATGGATCGTGAGGTGTGGTCGTACCGGTATATGGAGAACAACATCGACCACATGATCTTCAACTTCTATTTCGACCCGCAAGGCATACTCACACAGACGCAGAAGCAGCCGGAC
>Ga0160447_100467_pt1 | contig 19510 bp, 17 predicted proteins | sample HID1973K_E1MG_FD_108222 | JGI IMG/M metagenome (GOLD analysis project Ga0160447, IMG submission 108222) | Enriched mosquito-associated microbial communities from UW Madison campus, WI, USA - HID1973K_E1 MG | ecosystem: Host-associated > Arthropoda: Insects > Digestive system > Unclassified ...
AACGATGCATCGCCGATGGTAGTGTGGGGTTTCCCCATGTGAGAGTAGGTCATCGTCAAGATTAAATTCCGAAACCCCATCTGCGAAAGCAGATGGGGTTTTGTTTTTGCGCGCGGAAAACTCTCACGCGTTGCGCCTCAATGGCTTTGGTCGGGGACGTCCTTAGACGCTGATCCGCCTTGACCCGAGCAAGCTAGCTCCTCCAGCGTCCTCGCCTCTACAGCCTTGTCTCAGGCCCGTAGCAGTCCGGCTCGCCGGGGGTAGCGAACTTGAGCACGTCACCGCCGGCAAGGCGGACTGCTACAGAAGGGTGCCAGCGAATCGTTGGTGTCAGATACGACCCAGATGAGCAATGCAGCCCCCATAAAAAAGCCCCGCATCACTGCGGGGCTTTTGGTTAACGCTCACCTTAACTTATTCAGCTGCTTCCTCTGCAACTTCAACAGTCTTGGCGGCAACGACCTCGTCACGACGACGAATGTATTTCCAGTCCGCCTCATCGATATAGATACCAGCAGGGCCACTACCGCCTTCAAGGTCGATTGCAACGTGTGCAGAAACCTGTGGCTTCACACTCGCCAAGATCGGCACAAAGCCTAACTGCAAGCTCGTTTCCAGCAGCGCAGCCTGGTTTCGTTCATCGATGTCCGCCGCTTCATCCAGGTAGTAAGGCAGACGCACACGGCCGGCTTGTTCGCGATCCATCAAGTGCAGCAACAGGTACATGTTGGTCAGCGCCTTGATGGTCATGGTCGTACCGTTGGACGCCGCGCCATCGATGTCGGTGTGGATAACCGGCTGGCTGTTGACCTTGGTGATTTCAAACGCCAACTCAAACAGGTCCTTCAGACCCAACTGGTTGTGGTTCGCGGCCACGAGACGTGCCAGATACTCCTTGGCTTCTTCGTTCTTGTTGTCCTGCTCTGCGCTTTGACTCAGATCGAACACCGACAAAGTTTCGCCTTCTTCATACTGACCGGCACTGTGGATGATCTGATCAATATGCTTGAGCGCTTCCTTGTTCGGAGCGAGCACGATGCGGAAGCTTTCCAGGTTGGAAACCTGACGGCGGTTGATCTCGCGGTTGAATAACGCGAGTTGATGCTCAAGGCTGTCGTAGTCGCTGCGGATATTGCGCAGGGTTCGCGCGATATCGGTCACAGCAGCGCGACGAGCTTTGCCCAGTGTCAGCGCTTCATCAGTGCGGTGTGCATAAGCGTTGATCAACAGTTGCAGACGGCGCTCCATGTCGTCTTCGCTGTCGAACTTGGCTACGCCCTTCAAGCGCACCTGCGCATACAGCGCTTCGATCTGACCATCGCAACGGAGCAAACCTTGCCAGCTGTCCTGATAGTCGTTGAGCAGGGGCAACAAGTTATCCAGTGAGTCATCCACTGGCTCCATGAATGGAGTGCCGAATGGTAGATCTGCTGGCAGTAGCTGACGACGACGCAGAGCGTCATCCAGCGTGCGCTGCTTGGATTCCAGATCGCCGATCTGACGACCAACCAGTTGCAGCTTGGCAGACAGCTGCTGAACGCGCTCTGTAAAGGCATCACTGGAGCGTTTGAGCTCGTCTTGCGCCGCTTCCATCTGTGCCAGTTGTTCCAGCTTTTCGCCTTCTTCTGCACTGAGGGTCTGAGTACGGCGGAAGTCTTCCAGTGCCTTCTGCGCATCCAGTACCTGTTGATACAGCGCTTCTGTCTGGGTTTTGCTCGCTGCGCGGTCCGCCGCAACAGCCTGCTGGGTTTTCAGCTGCTTGAGTTCTTTTTCCAGGCGCTCTTTCTGATCGCGCAAAGCCGCGCGGTCGGCCAAAGCTTGCAACGCGGGTGGCTCGATGTGCGAAAGATTGATCGACAGACCCGGCACTTCGAAGCGCTCACCTTTGAAGCCATCGAGGATCGCTTCCAGAGATTTCACCCACGCCTCGCCGTCATCCAGTGCAATGCCTTGCTCGCCCAATGGCAGGCTAAACAGCGCACTGTTGAACAAGCGCATCAGGCGTTCGACGTCCGGTTGCGAGAACTCTTCACGCAGGCGAGCGTAGCTGTTGTTGTCGGCGTGATCGAGTTGCTGTTTCACCGACTTGAGGCGTTTTTCCAGATCGCGTAAACGCTCATCGAGATCCTCGGCGCTGAACTGGCGCGATTGAGCCAGCGCACCGGCCAGTTCGTCGTGGGCATCCTTGGCTGCCAGCAGTTGCTGTTCGAGGGTTTTAACGTTGTCGACCAGCGCAAAACGATTCTTCAGAACGGCCAGTTCGCCAATCCAACGCTGGATGTTGCTGATCTCACGCTCCAGACGCATCAGCTCTTGTGTGCCACCGCGTTGGTCGTTCTGGAGCGCATCTTGTTCGCCGCGATAATGCTCGGCCTGAATGACCAGCTCTTCCTTGCGTGCGTTGGAGTAGTCCTGCCAGGTGCCGAGCAGCGAGTCGAGTAGCGGCGACAGGCGATGCAGCTTGCCGCGCAGGATGTCGCGCTGTTTCACACCGTTGGCCAGTGCCTCAACCAGCGGCCCGGCCAGCACCAAGGCGTTGTAATCCTGTTCCATACGACGCACATCGCGGAAGGCTTCTTCGCACGCAGCGATGTAATCGACACTGCCGGATCGCAAGCTGTGTTCGAAGGCGTCGAGGAACAACTGCTTGAGTTTGGCAGCCGTGATCTCGCGCATGTGCAGCAGGTTGATAAACAGCGCGCGGAACGTTTTCAGGCTCTGTTCGCTGGTGGAGCGCAACGGGATCAGCGTCAGATCCAGCGGGATCGACGTGTGACCGCCGACCAGCAGCCGACGCAGCTCGTCAGGCTTGAGTTCGTAGGCCTTCAGGCCCTGGCTTTCCAGATTGGTGAACAGTTCTTTTTGACGCAGACAGGTGTCGTTCTTCTGGTAATGCGCCAGATCCAGTTTGCCCGCATAGGCGAAGAACTGGTGACCAAAACCGCCGCCGGGGCCGCGACCGACGACGCCGATGACGTGCGGGCCGTGGGGTAGGGCAACTTCAACCAGAATGTAGCTGGTGTCTGAAGCAAAGTAGAAACGACGAGATTGATCAAGGCTGTACTTGCCGAAGCTCATGTCCGACATGCGCGCCAGAATCGGGAATTGCAGAGCGTTGATCGACGCGCTTTTACCCAGGTTGTTCGCGCCGTAGACCGACAGCGGGTGTTCCAGCGGAAACAGCCCGAGGCTGTAACCGGCCGTATTCAGCAGAGCAAAGCGGCGGATGCCGTAGCGTTCCTGGCTCATGCGTCAAGCTCCTGTTCTTCGGCGATCGCGCGGGCCAGCGCCTGCTCTTCGGTTTCTTCTGTTTCGTCAAACTCGGCCAGATCGAGTGGATCGTCTGTCTGCAGAAGCTTTTCGTCGCTGTCATCGTTGATCAGCACCGGCGTCGGCAATGGCAGGTCGCTGTGAAGACTGGCCGCCAGATCACGATCTTGCTGAACCGACAGGCAGACATCGAGGAAGCGGTGCATCGGCGGCAGGAAGCGGTAGATACCGACTTCTTCGGCAGCGAATCCGAGTTGCGTCATGCGGCGCATGATCTTTTCTTCCAGCTCTTCCTGTGTCTGCACTTCAGCCTGCAGGAACAGGTCGCGGTATTTTTCCAGCAGCGAGGGCAGTTCGTCACGACCCAGGCTGCCACCATCGAGCACGGCGACCGGGTCGCGGCCCTGATCGGCCAGATGCTCGACGAGGATGAAGGTGAACAGTGCCAGACGCTGAGCGGTCTTGTTGACCTGCGCGGCAGCCAGATCCGGGACGAAGTAGTAAAAGCCACGGGTGTCGCATACAAGTTCGAAGCCCAGTGCCTTGAACAGCGTACGGTATTGGTCTTGAGCGTTGGATAACTGGGCGTACAGCTCCGGGTCGCGGCGGCTGATGTGGTAACCCTTGAACAGCTCGCGAAAGATAGGAGCGAGCTGGGACATTTCGGATAGATCAAGATGCATGGGCGGTGCCCTCGGAATTCTCTGGGGTTGCGTCTTTGCTCGAGAGCAGGGCGAAGGAGCGCAGGCTGACGCGGTGCTCCTGGGTCAGGTATTCGCGGCGTTCCAGACGCTCGCGCTTGAAGCGTTTTTCCCGCGAGAGGCGCGAGAACCAATACAGCAATTCGTCGGTTGCGCCGGTGGGCTCCTGCTCCAGCAGCCAGACCATCAGGTCCGGCATCGGCAGCGCCTCTTCACAGCGCTCAATCATTTCCTTGACCGTGCGCGGCGCTTGGGGCCGCTCACCTTTGCGGGTAACGCTGGCCTTGGGGAATCGAGCCGGTTTTGCCTCGAACCGCGCCAGTGCATAGACATACGCTTCGACCTGGTTGGCGCTGCCGAGAAAGGTGCTTTGTGGCCGAGTGAACATCGGCATGGCTGCCTGCGGGACTGCGTCGATACCTTTACGACGAATCGCCGACAGGGCCAGCGCGGCTCCGCGTGTCACCGCATTGTGGCGGCGGGCTTCTTCACGCAGCGGCAGGAGAAGTTCACGTGCATGACGCAACGTCAGCTGGGCGCTGGTTTGCATTTCCAGGATACGCGCGTGAGTACGCAGCAACATGTCGTCATCGACCAGGTGCCCGAGGCGTTGCTGGTCAGTGAGCATGCGCAGCAGGACGTTCTCGACCTTGCGCACGCCTTGTTCAAAGGCGCCGTCAGCGTTCACCAACTGAATCATCGGTTCGACGTATTCGTCCCAGGTCGCCAGCACTTCTGCATAGCGTTGGCGCAGCGGAATCTGCCGGTCGCTGGTTTTGGCGCGTTCAGCGACGGAGACCAACGCCTGTTCGTCGTTGGCGAGTTTTTTCAGAACATCGCGCACGCGCATGTCGAGCAAACGCAATTGGCGCGCGAGGTCATTGGCGTCGCGAGCCTCGAAGGCTTCCTGAATGTAACCGGCCAGCCGCTCCAGATGGCGCAGATAGGCTTCGATTTCAAGGCACAGGCCCAGACGGTGCTCGCGACGCAGATACGACAGAAAATCGTGAATCTGCGCGTTCAGCTCGAACCGGTTAGGGCTTTTCGCCACGGGAACCAGAATGTCGAGACGAATCCACACGTCCAGCAGGTTGGTGATGTCCTGAGGCGTGCTTTCCAGTTGCTGGGCGGCCAGTTGCACGCGCAGTTCGCTCAGGCTCAGGGTGCCTTGGTCGAAATGCTCGCACAGTGGCTCAAGAAGCGCCCAGTGTTCGGCAAGGGCGCGCAGGACGCGCTTAGGTTCGATCATCGGATGGCCGCTGGTTGGCAAATAAAAGCGGCAATTGTACTGCATCGAAGGCGTTGGTTTTCACCCTCAGTCGATCAACTGCGGCGTGATTCGTCGAAGGTCTGTAGAATCCCCCTCCAGACTTTCTCCACAGGTGGCCGACCCTTGCTCAACGAGCCTCGCCGCCGCGCTTATCTGACCGCCATGCAGGTGGTCAGCTGGCTGCCGCGCACCGAACTTCCCTTTGCCGCCCCCTCGCGCCCGGAGCTGCTTGCCCCGTTGCCGGTGTTCGAGCACGAAGTCGTCGCCGCGCTGCCGTCGGCGGCCCCTGCGCACGCAGCCCGAGAGCGGACAGTTGCAGGCCCGACACCTGTTGCGCGCACCGTCGAACGACCAAAAATCGAGATCGCGCGCCCTTCCTCCGCCAAGCCTGCGGCAAAAGCCACTAAAGACGAAGACGCCGCGCCTGCCGCCGTTAAGGTGCCAGTCGTTCCGCCTCCGCGCTTTGCCCTGCAATTGCTACGCGCCGGTAACTGCCTGCTGCTGGTCGAGCTGGCAACCGGCGAGCCATTCCAGAGTCGCGATCCCTCTTATCTGTTGCTCAAGGACATGTTGCGTGCCGCGGGTCTGCCGGATAGCCCGCAGATCATCGGTGAGCCTGTGCGCTGGCCGTTGCTGGTTCGCGGTCAGATGGATCAAGGGCCAGAAGCGGCCAGGGATTTCGTGCAGGGCTTTCTCTATGCCCGCACCGAGGAAGAGCCGTGCACTTGCCTGTGGCTGATCGGACTCCCTGCGATACGTTTTGCCGGTGAAGTGGACGCCGAATCCTACAATCTTGAATTCCAGGTCGAAGGCCTGGGTTCGGCCTGGGCGCTGCCGGGCCTTGAACTGTTGATGGACGAGCCTCAGCGCAAGGCCGACGTTTGGCGGGCAATGCGCAAGCTAATGTCGCGTTGGAAGAGCGTAAATGAGTGACGCAGTAACGTTTCGCCGCATGACCGAAGCTGACCTTGACGCGGTACTGAAGATTGAATACGCGGCCTTCAGCCACCCCTGGACTCGAGGTATCTTTCTCGATGGTCTGAAGTCTTACGAGATCTGGTTGATGTTCGAAGGCGACCAGCAGGTCGGTCATGGCGTGATAAACGTCATTATTGACGAAGCCCATTTGCTCAACATCACCGTTAAGCCGCAGAGCCAGGGCCGCGGCCTTGGCTTGCTGTTGCTGGACAGGCTGATGAAACGCGCCTACGAGCTCAATGGACGCGAATGTTTTCTGGAATTGCGTGCCAGCAATCAGTCCGCCTACCGTCTTTATGAGCGCTATGGCTTCAACGAAGTAGGCCGGCGTCGCGACTATTACCCCGCCATTGGTGGCCGTGAGGATGCGCTGGTGATGGCCTGCACGTTGGTTGACTAGTAAAGGCTTGACCGTAGCAGCACTGCTCGCTGGCGGTAGCGATCTTACCGGCCTCACCGCCGGCAAGCTGTGCTGCTACGGACATTTGTGATCTCCAGGTGGCGACAGATTCTCGCCAACATTCAAACGCCCGGCTTACCATCCAGCGGGTCGAGAATGGCCATTTCTTCCTCATCCAGGCCGCCGCCAGCGCCGATTTCATCTTCATCGACGATACTCAGATCGAAGTCGGCAGGCCCGCCTTCGCCTTCTTCACGGGCCGAACGTGCGCCGTCTTCGTCGATCAGGGTTTCCGGGCTCATGTCATCGTCGGTCGGGTTGTGATCGTCGGTCGACGCACCGGTCATTCCTGCCTCGCGTGCGCGTTCGTCGGGAATGTAGTTTTCCAGCTCGTCGGCAGGAATCGTGTCACCGATACGGCCACTGGGTTCGTTATTGTCATTGAAGTTGAGCTCCTCCATCGAACCCATGCGGTCTTCGTTGTCATCGATAGGTTCGGGTTGGGTGGCGCCATAAGGTCGGCGTGAATCGTTCATGGCAAATCCTCATTGTTTGCGGTCTTAGTTGGGTGGACCGGGTGGCGCGATTAAGATTCCCTCCGGTTCTCGATCGGTAGTGGCAAAAAGGAGTGACTTGAAGCGCCAAGCTCCAGTCATAGCTGAGCATCATTTCCGAGGCATCAACGCATGAACGAACTACAAGACTTGATCGACAACAACGAACGTTGGGCTGCCGCCATCAAGGAAGAAGACCCCGAGTTCTTTGCCAAACTGGCGCGCCAGCAAACGCCGGAATTCCTCTGGATCGGTTGTTCGGACGCCCGTGTTCCCGCCAATGAAATCGTCGGCATGTTGCCGGGCGATCTGTTCGTCCACCGCAACGTAGCCAATGTCGTCCTGCACACTGACCTCAATTGCCTGTCGGTGATCCAGTACGCGGTCGATGTACTCAAGGTCAAACACATTCTGGTCACTGGCCACTACGGCTGCGGCGGCGTACGTGCCTCGATGCAGGACCGTCAGTTCGGCCTGATCGATGGCTGGCTGCGCAGCATTCGTGATTTGTATTACGAAAATCGTGAGCTGCTGAGCAAATTGCCGACCGAGGAAGAGCGTGTCGACCGTCTGTGCGAACTGAACGTGATTCAGCAGGTGGCGAACGTTGGCCATACCAGCATCGTGCAGAACGCCTGGCATCGTGGCCAGAAGCTGTCGATCCATGGCTGCATCTACGGCATCAAGGATGGTCGCTGGAAAAGCCTGAATGCGACCATCAGCGGCTTTGAGCAACTGCCACCGCAATATCGGCTGCGTCCACTGGGCGAGTGAACCGGGAAGCGTTGAACTGCAGGCGTGAGCTTGCTCGCGATTCCCGTTAAGCCATTCGCCCATGCGGCGCATGGTTGATCACGATCGCGAGCAAGCCCGCTCCTAAGGCGCTTTCGGCGCTACAGCACGAAGCGCTGCACCATCGAATTCAGATCCGTCGCCAGCATCGCCAAGGCGTTGCTCGCGACCGTCGTCTGTTGCGCGCCTGAGGCGGACTGGGTCGACAGGTCGCGGATGCTGCTCAGATTGCGATCCACTTCGTTGGCGACCGCTGCCTGCTGTTCGGCCGCGCTGGCGATCAGCACGTTGCGATCACTGATGGTCGAGGTGGAACTGATGATTACCGTCAGCGCCTGACTGGTTGCGGCCGCTTGCTCCAGCGTCAGGCTGGCTTGGGATGCAGTCACTCGAAGTGTCTCGGCCGTTTCCTGAGTGCTTTTCTGGACATCGTTGATCAGGCTCTCGATCTCAGTGGTCGAAGCACTGGTGCGCTGGGCCAGTGAGCGAACTTCATCTGCCACGACTGCAAAACCGCGACCGGCTTCGCCTGCGCGGGCAGCCTCGATGGCGGCATTCAACGCCAGCAGGTTGGTCTGATTGGCGATGGCGCGGATGACTTCGAGAATCTTGCTGATACTCAAGGTACGCTCGGCCAGACCATCCGCCTGATGTGAAGAGTCCAGCACGTTGTCAGTCAGCTCCTTGATCGAATCGATGGTCCCGGTCAGCCGCAGACGGCCCTCGGCAGCGGCTTCGTTGGAGGCTTTCGATTCGCTCGACGTGTTGCTCGCGTTATCCGCGACTTCCACCGCCGCCTGGCTCATCTGGTTGACGGCGACAGCGGCCTGTTCGATTTCATCGTTCTGCATTTGCAGGTTCCTGGCGCTGGTTTCGGCAATGGCGCCCATTTCCTGCACCGACTGGCTCAACTGGCTGGCGGCGGCGTAAATCTGATCGATGGTGCCGTGCAGGTTGCCGCGCATCTGGCCGAGCATCTTCAACAACTGCGCCGTCTCGTCCTTGCCTTCCGGAATCGGCTGCGGGCTCAGATCACCTTCAGCAATGGTGCTCGCGATCTGCAGCGATTGGCGCAGTGGGCGAATGATGCTCAGGCTCAGACTCCACGCCAGCAGCATCGTCAGGACCAAAGCCACGACAATGGCGGTGACGGCGATGATCCGCGTTTGTTGAAATCGGCTTCCAGCGCCATCAACCGCTGCGGCTGCGCTCTGCTTGTTCAGTTCGCGCAGCAATTGCACCTGCATGTCCATCAAGTCGCCCTGCATGCTCAGCGTGGTGTTGAGCAACATTCGCGCATCATCGAGTTTGCGCTGCTCGATCAGGCCGATCTCGTCATGAAGGCCGGGCATGAAGGCGTTGTAGGCGTCCTGCAAGGCCTGGATGGAGTCGCGCTCGGTGCTGTCGGTGGCGTGGGCGAGGTAATCGCTGAAGCCTTTCTCTACTTCGTTTTTCAATTGCTCGACGTTGATCTTGCTGGTGACCACGGCGCCGGGGTCATCGGCGTTGGCGATCAGGCGGGCGCTTTCGCCGCGCAGTTTGATCAGGTCGATGGCGATGGCATCAGCCATGGCGATGCTGGGCAAGGAGCCGCTTTCCACCGCTTCGCCCTGATCGCGGATGCTCTGCATCTGCAAAAGGCAAAACACACCCAGCGCCACCAACAGCAGCGCGGTCACGCCGAAGCACAAGACCAGACGCTGCGTAATCCTGAAGCGCCGCAAAAACGCAGGCTTTGAAGAAGGACGGACTAAAGCACGCAATAACCTTTTCACGACAACCAATCCCATCGACGAATTCACCGGAGACTTGGTTATAGAGATGTTCCGTGATGTCTTTGTGACATCGAGTGATAAATGTTTCAGATTTGTTTTGATTTCGCGGCAAACGGATGAACGGTCGCGGGTGGCCTGGAAACGCTTCTGGCGCGGTATTTCAGCCTACGTCAGTGTCCGCCAACCTCTTCCAGAAACTCTCGTAAAAAACGCTGCGCCCGCTCATGGCGCACTTGTGCCATCTGCCTTCCCGTGGGGGTTTGAAAACCTTCGGCCAAGGTGAAAATCTTGGTGGTGAAGTGATCGACGGCGAAGCGTTTGTCGTCCAGTTCCCGACGTTGCGCGTGGGGATCGTGGGCGTCATACAGCTGGCTGCCCATGCGCCCGGAGACGTAGAACAGTCGGGCAACGCCGACCATACCGATGGCGTCGAGGCGGTCGGCGTCCTGGAGGATTTTTGCTTCCAGAGAAGTGGGCGTGATGTTCGCCGAGTAGCTGTGGGACTCAATGGCGTGGGCTACCGCTTCGGTTCTTTCTTCGTCCCAGCCCATTTCTGCCAGCAGTTCAGTGGCTTTCGCTGCGGCCAGGCGAGAGGCACTGGAGCGAAACGGTGAGTTCTTCTCGACCGCCACGCAGTCGTGCAGAAGGGTCGCGGCCAGCAGCAATTGATGGTCGCCGCCTTCTTTGTCGCGAATCGCGCAAACATTGCTCCAGACCCGATGCAGGTGTGACACGTCGTGAGAACCATCGGCTTTTTCAGCCACGGTGTGGGGGATGAGTTTGTCGGCGAGGTCCTGAAACGGCGCGAAGGAGAGGGCGGTCATCGAATGTCCTTTCAATCCGGGCTGGCGATTGGGGGCCAGCATACAGCGATTGACCCGTTCGACCGTCCGAGGTTCGTCAGGCGGGAGAGGATGTGACCGCGCCGGCGGTAAACCGCGTGATTATCAACCGGGTTTCTCTGGCGTCAGGACCAGGCGCGACCCAGCAGGCCAAAGCCTGCCAATGCCAATAACAGCCATTGGGTGAAGCGCGCGGCGTGCTCGGCGCGAATCCGCACGAATAGCTGCTGGCCCGCCCAGAGACCGGCCAATAAAGCCGGAATCAGGTGGAGCACATGCTCGGCGGTCTTGTCCGGAATGGCATGAGCCAGACCAAGGCCAATCAGTGCCGCAAGGTCTACGACGAAAAAGAACAGAATCAACGTGGCGCGCAACGCGACGGCTTTCAGCCCGCTGTGACTGAGCCAGGCGACCACCAAGGGGCCGCCGATGGAGAACGCCGCGATCAGAGCACCGCTGCATCCCCCGACGATCCAGCCGCCCAGTTGTCCCTTGCCCATCGGCAAGGTGATACGTGCAAGACCGAGCAGCGCCAGCAGACCTACCAGCACATAGACGCCAGTGTTCAACCAGTCACTGTTCAGGCCGGTCAACAGCCAGATACCGCAGGGCACACCAAGGGCCGCCGCGATCAGCAGTCGTCTGAGCTGCGGGTAGTCGGTATGAGGTAGTGCGCCACGCAGCAGCATCAGGCTGGAGGCCACTTCGAGACTCAACACGATCGGCACGGCGTCATTCAGCGGACCGAGCATCGCCATCCCGACCACGGCAATGGCCGCGAAACCAAAGCCGGTCAAGCCCCGTATAACGGCCGCGATCAGCACACAAACAACGGTCAGGATGAAGCTCAGTTCAGGACTCAAGGCAGGTCTTCCCCCACAGAATTCGGCCACTCTAATAAGAACGCTGCGATGTGCTTTAGATCCAGACAGGCGATCGAATGGTGCCAGATTATTCCTCGGCGCTCTTGCCGGACGCAACGCAGCGGTACGACGCGCTGGCTCCATCGAAACCCTCATCTGGATCTAAGGCTGGTGGCGGGCCGTGGATAGGCTGATGACCATTGGCCCTCACCGTGTCCGCCTTCAGGAGTGAACCTCATGGCAACGAACCTCGATCATCAATGGATGCCTTTTACCGATAACCGCGAGTTTCAGCGTGCACCGCAGTTGTTCGTACGGGCTGAAGGTTTGCGCTACTGGACCGAGGACGGGCGAGAGTTGCTGGACGGCAGTTCGGGCCTGTTTTGCAGCGCCGCCGGGCATGGTCGTGTGGAGATCGCCGAAGCCGTCGCAAAGCAATTGATGACGCTTGATTTCACCCCGCATTTCCAGCGCGCCTCGCCACTCTCGTTCGAGTTGGCCGAGCGCTTGAGCGAGCTGTTGCCTGAAGGATTGAACAAGCTGTTCTTTACCAATTCAGGCTCAGAGTCAGTGGACAGTGCGATGAAGATGGCGCTGGCGTATCACCGGGCGCGTGGCGAAGGCCAGCGTACGCGCTTCGTATCCCGTGAGTGGGCCTATCACGGCGTCAATTTCGGGGGCGTAGCGCTGTCGGGGATGATGCGCAATCGTCAGGCGTTCGCGGCGGGCGGCCTTCCACATGTCAGCCACATGCGTCACACCTGGCAGGAAGAACAGCGTTATCAGTTGGGCGAGCCCAACGGCAGTGTCGATCTGGCGAGCGATCTGGAGCGCATCATCGCGACCCACGGCGCAGACAGCATCGCGGCCTGTTTCGTCGAGCCGATTGCCGGGTCCATCGGCGTATACGTACCGCCTGTGGGATATCTCAAGCGCCTGCGTGATATCTGCGACAAGCACGGCATTCTGCTGGTCTTCGACGAAGTCATCACCGGCCTGGGTAGGACCGGAAAGCCGTTCGCGGCGCAGAGCTTCGACGTCAAACCGGACATCATCACCATGGCTAAGGCACTCACCAATGGGGCGATTCCTATGGGTGCGGTGGCGGTGGATCAGGCGATTTTCGATACGGTGGTCGGCGCCAGCAAAGGCAATGGCCCCGAGTTTTTCCACGGTTACACCTATTCGGGGCACCCGGTTGCGTGTGCGGCGGCGCTGGCTTCGCTGGATATCTATCGCCGTGAGGATCTGTTCGCCAAGGGCGCCCAGCTATCGCCGTATTTCCTCGAGTGCCTGAGCGGCTTGCGCGGTTTGCCACAGGTCTGCGACTTACGGGGTTACGGGATGCTCAGCGGCATTCAGCTCACGCCGGGGCAGGCGCCGGGGGCGAAAGGAGGGGTAGTGCAAAGGGCTTTGTATGACGCCGGTTTGCATGTAAAAACCACCGGTGACGCGATCATCTTCGCCCCGGCGCTGGTCGCTGAGCGTCAGGACGTGGACGCGATGATCGATATCCTCAAGGATGTGCTTGGGCGGGATCAGCTCTGACTCGCAACGACTGTCTGTCGAGCTAATTCCCTGTAGCAGTCCGGCTCGCCGGCGGCAGCGACATCGAGTACGCCACCGCCGGCAAGCCGCGCTGCTACAAAGGCTGATGTGATCATCGCGCTTCGCCTTGTTTTTCGGCTTGCCGCATCTCCTCCCACGCCTGTGCCAGCGCAACGATTCCCGGCTCGATCAACTCTTCTGCAATGGCGCCAAAACCCAGCCGGAAGTGGTATTGCGGTCGTTCGTCTCCCAGAAAATGTATGTCTCCTGGCTCGATCAGCACGCCACGCCTGGCCACCAGCCGTTGGAGTACCCACGCGTCGACGTCCGGCGGGCAAGTGACCCACAGCGATGAACCGCCAGCCATGCCACTGGCCTGCACGTCCGGCAGGTGCGTGGCGAGCGCGCGACTGATCAGTTTCCACTTGCGCGCCAATCGATCACGCAGGCGCCGCGCGTGGGCGTCGTAATGCCCCATAGAGAGGAACAGGGCCAGCGTGCGCTGGTTATTCGAGGGTGGATGTCGATAAATGTAGCGACGCAGTGCTCGCAGTTCATGAATCAGCTCCGGGTCGCCGGCAATAAATCCAAGGCGCACGCCAGGCAGCAGCGTCTTGGTCAGGCTCCCGAGGTAGATCACACGACCACTGTCATCAAAACTTTTCAATGCGGGGTGGTTGCTGCCCAGATAGTTCTGCTCGCTTTCGTAGTCGTCCTCGATGACCAGAAAGTCCTGTTCCCGAGCGCGGGCCAGCAGTTCGAGACGACGATACAGCGGCATGGTAACGCCGGTCGGTGATTGATGGCTGGGTGTGCAGAAAAGCATTTCGCAGCCCTCCAGTTGCTGATCCACGACCAGTCCCTGGCTGTCGAGGCGCAACGGTTTGAGCTCGCATCCTGTGAGGGAAAAAATGTTTCGTGCATCGACGTATCCGGGTTCTTCCAGGCCCATGACCAGCCCGGGGTGTCCCAGTAGTTGGGCGAGCATGTACAGCGAATTCTGAGTGCCGATGGTCACCAGAATTTCCTCGGGGCCAGCCTTGATTCCGCGCTTCGGCAAAACCCGTTGAATGATCTGCTCCACCAGCAACGGATCGTCCAGGGTCACCTGATCGTCGACCCAGCAACGCATGTGCGCACCCGTCGCAGCAATGCGCGCGCAATCTCGCCAGCGCGCTGCCGTCTGTTCGTCCGCCTCGATCTGCCCGTAGATGAAGGGGTAACGGTACTCGCGCCAGTTGCGCGGTTTGACGATGGCGCGCATTTGCGCTGATTCGGTCTGAAGGCGGCGCTCCCAGTCGGGCGCGTGGTCAGGCCGCTCGAACAATTTCTGGCTGGAGGGTCGCAGACTGACATTGAGCTGCTGACGTAGAAATGTCTCGTTGATGAAATAGCCGCGTCTGTCCGATGGGGTCAGATAACCATGCTGAACCAATTGCTCATAGACCAGCACCACGGTGTTTCGCGAGACCTTCAGCAACTCGCTCAACTTACGTGACGAGGGCATGGCCTCGTTGGGTGGGATGGCGCCATCGAGTATTGCATTGAGCAGCCGCTCTCGCAGTTGCTCCTGCAATCCTCGACCCGTTTCGAATGGATGAAGATAACGCTCCAACATGGTTCCGACTCCCCGCAAGTCGCACCCTTATGGCGCGGCGTCAGCGCTGCAGACCGCGTGGCGCAAGGGCTGTGAAACGCGCTGGCACCACAGGCTGTAGCAACTGGATCTAAAGCAAGCTTCGGACCGGCACTAAGATCGCATGGACTTCGAAAAACGCCTTCCACTCTGGAGCTCCACCATGCTCAAGCCCTTGCACAAATGGATTCGCCGCTCTGTCCTGTTGCCGCTCACCGCTTTGACGCTGGGAATTGCGGCGACCGCCCACGCTGAAACCGTGACCATTGGCGTACAGAGCATGTTCGCGCCGTGGAAGAACGCCATCGCTCAGAAGGAATTCGAGAAGGCGACCGGCTGGGATATCAAATGGCGCAGCTTCGACAGTGGCGGTGATGTCATGACGGCCATGGCCTCCGGCGATGTGCAGATCGGTGTCGCGGGCAGTAGCCCTATTGCAGCGGCGGTCAGCCGGGGTGTCGAGGTGCAGCTGTTCTGGATTCTCGACAACATCGCCAGTGCCGAGGCGCTGGTGGTGCGCAACGGTAGCGGCATCGTCGCTCCACAGGACCTGGCCGGCAAAACCCTCGCCGTTCCATTTGTGTCCACCACTCACTTTCACGCCCTCTTTGCCCTCGAGCAGTTTGGCCTGACGGGCAAGGTCAAAGTCATCAATCTCAATCCTTCGGATATTCCTGCGGCGTGGGAGCGCGGCGACATCGACGCGGCGTTCATTTGGGACCCGGCGTTGGGGCGTCTGAAGCAGAGCGGTCATGTGTTGCTGACCTCCGGTGAACTGACCAACTGGGGCAAGGCGACTTTCGACGGCATCGTGGTCGACAAGAAATTCGCAGCAGGCAATGCCGATGGCATGAAGGCGTTCACCAAGGTGCTGCAAACCAGCACCGACGATTATGTGAAGGCGCCAGACACCTGGACCGCCAGTTCTGCGCAGGTCATCAATGTCGCCAAACAATCCGGCGCCAAGCCGGACGAAGTTCCGCCTGTGCTGGCCCTCTACCAATTCCCGCTGGCGGCTGAGCAGGCCAGCAACAAGTGGCTGGGCGCGGGCAAGGACGGTGGCGCGGCCAAGGCGCTGGCTGCGACGGCCGTGTTCCTCAAGGACCAGAAGAAAGTCCCGAGCGTACTGCCCGACTACAGCGTGGCCATTAACCCGAGCTTTGTTGAAGCCGCCGAATAACCCGGCGCAATCCGTGCATCGTTGCGCACACGCGGGCGGGACGATGCCCACTCCACACCAGACTTCACACAAGGAAAGCGCCATGGCCCTGAGCCTCAAGATTCATGACGTTTCGGTGCTCTATCCTGGACAGCAAAAAGGCCAGCAGGTCAGTGCGCTGTCCGGGGTCAATCTGGACATCGCTGCCGGTGATTTCGTGGTCGCGCTGGGGGCTTCCGGGTGCGGCAAAACCACCCTGCTGAATCTCATGGCCGGGTTCATCCAGCCCAGCAGCGGCGTGATCACGCTGGGCGATTTTCAGGGTCAGGTCCCGCAGGATGTCAGCCGCGGCGCTGAACTGCGCGACCAGGTTACCGGGCCGGGTGCCGAGCGCGGTGTGGTGTTTCAGAAGCATGCGTTGCTGCCGTGGCTCAACGTGCTCGACAACGTCGCCTTCGGGCTCAAGTTACGGGGCATCCCCAAAGCCGAGCGTGAGCAGCGGGCGATGCATTTTCTTGACCTGACAGGGCTGGCGGAGTTTCGTGGACACGCGATCTACCAACTTTCCGGCGGGATGCAACAGCGTGTCGGGATCGCCCGCGCACTGACCAATGACCCCCAGATGTTGCTGCTCGATGAGCCTTTGGGCGCACTTGATGCCTTGACCCGGGAACGCCTTCAGGAGCTGATCCTCGACATCTGGCAAAGCACCCGCAAGATGATGTTTTTCATCACGCACGATGTAGAAGAGGCGCTCTTCATGGCGACCCGATTGATCATCATGTCGCCGCGCCCTGGACGTATCACCCACGAGTTTCCAGTCGACTTCGGCCAGCGTTTCCTCGCTTGCCGCGACGCTCGCGCCGTCAAGTCCAGCCCGGATTTCATCGCGCTGCGCGAGCAGATCCTGAGCATCATTCATGGTGACGAGGAGGCCGCATGAGCCTGTTCGACGAAAAGCAGCGCCGCGCCGTCATTCGGACCTTCAATGACCTGCGTCGAGCCGCACCGGCCAAACCGGGCGAGCAATATGGCGCGCCTGGCAATGGTTCCAGCATGACGCTGAGTCTGGCGACCATCGTTGCCGTGTTCGCGCTCTGGTATGTCGCCACCAATGCGGGCTGGGTGAAGCCGTTGTTCCTGCCATCGCCCCAGGCGGTGTGGATGCAACTGGTGGATGTATCGCAGGAGGGATTCGCGGACGAAACGCTGCTCGCGCATATCGGCTGGAGCGCCTTGCGGGTGTTCGGCGCCTTTGTGCTGGCGGTGCTGACGGCCATCCCGGTGGGCATCATGATGGGCGTCAACCGCGTGGCTCGTGGCATATTCGATCCGCTGGTAGAGTTTTATCGCCCACTGCCGCCATTGGCTTATCTGCCGTTGGTGGTGATCTGGATGGGGATCGGCGAAGGCTCGAAAATTCTGCTGATCTACCTCGCAATGTTCGCGCCTCTGGCACTGAGTGCACGGGCCGGCGTCAAGTCTGTGGCAATCGAACAGATTCACGCGGCGTACTCGATGGGGGCCAGTCGTGGGCAGGTGCTGCGACACGTGATCATGCCCGCGGCGTTGCCGGAAGTGCTGACGGGGATGCGCATCGCCATCGGTTTCGGCTGGACCACACTGGTCGCTGCCGAGATGGTCGCTGCTACAGCAGGCTTGGGCTTCATGGTTCTGACCGCTTCCAAATTCATGGCAACCGACGTGGTCATCATGGGCATTCTGGTAATCGGCGCCATGGCCTTACTGTTCGACCTAGGGATGCGCTGGCTGGAACGCAAGCTTGTGCCGTGGAAAGGCAAAGTGTGAGCGTCTGTAGCAGTCCGGCTTGCCGGCGGTAGCGCCCTTGAAATCGCTACTACCAGCGCGCCGGACTGCTACAGGGTATCGGTTGGGACGAGAGGTATTCACTGCCCCTTCATCGCTGCCGTCATTTTGTCCACGTTGTAGCGAAACATGGTCACGTAGGTCGATGCCGGGCCGTTGGCAGGCGAAAGCGCCTCGACGTACAACTCGCCACCGGGATGCGCGCCGCTCGCTTTGGCGATCTGCTGCACCAGACGCGGGTCGCCGGAGTTTTCGAAGAAGTAGGCGCTGACGTGCTCCTGCTTGATCTGAGTGATCAGCTTACCGACATCCGCTGCCGACGCATCGGTTTCTGTCGAGAAGCCCAGTGGTGACAGGAAGGTCACACCATACGCATCACCGAAATAGCCGAATGCATCGTGGGACGTCAGTACCTTGCGCTGTGCAACGGGGATGGTGTTGATCTCTGCCCGAGCGTAAGCGTCCATGTCCTTCAGTTGAGCGATGTACTTGTCGCCGTTGGCTTGGTAGTCGGCGGCATTGTGCGGGTCTGCTTTCTGCAGAGCCTTGATGATATTTCTGACGTAAACGGTGCCGTTCACCGCGCTGTTCCAGGCGTGCGGGTCAGTAATCTTTTCGCCGTCTTCTTCCATGCTGCGAGTCATGATGCCGTTGGACAGCACCACAGGCTCACCCTTGTAACCTGATGCCGTGATCAGCCGATCCAGCCAGCCTTCCAGATGCAATCCACTTACGAATACCACGTCGGCTTTCTTCAGTGCCTGCGCGTCGTTGGGCGTTGGCTCGTAGACATGCGGATCGCCGTTTGGCCCGATCAGCGACGTCACGTGGACATGATCGCCACCGACGTTATGCACCATGTCGGCGATGACGGTGAACGATGCAACGGTTTCCAGGGTTTTTGCCTGGGCGAAGTTGGCCAGACCCGACAACGCCAGCGCGGCGGTCAGAAGCGTCAAACGTTTCATGTGATTTCCTTGCGATAAGAGAGCGATCAGCCGGACAGGTGAACCCTGGGGAACAAGCGGCGCAGAAAGCCGCTGCGTCCAAAGAACAGTGAGAACAGATAAAACGCGCTCGCGGTCAGCACGATGGCCGGTCCCGATGCGACGCTGGCGTGGTAGGAAACGATCAGCCCGATGAACCCCGATAACGTCGCGACCACGGTGGAAATCACGATCATGCCGGTCAGTGAACTCGACCAGAAACGTGCGACGGTGGCAGGCAGCATCATCATCCCGACCGCCATCAAGGTGCCGAGCGCTTGAAAACCAGCGACCAGATTGAGCACGACCAGCAGCAGAAACAGGACGTGATACAACGAGCCGCGTCCGCCGACGGCACGCAGAAATCCGGGATCGAAGCACTCCAGAATCAGCGGACGATAGATCAGAGCGAGCAGAATCAGCGTGAACGAGGCGATGGCGCCGACCATGAAGATCGCCTGATCGTCGATGGCCAGAATGGTGCCGAACAGCACATGCAAAAGGTCGACGTTGGAGCCATGCAGCGACACGATCAAAACGCCCGCCGCCAGTGACGTCAGGTAAAAGCTGGCAAAGCTGGCATCTTCGCGAAGGGTGGTGAATCGACTGACCAGGCCCGATAACAGCGCCACTGCAAGCCCGGCTATCAAGCCCCCGAAACCCATCGCTGGCAATGACAGACCCGCAAACAGAAAGCCCACTGCTGCACCGGGCAAGACGGCGTGACTCATGGCGTCTCCCACCAGACTCATGCGACGCAACATCAACAACACGCCGACGGGACCGGAACCAATGCCCAAGGCAAGACACGCTACAAGCGCGCGGCGCATGAAGCCGAAATCGACGAAAGGCTGAATCAACAGGCTATAGAGCGTCACAGCGTGTTCTCCTCGTCGACTTCGCAAGCCT
>Ga0160447_100470_pt1 | contig 19409 bp, 16 predicted proteins | sample HID1973K_E1MG_FD_108222 | JGI IMG/M metagenome (GOLD analysis project Ga0160447, IMG submission 108222) | Enriched mosquito-associated microbial communities from UW Madison campus, WI, USA - HID1973K_E1 MG | ecosystem: Host-associated > Arthropoda: Insects > Digestive system > Unclassified ...
CTCGTGGACGCGCATCGGCGGCTGCAGGGAAGCGTGCTGCGCTTTCTTTCGCTATTCGACGACGCCCGGGCGCGCGCCACGCGCGATGAGCCGCGTGCGTTCGAAGCGCTCGTCGGCCTGCTGGAGAAAAAGGCGCGTGCGGCGGGATTTGCGCGCATGCGGGAATTGAGCGCGGCCGTGCAGGCGGCGCGCGTGGCCGCGCGTCAGCGCGAATTGCTGTTCTTCGATTCCTTCGGCACCGATGTGCCCGCCCTGCGCGAGGCGGCGCGCGAACTGGAGCGGCTCGATGCGACGCTCGTCGGACTGTGCGTGGAGCATGTCCTGCGCGTGAATGCGCCGATGCGAGCGCGGCCCGGATTGCGCCGCGCCTAGACCGGCGGATTCATCTTCGGCGGGACGGCGTCGAGCTGCCGGAACACGCTCAGCCAGTCTTCGAGATGCCAGGTTTTCGACACCCGGCCGTCGCGTATTTCATGGAACGAGTGGATCGCGAAGCGAAGCGGCTTCTTCGTCGCGGCGATACCCATCAACGGGCCCGATTGCGTGCCGCTCACTTCCGCGCGGACTCCGACGCGATCGTCCTGCGTCAGCATGTCGAGAATCTCGATACGCATGTCGGGCAAAGCGGTTGCGAGGTCTTCGAAGATCGGGATCATCTGATCGGGTCCGTGCGACTGTCCGGGCGGCTCGGGAAGGTATTGCCAGTCGGGCGTGACGGCTTGCCGCAGGAGCGCGACGTCTTTGGTGGAAAACGCGCGGTAGAGACGCTCGACCGCTTCGCGCGCGGCCGATTGAGTCAGGTGGGCGGGCTGCATGGTGCCTCCTACACGGTGCGGTCTGCATGAGGTGGGAACGGCGGCATAGCGCACTCACTGTACCCCAAGCGGTCGCGCAAACGCAGGAACGGTCGCCAGGCCGTGTTAATCTCTCACTTCTTCGCTGGGGAGTAGCCGGCTTTCCCGCCCGGGAAAGCGCTCATGTCAACACGCTCGGTCGTTCGGACCGTGGCATGGGCAGCCATCACAGGTTGGCAAGACCATCGACGGAATGCGCGACCGGTCGGGCGCGCGTTCTGTCGTTCCGTCTTGCCCGACCAGAGCGCTACCCGATGAATCTCGCTTCCACCATTTTTCTGGCCTTCGCCATGTCCACCGATGCCTTCGCCGCCGCTGTCGGCAAGGGCGCGACGCTGCACAAACCCCGCATTTCGGAAGCGCTGAAGACCGGCGTGATCTTCGGCGTGATCGAAGCGCTGACGCCGCTCGTCGGCTGGGCGCTCGGCAGGGCGGCCGCGCAGTACGTGACGGCCTGGGATCACTGGATCGCGTTCGGCCTGCTGGGTCTGCTCGGCGCGCGCATGATCCGCGAAGGCTTCGGCAGCGTGGACCACGAAGAGGAAAAGCCCAACTCGCATTCGTTCTGGGTGCTCGCGCTCACCGGCTTCGCGACCAGCATCGATGCGATGGCGGTCGGCGCGGGCCTCGCGTTCATCGATGTCGATATCTTCTCGACCGCCGCCACGATCGGCTTCGCGACCATGCTGATGGTGACGATCGGCGTGATGGTCGGGCGGCTGGTCGGCGCGACCATCGGCAAGCGGGCGGAGATCGTCGGCGGGCTGATCCTGATCGGCGTCGGCAGCGTCATCCTCGCGGAGCATCTGGGCTATTTGAACTGAGCCTGCGCGACGTGAAGGCTTTGGAACTAACAGGCGTTTCGACTAAAAATCGGCATAAATAAAATAACAACAACTGCCTTCTGGTCGATACGATTCATCATTCCACTGCCTTCAACCCTGAATCCAGCACGTCATGCCACGTCCGATTTCCGCGCGCATTCATCTCGACGCCATTCGTCAGAATCTTCAGCTCGTCAAACGCACGGCGCCGTCCTCGCGCGTCTGGTCCGTGATCAAGGCGAATGCGTACGGTCACGGCATCGAGCGCATCTATCCGGCGCTCGCCGACGCGGACGGCATCGCGCTGCTCGATCTCGACGAAGCCGTGCGCGTGCGCGAACTCGGCTGGACGAAGCCTATCCTCTTGCTCGAAGGCATTTTCGAGCCGGCGGACGTGGAGACGGCGGACCGTCATCGCCTCACCGTCACGGTTCATTGCGACGACCAGCTCGCTTTGCTGAAAGCGGCGCGGCCGCGCGAGGGCATCGACATTCAACTGAAGATGAACTCGGGCATGAACCGGCTCGGTTATCGGCCTGGCGCGTTCGAAGGCGCGTACAGGCGCGCGTCGGACATCGAGGCGATCGGCTCGATCGGCCTGATGAGCCACTTCGCCAACGCGGACGACGGCGCGATCGACTGGCAGATCGACGAATTCGACGCCGCCACGCGCAATCTGCCCGGCACGCGCTCGCTGTCGAATTCGGCGGCGGTGCTGTGGCATCCGCGCGCGCATCGCGACTGGGTGCGGCCCGGCACGATCCTCTACGGCGCGTCGCCGACGGGCTGCGCGCGGCATCTCGAAGGCATCCCGCTGCGCGCTGCGATGACGCTCGAAAGCCGCATCATTGGCGTGCAGACGCTCGGCGCGGGCGAGACCATCGGCTATGGCCGCACCTTCACGGCGGACCGCGCGATGAGGATCGGCGTGGTTGCATGCGGCTACGCGGACGGCTATCCGCGCCATGCGCCGACCGGCACGCCGGTGAGGGTGGATGGCGCGCGCACGCGTATCGTCGGGCGCGTGTCGATGGACATGCTCACCGTCGATCTCACGCCGTGTCCGGCGGCGGGCATCGGTTCGGCGGTGGAGCTGTGGGGCGAGCACGTCAGGGTCGATGAGGTAGCCGAGCCGTCCGGCACCATCGGCTACGAGCTGATGTGCGCGCTCGCGCGTCGCGTGCCGGTGACGATGGCCTGACCTTTCATCAGGCCGCCGCAAAACTTGCATTCGACCCTTCCCCCCGCTATACCTCAAAGGATCGGTAGTAAATCTGTAAGGAACGCGTTGTTGTTGCCCGGGTGCTCGCACGTCCCGGCGGCGTGAAGTCTCGTCCGGACTGCGGGCAAAGTTCGAATCCTAGGATCAAAAAGGAAACGACATGTACCAGCAGACCTACAACCCGTTGGGCAACGCATTCCTTTCGACGATCGTCGCGGCAATCCCCATTCTGACGCTGCTCTATTTCATCGCGCTGCATCGCCATCGCGATTCGCAGGGCAACGTGCATCTCGGCATTTCGGCGCCTTATGCGGCGTTGTTTGGCGTGATCGCCGCGTTCATCGTGTCCTGTCTCGTGTTCCGGATGCCGGTCGCCTCGGCGGTGTCGGCGTTCGCGCTCGGCTCGCTGTCGGGCTTTCTCGGCATCATCTGGATCGTGCTGGCCGCGATGTTCCTTTACACGATGAGCGTCGTCACCGGCAAGTTCGAGATCGTCAAGGAATCGATCGTCCACATCTCGTTCGATCGCCGGCTGCAATGCGTGCTGATCGCGTTTTCATTCGGCGCGATCATCGAAGGCACGTCGGGATTCGGCACGCCCGTGGCGATCGCCGGCGCGGTGATGGTCGGGCTCGGCTTCAGGCCGTTCCAGTCCGCCGTGCTCAACCTGCTCGCGAATACGGCGCCCGTTGCGTGGGGCGCGATCGGCACGCCGATCGTCACGCTCGCCGCCGTGAGTGAACTCGACCAGCTCACGCTCTCCGCGATGGCCGGCCACCAGTTGCCGTTCGTATCGCTGCTCGTGCCGTTCTGGCTCGTCGCGACCTTCGTGAAAATGGAGGGCGGCTCGTGGAAGGAAGTCTTCGAAGTCTGGCCGGCGATGCTGTGCGCAGGCGCATCGTTCGCTCTGATGCAGTTCTATGCGTCCGGAAGTCACGCGCTCCACCTGATGACCGACGTGGTGTCGGGCGTGTTCTCGGTGATCTGCACGGCGCTGTTCCTGCGTTTCGTCTGGCATCCGAAGACGCGCTTTCTGCTCAGGTCCGAGCGTGAGGCGCTCGCCCGGCAGGGCAAGAGCACGGCCACGGTCGCAACCGACAAGTCGGAGTGGAAGTACAAATATTCTGTCGGCGAAACCGTGTATGCGTGGATGCCGTGGGTGATTCTGATCGCGTGTTGCGCACTGTGGGGCGTGCCCGAATTCAAGAAATTCCTCAACAACGTGTTCGCCGGCGTCACCTTCTCGACGACGCTCTTCGGCTCGCCGTTCAAAGGCACGCTGTCCTTGCCCGTCTGGGACATGCCCGCGCTGCACAACCTCGTACACCGGATGCCGCCGGTCGCGCCTGTCAACGCGAAAGCGGAAGCGGCTCGCTTCACGATCAACTGGTTATCGGCGGCGGGCACGGGTGTGTTCGTCGCCGCGATGCTGTCGGGTTTCGTGCTGCGTCTGTCCGCCGTGCAATGGAAGGACGCTTTCATACAGACCATGCGCCGCATGAAGATTCCCGTGCTGGTGATCGCGCAGGTGCTGGGCCTCGGCTTCCTCACGCGCTACTCGGGCACCGACGCGGTGCTCGGACTCGCCTTCACGGGCGCGGGCGTGTTTTATCCGTTCTTCGCGGCGTTTCTGGGTTGGCTCGGCGTGTTTCTGACGGGTTCGGATACGGCGTCGAACGCGCTCTTTGGCAGCCTGCAGCGCATCACCGCGCAACAGCTCAACCTCAATCCCATCCTGATCGTCGCGACCAACTCGACGGGCGGCGTGATGGGCAAGATGATCGATGCGCAATCGATCATGGTGGCGTGCGCCGCGTGCTACGACGACCCCAAGGAGCGCGCCTTCGCGCTCGGGCCGATCTTCCGGACCGTGTTCTTCCATTCGATCGCGGGCGCGGCGGTGATCGGCGTGATCGCGATGCTGCAGGCTTATGTGTTCCCGTGGATGATTCCGGTGCCGCCGCAGTGACGCCGGTTCAATAACGCGCGTAGACGATGCCAAGTATCGTCGCTTCATCGTCGAAGACTTCGAGCGTGTCGGTGAGCGCCTGCACCGGCCCCGCGTTGTTGACGAACAGCGCATACGCGAGCCGGCGGCCGCTCTTCGCGTCCATGTAGCCCGCCATGTTCATCGCAACCATCTGACCGTTGGTCACGGTCGCGCCGCTCTTCACGCGTATATGCTCCTTGCCGACCACGTCCCTGCCGATCGCCGCGAGCGAGCCATCGACGCCGAGAATCGACAGCGCGTCGCGATACAGCGGATAGATCGGCAGGCGGCTCATCACAGTCAGCAGGTTCGCAGTCGTGCGCGCGCTCGCGCGGCTGTCGGGCGAACCGCTGCCGTTGGTCGGAAAGTCGAAGCCCGCGCCGTCGATGCCGAGCGTGCCCGTCAGATACTGCCGCTCCGCGACGAGCGCGGCGTCGACGGTCTGCGCGCCTTGCGTCAGACCGTGGTACATCAGGCTCAGATTCGCGCCGGTGTTGAGGCTCACCTTGAGTATCAGCTTGGCGATTTCCGAGTAGGGCAGGGACGTGAAGTTCGCGACCTGCGTCGCGCCCGAATAGCTTTGCGCCGATGGCAGCCTGCTTCTGTCATTGGGCTGAACGGCGGCCGCCGACACGGTCACGCCCGCGCGCGCCAGTGCATCGATGAAGGCGGTGCGCGCGAACGAAGGCGGATCTTCGACACGCAGATTGCTGACGTACAACGCGTTGCCCACGAGCGGCGACGTATAGCCGAGCGGAATCGTCGCGGTCGCGGCAAGGCTCGCCGCGCCGGAGATCGTGCCGTGACAGCCCGGTGCGGCAAGACAGCCGAGCGGGCCTTCGTCGAGCGCATCGCCCGAGGTGACGATGTCCGCCTCGCTGTTCGCCGCCGTCGTGAGCGTCGTGCCCTGCATGGTCATCGCGCTGGTGCGCGGACGCCAGTCGAGCTGTCCGGGCTGGCCGGTGCCCGTGGGCGCGAGCGTCACGTCGATCACGTTCTCGTTGATGAGAATCGGCGAGATGAGCACGTTGCCGTTGGGCACGCGAAACGCATCGAAGAGCCTGTCGTCGACGATGACATCACCGCTCACCGACGTGATGCCCGCCGCCCTGACCTGCTGCGCCAGCTGGTTCACGGCGGTGAGCGGATCTTCCGGCGTCAGGATCGCGCCGTCGAAGGCGCGTGCCTCGTTGTGATCGAAGTCGGTGAAGTCGATGGTGCCGTCGGGCTTCTGGCGTCCGCCGAAGGTCAGATCGCCGGACGCCTTCAGGATCAGATCGCCCGTGAGCTTGCCCGATGCATCGAGCGTGCCGTTGCGATACACCGGCGTCTCGAAGCGATGGTCCGCACCGATGGTGTTGAGCGCGCTTCCGACCGAATAGAGCTTGCGCACGGAGCCGGTGAACGAGAGCGCGTCCGGTCGCAGTGCGACGAGCGTTTCGCCGGTGGTCGCGTCCATCACGACCATCGACCATTGGGAATTCGCGCTGGTGTAGCGCGGCTTTTTCATCACCTGATCGACGGGATCATCCGATGATCCGCCGCCGCAGCTCGCGGCGAGAAGGCTGGAGGCGATCAACAACGGGACAGCCAGGATTCTCGCGCGCATGTTCTTGTTCCCATCGTCTTGTTTTCGTTGAACAACGACATTCAGAATAGAACGCGGGCGATGGGAATACAAAGCGGTCAATCTCACAGACGCGCGATCACGCCAGCAAGCGTCCGTATGCCGATACGAATCCGTTCGACCGGCACGCTGGCATAGCCCAGAATCAGCCCGGCCGGACGCGCGACGCCTGGCTGCGCGATATACAGCGGAGATACCGGATAGACGCCCACGCCCTGCGCATTCGCGGCGGCGACGAGCGCGGTTTCATCGTTCGAATCGAGCATCGGCAGCCATAGCGTGACATGCAATCCGGCCGCCGTTCCGGTCACTTCGGCGCTCGCCGGCAGAAGCTCCGCGATGGCATCGAGCAAGGCCGCGCGACGCCGTTCGTATTCCCGCCGCACGCGCCGCACATGGCGTTCGTAAGCGCCGTTCTCGATCAGCGAGGCGAGCACGCGCTGATCGAGAATCGCCGAATGACGGTCGCTCAGTCTCTTGGCCTGACGGATTACCGGCACGAGATCGTGCGGCAGAATCATGTAGCCCAGCCGAAGGTGCGGCGAGAGCGCCTTGGAAAACGTGCCGATATAGATCACGCGGCCATTCGAATCGATGGACTGCAACGCGTCGATCGGGCGCTGGCCGTAGCGGAACTCGCCGTCGTAGTCGTCCTCGATGATCCACGCGTCGTGCCGCTCTGCCCATTCGAGCAGTTCGAGCCGCCGCCCGATGGGCAGCACGCCGCCCAGCGGAAACTGATGCGACGGCGTCACATACGCGAGCCGCGCGCGGCCATCGGCGGGGAGGCGGCGCGTGTCGAGACCGTGTTCGTCGACGGGCACGCCGAGCGGCATCCCGCCCGCCGCCTCGAAGCAGTGGCGCGCGATCAGATAGCCGGGGTCCTCGAAAGCGAAGGCATCGCCGGGATCGAGCAAGACGCGCGCGCACAGATCGAGCGCCTGCTGCGTGCCGTTCACCACGACGATCTGCTCGCTGTCGCAGACAAGGCCGCGCGCCCGGCCCAGATAAGCGAGCAACGCGCGCCGCAGCGAGGCGTCGCCTTCCGGCGCGGCGTAATACAGGTGGTCCGGCTGATGCAGCAGTTCGGCCTGATACGCGCGCTTCCAGATCAACGACGGAAAGTCGCGCGCCGACACCGCGCCGTACAGAAAGTCGATGCCGTTGCGCTTCGGTTGAGGCAGGGCAGGCATTGGCAGATTCGCGACGCGCCGGCCGTAGCCGGACAGCACGGGCGCGCGGCGCGCCGCGCGCGCGGGACTGGGCGTGGCGGGTGTCATTGGCGGCGTGGCGAGGCGCGCGACGCGGCCCGCCGCCGTGATCAGGAAACCCTCGGCTGCGAGCTGCTCGTAGGCCGCCGTGACCGTCGTGCGCGACACGCCGAGGTCCGCCGCCAGCGCGCGCGTCGACGGCATCGGCGCGCCGGTGGGCAGCGTGCCGTCGGCGATCTGTGCGCGCAGCAGGTCGTAGATGCGGCGGCCCGTACCGGGGACGTGTGACTGGACCATAAAAATCGATCGAAACTGGACCTTCTCATTGTGCCTGTTTCGCGCAATATTGACGGACCTCAGTTGCCTCCTGTCGAGACATCCACGATGTATATCCCGCCGCACTTCGCCGAGACTCGCCCTGAAGAATTACAACGGATCATCAGCGCACACGCGCTGGGCGTGCTCGTGACCCACGACGCCGCCGGTCTGGACGCCAATCACATTCCGTTCGAATTCGATCCGGCGCAGGGCACGCACGGCCTGCTCACGGCGCACGTCGCGCGCGCGAACGACGTGTGGCAGCGCTGCCCGACCGGCACGCCCGTCATGGTGATCTTTCGCGGAGCCGAGGGTTATATCTCGCCGAACTGGTATCCGAGCAAGCACGAAGCGCATCGGCAGGTGCCGACGTGGAACTACGAAGTGGTGCACGCCCACGGCGTGCTCACCGTGCGCGACGACGAGCAGTTCGTGCGCGGACTGGTCGCGCGCCTGACGCGGCGGCACGAGGCGAACGAGCCGCGTCCGTGGAAGATGGGCGACTCCGAGCGCGAGTTCATCGACGGCATGTTGCGCAATATCGTCGGCATTGAGATCGCGGTGACTTCGCTGGTGGGTAAATCGAAGCTGAGCCAGAACAAGGAGGCGCGAGATCGCCTCAATGCCGCCGATACGCTGAAATCGCGCGGAAATCAGGAACTGGGCGAAGCGATGTCGCGCGCGGAGTAGCGGGCGTCCATCACCACCGCGCCGCCGAGGTTCCCGGCGGCGCCGCATCCCGCGCATAACCCGCCGGCGTTCGCGCGAACTGCGCGCTCGGCCGCACCGCCATCAACTCTCCGAAGCCCGATTCATAACGCTCGACATAAGGCGCGAGATCGGGCTTCGCGGTCTTCAACCCGCCGTCGACGCGTCCCAGTCCGCGCAACCAATGCCCCGTCTGCGCGAGCGAAACCTGCACGTGCCAGCTTCCGCCTTCGCGCTGCTGCTTCCAGAGCGCCGCCGCCGCGCCGAAGGCCATCAGGAAACCGCTCGCCATATCGAGCATCTGCATCGGCAGCGGGCGGGGCTTGCCGTCGCCTGCCGCTTCGCCTTCGGCTGCATTGAAGCCCATCGCGGTCTGCACGAGCGAATCGAAACCGCGCCGCTCGGCCCACGGTCCTTCGGTGCCATACGCGCTCAGCGACACATAGACGATGCCCGGCCTGCGCGCCGCCAGTGCCTGCGGCCCGAAACCCAGCGAAGCAATCCCGCCCGGCCGATACCCCTGCGCGAACACATGCGCCTCGTCGATCAACTGCCAGAGCGCGTCGCGATCGTTCTCCGTGCGCAGATCGAGCAGCGCCGAGCGCTTGCCCCGGCTGGTATCCGCAATCGCGGGGATATTCGGCAGATGCGGCCCGTTCACGAGCATGACATCCGCGCCGAACGCGGCGAGCGCCCGCCCGCCGACCGGCCCGGCGAGAATGCGCGTGAAATCGAGCACGCGCAGCCCGTCGAGCGGGCGCGCCTGAGGAGACAGCGCAGGCAACGCGAGCGGCGGCGCATCGCCGATGCGCGGGAGGGTCATCAACGGCTGCGCGGCGATGGCCCGCGCCTGCGGCGTCGCGTCCCATTGTTCGAAGGTGCGCAACATCGTGACGACGAGACCGCGCTCCGCCGCCGCGTTCTCGAACTCGGCGCCGCGCCACGCGAGCAAGGCGCGCTCGGCATCCTCGCGCGTGGCCGTGCGCGGATCGAGCCCGAGCAGACGCAGCGCGCCGTCCTGATGATGTTCGAAGTTCGCGTGAATGCGCACGTAGCCATCGGCGCAGCGATAGAGGCCGGAAAAGCGTCCCCACGTTTCCGGCTCCTTGCCGTCGACCGTGAACGCTCCGGTGCATTCGACGGCGGCATGGGTCATGTCGATCGCCACGCGCTGCCGATCGACGCCACGCGCCGCGCCAAGCTCGCACGCGGCGAGCGCCGCCGCGCCGACGGTCGCCTGCGCCGCCGTGCCGACGGCGAAGGTCGTGGGAAAAACGGGATCGCGACCACAAAGGTCGATGAAGGAAAGCGCATCGTCGGGCAAGCCGGCGATGCGCCATAGGTCATGCAGCGTATCGAGCGGAGATGTCATGATCGGTCGGCGCGCGCGCTTCGTGTGGAGCGCCCATTATCGCGCCGCGCGCTCAATGACGCCGCGTCGCCAGTTCCGCGCCCTGGCGCAGCGCTTCGAGCATGCTGCCTTCGTCGGCGATGCCCTTGCCCGCGATATCGAACGCCGTGCCGTGATCGACCGACGTGCGGATCACGTCGAGCCCGACCGTCACGTTCACGCCCGCTTCGAGGCCGAGCACCTTCACGGGACCATGTCCCTGATCGTGATACATCGCGACGACGAGATCGAAGTCGCCGCGTCCGGCGCGATAGAACAGCGTATCGGCGGGCAGCGGGCCGGTCACGTCGAGGCCGCGTTCCTGCAGCAACTGCACGGCGGGGATGATCTTTTCCTCTTCCTCGCCGTAACCGAACAGCCCGTTTTCGCCCGCGTGCGGATTGATCCCGCACACGCCGATGCGCGGCTTCGCGATGCCCGCCTTCACGAGCGTCGCGTTGCCGCGTTCGATCGTGCGCTGCACGAGACCCGGCTCGATCTTGCGGATCGCATCGATGATGCCGATGTGCGTCGTCACGTGAATCACGCGCAGCTGCGGCGCGACGAGCATCATCGACACTTCGTCCACGCCCGTCAGATGCGCGAGCATTTCGGTGTGGCCGGGAAACTTGTGGCCGCCCGCGTGCAGCGCTTCCTTGTTGAGCGGCGCGGTGCAGATCGCATCGATCTGACCGGCCTGCGCGAGCTCGACCGCGCGCGCGATGTACTGATAAGCCGCATCGCCCGCGATAGCGGAAAGCTCGCCGAAGGGCAGATCGTCGGGAATCAGGCCGAGGTCGATGCAGTCGATCACGCCCGGCTCATAACGCGCCTCGCTCGCATCCTTGACGGGGCGCACGCGCGCCTTGCCGCCGACGAGTTCGTTCGCGCGCTCGAGACGGCGCGCATCGCCGATCACGAGCGGGCGGCATTGCTGGTAGACCGCATCGTGCGCGAGGCTCTTGACGACGACTTCGGGGCCTACGCCGCTCGCGTCGCCCATCGTGATGCCGATTACGGGGAGAGTGTTGCTCATGATGTTTCGCCTGTGATGTTCATGTCCTGACGCGCGCGGGGAAATTCCGCGCCGCGCAGATGCAGGTAAGCGCCGAGCAGCGCGTGTTCGCTGCCGAACGCGCCTGCCTTGGTGACGATCGAAGGGCCCATGCCGTTCGATGGCCGGCCGAGCGCGACGCCCGCTTCGATTTCGCGCACGAGTTCGAGGCTGCCGACGTTCGCCGCCGCGAGCATCGCGCGCGCGGTTTCGCCGCCCGTCGCGATGAGCCCGCCGAGCCGGTCGAAGTGCGGCGCGACGAGCGCCGCGAGCGCGTTCGAGAGCCGCGCGCCTTCTGCCGGATCGAAGGCCTCGTCACGGCCGATACGCACGATCGCGTCTTGCTTGCCGCGCACGCACGCGCCGATGCGTTCATGCCACGCCTGCCAATGCGGATGACGCGCGCCATCGCGCAACACGGCGGGCGGCACAATCATTTCGCCGATGCCCGTTTCGGCGCGCAGCAGCGCGCATTGCCGCTCGGAGATCGCCGAGAGGCTGCCGACGAGCGCGAGGATCGGGCCTTGCGCCGGCTCGATCGAACGCGTTGCGCGTGCGGCGGCGCTCGCGTCGAAAAGATCGGGCAGGGCGGCCAGTTCGCGCGCGAGTCCGCCCGAGCCGACCCAGAAAAACTGTTCGTCGATGGATGCCGTGACGCGCGCGAGCAACGCGAGGTCGTCGCTGGTTTCTGCATCGACGATGATCGCGTCGACGCCATGCGCGCTCGCCGCCGCCGACGCGACCATCGCGGCGATGTCCTGCGGCGCGGCGCGCAGCGCATCGAGCGAAACATGCGCGACGCGCAGGCCGACCATGTCGAGCATCGCGCGCAAATCCGCGTTCTGCCCGGCGTGTTCGAGTTGCCACGTCTCGGTATCTTCGAGCGGCACGCCGCGCACGATCACGCGGCCGTCGCGCACGGTGCGGCCCGTCGCGGGAAACGCCGGCGTGACGATCGCGGGTCCCGCGAGCTTCGTCAGCGCCGCGACTTCGGCGCTCCAGTTGCCGCGCAAGGTCGAATCGATCTTCTTGTAGAGACGCCGGCCCGGCGCGCGCAACGCCTGCCACGCGCTCGCCGTGCGCTTGGCGGCGTCGGCGGGCGAGAGGCGGCGCGTGTCGGTGTCGGCGGCGATCACCGTCGCATTCGCATCCGATGCATTCGAATCGAGCGATACGACGGTCCTGAGGCCCGCCGCCGCGAACGCGATCGCGCAGTCGGCCGCGCCCGACAGATCGTCGGCGACGATCAGCAGACTCTTCATTGCGTGGCCTCGCGTGTTCTGGACGAGGCGCGCGCCGCCTCACGCGCGTTCACCCGCTTTGCGATCGACGCTGTCAGGATCGGCGAGACGATCGCCGTCACGACCACGCACGCCGCGACCAGCAATGTCGCCGATTTCGCCGCTTCGGTGTAGACCGGATTGGCCGCCGCGATCAGCGCCGGGACCGCCGCTGCGTTGCCTGCGGTGTTCGCCGCCGCCGCGCCCGCGACGCCCGTGCCGCCCGTCAGACGGTCCGCGAAGTAGAGCGGAATGCCCGTCACGATCACGACCGCGAAACCCAGCCCGATGCCGAGCAAACCGGCTTGCCAGACTTTGTGCAGATCGAGGCTCGCGCCGAGCGCCAGCGCGAAGAACGGGATCATCACCGGCACGGCGCGGCCGAGAAAGTCTCGCATCTCGCGATCCAGATTGCCGAGCAGCATGCCGACCGCGAGCGGCAGAATGCTGCCGACGAGCGTAGGCCACGGAAACGCGGAGAGGCCCGCGACGCCCAGCGTGACCATCGTCAGGAACGGGCCCGATTCGAGCGACATGATCGTGTACGCGCCCACGTCTTCCGAGCGTCCGTACTGGCCCATCAGCGCCATGTACAGGCCGCCGTTGGTGTCGTTCATTGCGGCCACGACGGCGAGCGTCGAAATGCCGGCGAACAGTCCCGACGTGATCGGCTGCTCGCCGAGAAAGTGCCCGAGCACGACGCCCGCGATGATCGCCGTGCCGACTTTCGTCGCGAACAGCGCGCCGCCTTTTCTGATGAGATACGGCGTCGCCTTCACGTCGATGCTCGCGCCCATGCACACGTAGAACACGGCCAGAATCGGCAGCGCGCCGGTGAAGAGTGCGTTGGTGAACGAGCCGAAAAACTTCGGCATGCCGGGCATGAACGTCGCGATCAGCGAGCCGATCAGCAGCGGGACGATCATCATCCCGCCGGGGACGCGCTCGACGGCGCGCTTGATGTGGATCTGAGCCATGCGAGTCTCCAGAGTGGTTTCTGTCCGATCCGATCATAATTTGATTGAATCGATCAAACCGGAGTGTAGTCTTCCGTCGTACTTTGCGCAAATCGCTCGGTATACGTGTTTACTCTGATCGATGTTGATCATTTTGCCTGTTCGAATGATTGAAACGATCAAATTGTCCGCGATTGCGGTCAACGACAGCGCGAGCATTCGACGGACCCGGCCGGTTCGCTACACTGAGCGTCCTCGCCAGAAAGGAATAAGGATGAAAGTCGAGAAACGCCGCGAAGCCATGCTCAAGGCCGTGCTGTCCGGCATGAACGATGTCGCTGCGCTATGCGACCACTTCGGGATGTCGGAAGCCACGGTGCGGCGCGACCTGCGCGCTCTCGCCGACGAGCGGCGCATTGTGCGTACGTATGGGGGCGCGGCATCGGTGGGCATGCACGAGCCGGAGGAATCGCTCGATACGCGGCGCGAGAGTTTTCGCGAGCAGAAGGAAGCGATCGCGCGCGCCGCCGCGCGGCACGTGCAGGACGGCGACACGATCTTCCTCGACGGCGGCACGACGACCGCCGCGCTCGCGCGCTGCCTCGCCGGTCGTTCGGAAGTTCACGTCGTGACGAACAATCTGCTCGCGGTGAGCGTGCTCGCGGCGGCGGACGTGCGCGTGACGCTGATCGGCGGCGACGTGCGGCCGTCGAGCATGAGCACGCTCGGGCCGCTCGCGCAGGTGGCGCTCACGCGCGTCACCTTCGACAAGGCGTTTCTCGGCGCGGACGGCGTCGTCGCGGGCCGCGGGCTGTGCGAGGCCACGGCGGAGCAGGCGTTTCTGAAGGAATGCATCGTGGGGCAGGCGGCGGGCGTGTTCGTGCTGGTCACGTCGAACAAGCTGGAGCGCGCGAACCAGCAGCACTGGACGCCGCTGGAGCGCAACTGGACGCTCGTCACCGATGCGATGGCCGAAGCGCCGGTGCTCGCGCGCTTCGAGGAGCGGGGGAATGTGACGGTGGAATGCGCCGAGCTTACGTCGAAAGAATCGTGACCAGCGCGACGGCCGAATCGCCCGCAAGCTGACCGCCGTTGTTTTCCGCGAGCGCGACTTTCGCGCCGGGCCGCTGCCGCGCGCCCGCCTTGCCGCGCAACTGCTGCGTCAGCTCGACGATCTGCGCGACGCCCGTCGCGCCGACCGGATGCCCGCGCGACAGCAAGCCGCCGCTCGGATTCACGGAAATCCTTCCGCCGATGTCCGTATCGCCCGAACGGATCAGCCTGGGCGCATCGCCGGGCGCGCACAGGCCGAGGTTTTCGTAGTGAATCAGCTCGGCGGGCGCGGAAGCATCGTGCAATTCGACGACATGCACGTCCTCCGGTCCGATGCCCGCTTCCTCGTACGCTTCACGCGCCGCGCGCACCGCGACGAGTTCGCCCGAGCCATCCGCTTTCGCCGACACGATCGAGCTCGCGCGGATATACACCGGGCGAATGTCGTGCTTCGCCGCGAAGTCCTCGGAGCAGATGAACACGGCCGCGCCGCCATCGCCGATCGACGAGCACATGAAGAGCGTCAGCGGATCGCTGACCATGCGGCTCGTCAGTACTTCCTCGACACTCGTTTCCTTGCGGAACTGCGCGTGCGGATTGAGCGATCCAGCATGCCGGCTCTTCACGACGACGCGCGCGAAATCGCTCGCCTCGGCGCCGGTCTTTTCCATCCACTTGCGCGCCTTCGCGGCATACAGGTCCATGAAGAGCGAGCCGGTTCCGGTCGTCACGCCTTCGGGCAACGGCTCTTCGAGATCCACGGCCTTCGCGAATGCGCCGAACGACACGGCCTTGTCCTCGTGCGACAGCTTTTCCACGCCGACGACCAGCGCCGTCTCCGCCTGACCCGACGCCACCGCGAGCCACGCGAGATTCAACGCCGAACTGCCGGACGCGCAGGCGTTCTCGACGTTGAACATGGGTTTGCCGTCGACGCCGGTGTTACGCAGCGACGACTGCGCGCGAATCATTTCCTGTCCGGTGACGACGCCCGCCGCCGCATTGCCGAAAAACACCCGGTCTACGTCGTTCACGGTCACGTGCGCGTCCTTCAACGCGAGCGACACTGCTTCCTCCGCGAGCGACTTCAGATTGCGTTCGAGAAACTTGCCGAAGGGCGTCATGCCGACGCCGCCGATCACTACTTTGCGCATGGTTGTCTCCATTGCATGTAAAAGAAGAAAGTCTTAGTCGAGCGTCTTGCCGCGCGTTTCCGGCATGCGCGCATAGACGATGCAGCTCGCGGCGCACACGGCGGCCACGTAGATCCAGAGGTATTGCGAGAGACCGGCGCTGTTCATCGCGGTGACGATGGTCGGCAGCGTGCCGCCGAAGAGCGCAGCCGAAATCGCGTAGGGCAGCGCGACGCCCGTCGCCCGCACATGCGCGGGGAACTGCTCGGCCATGACCGTCGCGCAGGTCGCGGCGAACCCGGACGAAAGCAGCATGCCGATGGTGACGATGACCGTCGCGCTCCAGTAATCGTTGTTGAGAAAGTGCAGCGCGGGATAAGCGAAAAGCGCGGAGCCAGCGGCGAACGCGATCAGCACCGGCTTGCGGCCGATGCGGTCCGACAGCATGCCGAGCAGCGGAATCGCCACGAGCGACACGACGATGGACACCACGCTGGCGCTGAACGCATCGCGCAACGGCAGGCCGCGCATGTGGGCGAGCGTCGGGAACATCACGAGCCAGAGATAGATGCAGAGATTGCCCGCCATCGCGATGCCGATCACACGGAGCGCCGCGCGGCGATGCTCACGCACGATCGTGATGAACGGATGCCGCGTGTGCTGACGCGCCGACGCGCTGCGTTTGAAGGCATCGGTTTCGGCGACGGCCAGGCGAAACCACAGCGCGACGAAGCCCATCAGGCCGGCGATCGTGAACGCGACGCGCCAGCCCCACGCGGCCATCGCGGGCGCATCGATCATCGACGTGAGCAGCGCGCCGATCGATGCCGCCACGAGCACGCCCGCGTTCACCGCGAAGTGCTGCCACGATCCCGCGAAGCCGCGCCGCGAGGGCGACGCCGATTCCATCAGGAACGTCGATGCCGAGCCGAACTCGCCGCCCGCAGCGAAGCCCTGCACGAGCCGCGCGGCGACGAGCACGAGCGGCGCCGCGACGCCGATGGACGCATACGCCGGACACGCCGCGATCACGAGCGAGCTGCCCGCCATCAGCGCGACGGACAGCGCGAGGCCGTTCTTGCGGCCGTGACGGTCGGCATAAGCGCCGAGCAGCGCGCCGCCGATGGGCCGCATCACGAAGCCGACCGCGAACACCGCGAAAGTCGCGAGCAGCGCGATGCTGGCGTTGTTCGCCGGGAAGAACTGCCGCGAGAACAGCGACGCGAACGTCGCATAGATGATCCAGTCCGTGAACTCGACGATGGTGCCGAGCGTCGCCGCGACGATGGCTTTTTTCTGCGTGCGGCTGAGTGGCGTCGCGGCGGGTTCCGCGACGTTGGGAAGCGTGGTGTCCATGATGTCGTCTCCGTGTGTGTTCGTGATGGACGCATCGTAGGTTCGGCTTTTCGCGCGCTCAACCGACTTTTTCTGCGCTCTCGATTGACTTCTGATCAATCCAAACCGCGCGCACAAAAACTCAATCGACGCCGCAAAAAATGTCGTTTGAGCAGACGTGACGAGGCGGCCTAGCATCGGGGCATTCGTTCAAGGAGACAGCAATGAATGCTTCATCAACGGAAGTCGCGATCGTCACGGGCGGCGCGAAGGGCATTGGATTCGGCATCGCACAGACGCTTGCACGCGACGGCAAAACCATCGCGCTCTTCGATCTCGATCGCGCGGCGCTCGACGAAGCCGCGACACGGCTCGCCGCATCCGGTGCGGAGGTGATCGCGCTCGCCGTCGATGTGACCAACAGCGAATCGGTGAATCGCGCGGTCGAGGCGGTGATCGAACGCTACGGACGTATCGACGTGCTCGTGAACAACGCGGGCATCGTGCGCGACAAGCGCATCACGCGCATGAGCGATGACGACTGGGACGCCGTCATCGACGTGAATCTCAAGTCGCAGTTTCTGTGCTGCCGCGCGGTGCTTGCGCATATGAGCGCGGCGAAGCACGGGCGCATCGTGAACATCTCGTCGCGGGCGTGGCTCGGCGGCGTGGGGCAGGCGAACTATTCGGCGGCGAAGGGCGGCGTGGTGAGTCTCACGCGCAGTCTCGCGCTCGAATGGGCGAAGGACGGGGTGACGGTGAACGCGGTCGCGCCGGGCATCGTCGATACGCCGCTCTTTCAGGCCTTCGATCCCGAGCTTCAGGAGAAGCTGAAGAAGTCGGTGCCGGTGCAGCGTATCGGCACGCCGGAGGATATCGCGCAGGCGGTGTGCTTTTTCGCGCGGCGCGAGGCGTCGTACATCACCGGGCAGACGCTCTATGTGTGCGGCGGGCGTTCGCTTGCGTCGCCGAGCGTCTGAGTCGCGGAGGAGATCATGACCATTCGCTACAGCGTGACCGATTACGTCGCCGTCGTGACGCTCGATCGGCCCGAAGCGCTCAACGCGCTCGATATCGACACCCTTACCGAACTGCGCGCGCGTCTCACCGATGCGCGTGATGACGACGATGTTCGCGTGATCGTCATCACCGGCGCGGGCGCTAAGTCGTTTTGCGTCGGCGCGGATTTGAAGCGCACGTTGCCGCCATCGACATCGTTCGGGTCGTCGTTCGTGAAGTCGCTCGATCGTGCGGGTGCTGAAGGCATTTACGTGCGTTTGATGGAGCTGAGTTCGTTGCGCATCTTCAAGCCGATGATCGCTGCGATCAATGGTTATTGCCTGGGCGGCGGCCTGGAGCTTGCGCTGCAATGCGATCTTCGCATCGCGTCGAAGGGCGCGGTGTTTGGGTTGCCGGAAGCGGTCGTCGCGAGCATTCCCGCTGTGTGCGGCATTCAGGCGCTGCAGCGCGCGGTGCCTTCCGCCATCGCGATGAAGATGCTGCTCACTGGCGGCAGGATCGATGCGGAGTATGCACATCGCGTTGGTTTGATATCCGATGTCGCGGAGCCCGAAGCGTTGATGGACGAGGCGATGAAACTCGCGCGAGCGATCGCGGCGAACGGGCCGCTTGCGGTGCAGATGATCAAGAAAGTCATCGAGACGAGCGCGAATGTGCCGCTTGCGCAGGCGCTTGAATTTACCGAGCTGGCTTGGGGGGCGATGCGGGAATCGGAGGATCGGGTAGAGGGCCGCAAGGCGTTTGCGGAGAAACGTGGTCCTCGGTATTGCGGGCGTTAGGTTTTTGGGCTTCTTCTATGGAATCCTGAATTCGCGTCGGTTTATTAGCACTGCCCCTGTGCGGGGCGGCAGTCACTTTCTTTGCTGCTGCAAAGAAAGTAACCAAAGAAAGCAGCTCGAGACGCCCGCAGTCACACGCAATATGGGTGTTCTTCTCGTCGATCGTGGCCTCTGTAGCGAGTGCCCTCGTAGGCCTAACCGGGCTTGGACCGCGCACGGTCTGACTAGCTAGTTTTTCTAGTGCGCTGGTTCAGCACGAAAGAGTTCCGGCACAGCGCTACGCGCTGCCGTTGGGTTTGCAAGGGAAACCATCGGTATGGATCGCTTAGTAAGGAAGTGTGCGCATTCCCGATGTACCCATCGGCCGCGAAGCGGGCCGGAGCCATTTGGTGCTGAACCATTGTGTTATGTGGTGCGATGTGACAGACCGTGCGCGGTCCAAGCCCGAGGTGGCCTATGAGGGCACTCGCTACTGCCGTGCCAAGACTGTTCGCCTGTGCCGGGGCCGGCATGAAGTACTTTGGATGGGGAAAGCGGCGGATTCAACCGGTCGATGCAACACCTCTGATCTAATGATCGTGATACAGGTGGGGAGCATCGATGACTCGACAGAGAAAGCCTTGGTTGGGCAAAGCGCAGCGGCAGAGGCTCTGGA
>Ga0160447_100474_pt1 | contig 19335 bp, 21 predicted proteins | sample HID1973K_E1MG_FD_108222 | JGI IMG/M metagenome (GOLD analysis project Ga0160447, IMG submission 108222) | Enriched mosquito-associated microbial communities from UW Madison campus, WI, USA - HID1973K_E1 MG | ecosystem: Host-associated > Arthropoda: Insects > Digestive system > Unclassified ...
GCGGCTCCTCGGCTGCACGGACCTGTGTTCCGCTGTAGGCGCTGATCATCGTCTGAGGTCCCAGGGGGCGGGGCCGGGTCAGCCCTCGGCCAGGACCGTTGCCGTGGCGATGCCGCCGTCGTGGCTGATGGACAGGTGCCAGCGCTTGACGCCCTTGGCCTCCGCGACTGCCAGCACCGTGCCCTTGACCTGCACGGTGGGCCCGTTGTGGTCCAGGCCGATCCAGCAGTCCTGCCAGTTCATGCCGGCCGGCGCGCCGAGGACCTTGGCCACGGCTTCCTTGGCCGCGAACCTGGCCGCCAGGGACCGGGTGTTGAGCTCGCGCTCGGCAGGCACGAACAGCCGGTCCCGAAGGCCCGGTGTCCGTTCCAGTTGGCGGCCGAACCGCTCAATGTCTACTACGTCTACCCCAATGCCAACGATCATGGAACTACTCTACGGTGACGCTCTTGGCGAGGTTGCGTGGCTGGTCCACGTCGTAGCCCTTCGCGGCGGCGAGTTCGGCGGCGAAGATCTGCAGCGGGACGGTGGTCAGCAGCGGCATCAGCAGCGAGGGGGTTTCCGGGACGTAGAACACGTGCTCGGCGTAGGCCTTCACGGCCTCGTCGCCTTCCTCGGCGATCACCAGGGTCCTGGCGCCGCGGGCACGGATTTCCTGGATGTTGGAGACCACCTTGGCGTGCAGCGAATCGCGGCCGCGTGGGGACGGGACCACCACGAACACCGGCTGGCCCTCATCGATCAGGGCGATCGGGCCGTGCTTGAGCTCGCCGGCGGCGAACCCTTCGGCGTGGATGTACGCGATCTCCTTGAGCTTCAGCGCACCTTCCAGGGCCACCGGGTAGCCCACGTGCCGGCCCAGGAACAGCACCGACTTCTCATCGGCCATGGACCGGGCGAGTTCCCGCAGCGGGCCGGCGTTGTCCAGGATGGTCTGGATCTTCTCGGGGATCTTGGCCAGGTCCGCGAGGACGTCCTTGATCTGGCCGGAGAAGATGTTCCCGCGCAGCTGCGCCAGGTACAGGCCCAGCAGGTACGCGGCCGTGATCTGGGCCAGGAACGCCTTGGTGGACGCCACGGCGATCTCCGGGCCGGCGTGCGTGTACAGCACGGCGTCGGACTCACGCGGGATGGTGGACCCGTTGGTGTTGCAGATGGAGATGGTCTTCGCGCCCTGCTCGCGGGCGTACCGGACAGCCATCAGGGTGTCCATGGTCTCGCCGGACTGGGAGATGGACACCACCAGGGTGTTCTCGTCCAGGATCGGGTCCCGGTACCGGAACTCGTGCGCGAGCTCCACCTCGGTGGGGATCCGGCACCAGTTCTCAATGGCGTACTTGGCCACCATTCCGGCGTACGCGGCGGTCCCGCAGGCCAGCACCACAATCTTGTTGACCTGCTTCAACAGCTCCGGGTCGATCCGCAGCTCGTTCAGGGTCAGCTTGCCCTCCAGGTCGGACCGGCCCAACAGGGTCTGCGCCACGGCATCGGGCTGGTCATGGATTTCCTTCTCCATGAACGAGGAGAAGCCGCCCTTCTTCGCCGAAGCCGGGTCCCAGTCCACGTGGTATTCCTTGCCCTCGGCCGGGTTGCCGAAGAAATCCGTGATCACCACAGTGTCCGCGGTGATGGTGACAATCTGGTCCTGGCCCAGCTCCACCGCCCGGCGGGTGTAGTCGATGAACCCGGACACGTCCGAGCCCAGGAAGTTCTCCCCATCACCCAGGCCCACCACCAGCGGCGAGTTGCGGCGGGCAGCAACCACGACGTCGGGCTGGTCCGCGTGGACAGCCAGCAGCGTGAAGGCGCCCTCGAGGCGCTGGCAGGCCAGCTCCATGGCCTTCGTCAGGCCGCCGTCGGAGACGTCCCCGCCCAGCTGGTTCCGGAAAATATCCGCCACCAGGGCGGCAGCAACCTCGGTGTCGGTCTCGGACAGGAACTTCACGCCCTTGTCGATCAGTTCAAGCTTGAGCTCTGCAAAGTTCTCGATAATGCCGTTGTGGATCAGGGCCAGCCTGCCCTCATCAGCCAGGTGCGGATGCGCGTTCCGGTCCGTGGGGCCGCCGTGCGTGGCCCAGCGGGTGTGGCCAATACCGGTCAGGGTCTCCGGCAGCGGGTGCTCCTCCAGCTCGGCAATCAGGTTGCTCAGCTTCCCGGACTTCTTCCGCGACTCAATCACGCCATCGGAGACCACGGCGATGCCCGCAGAGTCATAACCGCGGTACTCCAGCCGGCGAAGCCCCTCAAGGACCACATCCAAAGCACTGTGACCACTAACGGCGCCGTCAACAGAACGGCCTACATACCCCACGATTCCACACATAAGGCTAAGAATATCGGGTTCCGGCGCGTTGCCTTAACCGGACCCGGATTCTTGAGCCCTTCTTGCACGTCCCGCCGCGCCCCGGAGCCGGTTCATTTCGCTATGCGCGGAGTGCGGGGCAGAATCTCTAACGTGACTTTGCAACGCAACGAGGCGAACGGGGAGGGTGCCTCCCCGTTCGTGGAACTGGACCGGCAGACCTGGTCCAGGCTGGCAGCCCAGATGGAACAACCCCTCAATGAAGAGGATATTGTCCGCCTGCGCGGCCTTGGCGATCCCCTGGACATGAAGGAAATCCGCGAGGTCTACCTTCCGCTGTCCAGGCTCCTGCACCTGTACGTCGAAGCGGCAGGGCAACTGCACGCGGCCACCACCACCTTCCTGGGCGAACAGACACAGCGCACCCCGTTCGTCATCGGTGTTGCCGGGTCGGTTGCCGTGGGCAAGTCCACCATTGCGCGTGTGCTGCGGGAGATGCTGCGTCGCTGGCCCGGCACCCCCAACGTGGAGCTCATCACAACGGACGGCTTCCTGTATCCCCTGGCCGAACTCAAGCGGCGGCAGCTGCTGGACCGGAAGGGCTTCCCGGAGTCCTACGACCGGCGGGCGCTGCTGCGGTTCGTCAGCGAGATCAAGGGCGGAGCCGAGGAAGTCCACGCACCGTGGTACTCGCATGTCACGTACGACATCGTTCCCGAAAAGGAAGTGGTGGTCCGGCGGCCGGATGTCCTCATTGTGGAAGGCCTGAACGTGCTGGCGCCGGCGCGCCCGCGGCATGACGGCCGGCAGGGACTGGCGCTGAGCGACTTCTTCGACTTCTCCATTTACGTGGACGCCAAGACCTCCTATATCGAGGAGTGGTACGTGGACCGGTTCCGGAAGCTGCGGACCACGGCGTTCGCGCAGCCGGAGTCCTACTTCCACCGGTACGCCAGCCTGTCCGATGACGAGGCGGAGAGCACCGCCAGGGACATCTGGAAGCGGATCAACGAGCCCAACCTGGAGGAGAACGTCCTTCCCACCAGGGGGCGGGCGCAGCTGGTTCTCACCAAGGACGCCGACCACACCATCCGCCGGATGCTCCTGAGGAAGGTCTAGCACAGGTGTGCCATAACTGCGCCGTTTCAGCCGTAACGGCCAGCCGCCGGAGCTTCGCCCGCTTCCTCGCAGTGGGGGCCGGGCTGACCGTTCTCACCGCCTGCACCCCTGTGGCACCCGAGGCCGCGCCGCCGTCGTCGGCCCCGCTGCCGGCTGCCCCTGCGCCGTCCCCCACGGTGTCCACGGCACCCGCTGCCGTTCCTGAGGCCGCTCCCGCAGGGGAGACGCCTCCCGCGGCTACTGCAACCCCTTCCCCGTCCGCGGCGCTCCCCCGCCAGTTTTCCCTGACGGATCCGGCCAGCCCGTGGGTAGTCGTCAACAAGCACCGGCCGCTGGCGCCCCCTGACTATGCGCCGGCGGACCTGGTGAGTCCTGCCGTCGGGATCTCCGCGTCGGGTGAGTCCGCGCTGCTGAACAGTACGACGGCGGCAGCGGCCGCAGCGATGTTCGCGGCTGCGTCGCGGGACGGCGTGGTCATGGTCCTGGCCAGCGGGTACCGCTCCTATGCCACGCAGGTGTCCACGTACAACGGGTACGTGGCCGCGCGCGGTCAGGCGGACGCGGACACCGCCAGCGCCCGGCCCGGCTACTCGGAGCACCAGACAGGCTGGTCCTTCGACATTGCCGACGGCGGCGGGGCGTGCGCCTTCCAGCCGTGCTTCGCGGAGCAGCCAGCCGCGGTCTGGGCGAAAGCCAACGCCCACCGGTTCGGGTTTGTGGTGCGGTATCCGTGGATGTTCCATGAGACCACCGGGTATTACTACGAGCCGTGGCACCTGCGGTACATCGGCGTGGAGGCGGCAACCGACATGTCCGCACGCGGGGTTGCCACGCTCGAGGAGTACTTCGGCGTGGGGGCAGCACCGGGATACCCCTAACGGACAATGCGGCCGGTAGGTTCCCAACACGGTTCAAAATAGTGGCCGGGGTTCACACAGGGTTAACAGACGTGGGCTAGCTTTGAACTCATGTTGACCGGATTCAAGAATTTCATCATGAAGGGCAACGTCGTAGACCTTGCCGTCGCTGTCGTGATGGGTGCCGCGTTCGGCGCCGTCGTCACATCGATCGTGGAAGGACTGCTCACACCGCTGATCGGCCTTCTGTTCCAGGCGAAGGGAATCGAGGAGATGCAGTGGGAGGGCTTCCTCTACGGGCGCGTCATCTCCGCCGTCATTTCGTTCGTGCTGATTGCCGCCGCCATCTACTTTGTTGTGGTCATGCCCATGAACCACATGATTGAGCGGCGCAACCGCCGGCTCGGCATCAACCCTGACGTCAAGGAAGAATCTGCAGAGGATCCGCAGATCGCCCTGCTCACCGAGATCCGCGACGAGTTGCGAAGCCGCTCGTCCTAGCCGATATGCACATGAGGCCCGCTTCCATTCGTGGAAGCGGGCCTCACGTGTTTGTGCAGCTATTCGCTGATGAGTTCCAGCGCGAGCTCCGTGCGGACAACCTGCGCGAGGTGTTCGGCGATGGACTGGGCGGTTTCCTCGTCGGCAGCCTCCACCATGACCCGGACCACGGGTTCGGTGCCCGAGGGGCGGAGGAGGACGCGGCCCGTTTCTCCCAGGGCGGCCTCGGCGGCTTTGACGGCCTGGGCCAGGACGTCATTGCTGTTGACCTTGGTGCGGTCCACGCCCTTGACGTTGATGAGGACCTGCGGGAGCTTGGTCATGACGGCGGCCAGGTCCTTGAGGGACGTCCCGGTCAGGGCCACCTGGGCGGCGAGCTGCAGGCCGGTGAGCAGGCCGTCGCCGGTGGTGGCGTGGTCCGAGAAGATGACGTGGCCGGACTGTTCCCCGCCGAGGTTGAAGCCGCCTTCGCGCATGTTTTCCAGGACGTAGCGGTCCCCCACGGCTGTTTCGCGGATGCTGATGCCGGCGTTGCGGAGGGCGATCTTGAGGCCGAGGTTGCTCATGACGGTGGCCACCAGGACGTCGTCGTTGAGCTTGCCGGCCTTTTTGAGGGCGACGGCGAGGATCGCCATGATCTGGTCGCCGTCCACTTCGCTGCCTTCGTGGTCCACGGCCAGGCAGCGGTCCGCGTCGCCGTCGTGGGCGATGCCAAGGTCCGCGCCGTACTGAAGGACGGCTTCCTTGAGCGGGCCCAGGTGGGTGGAGCCCACGCCGTCGTTGATGTTGAGCCCATCCGGGTCGGCGCCGATGACGATGACGTCCGCGCCGGCGTCCTTGAAGACCTGCGGTGAGCAGCCGCTGGCGGCGCCGTGGGCGCAGTCCAGGACCACTGTGAGGCCCTCGAGGCGGTGCGGGAGGGTGCTGAGGAGGTGGACGACGTAGCGGTCCTCGGCGTCGGAGAAGCGCTGGATGCGTCCGACGTCGGGACCTATGGGCCGGACGGCCTCGTTGTGCATCTGGGCCTCGATGGCGTCTTCCACGTCATCAGGGAGTTTCTGGCCGCCGCGGGCGAAGAACTTGATGCCGTTGTCCGGTGCCGGGTTGTGGGAGGCGGAGATCATGACGCCGAAATCGGCTTCCAGGTCTGCCACCAGGTATGCGGCGGCCGGGGTGGGGAGGACGCCGGCGTCGTAGACGTCGATTCCCGAGCTGGACAGCCCGGCCTCCACCGCGGCGGCGATGAATTCTCCGCTGGCACGCGGATCACGGGCCACCACGGCGCGGGGCCGGGAGCCGTTGGAGTTGCGGTCGTGGCCAAGTACGACGGCGGCCGCCTGGGCCAGCTGCAGGGCCAGCTCCGCTGTCAGCAGGCCGTTGGCCAGCCCCCGGACACCATCAGTTCCAAATAATCTAGACACCGGTCAAGTGTATGGGATGGCGGTCCTTCAATTTGAAACGGCTGGCCAGCCGGATACGGCCGCCCACCCTCTGGATATGGCTAAACGCAAGAAGCCCGCCCCGCCAACGGCGGGACGGGCTTCTGTGTAAGCGGATTTAGCGCTTGGAGTACTGCTGAGCCTTGCGGGCCTTCTTGAGACCGGCCTTCTTACGCTCGATGACACGGGCGTCGCGGGACAGGTAACCGGCCTTCTTCAGGGTGGCGCGGTTGTTCTCGACGTCGATCTCGTTCAGCGAACGGGCGATGCCGAGGCGCAGGGCACCGGCCTGGCCGGAGATGCCGCCGCCGTGGATGCGGGCGATGACGTCGTAGGCGCCTTCGAGATCAAGGATCTTGAAGGGCTCGTTGACGTCCTGCTGGTGCAGCTTGTTCGGGAAGTAGTTGTCCAGCGCGCGGCCGTTGATGGTCCACTTGCCGGAGCCCGGAACAACGCGAACGCGCGCAACGGCTTCCTTGCGACGGCCAACTGCTGCGCCTGCAACGGTCAGTGCCGGGCGCTCCTTCTTGGGAGCGGCTTCAGCAGCTGAGCTCTCAGAGGTGTAGCTGGTGGGGATTTCCTCAGCCTCAACGGCTTCGGTGGTCAGTTCTTCGTTCTGAGCCACGATTCTCCTTGTGTTAAGTAAGTTGTTTGGTGGCCAGGACTACTGGGCGACCTGGGTGATTTCGAAAGTCTTGGGCTGCTGTGCGGCGTGGGGGTGCTCAGCACCGCGGTACACCTTCAGCTTGCCCAGCTGCTGTGCAGCGAGGGAGTTCTTGGGGAGCATGCCCTTGATGGCCTTCTCAACGGCGCGGACCGGGTTGGATTCCAGCAGTTCCGCGTAGTTGACGGAGGTCAGGCCGCCCGGGTAGCCGGAGTGGCGGTATGCGCGCTTCTGCTCCAGCTTGGCGCCGGTCAGGGCTACCTTTTCAGCGTTGATGATGATGACGAAGTCGCCCATGTCCATGTGGGACGCAAAGGTGGCCTTGTGCTTGCCGCGCAGCAGGATTGCGGTCTGGCTTGCAAGACGACCAAGGACAACGTCGGTGGCGTCAATGACGTGCCACTGGCGGTTGATATCGCCGGGCTTCGGGGTGTACGTACGCACGGTGTTTGCCTCGTTCTTGTTCTGGCGTTCTTTGTTTAGGCGCCACTCAGGGGTGAGCACCTACTTTCTGCGCGCTACCGGAACAGAGGTGAGGGCTCTATGTAACCAGTCATCCTGAGGTTCCGAATGTGCACGTTGAGTAGTTATCCTGCAACCGGATTCTCAAGCGGGCACGCACCATCGGAATAGGACACGCACAACGACTTACAAGATTAGCGTGTCAGGGGCTTCAGGGTCAAAATGAGGTAGCCGCAGGCCACCACAGCGCCGCCGGCAGGATGAGCGCAGGGGGACGCAGTGATTACAGAAGGTGCTGGCGTTGGCGCCGGGTGGGCTTTCGTACTGGTCGCAGCTCTATTGGCAGCCGCCCTCTCCCCTGCCGTGGAGATTCTGATTGCCAGGTTCCTTCCCCGCCTGGGCGGAACACCCGCGCCGCCGGCAAGGATTACGACGGCGGCACTCACGGGAGCTGCGTGCGCCGCCTTTGCGCTGCGGTTTGGAGTTTCCTGGACCCTGCCGGCATTTCTCTTCCTCGCCGTGCTCGGCATTCAGTTGGCCAGAATTGATTTCTCACTTCACCTACTGCCGAATCCTCTTGTATTGCTCCTCCTGGCAGGGGGAATCGCCCTCCTTCTGGCGCCATCACTATTTAATCAGCATGCTGACAATATGCTTCGCGCACTCCTGGGCATGGTCATTTTATTCGCCGGGTATCTAATTCTGGGGCTAATTTCTCCTGGGTCCATCGGAATGGGCGACGTCAAACTCGCGGCACCGGTTGGCCTTTACCTCGGGTACCTAGGTTGGAGCCAGCTCCTCTATGGCGGACTCCTCGGGTTCGTCCTCAACGGCCTGGTCACCGTCATCCTGCTGAAGCAAGAAACCCGGAGCAGGGCCTCAGAAGTGCCTCACGGACCTTCCATGCTCGGCGCTACGGCCATCGTCGCCCTGCTCCTGCACTAGCCACCACACGACCGCCGCAGCCGGGGCTTGCGGCGCGGCGCCACATGCCGAATCCAAGTAGTCCGCCCAGTACTCACACCAGATCCTGCGTACTACGGTGTCTTTTCAGGTACGCATATTTGGCCACGCGGAAAAAACTCGAGTACCACTACGCATTGTTGCCGCCAACCCCCCAATGACAATCTCTTCCTAGCGAAGTCCAGCCGCTAAGGAATTATGGGGGCAGCTGGGAATTCGTTGAAATCACATAAATTCCATTTCACCGAATTAAGGAAAATACAATGACTTCTCTCATGGTCTCGATGATGGCATTCGTCGCCGGCGTCAAGGATCGCTTCTCCTCCGAGAAGGGTGCAACCGCCACGGAGTACTCCCTGCTGGTCGGCATGATCGCGCTGGCCATCGTGGGCGGTGTCACGTTCTTTAGTGGAGCGCTGAGCCAGTGGTTCACAGATCTCGGCGGCGCAATCTCAAACGGCACCTTCGAGATGCCCACGCCCTAAGTGATCGGCTCGCGTTGGGGACCACTGTGTTCAGCATGTGGTCCCCAACGGAAGTCGCTAACCCCATCCACAATGAGGAGCCCCAGTGAAGAGCGGCAATAGAAAGTCTAGGATCAAGGAACGCGGAGCCGTTGCCGTCGAATTCGCGCTTGTGGCTCCCTTACTCATAGCCCTGATTATCGGCATCGTCGAGTTCGCCAACGTCTACAACGTCCAGGTCTCGGTCACACAGGCCTCACGGGAGGCAGCGAGGACCGTAGCCGTCACCAAAGACACATCCAAGGCAACCGCCGCTGGCAGGGCTGGAGCACCATCTATCGACTCGTCACTGCTGATTTTTGATTATTCGGCGGCAGCTTGTCCCGCATCTACGGCAAATGCGCTGGTGACGGTTACGTATACCGGACCGACGCTCACCGGCTTCTTTGGATCCACTCTTTCCCTCACTGGCAAGGGAGCCATGCAATGCGGTGGCTAGAACGCAAACCTACGATCGCACATGAATCCGCGGAGCGCGGGGCTGCTGGCGTGACAGTGGCTCTGATGCTCCTGGTCCTCATCGGAGCTGGCGCCCTGGCGGTTGATACCGGGCAGATCTACGCGGAGCGCGCACAACTGCAGAACGCCGCTGATTCATCCGCGTTAGCTGTTGCGAAAAGCTGCGCCAAGGGCAGTTGCAACACCGCCCTTAGCGGTGCTTCATCGTTAGCCGGGCCACTGGCGAACGCCAACTCCAATGACAGCGCATCGACCGTAAAGAGTATTGACACCTCTGTGGCCCACCAGGTCACTGTTGCAACCTCAACGAAGGACGGCACGTCGGGCGCGGGCTTCCTATCAAAGCTGTTCGCATCCGCGCTCACTGATGCTCCGCCAGCCACCGTAGGTGCGACTGCTACAGCAAGCTGGGGCGGCGCTCCGTTAACCGGGCCGGCCACTCTCCCGATGACTTTCGCGCCGTGCCAGTTTGATTTTTCCGGCAAGACCATCGCCATGTTCAGCAAGGGCAAGGACGTCAACTGTGCTGGGGATTCTTCTTCATCGGGGAAAGTGATTCCAGGTGGCTTTGAATTCATCAAGACAATCGGCGGTAAGTGCACCTCTCAGGTCTACCCGCCAAGCCCGGCTAATGCCGACCCGACATTGCCGTTCGTAAATTCGGGCACCGGAGCCAGCATGCCATCCGAATGCAGCAAAGGTGCGATGGCCTCGTACGTGGGTCAAGTAGTCCTGATCCCCGTCTTCAGCGGCACCAGCGGCACTGGAGATAAGGCCATTTACTACATCAAAGGTTTCGCTGCCTTCTTCCTGGAGGGGTTCAAGATCGGTGGCAGCGATTGTGCCGGCGACTACTCGCTGATTGCCGCCAAATGCGGCGGGTCAGATAACGGCATTCAAGGGCACTTCCAAAAATGGGTAGCTGATTCCGGTCAATACACGGGGGGTGGCTACACCGAAGGCGGGGCCACGCTTCCACCTCAACTCATCAAGTAGTCACTACAAGGGGATAGCAATGAAAGCACGCCTACTGGGAGGCATTGCCGCGCTGGTTGTAGCGGTCATAGGTACAGTCCTCCTCTTCAATTACGTTCAGGGCGCGGACCGTCGCGCACTTGCCAACACGGAAACGGAAGACGTCCTGATCGTCAGGCAGAACGTTCCGGCCGGCACACCCGCTAGCCAACTCAACCAGTACGTCACCACAAAAGCCGTCCCCAAGACCGCAGTGGCGTCGGACGCCCTCGAGGATCTCACCTCAGTCGGATCGAAGGTGACATCAGTTGGCTTGGTACCCGGCGAGCAACTCCTCAGCAGCCGCCTCGTCGAGTCAAGCACCTTCATCGGCCCGGCTCGGGTTGAGGTCCCCGAAGGCCTCCAGGAAATCACTGTCCAGCTCGGGATCGACCGGGTGGTTGGCGGAACAGTACAAGCCGGCGACACCGTCGGAGTGTTCCTCTCCCTCGGAGACACCGCCGGCGAAGGCAACGGGACCCAACTGACATTCCACAAAGTCCTGGTCACCGCAGTGCAGTTCAGCTCAGGACAAGCCGTCCAGACTCAAGGCGAAGCCGCCCAGGCCAGCTCTACAGGTGCCCTGAAGTCCGAAGGCAGCAAGCAGGCCTCCAGCGATTCTTACCTGATCACTCTCGCGAGGAATTCTGTTGACGCGGAAAAGCTCGTGTACGCGGCGGAATTCGGAAAAATCTACCTGTCCAAGGAGCCTGACGGAGCCACTGAGGGCACCAGCGGCGTAGTGAACCAGACCAAGGTGTTCCGATGAGCCGCTTCGTTCTCATCACGTCCTCAGCCGACTTCGAACGCTCAGTCCGGTCATCGCTGGCTCCGCTGAGCGGGTCCGTGCAGTCCTTCCAGGCCAACTACCTGCCTGAATCCCCCGAAGACATCCTTCGGCAGCAAGCGGGCGAACCCCCTGAGGTACTCATCCTCGGACCAGGGCTGCCTCGGGAGGACGCGCTGAAGTTCGCCGCCGTCATGGATCTCCAGTACCCGGAAGTCAGCATCGTCCTGGTTGCGGAGGATGACGGCGAGCTGGCACTGCACGCGATGCGTTCCGGTGTACGGGACATCCTCGCCCCCACTGCCGATATGGAACAGATCCGGGCCCTCGTGGAACGGGCCAGCCTGGCAGCGGCGGGTCGCCGGCGGGGGCTATCGCCCAACACCGCGGAACGGCCGACAGCGGAAGGCGGCAGGGTCATAGCAGTCATGTCGCCCAAAGGAGGAGTCGGCAAGACAACCGTCGCCACCAACCTTGCCATCGGCCTGGGCCAGCTTGCTCCCATGAGCGTGGTCCTGGTGGACCTGGACCTGCAGTTTGGTGACATTGCGAGCGGACTGATGATCGAGCCCGAATTCACGATCACCGATGCAGTGGTTGGGGCGGCCAGCCAGGACTCAATGGTCCTGAAAACGTACCTGTCACTGCACCCCGGCAACATCTATGTCCTGTGCGCTCCCCGCAACCCCATCGAGATGGACAGGATCTCCGGAGAGCACATCAGCCACCTCCTCCGTCAACTGCGCACTGAGTTTCAGTACGTGGTGGTGGACACGGCGCCCGGGTTGGGCGAGCACGTTCTGGCAACGTTGGAACATGCAACAGACGCAGTGTGGGTCTGCGGCATGGACGTGCCGAGCATCCGCGGGCTGCGCACCGGGTTCCAAATCCTTTCGGAACTCGACCTGCTGCCGGACAACCGCCATGTGCTGCTGAATATGGCCGACCGGCGGACCGGGCTGACGGTGCAGGACGTCGAAGCCACCATTGGCGCCCCGGTGGACGTTGTTCTGCCACGCTCCAGAGCCGTGCCGTTTTCAACCAACAAGGGCGTTCCCCTTCTGCAGGACGGCAGCCGCGACGCGGCCGCAAAAGGGCTGCGGCAGCTCGTAGAGCGATTCAAACCCAATTGGGAAGGCCCCCGCAAGAAGCTCCACAGAAGGGCGGTTGTACAGTGACTCTCTCAAATCGATTCGCAAAGTTGCGCGGTGAGGAGCCGGATGGTTGGCCTGCTCCCGATGCAACCGAGTCCGCACAGGCGCCCGCCACGCTGGGAGCTATCCAACAGGCGCAAGCAGCCGAACAGGCCCAGGCGCCGGCCATAGTTGATGTCACTGCCGGCAGCGCCAGCGAAGCACTCAACGGATTGAAGGAACGGGCAAGCCAGGCACTCTACGGACGTCTCGGTTCACGGATCACCGATTCTTCCCTCGACGAAGCCGAGTTGCACCAGTTCGTCAAGGATGAACTCAAGGCCGTTGTAGACGACGAACAGGTCCCACTTTCCCAGGGCGAGCGACAGCGCCTTACCCGGGAGATCATCGACGACGTCCTGGGGCACGGCCCCATGCAACGCTATCTCGATGACCCGACGGTCACAGAAATCATGGTGAACCGGGCCGATCAGATCTACGTGGAACGCGGCGGCCACCTCTATCTCACTGACACCAAGTTCGCCAGCGAAGAGGCACTCCGGAAGGTGATCGAAAGGATCGTCACCAGGATCGGCCGCCGGATAGACGAGTCATCGCCCCTGGTGGACGCCCGCTTGGCGGACGGTTCACGTGTCAACGCCATTATCCCTCCGTTGGCAGTCAACGGTGCATCACTCACCATTCGCAAGTTTGGCCGTGAGGCGCTGACGGTCCAGAAGCTGATTGAGTTCGGCAGCCTGTCCCCCGAAATGGCGGAACTGCTTCAAGCCTGCGTCCATGCCCGCATGAACATCATCGTTTCCGGCGGCACAGGAACCGGTAAGACGACCATGCTGAACGTGCTGTCCTCATTCATCCCCGCCACTGACCGCATCGTGACCATTGAGGACGCGGTGGAACTGCAGCTCCAGCAGGATCATGTGGTCCGGTTGGAGAGCCGACCCGCCAACATCGAAGGGAAGGGCGAAGTCTCCATCCGCGATCTGGTCCGCAACTCCCTGCGCATGCGGCCAGACCGCATCGTGGTGGGTGAGGTCCGGGGCGGAGAATCCCTGGACATGCTGCAAGCCATGAACACCGGCCACGACGGCTCGATTTCTACCGTGCATGCCAATTCGCCTCGAGACGCAGTGGCCCGCCTGGAAACACTTGTCCTGATGGCGGGCATGGACCTGCCTCTGCGCGCAATCCGTGAGCAGATTGCTTCGGCAGTGAACCTGATTGTGCATATCTCTAGGCTCCGGGATGGAACCCGCAGGGTTACACACATAACGGAGGTTCAGGGGATGGAAGGGGACATTGTGACCCTCCAGGATGCTTTTGTCTTCGACTACTCGGCAGGAATCGACGCCAACGGCAGATTCCTCGGCAAGCCAGTACCCACCGGCGTCAGGCCTCGGTTTACGGACCGTTTCGAAGAGCTTGGCATCAGGATCTCCCCTGCCGTATTCGGTGCACAAACAGTCAGGGGCAGGTAATGGAGCCAGAAGTACCCGCGACAATCGCCGTTCTGGGCGTTGCTGCCATCTTCGCAGCAGTCATCCTACTTTTTGCCGTCGTCCTCAAGCCGGGCAACGTCATTCCCCTGTCCCGCCGACGGCCAGACGTTCCGGTTTCCTCTTCCAGGTTGACGGTGCTGACCGACTCCGCGGTCGGTGCCATCAACAAGCAGCTCAAGGGGAAAGACGATTTCATTATCAGCCGGGAGAAGCTGGAGCGGGCGGGCCTCAAAACCCAGCCCGCCAACTTCCTGCTCATGATGGGTGCCGGCACTATGGCCGGCAGCGTCTTTGGTTTCCTTCTGGGCGGCTTCTTCTTTGCGATCTTGATGATCGCGGTGGTGCCAGCCGGCATGCTGGCCTTCCTCGCTCTTCTTGAATCCAAGCGGAGAAGCCGGTTTGACGAACAATTACCGGACACGCTTCAAATGCTGACGGGCAGCATGCGTGCCGGGCACTCGTTGCTTAGGGCGATCGATGCATCCGCCCGCGAGTCGGACGCCCCGATGTCTGAGGAACTCGCAAGGATCGTCAATGAAACCCGGATTGGCCGTGACCTCAACGCATCCATGACTGACGTTGCTGTCCGCACCAAGAGCGAAGACTTCGCCTGGATCTCCCAAGCTATCGAAATCCACCGGGAAGTCGGCGGCGACCTTGCGGAAGTCCTCGATCACGTGGGCGAGACCATCCGCGACCGAAACCAGATACGGCGCCAGGTCAAGGCCCTCAGCGCCGAAGGAAAAATGTCCGCCGGAGTCCTCATGGCACTTCCCGTCGTACTCTTCTTCGCCCTGATCTTCATCAACGGCCAGTATGCGAAGACCTTCACCAGCACGGTCCCTGGATTCCTGATGCTCGGGGCCGCAGCAATCATGCTCACGGCCGGCGGCTTCTGGCTCAGCCGGCTCATCAAACCGAGGTTCTAGGAGGCCGGACATGTCACCATTGGCTTTAGGGGCGATCCTCGCCATCATCCTGCCGGTCACCTACCTGGTGTGGTCTGTCGCAGCAACGGACAGGGTAGCAATCCGCAATATCCAGACGAACTTGGGACAGCGGGCCAGGAATGCGGCCCCACAGAATCTGTCCGCACAGTTCAGTTCCACGGCCCGCAGGATCACCCCCGCGGGCTACGTAGCCTGGCTGGACAAGCAGCTCGCCGCCATGGGTCGCCCCAAGGAATGGCCGCTGGAACGCCTTTTGGTAGTGAAACCGATCCTCGCCCTCACCGGCGCCCTGCTCGGACTCTTCAACTTCCTTGCTAACCCGGAGCCCTCCCGTTTCGCCATCTTCCTGGCCGCTGTGGCGTTCGGATACTTTGCACCTGACCTGCTGGTGCGGAGCACTGCCGAGAAGAGGCGGGCGAAGATCCGCCAGGAACTGCCGAATACGTTGGACCAGATGCTGATCTCGGTCCAGGCGGGACTCGGTTTCGAGGCGGCGATGGCGCGGACAGCCCAAAACGGCACGGGCCCGCTGGCTGATGAAATGACGAGAACCCTTCAAGACATGCAGGTGGGACGCTCCCGGAAAGAGGCCTACCTTGCCATGTCCGACCGGGTCGACGTCCCCGACCTTCGCTCTTTTATTCGGGCCATCGTGCAGGCTGACGCGTACGGCATCGCCATCGCCAAAGTTCTCAAGGTACAGGCGCACGAGATGCGGCTCAAGCGGCGCCAACGGGCCGAAGAACACGCCATGAAGATTCCGGTCAAGATCCTCTTTCCGCTGATCTTCTTCATCTTCCCGACCCTCTTCATCATCCTGCTCGGGCCGGCTGTCATGAACATCGTCGCGGCGTTCTCCTAGTCGATCAGCAACGGTCAGGCAAGCTCCCCGTATCAACATCGCGTCAGCGTCTCCTCAAAGACCGGACCCCCTCGGCACCCAGAACCGAGGGGGTCCTTTTTGCCTGCCGGGAAGGCTACGCCCAGTGCGAGCGCAGGACAGGACCATCGAACGCACAGCATCTGCGCAGCTCACGAAGCCTTTCCGCAGGATGTCCCAAGATCCGGATCTGGCACCTAATCCCGTTGCTAACTTCGTCTCAGTGCTGGTGAAGGGCCAGCCATCCGTCTCGCTCAGGAGTACAAGATGCTTTCTCTTATTGCCACAATTCACGCCCTCGGCCTCAACCTGAAGGACCGCCTCAGCAGCGAAAAGGGTGCCACTGCTGTCGAATACGGCATCATGGTCGGCCTTATCGCCGTCGTCATCATCGTTGCCGTCAGCACTTTGGGCGGAACCCTCGACGGGTTCTTCGATTCGATCAACACGGAACTCGCCAAGAAGACCACAACGCCGTAACTAGTCGAGCCGCGTTCCTGCTCAACCCGATTCCGGACCCCATATCGGAAGCGGATCGCCTCAAGAAGCAAAGGCACAACACGAGTCATCCAGGAGGAGGTGCAGCAGGTGTCAAAAGAATCGGAGCGCGGTGCAGCCGCCGTCGAATTCGCGATCCTGCTGCCCCTCCTCCTGATGCTGGTGCTGGGAACCATCGAGTTCGGGCGCGCCTACAACGCCCAAATCACGCTCACCAACGCGGCCCGCGATGGTGTCCGGGTCATGGCGATCGCCAACGACCCAGCAGGCGCCAAGGTAGCCACAAGAAACGCGGCCGCCGCCGTCAGCAACACCATCCCGGATTCGAACATCACCATCAGCCCCGCCACCTGCAGCACCGACAAGCAGGTAACCGTCACCATCAGCTACAACCTCTCCACCATCACCGGCATCGCCGGCCCCTTTCCCATGACGGGCAAGGGGGTGATGCTGTGCGGCGGCTAGGCGATGACAACAACGAGAAAGGCGCCGTCTCAGTCATCGTCGCCATTCTCCTGGTGACGTTGCTCGGCTTCGTGGCAATCGCCGTCGATGTGGGGGCCATCTACTCCGAACGCGCCCAGCTGCAGAACGGGGCGGACGCCTCCGCCATGGCGGTGGCACAGAAGTGCGCCAAGGACGCAGGGGACGCGCAATGCTCGACGACGGCGACACTCGCCGGCAGCCTCGCCAACCAGAACGCCCTGGACGGCATGAGCAATGTCTACAGCATCCAGCTCGACAAAACAGCCCGGACCGTCTCCGTGACCACCAGCGCGAAGGAAACCGGCGGCCCGGACAACTCCGTCTCGCTCTTTTTCGCCAAGGCAATCGGAATTCCCAGCAAGGAGGTAGGCGCCAAAGCCTCCGCTACGTGGGGAAACCCGTCCAAAGGCCCAGTCATCATGCCGTTGGCCATTGCCTACTGCAAGCTGAACATTCCCGCCGGCGGGGCACAGGGCGCCGAACAGGTGCTGGAGCAGTCAGTCAATGGCTGCGGCGGCATCCCTGGCGGGTTCGGCTGGATGCAGACCGGCTCGTCCAAATGTGCCATCTCCGCTACGGCGGGTGCGTCAACCAACGCGGGAATCTGGTTCGCCAGCGACACCGGCGCCAGCGCCCCCTCCGTCTGCAGCGCCGCAGACTTCAACCAGATGAACAACCAAACCGTCCTCCTGCCCATGTACGACGTAGCAACAGGAACCGGCTCCAGCGGCAAGTACTACATCAAAGGCTTCGCCGCGTTCCACGTGACCGGCTACCAATTCGCCAATATCGGATGGACGGCGGGCCCCAAGGTGGCCAACAAGACCATCAGGGGCTACTTCGTGAAGTTCGTATCCCTGGCCCAAGGCTTTGAACTCGGCAGCACGCCCAACTACGGCGCCACCATCGCCCGCCTCACCCTCTGACCAAGAACCCACGGAGAAACACTGTGAAGTCACGCCTGCTCGCCGGAACGGCCGCCGTCGCCCTGGCGCTCGTAGGCGCCCTCCTCATCGTCGTCTACGCCAACGGAGCCGACGCACGGGCCATGGCCAATATGGAGGTCAGAGAAGTCCTCGTGGTAACAAAAGCTGTTCCTGCCGGAACTGCGGTCAATGACCTTGCGGCATCACTTACGGTCGAGAAGGTGCCAGCCAAGGCTGTCTCAGCGAGCGCACTGACAACGCTGGACACTAAGGCAGGCACCGTGGCCGCCGTAGACCTGGTCCCCGGCGAACAACTCCTCGACCAGCGACTTATCCCACCCGTGGAAGCCGAGGATGACGGAGCCGTCAAGGTGCCGGCAGGCTTCCAAGAGGTTTCTTTTCAGCTCGAACCCCAACGCGTCGTTGGCGGACGTATTGCCGCGGGTGACCATGTCGGCGTTGCCATGAGCTTCAAGGACGGCGTGGACAGGGGGAAGCCTGCCGGGGCATCCACTCAGTTGACCCTCCGCAAAGTCTTGGTCACAAGCATCCAGCGCGCCCCGCAGGCAACAGCAAGCGGCGATGCCAACACAGCTCAGGAAACTGCCATCCCCGAAGGTGCCCTGATCATCACGCTTGCGGTCAACGACATCGACGCCAACAAAATCGTCTTCACCTCCGAATTCGGGACGATATGGCTTACGAAGGAACCAATGGACGCCCAAGATAACGGTCCCCGCATCGAACATCTGGACACGGTGTACAAATGAGCCGCTTCGTCCTTCTCTCCCCCAGCGGCGACTTCGACGCAAAGCTGCGCGCCGCCGTCGCGCACGGCCTCCGCGGCACCGTGCAGACCATCGCGAGCGACATCCTCCCCGCGGGCCCGGCGGAACTGTTCGCCCTCCTCAACCAGGAGCAGCCCGAGGTCCTCATCATCGGCCCCGGCGTCCCCTACGACGAAGCTCTCCGGTTCGCCAAGGTCTTCGACGTCCAGTTCCCCGGCCTCAGCCTGGTGCTGGTCAGCGACGTCGAGCCCGGCGAACTGCTGCAGGCCATGCGCGCCGGCATCCGCGACATCATCAGTCCGCTGGCAGACCCCACCGAAATCCGGGTCCTGCTGGAGCGTGCCTGCCAGTCGTTCGCCACCCGCCACCGCGGCCCTGAAACGTCGCAAAAAGAGAACGGCAAGGGTCTGGTGATCGGCGTCTTCTCACCCAAAGGCGGTGTGGGAAAGACCACCCTGGCCACCAACATCGCCATCGGCCTGGGCCAGATCGCGCCCATGAGCGTGGTGATCGTGGACCTGGACCTTCAATTCGGCGACGTCGCCTCCGGCCTCTACCTCAACCCGGAGCACACCGTCACGGATGCCGTCACCCCCGCCGCTGCCCAGGACTCCCTGGTCCTGAAAGCCTTCCTCACCGTGCACCCTGCCGGCATTTACGCCCTGTGCGCCCCGCCGAACCCCGTGGACGCGGACCACATCACGCCGGATCACATCAGCCGGCTGCTCGAACAGCTTGCCCAGGAGTTCCAGTACGTCATCCTGGACACCGCCCCCGGCCTGCCCGAGATCGGCCTCGCCGCCATGGAACAGTGCACCGATGTGGTGTGGGTCAGCGCCATGAACATCCCCAGCCTCCGCTGCCTGCGCTCCGGCCTGGACGTCCTCCGCCAGCTCGAGATCATGCCCGAATCCCGCCACGTCGTGCTGAACATGGCCGACGCAAAAGCCGGCCTCAACGTCCAGGACGTGGAATCCACCATCGGCGCGCCCGTGGACGTCAGCGTCCCCCGCTCCCGCGCCATCGCCCTGTCCACCAACCGCGGCATCCCGGTCCTGCAGGA
>Ga0160447_100479_pt1 | contig 19196 bp, 19 predicted proteins | sample HID1973K_E1MG_FD_108222 | JGI IMG/M metagenome (GOLD analysis project Ga0160447, IMG submission 108222) | Enriched mosquito-associated microbial communities from UW Madison campus, WI, USA - HID1973K_E1 MG | ecosystem: Host-associated > Arthropoda: Insects > Digestive system > Unclassified ...
CAGCACGCGCCGCAGCTCGGCCTCGGTGGTGCCGAACCGCCGGGCGACGCCGGGCAGCCACCACACCGGCTCGATGGCCGCCTTGGTGACCATTGCCGCGCCGTTGGCGGTGAGGAAGCGGCCGTCGGCCTTGAGGCGGCCCTTGTGCAGCGCGTCGATCACCTCGGGCAGGATCACGTGGGCCTTGGTGATCGCGATGGTCGGGCGGATGTCGTAGCCCGCCGCCAGCTCGGTGGCGAAGACCGACGCGACGCCCGCGCCCCAGGGGTCGAGCGACACGATCCTGCCGGGTTCGAGCCATTGCGGATACGGGCCGATGACATCGGTCGGCGAGGTGTTGGTCAGGTCGGCCTTGTGCTGCGGGTTGAGCGCCTTGGCCGCCACCGCCAGCGCGCGGTACACACTGTACGAGCCGCTGTGCGTGCCGATCACGTTGCGGTGCGCGCGCGTCGTGGTCGTGCCCACGACGGGCCCGCGCTCGGCCGGCGTGGCGGCGCCCCATGTCAGTGGCAGCGCGCCGAAGCCGCCGCTGTGCGACGTCAGCCGGATGTGGCGCGGACCGCCGGACGTGGAGGGGGGAGTGAGGGGGAGGCTGCCGGTGCCGGCCGGCGTTGCTTGTGGCGTGGAGGCGTTCGCAGGTGCGTCAATTGACATTGCAGGCTCTCAAAAACCGCAATGTACCGAGCACCCCTGCACCTTGCAAGCCAGCGCGGCACGGCCGCGCAACACTTACGCCACAGGGCGTATGGGCAGCACGCGGCCGCCGACGCCGCGCACGCGCCTCACCGGATGCCGAGCGCGCGGTCCAGCGACAGCCTGCCGCCGCCACGCCCGACCAGGTACAGCATGAGGGTGGCCCACGACAGGTGCGTCGGCCAGGCATCCGGGTACACCAGGAACTGGATGACCGCCGTCATGCCCAGCAGCGCCAGCCCCGACAGCCGCGTGGCCAGGCCCAGCACGAGCAGCAGCGGGAACAGGTGCTCGGCGTACGCCGCCAGGTGCGCAGCCAGTTCGGGCGCGATGAGCGGCAGGTTGTACTCGCTGCGGAACAGCTCGTAGGCCGAGTCGTTCAGCGTGAGGAAGCCGGTGACCTTGGTGCGGCCGGAATAGAAGAAGATGGCGGCGACGGACAGGCGCGCGCCGAGGGCCAGCAGGTCGTGCGGAACCACGCGCTCGAGCGTGGCGCACAGCTGGTTCCAGCGGCCGCGCAGGCCGTTCGCGGCGGGCATGGCGCCGGCTTGGGAATCGATCCGGGCGTGGGTGGCGGTCATGGTGTCTCCGGTGCGGGTTCGGCGGCCTCCTGCGAAGCCGCGGGGGTGTCGAGTCCGGCGAGCGCGCCGGCGTTCATCAGGCGGGTCAGCATCGCGCCGAGGTCGGCCTGCGGGTCGGTCGTGGCGGCCCGTTCGGTGGCGACCGCGAGCGTGCAACCCTGCGCGCAGGCATCGAGAAAGGCGCAGTCGGCGCGCTGCGCCGGTTGCCATTGCACGGCAAGCTGCGCGCGGGTGAGCAGGGCGCCTTCAGGGCGCCAGTCGAAGTCGCCTTCGTCGGCGTCATCGTCCGGCACGGCGCGGTTGCGCGACCAGATGGTGTAGATGGGCGCGTCGTCGAACCAGGCCCAGCGCGCGGCGGGATGCGGCGTCAGGCAGCAGGCGGCCAGGTGTTCGGGCGAGAGGCGGGCGAGTTGCGCGGGCCTCAGCACCGGCGCGTCGGCGGCAGCATGGCTTTCGGTCCAGAAGCGGTCGAGCCGCGCCACGTCGGGCAGGTAGGGCAGGTCGGCCGCCGGGGCGAACTCGCGCAGGAAGCCGATGAACGCCTGGCCGTAGTCGAGCATGCGCCCGTCGCGGGGCGGGTGTTGTCTTGCGTGGATGGCAGCGGCCGAGCGGAACCAGTCGCGGCCCACCAGGCGCGCGATGCTCGGGTAGTTGGCTTCGAGCGTGTCGATGCCGGCCTTCAGCACGGTATTTCTGTAGACGGCAAGGGCCGGCTGCGCGTCCCAGGGCGAAGGGGCCTGCGGATCCTGCAGCGCCGCGGTAAAGGACTGCTGGAATGCGCCGAGGACGGTTGCGGTGGTCATGCGGGAATCTCCTCGAGCGCCGGCGTCTGCGCGAGCAGGTGGGCGGCGGTGTCGCGTTCGGCCAGCAGTTCGTCGAAGGCGGGGACGTTGCCGTCGCGCTCGATCAGCGTCGGGCGCGGCCCGATGCGCTCGACCAGGCGCGCGTACAACGCCCACACCTGCGGCGCCACCGGCGCGTCGTGCGAATCGACGAGCAGCGCCTTGCCCAGCGACGGATCGTGCGAATGGCCGGCCAGGTGGATTTCCATGATGGCGTCGGCCGGTACGCGGTCGAGGTAGGCGCCGGCGTCGAAGCCCAGGTTGTTGGCGGATACATGGACGTTGTTGACGTCCAGGAGCAGGCCGCAGCCGGTGCGGCGGACCAGGTCGCTCAGGAAGTCGACCTCGTCCCAGTCGTTGCCGTCGAGTCGCAGGTAGTGCGACGGGTTCTCGATGGCGATGCGGCGCCCCAGTACTTCCTGGGTATGCGCGATGCGCGCCGCGATATGTACGAGCGCCGCCGAGCTGCGCGGAAACGGCAGCAGGTCGGGGAAGTACTGTCCGTTCCAGGCGGACCAGGCCAGGTGCTCGGACACCAGCGCGGGCTCGATCCGGCGCGCCAGGTCCGCAAGCCGGCGCAGATGCGCCTGGTCGAGCGGGCACTGGCCGGCCAGCGACAGCGACACGCCGTGCAGCGAGACCGGATGCTCTGCCCGTACGGCCTGCAGCCAATGCAGGCGCGGGCCGCCCGCGACCAGGTAGTTCTCGGGATGTACCTCGAACCACATGCCCTCGCGCCTGCAGCCGGCGGCCGCGTCGTAGTGCTCGGGCTTGAGGCCGAGGCCGGCGAGAAGACGGGAACTGGTCATGGTGCGGCTGCCTTTTTCGCGGTGCGGTCGATCAGGACTTGATCGGCGACAGCGAGCCCATGCCCTTGGGCGTCTTCATGGTGGCGCAGGTGCCGGCGGGAACGAACTTCCAGGCGTTGCCCTGGTAGTCCATCTTGGAGGTGCCGGCGCAGGTGGTGCCGGGGCCGGCGGCGCAGTCGTTCTTGCCGGCCATGGCGACGCCGTAGCATTTTTCCTTGGCGGCGTTGTCCATCTTGTCGGCCATGGGCTTGTCGGCCGCGGCGGCGGCGCCGGCAACGAGTGCGCTCAGGGCGATGGCGGTCAGGGCGAAGGGACGGGTAGACATGGATAGTTCTCCTTGAGGTTGGCTGTGAAGGTCACAAAGGCGACCGGCGATTCGCGGTCGATGGCTAGTTCGGCTCGTTTTCCGACGCGGTTACACCACGCGGCACAATCGAGCCGAGTTTTTTTTGCGCGCCGGGCGTAACCGAACCGATTCATGGAACGAACAGAAGCAGGGAAGCAGACGCAACCGAGTGACGCCGAGGCGGCGCTTCGCGTGTTGTTCCTGCGCGGGCAGGGCGGCGACGCGGCGGCCTACGAGGCGTTCCTGCGGCAACTGAGCCGCCACCTGCGTTCCTACCTGGCCCGCCGGCTGTTCGGCTGGCCCGACGACGTGGAAGATCTCGTACAGGAATGCCTTCTGGCCATGCACAACCAGCGCCACACCTATGACAGCGACCAGCCCCTGACGGCCTGGGTGCATGCCATTGCCCGCTACAAGATGATCGATCTGCTGCGCGCCAAGTCCGTACGCGAATCCCTGCACGACCCGCTCGACGACGCGCAGGAGCTGTTTGCCGACAGCACCACCGAAGCCAGGGACGCCCAGCGCGACCTGCAATCCCTGCTCGAGACATTGCCTGAAAGGCAGCGCCTGCCGATCGTCCACACCAAGCTCGAGGGCCTGTCGGTCTCCGAGACGGCGCAGCGCATCGGCATGTCGGAATCGGCGGTCAAGGTCAACGTGCACCGCGGCCTGAAGGCGCTGGCGGCGCGCCTGCGAGGAGGCACCCCCTCATGAAGACGGACGACCTCATCTCGATGCTGGCGACCGGCGTGGAGCCGGTGCCGCGCCGCGCCGCCACGCGGCGCCTGGTCTTCGCGCTGCTGGCGGGCGTGCCGCTGGCCGCCGCCCTCATGCTGACCGAGTACGGCCCGCGCAAGGATCTGGTGCAGGCGCTGTTCTGGCCCATGCTCTGGGTCAAGGTGCTCTATCCCCTGGTGATCGCCTGCGCGGCCTTCGTGCTGGTGCAGCGGCTGTCGCGCCCGGGTGCGCGCACGGGCCTGGCCTGGATCGGCCTGGCGGCGCCGGTCCTGCTGGTGTGGGGCATGGCGGCGATGGCCTGGACGGGCGCCAGCCCGGACGAGCGCATGCCGCTCCTGATGGGCAAGACCTGGCGCAGTTGCGCCTTCAGCATCGCCTGGATCGGGCTGCCGGTGTTCGTGGCCGCGCTGGCCGCGCTGAAAGGCCTGGCGCCGACCCGGCCGGCCCTGGCCGGCGCGGCGGCCGGGGCGCTGGCCGGCGGTGCCGGCGCCGCGGTCTATGCCTTCCACTGCCCGGAGATGACCGCGCCGTTCCTGGCCGTCTGGTACCTGCTGGGCATGCTCATCCCGGTGGCCATCGGCGCCGCCGTCGGGCCGCGCCTGCTGCGCTGGTAGCGCAGGCCTCGAATCAGAAATCCTCGAGCGGCAGGCCGACGTAGTTCTCGGCCAGCGAAGTCGAGGCCGCGGTCGAATGCACCAGGTAGTCGAGCTCGGCTTCCTGGATCTTCTGGCCGAACTCGCCCGACTCCGGAAAGCGGTGCATGAGCGAGGTGAACCACCACGAGAAGCGCTCGGCCTTCCACACGCGGCGCAGGCAAAGGTCGGAATAGCGGTCGAGCGCCGAGTTGCTTTTCTCGCGGTAGAAGATTTCCAGCGCACGCGACAGGTAACCGACGTCGGCCGTGGCCAGGTTCAGGCCCTTGGCGCCGGTCGGCGGCACGATGTGCGCCGCGTCGCCCGCCAGCAGCAGGCGCCCGAAGCGCAGCGGCTCGGCCACGAAGCTGCGCAGCGGCGCAATGCTCTTCTCCAGCGAAGGGCCGGTCACCAGCCGCTCGCGGGCCTCGGGGTCGAGGCGGCGGCCCAGTTCGGCCCAGAACGCGTCGTCGCTCCAGTTCTCGACCTTTTCCTCCACCGGCACCTGCACGTAGTAGCGGCTGCGCGTGTGGCTGCGCATGCTGCACAGGGCGAAGCCGCGCGTGGTGTTGGCGTAGATGAGCTCGTCCGACACCGGCGGCACGTCGGCCAGCACGCCGAGCCAGCCGAAGGGGTAGACCTTCTCGTAGGTATGCAGCGCCTGCGCCGGCACGCTGGCGCGGCTGACACCGTGGTAGCCGTCGCAGCCGGCGATGAAGTCGCATTCGATCTCGTGCGTGGCGCCGTCCTTGCGATAGCGCACGCGCGGGCGTTCGCCGTCGAAGTCGTGCAGGCTCACGTCCGAGGCTTCGTAGATGGTTTCGCGGCCCTCGGCGGCGCGTGCCTCCATCAGGTCGCGCGTCACCTCGGTCTGGCCGTACACCGTCACCTGCTTGCCGCCCGTCAGCCCGTGCATGTCGATGCGGTGCCGGGCACCCTTGAACAGCAACTCGATGCCGTGGTGGGGCAGGCCCTCGGCTTTGGCGCGCGCATCGCCGCCGGCCTTTTCCAGCAGGTCCATCGTGACCTGCTCGAGCACGCCGGCACGAATACGGCCGAGCACGTAGTCTGCGCTCTGGCGCTCGACGATGACGTTGTCGATGCCGGCCTTGTGCAGCAGCTGGCCCAGCAGCATGCCGGCCGGGCCTGCACCGATGATCGCGACTTGAGTCTTCTTCATGGGGTTGTTTTTTGAGGGGGTGTCCGATCCGCCGAGCGTAGGTCCGGCGCTCCGGCCGCGGAACACCCGCCATGCCGCCTGTGTGCGATGATGCGAGCGGTTGCGCGATGATCGCGCAACAGTGAAAAATTGCACGCAGCCCATGACCATCGCCAAGGCCGACTTCATCGAGGGCATCGCCAAGGGCATGGCGGTGCTCGAGAGCTTCGACACCCAGCGCCAGCGCCTGAACGCCACCCTGGCCGCCGAACGCGCCGGCATCACCCGCGCCGCCGCGCGGCGCCACCTGCTCACGCTGGCGCACCTGGGCTACCTTGAGACGGACGGCAGCTATTTCTGGATGGCGCCGAAGGTGCTGCGCTTCTCCGGGAGCTACCTGGCATCGTCGAGGCTGCCGCGCATTGCGCAGCCCACGCTCAACCGCCTGGCGGCGCAGACCGGCGAATCGTTCTCGGTCGTCGTGCTCGACGGCGAAGAGGTGGTCATCGTGGCGCGCAGCGGCACCTACGGCGCGCCGACGCGCCTCTTGGCATACGGGCTGCACCTGGGCGCGCGGTTGCCGGCGCACGCCACTTCGACAGGGCGCGTGCTGCTGGCCGCCATGAGCGCGGCCGAACTGTCGCTGTGGCTCAAGGGGCGGACCTTGCAGCGCCTGACGAACAACACCATCACGCAGGCCAAGGCGCTGCGGGCACAGATCGCGCAGGTGAGGGCGCAGGACTGGTGCGTGGCCAACGAGGAGCACGAGATCGGCGTGCAGGCCCTCGCCGTGCCGCTGCGCGACATCCGCGGCCGCACCGTGGCGGCGCTGAACGTGGTGCTGTCGGGCAACATTCAACCCGACGCCGCGCTCGAGCGGGAACTGCTGCCGCCGCTGCTCGACGCCGCGCACGAACTGCGGACACTTCTTTGACGAAAAAATCGGCCTTGCTTGCAAAAACGCAAAAAATGCCGATATACTCCAAGGCTTGTTCCCCGATAGCTCAGTTGGTAGAGCGCCGGACTGTTAATCCGTAGGTCCCTGGTTCGAGCCCAGGTCGGGGAGCCACAATAAGCCGTGTGGCATAAAGAGGTCCCGCTACTAAATCAGTAGCAGGACCTTTTTTCTTGTCTGGACGTTTCCACATCCGTTTCCACATTTTTGAAGTGTCCACTTTTGCCAACGTGTGACCGCCCCGACCCGCAGGCTAGGTGATGGCGTTGCGCGTCTTTCCCTACTTGGCCGAATCGTTCGGTGCCAGTCCCTATCGCCGCTCGGTGTGCCGTGGTATGTCGCTCGCTCAGTGTCGCGTCGCCTCGCATGCGTCAGCCGACGCCTGCGCCACGCGCGCAGCCATCGCAGCCATCGCAGCCATCGCAGCCATCGCAGCCGCAGCATGCCCGAACGCTGTCGTCGTGCCAAGACCGCGAGCGATTTGCCACTCAGCGCCATGCCCGCAAGCGACAAGGCACCTACACGAATGGGCGCGCCTTCAGCCCGAAATGCACCAGCCAGATTCGGCTTTGCGCCCGAGCGCTGCGGCACGACGATCGTGCGGCCATCGAGCGCATAGCGGGCCATCGGCAGCGTGGAAACGACATTGCCCTCGAGCGCGAGCAGATCGACAAGACCGACGACGACGGTCTGTACCAGTTCCGCAGCCCAGCCCGGCAAGTCCGTAGAGGCGGGCACCGACGCCTCTCGCGTGAGCACGCCGAGCAGGGCGCGCGACCACTGGAGCTCGAGCTCGCCGCGTGCTACGCACGCCTGCAACGTCTCATCGACGCTGCGATTGATGGCAGCTGCGCGCAACATCGAGCCTGCCACGCGCAGCAACGCGAGGTCGCCACTGCGCTCGCGTTCGGCAATGGTGAGTGCGTGCGACGTCGAGAGGGGCGCGTGCTCGGGGCGGTGTAGAGCGGCGACGGTCATTGGGCGATTCATGAATCGCGCCGGATTTCGTTGAAGAAAGACCGGGTCTCTCGAGCCGGATGCCGAGTGATCGGCCGCACCGTTGCGCGTATCCGAAGAGTACGACAGTTCGTGAAAAATTTCAAAGTCAACGGGGGCGGTGACTTGGAACACCGCGTTGACCCCTGCTAGCACCTTTGAGTGTGTTCACGATTTATCGTCCACCTTCACGTCTTCTAGGCGCCTAGGCCAATCAGATCGGTAGATTCCACTTGCGCGCCAGAGCAATCTCCAATCGATATTCAGTTCCTCGTTTTGCGCCTCCATCCTCGCCTCGTACAGCTGTTGTCGGCCTGCCTCATCGTGATCGGTCTGAGTTAGATGGAGAACCGCGAGGGTGTGTTTGCGGAACGTCCACCAATCTTCGTGGGTTGCCCCTGCGGCGAGCCAATGGAAGCGAAGCATTTCCTCAGCATCTCTCAGGCGTCGAAGTTCCAGCTCGCGCTTGACCGCTGCGAGGAAATGCGCAGCAATCCAGAAGCCGCCCATGAGCAACAAGAGTTCGCCCACCTTCTGCAACCAGGAGTCTTGCCCGGCATAACCATAGATTGCGCCACCTAGCAATACGACGGCCCACTGCCAAAACTCTGTTCGCTGAGTCCTTTTCCGATCGTTCTGGCCTTTCAGCGCCTCCATGCGCTCGATAACCGGGCCAGCTCCTGACTTGCAGGCTCTCACCAGATCCCGCCTTCGTTGAAACTCGATCTGTGCGGCTTCTCTCGAGTCGTAGACAAGGTCGTCCAGCAGACATTCCTTGATCTCTACGCGCTTGTGTAGGTCTTCGCCCATCATGAGTTCGTCCTTCGCTGAACGTCGATTTCGGAATTACCGGATGCTTCGCCGTATGCTGTAGCTTCCTCTCTATGCTTGGAGGCACAGGATGGACGCACTTGAACGGTATTTTGCTCAAGGGCTGTACCGGCTAAAGATTCTTCGTTCGAAGATTGAACTCGATGTGGTCGGACTGGAAGAATCGATAGCAGCTCGTCCTAGCTTGCGGCTGACGGTGGAAGCAGCCGAAAAGTTCAGGGGAAAGTCCGATCGCATTCCCGTGCTGATCTCTTCATCTGCAGCTGGAGTCGACATGACACCTGACGGCGAGGTGGTAGTTGGGTTATGCAAGCTGGAGAATGGACTTGTAGACGAGATCGTTGTCCTTGCGCCATCTGAATTCATGACACACGCGATGCTCTGTCTTTCCTCGAACGAGCGCGCGTTCCGCATTCTGACGATCAAGACCACGGTCAAGATCGAGAACGCGTTGAAGGATCATTTAGTCATTCTTAGTGCCCAACTCGCCACAAATTGGTGACGGATCAGACTTACTGCTGCAAGAGTGCATCCCAGTCCGTTCCAGTAGGCTCCCTCGCCGCTCGCTGTGCTGGCGCTCGCTTGCCCAGCTCGTGATCGCTCGTCGCCGCTGCCTTCTCCGATGGTGCAAGCGCCAGTGCACAGCGTAGCTTCTCCGCGCGACTTGCCTTCGGGTCAGCCAGCACGGCACGAAGGAAATCCAGCGCCGGAGTTTTGACGGCGGTGTTGAGCTTGCGTCGGGCGGTCATCGGCGATTCCCTTCGATCGAGTACCGGTCATCGGCAGTTGTGCGGGGGCAATTTTGCTCCTGCGTGCGAACAATGCGCAGGGCCAAATTTTGGAGCCGAATTTCCCGCTGCGACGGCAGGGCTTGGTTTCCATTTCACGCCGGTATTTCCGAGATACTCCCCCCAGCGTGGACGCACTCAGCGGGTCTTACGGGAAGATGCTCAACTGCGGACCCCATTCGGTCCAGCTATCCTGCTTGCTTGGAACCCAGTCGATCAGCTTGCCGATCTTGTGCACGAAACCTTGCGCATCAAGAAAGTAGTTCGGATACGCGCGCTTCATCGCCTCAACCGTACCAGCCGCGACAAGCACGACGTCGATCGGCGCGCCCTCCTGCGCTCGCCGTTCAGCGTCGGCGTACGCTGCTTCGGCGTCCGCGAGTCGAGCAGTCGGATACGGCGTGATTCGCACCTTCCGCTCAACCGTGTTCAGTTCGACAAGGTGATACCGGCCTTGTCCCCTAGCACGGCTGATTCCCTCGGCAGCGATTGAGAATCCGCGTAGCAGCGACAGCGCATTTAGGCTCGCTTCCTGAAACTTGACCAGTCCGACGATATCCTCGGGAGCGTGATCTTCAAACCCAGGCGGGAGCGGCTGCTTTTCCATGTTGCACATAGCAGCGCTGCATGCGAGGAAGAAGTCCTTCCATTCGTCGTCGCCTTGACCAGCTTTCAACGCCTGCCCGAGAAATGTACTGGCCGTCTCAACTGCAGTCGCCCATTCATGTTGAAGCTTCGTGCGTATCTGCATTTCAAGGCGTAGCCCGTCATATTCCGGGACAGCTGCATTCTTGTACTTGAACACGAGGTGGATGCTGCGATAGCCATCCGGTTTGGGCTGCTGAATGTAGTCCTTCGAGGAATCTAGATCATGCTGGAGGCCCCCAGCGCGATACATGCCTTCGAGCTTTCGGGCCTGCGCAATAGTCGAGACGACCGCACGAAGTCCGCCGATATCCTGCATTCGCGAGAGCCGCATCGAAGGGCTGCGCTGAAGCTTGGACAGCACTGACGGTGACCGCTTGAGGCGCTGACCGACGAGGGCCTTCTTATCGACTTTCTGAAGGCGATTGCGCAGGGTCGCCTGAAAGGTGTTGATTGGATATAGATGCGACGCCCGAAAGTTGTTGAGGATGGCTGTCGCTTGGGCCAAGTCCGGGTAGACCTTCATATGCTCTGGACCTATTTCGTGCGCCGTCGGACGGGCGAGCAGTTGCCCCGCGCGGTCGATTTGTCCCTTGGAGTACTTCGGAGTGTCGAAAGCCATGTCTTGATCGGATAGGCAAATTGGCGCAGATATCCTACCCGCCGGGTAACTACCCTTTGTTGTCTCCTGCCCATTGCGCTTTTGCTTCGGACAGCGAGCGCTGCGCGCGATCGTGTTGCTGAGTGTTGCGCTGTTGCCCATCGCAGCGCGCCTGCCCGTGGCGATCGGTCCAGACGCCCAGCTTGAGCGAGCCGCTGATCGCCACTTCGGCGCCGTGTCCGAGCGCCATCAAGACGGCTTGCACTTGGGTGTCGAATCCAAACACGCCTACGTAGAGTTGCGGCGTGTCGCCATCTCGCGCGACCTGAACGCGGGTGAGCACGTAGGCGCGGCCGGAAGAGCCGACGCGCTTTTCGGGTGCGGCAGTGATCTTGCCGCTGATCATGGCAGTGATCATGAGATCGCCCTCTTCGGTGAAACCGTCGCGAGTTGTCGTGCGCGGTGCGTAGGTGGGTTCGACTGCGCATGGATGTGCTTCACCCGCATCGATGTTGTTCACCCGCATCGCACCCGCATTTATGCAATGCGCAATGCCCATGCGGGTGCACGAGCGAGCCCACGCGAGCGCGTGCTCCCGCATGCGCAGGGGGTATATAGGGGATGCGGGTGCGGGTGAAACCGCAGGGGAGCGCGGGCACTGGCAGCGGCTTCCGCATCGCACGCGGGGTGGTGCTGTTGATGGCAATGCGGGTGCATGGCAAAACGTGGCGCCGCACGGCCTGTTAATCCGTAGGTCCCTGGTTCGAGCCCAGGGCGGGGAGCCACTACAAACCCTTGTGGTTCCTGAATGCCTCGCTATCAAATTGGTAGCGAGGCATTTTCATTTGGGCAACATTAGCAGTTGTTGTCCCGATCCGTGTCTCGATTCGCGCGCAGCTGACGATGGGAACTGCTCGATGCCGATGCGTGCTTAGGTAGCACGCGCGAACCTACTACTTTTTGTCCAGATATTTGATGATCTGGTAGCGGTTCAACTTCTTGCCGTAGACGGGACCGGCAGCGAATCCGCCGTTTGACCCGAAGGCCATGGCCATTCCGCCGCTCCCGCCTTGCAGGCTGACCACGACCGCCGCGTCGCCGTCTGCGGCGCTGATCTGCTCCGCGATTGCCGAGCGAATACGCCGGTTGCCGAAGACGTTGTCAAAGTCCTCGATGGTGGTCACGCCGATCACCTTGTAACGCCGTGGCGGGGTGCCGTTGTCCCAGATTTCGTAGCCATCAACCACTTCCTTGGTACCACCTTGGCCTTCAATGATTTGATCGCCACGGCCTTCATAGGCTTGGTAGTTGGTCTGCGCGCAGCCAGCAAGCGCCGCCAGCGCAGCAAACAGAAGATTTGCCTTGATTGAAAGTTTGCGCATTGTTGGTCCTCAGTATTGGCCGGTTTGATTGCAGGTGCGGTGGAGAATGTTTCCCCCGCCGCTGCTTGCAGTTGATTCGCCGCAGGTGGTCGAAGCAATCGCGTGGCGAATGCTTTCCGTGGGCGCCGCAAGGGCCCAGGTAGTTGCGATCAGGGGAGGGTTGCACTGCATGCAAGGCGCGCCATTCACATGCACCTTGCCAATGAACTGCGCCGGCAGAGTTGGCGCACATTTCGATGACCTTTTGATCCTACCGTTGCGCCGCCTGATGAGGCTCGACCTGGCTGCATCGACCTCGATATGTTCGAGAAAAAGGTCACAGTTCTCGAGTTCTGTTGTGGGCCTGGTCGGTTGCCGCGAGTGATGCAGCTCAGCAGGACTCTTTCGCAAGTCCCGCCGCCGAGCGACTCAGCTTCGGCGAACTGGCCGACAACGATTGGGCGCTTCCGGTCATGGCTCGCAACGGCGAGCGCCTCGTTGGCTGCGCGCTTGCGGATATAGGCGGCCAGTGGTGGCGTAGGACGGAGTGTGGCCATGAGCCGACCTTCGTTGCTCGGTTGCCACTGAGCAGACATTGGTGCGTGCCCGCTAACCCCCGACAGCGACAGAATTTGCTCTCATGGAATACGAGTGCACCCACGCGATTCTCATGCAACTGGCCTACGATATTGAAGCGGCAGCCCCATGCATGGGCGCAGGATCTGTCGCCTTAGAACACTTAGAAGGTAGCTAATGGCTCAACGTGTTATGGCTTTTGTTGACGGCGAGAATCTCGTCCTGAGATATCAGGACATGGTCAAAGACGGCGCGAAGCCGAAGGAGGGCGTCATCCACGAGCAAGACACTCTTGTGTGGCACCCCGAAGTTACTCTGTTCTCGTTCGCAGACTATGTCCGCGAAAGCTTCTACCAGACAATCGTTGGAGACACCAATAGAGTGGATGCCGTGTGCGAGAAAGTGTCTAGCGCTCGCTACGAGTTCAGAGAGGGTTCAACTGACCCAGATGCGGGAAACGGGACGCTCAGACCCCGCATATTCAAGAAGGAGTCAAAGTCAGCGAAGACAAAGAGCGTGGACATCAACCTGACAGTTGATGCACTCAGGCACGTGGCCGATCAGCAGCTTGACGTCGTTTTCCTGCTGAGTGGGGATGGAGACTACCTACCAGTGGTTGAAGAAATTGGCCGTTCTGGAAGGCAAGTGTGGGTTGGAGCATTCTCGAAGGGATTGAACAAGAGGCTTCGATTTGCCTGCGATGAGTTTGTGGATCTCGATTCCATCTTCTTCCAGTAGTCATGCCCTTCAATATGTCATGCGGCTCGAACGCGTAGTTGCTCGGGGCGGTCCGAACCGCACGCTTCCTCGTGGCCGTCAACTCAAGTGTTGCGAGTCGGCATTCGAGTGTCAAATCCCAATGTGCTCACGACTGCATTGGGCGCAAAGCGGCGGCCGCCGGTGAATGTCCGCTTTCCTGAGGTCGCTACTTCAGCAATGGCCGCGAAGCCGACGATCACACGCCGAAGGTCCGCTTCCCGCCGGGCCGAGCATCGGCCCTATGATCGCAGTCGCGTGCAAGACGCCTCCGGGCCCGCGGGAAGGGTTGAACCCACTTGTCTCCATCTGCCTATCCACGCCTTTTGTGCAGCCGACGTTGCGGGTCATCGGCCTCTGATGCACGGAGGTGTTCATGAAAAAGCGCATTCCCGCTCGGCCCGACATCGGCCAGCTGAAGAAGCAAGCCAAGGAATTGCTTGCTCTGTATCGCCGCGGTGATCCGGCCGCGCTGCAACGGTTCCGCGCCACGCTCCCTGCCGCCCGCGGCAGGAACGATGACGAACTGGCCGGCCAGTCCTTGCGCCTGCATGATGCGCAATCCTGCATTGCGCACGAGCATGGCTTTCCTTGCTGGGCCGATCTGCAGGTGTTCGTGCTCGCGCGCCGGGCGTTGGCGGACGACCCCGACCAGGCTGTGCGCCACTGGCTGCGCATGGTCTATGCCGGCGACGTGGCGAGCGGCAACGACACGCACCGGCCGGCGGTGGCCGCGCGGATGCTGGCCGAGTCTCCGACGCTGGCTGGCGACGACGATCCCTACCTTGCCTGCGCGATCGGCAATGAAGAGGTTCTCCGGCGCGCCACCGCGCGCGACCCGGCGTGGCTCCACCGCGAAGGCGGGCCATTGAACTTGCCGCCGCTGGTGGCCGTGACCCACTCGGGGCTCGCCACCCAGCCAGGTTTTCACGAACGCCTGCGCGATTGCGCGCGCTTCCTGCTGAGCGCCGGGGCTTCGGCCAACCAGTCCGTCGGCAATCGATGGCCGCCGGCCTCGCTGGAGGCGCCGTCGCAGACGGAGCGGCTGTCCGCCCTTTACGGCGCGGCCGGCAAGGCTTTCGATCCGCAACTCACGCGCCTGCTGCTCGAGGCCGGTGCAGACCCCAACGACGGCGAATCGCTCTACCACTCGCTCGAAGCGCCGGCGTGCACCCGTTTGCTGCTGGAGGCGGGCGCGCGCATCGCTGGCTCGAACGCGATGTACCGCGCGCTCGACCTCGAAGACCTGGGCGTGCTCGAACTGCTGCTGGCGCACGGCGGTGATGCCAACGAGCCGGCCTTGGGCCCACCCACGTCCGAGTGGGGATCGCCCTTGCTGTGGGCCATTCGCCGCGGCCGATCGCTCGCGCACATCCGGGCCTTGCTCGCGGCGGGTGCGAGGGCGGACGCATGCACGCCGGACGGCGTATCGGCTCGAACGCTGGCGCGCCGCTTCGGTCGGCCCGACGTCGCGGCGCTGCTGGGCCAAGCAGATTCAGGCGGTGAGACGTTGACCGAGGACGAAGCGTTCGTAGCTGCCTGTGCGTGCGGCGACGTCGATGCGGCGCGTGCGATCCAGGCGACGCATGCGGATGTCGTCGATGCGCTGGGCGACGCCCGGCTGCGCCTGCTGCCCGAACTCGCGGAGCAGGGCCGCCGCGACGCCGTCAAGGCCATGGTCGCCTGCGGCTGGCCGCTGGAGATCCGGGGAGGCGACATCGACGCCACAGCGCTCAACCATGCCGTGTTCCGCGGCGATGCCGAGCTCACGCGCTTTCTGCTGGAGCACGGGGCGGATTGGCGCACATTGCACGGCTTCGGCGACAACGCCTGCGGCAGCTTGTCCTGGGCCTCGCTCAACGAACCCGTGCGTGGCGGCGATTGGGTCGGTTGCGCCGAGGCCTTGCGCGCCCACGGCCTACCGGCTGCGCGACCGGACCCGGCAGGTGCGGACGTCGTGCTGATCGGCGACAGGCGCTATCGGTTCGCGGACGATGTCGCAGAGGCTCTGCTCGGATTCTCGGACGCGCCTGCGCACTGAGCCCTGAGCCGGAGCCGGTTGGCGGGCACCCTTCGGGTCACGCGTCCAGCAGGCAATCCATCAAGAGCCGCACCGGGCGCGGCACCGCGCTGAAGTTGCGCGCGCCGACCAGCAGGCGACGCCGGGCCCAGTCGTCGCGCAGGCGCACCTGGCGCAGGTCCATCGCGGCGAGCAGCGGCTGCACGGCGGCTTCGGGCAGCACGGCGATGCCGAGGCCCGCTGCCACCATCTGGCACATGGCGTCGAAGCTGCGCACGCGGATGCGCAGGCGCAGGCGCCGCCCCAGCTCCTCGGCAGCGTCCTGCATGCGCACCGCCAGCGACGTGCCGGCGGCCAGGCTGACGAATTCGTAGTCGGTCGCGCGCTCGAAGTCGATGTCCTCGTCGCCCCCCAGCGGGTGGCCCGGCGGCAGCACCACCACCAGCTGGTCGCTGCGGTAGCTGACGGTCTGCAGGCCCAGCGGCGGGGTGCGGTCGGCAAAGATGCCGAGGTCGGCCCGGCCTTCGAGCACGGCCCGCACGATGTCGTCGCTGTTCTGCTCCTCCAGCTCGATGCGGATGCCGGGGTTCTGCTGGACGAACCGGGCCAGGTCGTGCGGCAGGAACTGCGTGACGGCCGACGTGTTGGCCCACAGCCGCACCACGCCGATCACGCCGTGCGCGAAGTCCGACAGGTCGGCCGCCAGGTGGTCGACGTCGGCTAGTATTCGGCGCGCATGCGCCTGCAGCGCCTTGCCGGCCGGCGTCAGGGTGACGCCGCGCGAATGGCGGTCGAACAGCTTGGCGTCGACGGCCGCCTCCAGGTCGACCATGCGCTTGCTGGCCGCGCCCAGCGCCAGCCGCGCCAGCGACGCGCCCTTGCTGATGCTGCCCGTGCGGGCGATGACGCAGAACAGCGAGAGCGAAACCAGGTCGAGGCGATGGAGGTTCAAGGAGGGCGTCCGCGGTCGAGATGCCGCATTTTCCACTCCCCGTGCGCCGGTCACGTGCTCCGGAGGATCTCGTCGGATGCCTTCTCGCCGATCATCATGGAGGCCGCGCAGATGTTGGCGCTGGGCATCCTCGGCATGATGGACGAATCGGCCACGCGCAGCCCGGTCACGCCATGCACGCGCAGGCGTGCGTCCACCACGGCGCCGGCATCGCCGGCCGGGCCCATGCGGGCGGTGCCGTTGAGGTGATAGGACGAGACGCCGTAGCGCTTGGCGAAATCCAGCAGTTCGTCGTCGCGCTCCAGCGCCGGGCCGGGCAGCGTCTCGCGCTCGACGTACGGGGCGAGTGCCCGCGTGCGAAGGAGCTTGCGTGCCAGGCGGATGCCGTCGACCAGCACGCGCCGGTCGTTCTCGTGGTCCAGGTAGTTCGGCTGGATGACCGGCGCCTGGTGCGGGTCGGGCGATGCCAGCCGCACGTGGCCCAGGCTTTCCGGGCGGTGTTGCCAGACGCCGGCGGTGATGCCCGGGAACTTGTCCAGCATGCCCACATACCCCTCGCGGTAGCTGGCCGGCGCGAACACGCCCTGCAGGTCCGGTTCGGCCAGGCCGGCCCGCGACATCCAGAAGTAGTGCACGATGGACGGGCACAGGGCCATGATGCTGGGACGCTTGAGTGCCCAGCGCGCGGCCTGCAGCGCGATCGACGGGCCGGTCGCGATCTCGTTGAGCGTGCTTACGCCGTGCACCCGGGCCACCAGGCGCACCGAGAAATGGTCGGCCAGGTGCTCGCCCACGCCCGGCAGGTGCCGCACCACCGGAATGCCCAGCGCGCGCAGACGCTCGCCGTCGCCAAGTCCGGACAACTGCAGCAGCTTCGGCGTGTTGATGGCCCCGCTGCACACGATGACTTCGCGCTCGGCATGCACCCGCAGTCGCCGCGCCCCGTCGCCCTTGCGCATGTACTCGACGCCGCGTGCGGCCCTGCCCTCGAACAGGATGCGGGTGGCTTGGGCATTGGTGCGCACCTCCAGGTTGGCACGGCTGCGCGCGGGCCGCAGGAAGGCGCGCGCCGTGCTCTGGCGCCAGCCGCGCGAGATCGTGCGCTGGAAGTAGCCCGCGCCAGCCTGGGTGACGCCGTTGTAGTCCTCGTTGCGCGGCAGGCCGAGTTCGCCGGCGCCCTCGATGAAGGCCTCGCACAGCGGATGCTGCCAGTCGTTGCGCGTGACCGGCAATTCGCCATCGCGCCCGCGGAAGGCGTCGTCTCCGCCCTCGGTGAAGCGCTCCATGCGCTTGAAGAACGGCAGCACGTCGGCATAGCTCCAGCCGGCGTTGCCGAGCTCGGCCCAACGGTCGTAGTCGGACGCCAGGCCGCGGTTGTAGACCAGGCCGTTGATGGCGGTCGAGCCGCCCAGCGTGCGGCCCTGCGGTACCGGAATGCGCCGCCCGTTGGTCCACGGCGTGGCCTCGGTCTGGAACGGCCAGGTGAATGCCGGGTTGAACAGCGTCTTGATGAAGCCTGCGGGAATGTGCAGGAACGGATGCCAGTCCGGCGGGCCGGCCTCGAGCAGGCAGACGCTGTAGCGCCCCTGCGCGGACAGCCGGTTGGCCAGGATCGCGCCGGCCGCGCCGGCGCCGACGACCACGTAGTCGAAGCGGCCGGCGTCATTGGAAAGGGTTTCGGACATGGATGGTTCGGTAGCGGGCGGCGCCCTGTCGGTCAGTGGGCAACGCCGAGATACGAGGCGCGGATCGCGGGGCTTGCCAGCAGTTCCGCGCCGCTGCCTTCGAGCGTGATGCGCCCGGTCTCGAGCACGTACGCGCGGTCGGAGATGGCCAGTGCCTGGTTCGCCATCTGCTCGACCAGCAGGATCGTCAGGCCGGCCTCGCGCAGCGCGCGGATGCTGCGGAAGATGTCGCGGATGATCAGCGGCGCCAGGCCGAGCGACGGCTCGTCGAGCAGCAGCAGGCGCGGGCGGCTCATCAGCGCGCGGGCCATCGCCAGCATCTGCTGTTCGCCGCCGGACAGCGTCCCGGCCATCTGGTCCTTGCGCTCGCGCAGCCGGGGAAAGAGCTCGAAGCCGTTGTCGACCAGGCGGTCGATCTCGGCCGGCGTGGCCTTCAGGCTGTAGGCGCCCAGCAGCAGGTTGTCCAGAACGGACTGGTCGGAAAACACGCCGCGGCCTTCCGGTGAGAGCGTGGTGCCCAGGCGAAGGCGCTTGTGCGCCGGCAGCCCCGTGACGTCCTGGCCCTGCACGAGCACGCGCCCGGAAGCCGCCGGCTCCAGGCCGGCGATGCACTTGAGCAGGCTGCTCTTGCCGGCGCCGTTGGCGCCGATGATGGTGACGATTTCGCCCTGGCGCACGTCGATCGAGACGTCGCGCACGGCCTCGATCGCGCCGTAGCGCACCGAGAGGCGTTCGAGCTTGAGCGTGGTCGGTGTGGTCATGCCGTGGTCTCCTCGTCAGGCGCGCCGAGGTAGGCCTCGATGACGCGCGGATCCTGCTGCACCTGCGCCGGCTGGCCCTCGGCGATCTTGACGCCGTAGTCCAGCACGATGACGTGGTCCGAAATGCTCATCACCAGGTCCATGTGGTGTTCCACCATCAGCATGGTGATGCCCAGGTCGCGTACCTTCAGCAGCAGTTGGCCCAGTTCGGCCGTCTCCTGCGGATTGAGCCCGGCGGCCGGTTCGTCGAGCAGCAGCAGCTGCGGCTCGGAGGCCAGCGCGCGCGCCAGCTCGACCCGGCGCTGCAGGCCGTAGGGCAGGCTGCCGGCCGGCAGCGCGGCATGCGGCCCGAGGTCCATGAACGACAGGATCGCCAGCGCGCGCTCGTGCGCCAGGCGTTCCTCGCGCCGCGCGCCGGGCAGGCCGAGCAGCGACGTCCAGAAGCCGTTGCGCATGCGGCTGTGGC
>Ga0160447_100480_pt1 | contig 19172 bp, 14 predicted proteins | sample HID1973K_E1MG_FD_108222 | JGI IMG/M metagenome (GOLD analysis project Ga0160447, IMG submission 108222) | Enriched mosquito-associated microbial communities from UW Madison campus, WI, USA - HID1973K_E1 MG | ecosystem: Host-associated > Arthropoda: Insects > Digestive system > Unclassified ...
AGCGCTGCCAGCCTGACTGCCGATTTTGTCGATGCCCAGGGCAAGCCACTGAATGATGTCGTGCTGACGCTTCAAGGTCCGGCGGGCAAACCTGATCCAGCGCCCAAGGCTGATATGGACCAGCGCGATCAGCGGTTCGCTCCCCATGTGCTCGCTGTGCGCACTGGCACACAGATCAAGTTCCCCAACAGCGACGACATTCGCCATCAGGTGTATTCCTTTTCCCCGGCCAAGCGCTTCGAGTTGCGCTTGTATGGGGGCACGCCCTCGGATCCGGTGCTGTTCGACAAGCCCGGCCTGGTCGTGCTCGGCTGCAACATCCACGACTGGATGCTGGGTTATGTGTACGTGACCGATGATCCCTGGTTCGGCGTGAGCAACGACAAAGGCACGTTGACCCTCGACCAGATGCCCGCAGGCCACTATGTGGCGACGCTGTGGCATCCCCAGGCGCCTGACATGCAGCCTTTGCCAGGCGGCGAATTCGACATTCCCGCTTCGGGTCTGCATCAGCGCTTCACCGTCGCCGTGCAGCCCAAGGGTGACGACATGCCCGCAGCGCCACCGCCCAGCGCGTTTGGCGATGCCTTTCACAAAGCCGCCCATGAATGAAACTGCGAATTAGCTTTCAGGCACGCATTGCCGGCGTGCTGATCATGCTGTTGTTGATCGTGGTCGTTGCGGTGTTTCTCGCCGTGAGGGCCGCTACGCAGGACGCTGTGCGCAAGCAGGCACAGGCGCAACTGGAAGTGGGTACGCGGGTTTTCGAAGGTTTGCTGGAAATGCGCGGCAAGCGCCTGCGCGACGCGGTGCAGCTGCTGTCCAGCGACTTTGGCTTTCGCGATGCGGTGGCGTCTGCCGACTCGGCCACCATTCGCTCGGTCCTGCTCAATCACGGGGCGCGGATCAACGCCAATGACATGTTTTTGCTGGGCATGGACGGCAAGGTCCTTTCCAGTACCGTGGATCAGATTCCCGAAGGCTCGCCGTTTCCGTATACCCAGGCGCTGCGCGACCTGAAGACGCATAACCAGTCGATGCTGATCGTGCCACTGCAAGGCAAACCGCACCTGTTGGTCGAAAGCACGGTGTTGGCGCCGTTGCCGATCGCGCGGGTGGTCATGGGTTTCAGCATGGACGACGACCTGGCGCAGGAGCTTCGTTCGCTCAGTGGTCTGCAGGTTTCGTTTCTCTCTGTGGTGCATCAGTTGCCGGGGCAGATCATCAGCACCCAGCCGCAACCGCTGTATGACAGCGTCCGTGGCGTGATGCTCAGTCGGGCCAGTGACCAGATGCAGATGACCGAACATGGCGATCAGACTTTTCTGAGCAAGCGTCTGAGCCTGGGCAACACCGGTGATGCAACGGGGGATCAAGTCGTGGCCTTGCTGCAAAGCCCCCTTGATCAGGCCATGCAGGCCTTCGCGCCACTGGACGAAAAGCTGTTCTGGATCACGCTGGTTGCCCTCGGGGGATCGCTGATCGGCACCTTGCTGCTGGCGCGCAGTGTGTCACTGCCGGTGCGGGCACTGGCGTTGGCCGCCGAACGCATCGGGGAAGGTGATTACAGCACGCCCGTGGCCCTTGAGCGCAGTGATGAGCTGGGCCTGTTGGCCGGGGCTATCAACTCAATGCAGAGCGGGATTGCCGAGCGCGAGCAGCAACTGGCCCACAACGCACTGCACGACGGCCTCACTGGACTGCCGAACCGGGCGCTGGTGATGGAGCGTCTGGGCAGTGCGATCTCCGCTCAGCGCTCGGTAGCCTTGCTGTATCTGGGCATAGACAACTTTCGGGCCATTAACGACAGCATCGGTCCTGAAGGTGTCGAGCAGTTGTTGCAGGTCATTGGCGAACAGCTGCAACTGCCATTGCGGCCCGGCGACACCGTAGCGCGTCTGTCCGGCAATGAATTCCTGCTGCTGGTGCACAACGTCCAGACCGACAGTGCGGTGGCCGTGGCCGACCGTCTGCAGCGGCTGCTGCTCAAGCCGCAGCGCATTGCGGACCACGATATTTCACTGGACGCGTGCATCGGCATCGCCGCGTATCCGGTCAACGGTGACTCGCCTTCCGAACTGCTCCGTCGCGCGTCCATCGCACGTCAGGACGCCGCGCAAATGCCCGGTCGTCTGCAGGTTTACGAAGACGGCCGAGACCTGGCGCACCAGCGGCAGATCAGCCTGATCCGCGATCTGCGTCACGCCGCCCGAAACGGCGAGCTGATGCTGCATTACCAGCCGAAACTGGACATCCGCAATGGCCGAGTGCGTCAGGCGGAGGCTTTGCTGCGCTGGCAGCATCCGCAATTCGGAAATGTCTCTCCGGCCGAGTTCATCGTGCTGGCCGAGCGAACCGGCAGCATTCAGATTCTCACCAGTTGGGTCATCGAAGAAGCGATGCGTCAGCTCGCCGAATGGGCCCGTCGCGGGCTGCATGTGCAGCTGTCGGTGAATATTTCGGCGGACGATCTGCTCAGTGGCGATCTGTCTCACCGCGTGTCGGATCTGCTCAAGCTGTACCGCGTGCCGGCCGAACAATTGATATTCGAGATCACCGAAAGCGCTGTAATGCGTGAGCCCGAGCATGCCCTGAAGGTGCTTAATCGCCTGCGCGAATGTGGCATCAGCCTGTCGGTGGATGACTTCGGAACCGGCTACTCGTCGCTGGCGCACCTCAAGCGGCTCCCAGTGCAGGAGTTGAAGATCGATCAGTCTTTCGTGCGCAACCTGGATGAAACCAGTGAAGACGCGGTGATTGTTCGTTCGACCATCGAGATGAGCCATAACCTGGGTCTTAAGGTGGTCGCCGAGGGCGTCGAGTACGAACACAGTTTGCGTCTGTTGGAGCGCTGGCACTGCGATACAGCGCAGGGCTATCTGATCAGCCGCCCGCTCACTGCGGTGGCGTTCGAGGCATGGATTGCCAAGTCTCACAGCTCACCGAGCATGATGGTCCACTGATTGGTTGAAGTTTATGGCACGTAGTCTCTCGGCTGTTTTCAGCCCTGTGGTGTTGGCAAGTGTGGTGGGCGGTTGCGTGAGTGCAATGGCGCCTGTGGTTGAGGCCGATCAGGGGCGCCTGATCGCGACCGGTGGCGCCAGCAGCATTGAGGGCGCCGCAGGTGGCGGGATCATCCCGTGGGCGGTGCTCGCCGGTTATGACGAGAAGGGCGAGTGGGGCGCTAACGTTTTTGCGACCCATATCAACTTGCCGGACTACACGCTGGATGTCGCCGGTGCTGCGTTTTCCTACGGCAACCGCGTAGAAGTGTCGTACGCCCACCAGCGATTCGACCTTGGGTCTTTGGTAAACAAACTGAGCCTCCCGGAAGACAACCTCACGCAGGATGTATTCGGGGTCAAGGTGCGCCTGTTCGGCGATCTGATTTATGACCAGTTGCCGCAGGTTTCTTTGGGCCTGGAGTACAAACATCAGAACGATTTCCTGATCCCGAGTCTCGTGGGCTCGAAACGCGACTCGGATCTCGAGGGCTACCTTACCGCCAGCCGTTTGTTCATGGGCGCTGCGTTTGGTTACAACGTGGTGGTCAACGGCGGGCTGCGTTACAGCCGCGCCAATGAAACCGGTTTGCTGGGCTTCGGCGGTGACCGTCGGGACACCCGCAGTGTGTTGAAAGAGGGCTCGGTGGCACTGCTGTTCAACCCGCGTTGGGCTGTCGGGGTCGAGTATCGGGAAAAGCCTGACAATCTGTCGTTTGCGGGTGAGAGCGATTGGGCGGATATGTTTGTCGGGTGGTTTCCCAACAAGCATGTTTCGGTTGTATTGGCCTACGCGCGCCTCGGCGAGATCGCGACGCTGGATAACCAGAACGGCACTTATCTGTCTGTGCAGGGGAGCTTCTGATGATGCGGCCTTTGCGGTGGATGAGCATTCTGGTGCTGGCGTTATTGGTCGGCTGCGCCCAACAGCCGCCCAAGGATGACAGCCTGTATCAAGACCTGGGGCAGCGGGCGGGGATTCAGAAAATCATCGAAGGCATGCTGTTGCATATCGCCAAGGATGACCGGATCTTCAAGTATTTCGCCAAGGTCGACATCGTTCGTGTGCGCGACAAACTGGTGGAGAAGTTCTGTGTCGAGGCCGGCGGGCCGTGTACTTATACCGGCGATACCTTGGCCGAGGCGCACAAGGGGATGAACCTCAGTCGCAGTGATTTCAATGCGTTGGTGGAGAATCTGATCGATTCGATGGATGACCAGCATATTCCTGTTCCGGTGCAGAACCGGTTGATTGCCAGGCTGGCGCCGCAGCGGCGGGAAGTGATTGAGAAGTAACTCGTTGTCTTTGGACTCCCTCGGCGTCGGGCGCAATACCTGTAGGAGCGGCCTGAGTGGCGTTCCACCTTGCCCGCGATCTGCCGCGCAACGGTAGCAAAATCAGGCGACTGGGTCGTATCTGACACACCCCATGCATCGGCTCCCTTAACTCAACTTCGTCAGATACTCCGGCACTTCCTGTTCAGGGAGAACCGAGAGCACTTTCAAGCGCTGCAGCATGCGCTGCCGGGCGCGGTGCAAGTGCTCTTTCAGGTTCAGCGCAGCGGCATCGAAGGCGCCGTGCAGCAGCAACTCAAGAATCAGGCGATGTTCGGCGAGCATCGCTTCGTCGGGACCGATCCCCAGCTGGCTGTAGAAGATCCGGCTGATGATCATCGGGCTTTGACCCTGACGGATGAGGGTGGCGATCTTGCGGTTGTTCAAGCCCGCCAGGCAGTGGTGATGCAGATCTTCTTCGATTCGCTCGATATCGGCCAGGCTGCATTGGGGGCTGTTCTGGGCAGCGGTCACTCTTTCCAGCATGGCTACAAGGCTTTCGCGGGTAAGTTGCGGCGCGGTCTGGCGCAGCGCTTCGGGCTCAAGGCAGGCGCGCAACTCGTAATCCTCGGTGACCTCCCGCGCGGTCAGTGGGCCGGCCAGCCACTGTGAGTAAGGTTCCTTTTCGACCAGACCCCGATCGCGCAGGCGCATCAGCGCTTCTCGCACGACTGCCCGGCTGACGCCGTAATGCTCGGCCGCTTTCTGCTCGTCGAGGCGGTAATGACCGAACGCAATGCAGGTAGAGAGGGCGGCGCCAATCTCGTCGTACATGCGCTCGCCCAACGGCCGCGTGTCCACCAGCTCTTCGCTGCTGTCCAGGCCGAACTGTTTATGGGTGAGCGTCAGACGCAGCGGCTCGACCGGTGCGCCCTCAGGATTGACCAGGTAACCGCGGCCGTCGAACCGACTGATCAAGCCTTCGTCATGCAGTAGGTTCAGCGCTTTGCGAACGGGCACCCGGCTGGTGCCAAACAACTCGGCCAGGGGTGCTTCAAGCAGAACCAACCCTTGCGCTGCGGCGCCATTGACGATGGCATCGCGCAACACCTGACGAATCATGGCGTAGCGTGAAGCGGTACGGGCATCCTCTGCTGACATCGATTTCATACGCTTCTCGAACAAACGGACGGCGATTCTCGCACAACTGGATTTGTCACCGCAGGCAACCTTCCAGTGCTCACTCATTGGGCGAGTGTTACTTATCTGCACTAAAATGTATCTTCTAAAAAATATACATTATTTTGTGGTCGGCCCAGATTTCTGTACATCACTGAGCGTATTCCAATCAGCATCCTTCGCTGAAAAGCTTATACGGCAAGGCCTGTTTAGTCTTCCGCCATTGATTCGGCGTCAGCCGCCCTCGCGTGGACGCCACTTTGGCATGCTTTCTGCCTTTATAAAACGTACATTTTACTAATATGTACGTTTAAGGTGACGCCATGTCGGATATCCATAACGCACCAACAGGCGCTTGTTCTGATGCCATTACGCTCGCTGAGTCGTTCGCGACCGGCGAGAGCGATCCGGTGCAGGCTCTGGATGCTGCGATGGCGAAATCCGCGACCGTCGACCATGTGTTCATTTCTTTGTGTCCGCAGCGTGCTCGTCGTGAGGCCCGGGCATCCGCCGAGCGCTGGAAAGCCGGACAGCCGCTCAGCGCCCTTGATGGCGTGCCGATTGCGTGGAAAGACCTGTTCGATGTGTCGGGCAGCGTGACCACCGCCGCAGCCGCCGTCCGCCGTGATGTTTCCCCGGCATTGCTCGACGCGACCACTGTGGGCTTGCTGAGCCGTGCCGGTCTGGTCTGTGTCGGTAAAACCAATCTCAGCGAGTTCGCCTATTCCGGGCTCGGCCTCAACCCCCACTTCGGCACGCCGATCAACCCCCATGGCATGGATCAGCCACGTATTCCGGGCGGCTCATCATCGGGTTCGGCGGTCGCTGTCGCCGCTGGCATCGTGCCGATTGCCATGGGCACCGATACCGCCGGTTCATTGCGTATCCCTGCCGCTTTCAACGGACTCGTCGGTTTTCGCAGCAGCTGCAAACGCTACAACCGCGATGGCGTTTTTCCGCTGGCACACACCCTCGACAGCGTCGGGCCATTGACTCGTAGCGTGCGCGATCTGCTGGCCATCGACGATATTCTGCGCGCTCGCACTCAACCTACATCCTCAGTGCCGCGTAGCCTTGCCGGGCAACGATTCTGGGTCGATGAAGCGGTGATTTTCGATCCGCGCACCGAGCATGCCGTGCGCGACAATCTGATGCGCAGCCTGACCCTGCTGAAGAACGCTGGCGCGCTGATCGATCTGCGTCCGTCGCCCGCGTTTCAGGCAACGCTCACTCTTATCGAACAGCAAGGCTGGTTGGGCGCTGCCGAAGCGTTTGCCCTGCACCAACCGTTGCTCGACAGCGATGCGGCGCAGCAGCTCGATCCTCGCGTTCGCCGACGTCTGGAAGCCGCCCGGCAGTTGCCGGCCAGCCAGTTGATCAGTCTCTACAGCGCCCGCGAGCGCCTGCAGCAGCAACTGACGGACGAGCTTGACGGTGCATTTTTGATCACCCCGACCGTGGCTCATGTGGCACCGCCGTTGTCGGCACTTGAAGCCGACGACGCGCTTTTCGTGAAGACCAACCTGGCGACGTTGCGCCTGACGATGCCAGGCAGCCTGCTGAACCTGCCTGGTGTTTCGCTGCCCACTGGCCTCGACGCAGCGGGTCTGCCCACGGCGCTGCTGATCAGTGCCCCGGCGGGCGAAGACTCACGTTTGTTGCGCGCAGCGCTCGCCGTTGAGGCCGCGCTGCGCACGCCCTGAATCATTGATCCGAAACCGATTTGATTAACCCGCAGGAGAATCACGATGGCTAAAGAAATTCTGTGCTCATTTGGTGTCGACGTTGACGCCGTTGCCGGTTGGCTGGGTTCGTATGGCGGCGAAGATTCGCCGGACGATATCTCCCGTGGCCTGTTCGCCGGTGAAGTCGGCGCGCCGCGCCTGCTGAAGCTGTTCGAGCGTTACGGGCTGCGCACCACCTGGTTTGTGCCGGGGCACTCAATGGAAACCTTTCCGGAGCAAATGAAGGCCGTGGCCGATGCCGGTCATGAAATTGGTGTGCACGGTTACAGCCACGAAAACCCGATCGCGATGACGCCCGAACAGGAGGAAATCGTACTCGACAAGTCCATTGAGCTGATCACTCAAATGACCGGCAAGCGACCGACCGGTTATGTCGCGCCGTGGTGGGAGTTCAGCAAGGTCACCAACGAGCTGTTGCTCAAGAAGGGCATCAAGTACGACCACAGTCTGATGCACAACGACTTCCACCCTTACTACGTCCGCGTGGGCGACAGCTGGACCAAGATCGATTACACCCAGCATCCCGATACCTGGATGAAGCCGCTGGTGCGTGGCGAGGAAACCGATCTGGTGGAGATCCCGGCCAACTGGTACCTCGATGACCTGCCGCCAATGATGTTCATCAAAAAAGCCCCCAACAGCCACGGCTTCGTCAACCCGCGTCACCTGGAAGAGATGTGGCGCGACCAGTTCGACTGGGTCTATCGCGAGCATGAACACGCCGTATTCACCATGACCATCCACCCCGATGTGTCTGGTCGACCTCAAGTCCTGCTGATGCTAGAGCGCCTGATCGAGCACATTCAGAGTCACGAAGGCGTGAAATTCGTCACCTTCGACGAAATCGCCGATGACTTCGTCCGCCGTAATCCCCGCAACCGCTGATTGCTCCTTCATTCCGAGGCGTGACCCATGTCCATCTACAACAAGCTCGATCTGACCGGCTGGAAACCCCAGCCACTGACCTCCCAACAAGTACGCTACGCCACCTGGATCGCCTTTTTTGCATGGGTCTTTGCGGTCTACGACTTCATCCTGTTCGGCACGCTGCTGCCGGAGATCGGTCGTCACTTCAACTGGGGTGAAGCCGAACAGGCTGAGATTGCTACCTGGGCCGCTGTGGGCACGGCGGTGATTGCGTTGGCCATCGGGCCGCTGGTAGACCGTCTCGGTCGACGCATGGGCATCATTTTCACCGTGACCGGATCGGCGATCTGCTCGGCACTCACTGCGATTGGCGGATCATGGGGCAAGTCGCCGCTGATTCTGATCCGTTCGCTGAGCGGGCTGGGCTATGCCGAAGAAACGGTGAATGCGACCTATCTGAGCGAGATCTATGCCGCGTCCGAAGACCCGAAACTGGCCAAGCGCCGGGGTTTCATCTACAGCCTGGTGCAGGGCGGATGGCCCGTTGGTGCATTGATCGCTGCTGGCCTGACGGCCGTGTTGCTGCCGATCATTGGCTGGCAGGGCTGTTTCATCTTTGCTGCGATCCCGGCGATCGTCATCGCGATCATGGCGCGTAAGCTCAAGGAGAGCCCACAGTTTCAGATTCACCAACGCATCACTCAACTGCGCAAGGCTGGCGAAACGGCGCAGGCGCAAGCCGTCGCCAACACGTACGGCGTGGATTATGAGGAACACCGGACTGCAGGCATCGGTGCGGCGTTTCGTGGCACCTCCCGGCGCGCAACCTTGGTCATCGGTGCAGCGATCTTGCTCAACTGGGCGGCGATTCAGGTGTTCAGTGTGTTGGGTACATCGGTGATCGTGAGCGTGCACCATGTTTCGTTCGAGAACTCGCTGATCATTCTCGTGCTGTCGAACCTGGTGGGTTATTGCGGCTATCTGAGCCACGGCTGGATGGGCGACAAGATCGGCCGTCGTAACGTCATCGGTCTGGGCTGGATGCTGGGCGGCCTGTCGTTCGCCGGCATGCTCTACGGCCCAAGCAACATGCCGACAGTCGTCGGGCTGTATAGCCTCGGTCTGTTCTTCCTGATTGGTCCGTACTCGGCGGCGTTGTTCTTCATCAGCGAAAGCTTCCCGACCAGCATTCGCGCCACCGGCGGCGCAATCATCCATGCCATGGGCCCAATCGGCGCCGTGGTCGCAGGCTTCGGTGCCACCTCGGTCCTCAGTGCAGGTGGCGACTGGCAGACCTCGGCCCTGTATTTCGGAGCCATACCGTGCTTCCTGTCCGGCGCACTGATGTTCGCAGCCCGACACGTGCGCCCGGAAACCGTGAAATAAGGATTAGAACATGACTCGCAAAGTAGCGTTGATCACCGGTGCCGCCAGTGGCATCGGCCAAGCTCTGGCCGTGGCATTCGCCAGGAAGGGCGTTACGGTGGTCGGCGGATTTTTTCCGGCTGATCCCCATGACCCCGATGTCACTGCCCAATTGGTGAAGCAGGCTGGCGGCCAATGCCTGATGGCCCCGCTGGATGTCACCGATACGGCGTCGGTGGATGAGCTCGCCGAACAGGGATTCCGCCTCTTTGGCAGCATTGACTATGCCGTGGCCAATGCCGGGCTGCTGCGGCGCGCGCCGTTGCTGGAAATGACCGACGAGCGTTGGAACGAGATGCTCAATGTCGACCTGACCGGCGTCATGCGCACCTTTCGCGCGGCGGCACGACACATGGGGGAGGGCGGATCGATGGTTGCCATCTCGTCGATTGCCGGGGGCGTGTATGGCTGGCAGGACCACGCCCATTACGCCGCAGCGAAGGCGGGTATTCCGGGCCTGTGTCGTTCACTGGCGGTGGAACTGGCGCCTAATGGGATTCGATGTAACGCCGTGATTCCCGGGTTGATCGAGACGCCGCAATCGCTGGACAGCAAAAATTCGCTCGGTCCTGACGGCTTGGCGAAGGCGGCTAAGGCCATTCCACTGGGCCGAGTGGGCCGGGCGGATGAAGTAGCTTCTCTGGTGCAGTTTCTATGCAGCGAGCAATCCAGCTATTTGACCGGTCAGAGCATCGTCATCGATGGCGGACTGACGGTGCGCTGGCCGGAGTAACCCTGACCCCTGCAGGCCGGCGCTTGACCGCGACGGCGTGATGCGTGTCCGTGGGCAGCGTCTGGATTGACGCATCGCGGGCAAGCGCGCCTACACATCTGTATTTTGAGGACTGGTCATGCAAATGAACAACAAACGCGCCGTGATCACCGGCGCAGGTAGCGGGATTGGCGCTGCGATCGCTCGTGCTTATGCCGAACAGGGCGCACGTCTTGTGCTCGGGGATCGTGATCCCGTGACCTTGGCCAAGACCGCCGACTCTTGTCGCGCGCTCGGCGCTGAGGTGTATGAAAGCGTTGGCGATGTCGGCACGGTTGAAGGTGCTCGCGCCAGCATCGATGCCTGTGTCGCTCACTTTGGCGGCATCGATATTCTGGTGAACAACGCCGGCATGCTCACACAGGCGCGTTGCGTCGATCTGACCCTCGAGCAGTGGAACGACATGCTGCGCGTCGACCTGACCAGCGTCTTCATCGCCAGCCAGCGCGCCTTGCCACACATGCTCGCGCAGCGTTGGGGGCGCATCATCAACGTCGCATCGCAATTGGGGATCAAGGGCGGGGCCGAGCTGACGCATTACGCCGCAGCCAAAGCCGGGGTCATCGGTTTCACCAAGTCCCTGGCCCTGGAAGTTGCCAAGGACAACGTACTGGTCAATGCCATTGCGCCGGGTCCAGTCGAGACGCCGCTGGTATCGGGCATCAGCAATGCCTGGAAAGCCGCCAAGGCCGCCGAGTTGCCTCTCGGGCGTTTCGGCCTCGCCGAAGAAGTTGCGCCGGTGGCCGTGCTGCTGGCCAGCGAGCCGGGCGGTAACCTGTTCGTCGGGCAAACGCTCGGTCCGAATTCCGGCGATGTGATGCCGTAACGCCAAGGAGCAAACGAGCATGTGTGGACTGTGCGGCCTGCTGGGCGAAGACATTCACTGGAGCGACCCCTTAGGCGATGAATTGCCGCGTCGTCGCGAACGACTGCGCCGCATCGCCGCGATCAATAAGGTCCTGGCGCCGTTCAGGTTGAAGGTCGAGGACTTTCAAGGCGTGTCCTATCTGCTGCTCGGCGCGACGGGCAAGCAGGAGTTGGCCACGGGGCTGGATCAGCTCTGGCAGCGCGCCGAACTGCTGATCGGCCGGGCATTGGACCCGCTAGATTCAAACCTGCTCGATCAACTGGAGCGTCAGGCATGAGCATCGCCCTTAATGTCATGACGGGTTTTCTGGGTAGCGGCAAGACTACTTTGCTCAAGCGCTTGCTCAAAGACGAACACATGGGCGACACCGCGCTGCTGATCAACGAATTCGGCGACGTCGGCATCGATCACTTGCTGGTCGAAGAGGTCGCACCCGATACCGTGCTTCTACCCAGCGGCTGCGTGTGCTGTTCGATTCGCGGAGAGTTACGTGACGCCTTGGCCGGCCTGCTTGAGCGTCGGGCGCGGGGAGAGATTCCGGCTTTTCGCCGAGTGATTCTGGAAACCACCGGGCTGGCTGATCCAGCGCCCATTCTCGCCACGCTCATTAATGACCCGCACCTGCGGGGGCGTTTCCATATTGGCTTGGTCGTGACCTTGGTCGACGCCACGCATTGGGCGCTGCAGGAGCGCCTGCACCCTGAATGGATGGCGCAAGTTGCAGCGGCGGACCGGCTGTTGATCAGCAAGACCGATGTAGTAGGCCTTGAGCACCAACGTGCGTTACGCGGGCGCCTCGAGGCGATCAACCCGGCACCGATTCTCGACAGCGCTGAGATCCATAGCGGGGATCAGCTGCTGCTGGGCGAGGGCCTGCGCAGCGTCGAGCCGGTGCGGGAAGTGACACGCTGGCAGCTGCACCGCGTGCAGTCGACGGCGGCGCGGCATGGCGACGCTCAGGTGTGCTGCCTGACGTTCGAGCGGCCGTTGGAGTGGGTGGTGTTCGGGGTCTGGCTTTCCATGCTGTTAAGATGCCACGGCGAACGAATCCTCCGTGTCAAAGGACTGCTCAACGTGAACAACAGTCAGGCCCCAGTCGTTATCCATGGTGTGCAACATTGCTTGCATCCTCCGGTGCACCTGACGGCGTGGCCAGGCGAGGATCACACCTCCCGGCTGGTGTTCATCCTGCGTGGGCTCGACGCCAAACAGCTGCGCCGATCGTTCGAGGTGTTCAGCCGATGCCTGGCGCCTGTCACCGACGGAGTGGCGGCATGAGCGTGACGCTTCGCGTGCTGGGCACCTCGGTGACATTGCTCGAATCCTTGCGGGTTCGCGCCGAGCAGGAACTGGGTATCCAACTGGTGTATCAGGTGCATGACGTGCAGACGGCGCAGCGGATTGCTGTCATGCAGCCCGACAGTTACGACCTTTACGATCAATGGTTTCACAACGTTGATTTCGTCTGGCCCGCCCGCGCCATTCAACCGATCGACACCCGGCGAATTGCGCTGTGGCACGAAATCAACGACCTGCCCAAGCGCGGCAGGTTGTCGGCGAGCGATAAGCTGGGCAGCGGCAGCGTGCCCAGCGAGCGGTTGTTCGTGCAACACGACGGCAGCCTGGGCAGCGCCGCCAGCGAGCGAATCAGCATGCTGCCGCTGACCCACAACGCCGACAGCTTTGCCTATCGACCGGAGCGCTTGCCCGAAGGCCTGACGGCAGAAAACGAAAGCTGGGGCTGGTTGCTCGACCCCGCGTGGGGGGGGCGCATTGCCTTGCAGAGCGATGCGGCCATCGGTGCGTTGGATGCCGCACTGGCGGTGCAGGGTGCGCAGCTGGCCCGGTTCGCCGACATCGGCAACATGAGCATCGAGGAGATCGACACGCTGGCCGACATCCTCGTGCGCAAGCAGGAGGAGGGGATGTTCGGGGCATTCTGGTCGGACGACGAAGAAGCCGCCGAACTGATGTTGCACCCCACGATCGACATTCAGAGCCTTTGGTCTCCGACGCTGGTGCGTCTGCATCGGGCTGGGGTGAAGTATCGCGTGGCGGTGCCGCGTGAAGGCTATCGGGGCTGGTTCGGCGGGCTATCTTTGTCGCGTTACGCAAAAGGTCCGGTGCTCGATGCGGCTTATGCTTATCTGAACTGGTGGTTGTCCGGTTGGCCGGGCGCAGTGATGGCGCGTCAGGGCTATTACATCGGTAATCCGGCGCGCAGCCGCGATCACCTGAGCGCGGCGGAATGGGACTATTGGTACGCTGGCTTGCCTGCGCGGGAGCAACTGCTGGGCAGCGACGGCCTGCCGCTCATCGACATCGGCGAAGTTCGCGATGGCGGCTCTTACGAGCAGCGCATGGGGCATATCGCGGTGTGGAACGCGGTTATGGACGAGCACAATTATCTGGTGCGGCGCTGGGGCGATATGCTGCGTGCGGGACCCAAGGGCGCGCGCAGATAGATTGTTTCGCTGCTTTTGCAGGAGCGCGCTTGCCCGCGATGTGTTTGGTCAAGCACCCCCGATATTTCTGACCCGACCAATCGCGGGCAAGCGCGCTCCTAAAAGGGGTTGGCACACAAAAAAGGCGGTCATCTCGGGATGACCGCCTTTCTGTTTTATTGCATCACTTCATGCCTTGCCAGGCTGAATCACTCCGGCAGCTTGTACGCAATGATGTAGTCACCCATCCGCGTACCCAGCGAACCGTGACCACCGGCAACGATCAGCACATATTGCTTGCCGTCTTTACCTGTGTACGTCATCGGTGTCGCTTGACCACCTGCTGGCAGACGTCCGGCGAACAGCTCTTTACCGGTTTTCACGTCATAGGCGCGCAGATACTGGTCCAGCGTACCGGCCAGGAAGCCGACGCCACCTGCGGTAACCATCGAACCGCCCATGCTCGGTACGCCCACTGGCAGACCGATCGGTACTGGCGTGTTGTCGCGGGTGGTGCCGTTCTTGTGCTTCCAGACCACTTGGTTGGTGGTCAGATCGACAGCGGCAACGTTACCCCACGAGGGGGCTTGGCATGGAATGCCGATCTGCGACATCAACGGGTGCATGATGACCGCGTACGGGGCACCGGTGTTTGGCTGCACGCCACTGGTTTCGCTTTCACGCTTGCTGCCGGCTTCTACTTTGGCGCGAGGCACCAGCTTGGAAACGAAGGCCATGTAGTTCGGGCTGGTGAACATCAGCTGACGTACTGGATCGACCGAAACGGCGCCCCAGTTGAACACGCCCACGTTACCCGGATAGATGATGCTGCCCTGTTCCGACGGAGGTGTGTACTGACCTTCGTAACGCAGTTCCTTGAACTGGATGCGGCACAGCATCTGGTCGAACGCGGTAGCGCCCCACATTGATTTTTCGGTCAGTTCAGGCGGCAGCATGTTCAGTTGCGAACGCGCCTGAGTTGGCGAAGTGTGGTCGCCTTGAGCAGCACCGGTTGGCGCAGGTACTTCGTCGATCGGCACGATAGGGGTGCCATCGCGACGGTCCAGCACGTACAGGCTGCCTTGCTTGGTCGGCTGAATCACGGCCGGCTTCACGCCGTCCTTGGTTTTCAGGTTGATCAGCGTTGGCTGGCTAGGTACGTCCATGTCCCACAGGTCATGGTGAGTGAACTGGTAGTTCCAGCGCACCTTGCCGGTGTTGACGTCCAGCGCGACCAGACCGGCGCTGTACTTCTCGGCGCCAGGGGTACGGTCGCCGCCGTACTGGTCAGGCATCTGGTTGCCCAGAGGCAGGAACACCAGACCGAGTTTTTCGTCGACGCTGGCCAGCGACCACATGTTCGGCGCGTTGCGCGAGTAGAACTGGTCGGCAGCAATCGGTGCAGTGGCGTCCGGGTTGTTCGGGTCCCAGTTCCACACCAGCTTGCCGTCGTGTACGTCGTATGCGCGAATCACACCCGATGGCTCGTTGGTCGACTCGTTGTCGGTCACGTGGCCGCCGATGATGATCAGGTTGCGAGTGATCGCGGCAGGGGAGGTGGAGTAGTAACCACCAGCGGTGAACGGGCCGATGTTGGCGCGCAGGTCGACCGCACCTTTGTTGGCGAAGTCTTCGCAGACCTTACCGGTGTCGGCGTTCAGCGCGATCAAGCGTGCATCGGCAGTCGGCAGGTACAGACGACGCGGGCACGACGTGGCAACCGCCTGCCCAGCATCGGACAGCGCGGCAGCCGGTGCGCCGACGTCGGACTTGGCGTAGGCGTTTTCGTCGTAGTAAGAAACGCCACGGCAGGTCATGTGCGCCCAGCCAGTGAAGTTCTTGGCGCCTTCCTTGGAGATCTGCGGGTCGTAAGACCAGATCGTCTTGCCGGTATCGGGGTCCAGCGCCAGCACCTTGCTGTGCGGCGTACAGGCATAGACCATGCCGTTGACCTTGAGCGGGGTGTTTTCGTTGGTCAGCTCCACCGGATCTTCTGCGGTTGGCAGGTCGCCGGTGCGAATGCGCCAGGCTTCCTGCAACTTGCCGACGTTCTCCGGGGTGATCTGCTTGAGCGGCGAGTAGCGATTGCCGTGTTCGGAGCGACCATAGGCCTGCCAATCGCCATCGGGCATCGGCTGCGGATCGTAGGCTACGCCTGCGTCATCGCGATCCAGCGTGCCTTTGATTTCACCTGGGCTGGTGAACTGGCTGGCAAGCGCAGTCAGACCTGCCAACACCACAGCGATGCTCAGGGCAACCGTCGGCATGCCACCAGTCTGGCCACGCAGCACGGGGCGGCGGAACCATGGCAGCAGCATGACGATGCCGAGAACGAACCACAGCGACAGACGTGGCACCAGTTGCCACCAGTCCAGGCCAACTTCCCACAGCGCCCATACCGTGCTCGCGAACAGCACCAGCGCAAACAGACCGAAAGCTGAACGACGGCCCATGATCAGCAGAATGCCGGTGATGACGAATCCGATACCGGTGAGCAAGTAGTACAGTGACCCGCCCAGTGTCAGCAGTTTGATACCGCCGGCCAATAAGGCCAGGCCCATGATCAGAATCACCAGCCCGAGCAAGCTCGGTAGCAGGCGACCCTTACTGAAAGCACCTTCAGTGCTCATAGTGTCGTACTCCGTAACGATTAAGTGGTTGACGCTTTGTTCTTTTCGCTTTGTCGACTCGAACCGTTTGAATCCGCTTCATTCACGCTAGTTCCTGAAACGGGATTCAGAAAGGTCAAATAGATCGATCAGAACGAAGATTGAATCTTCAGACCGGCTACCAACGCGTCGTCGACCTGGTTCACGCCGCCTGGATGGCGGATGAATTGCAGGTTGGGGCGTACGGTCAGCCAGTTGGTGACGTGAACGCCGTAGTACAGCTCGGCGTTGTATTCGGTGTCTTGGACGGGCAGGAAGGCCGGATCATTGTAGTCAGAGACGCCCTGGGCCTGATTGCGCAGGTTGATGTTCTTGCGATAGGCCGGGTTGACGTGAATGCGGCTGACGGCAAGGCCGATGTCATCTTGCGGACGAGCGTCGAACGGACCTTTGTAAGTGGCGCCGAGAGCGACGAAGTTGTCGATCATGTTGGTCTTCTTGTCGTGCAGCGTGCCGTTGGCGAACAGGCTCAGGCCGCGGCTGTTGTCGCTGGCCAGGCTCGTGACTTGCTGGCTCAGGGTCAGCCACATGCCGTGCTTGCTGGACGAGGAGGCGTAATCATCGCCGCTGAGCGCTGCATAACGACCGTTGCTGTCCTTGTAGACGTCGCTGCTGTCGGCGGTGCTGTAGTAGTAACCGAGACGGTATTCGCCGGGCAGGTCGTTGACTTTCGGCGACCAGACCACTTCAACAGGCAATACCGCCCCCTGGGTGCCGCTGCCGCTGAGCTTGAAGTTGTTGTCGTTTTCCAGGTTCGACGGGTTCTGTTCGAACGCGCCAACCTGCACGAACAATTCAGGGTTGACTTGGTACTTGACGCGCATCGCCCACTGGCTGATCGGCCAGTTGTACCAGATGCCGCCGCCCCAGTTACCGACCTGAGAGCCGCAGAACGCCAGGTTCTGGAAGTCGCACGGGAAGGTGTTGAAGTCTTCGCCTTCGTTGAAACGGCCGATCTTGATGCTCAGTTTCTGGTCGAAGAATTTCTGTTGGTACCACATGTCTGTCAGGCGGGTCACGTTGCCGCGTCCCCAGACTTCCTGCGACGAAGAGATGGTGCCGACGCGCGGGTCGGAAACGCGGTCGTTGCTGATGTTGTCGCCGTTGCGGTTGGTCAGCGTCAACTGGAACTCGGCGTCATGCCAGCCAAGAATCTTCTGCAGGTCCATGTGCGCGCCGAGTGCGAACTGATCGCTGTAACGGGTCGCCTTGTCATGGTTGTAACCGCCATGCAGGTTGGAGCCCACTTCCACGACCGTATCGAGTTTGAAGTCGTAACCCTGCTGCGACAGCTCTGTCCGTTTGCCACCCCAATCGCCCAGCATCCACGGCGATTCACTGTCGAAAGCCGACGCTGCGTGAGCGCAGGTGGTCAGGCTCAGGGCGATCAACCCCAGTGCATGGCGATGACGAAGCGGATGAATGCGGGTGAAGTGTTTTGATTGAGAAGGCATGGGCAATGGATTCTTTTTAGTGATCGGGATACGGCGCAGGCGCCTGCTGCGTCGTTAAGCCGCGTGGCAAAACTTGACAGACTGACGAAATAAACGATTCAGCTTTCAGCGCGGCGCGATGATAGGGTGCTAATGATCTTTTAAAAAGACGATTTTGCGACATGAATAGTTACCTGTTGCGCAACAGTCTTAAAAGTTTGGGGTAGCGCTATCCCTCAAGTTTATATGGGATGTACGAATAGCGTGGCTTTGCAGAGAGTCGCCCACCCTTGCAGTGGCTGTATAGATGCGTATTAGATCGCCCGATATTCGGGTGGGGCGACGTTCCTTTGATTCAAAGGAATGCACACCTGCAGCAGCACGGCTTGCCAGCGGTAGCGATCAGGAGGACGCCACCGCCGGCAAGCCGTGCGGCTACAAGAAATAGGATATGCGTTAAAAAGTGGTGCGCAGCCCCACCTCGATACTCCTGCCTTGAGCGGGCGCAACGTCGCGCAGAATCGAACTGGCATAGCGCACGGTCTGATTGGTCAGGTTTTCGCCGTTCACGAATGCCAGCCACTGATTGCCACCAAGGTCGAACTTGTAACCGGCACTGACGCCCAGTGTGGTATAGCCGTCGGTGCCCGTTTCGTTGTCGGGAACGCGACCTTGCGAAGCTGCATGTTCGACATCAATGCGCGCCTGCCACTTGTCCAGTTCCCACAACAGGCCGCTGTTCAGGCGCAGAGGTGCGATGCGCGGCAGGGCCTCGCCGGTGTCCAGATTCTTGGCGCGGGTGTAATCGCCTGACAGTTCCAGCGCGAACTTTCCGTACTGACTCTCGCCCAGTTTCCAGTGATCCTGCGCCTCGAATCCCGCAAAACGTGCGCGTACCCCCGAGTAGGTGTATTCCGGAATGCCGTCCGGATCGTCCTCGCCTTCATCGTTCAACGTGCGACCTGTTCCCAACAGACCGATGTAATTGGAGAAGTGGCTGTAGAACACGCCAACGCTGCCCTTGTGGGTACCGTTGTCGAAACGCAGCGCCAGGTCGCTGGACACGGCTTTCTCCTTCGACAGACTGGCGTCACCCACCTCGTACGTGCCGGTCGCGACGTGCGCGCCATTGGCGTACAGCTCGTAGAACGTCGGCGCGCGTTCGGTGTAGCCGAGGGTGGCGGCCAACGACCAGATCGGCGTCAGGGTGTAAACCGCGCCCGAGGACAGACTGCCCGCGGTGAAGCTGCTGGAGCGATCGGCATTGGCGAAGCGCTCGTTGCCTTTGCCGTCTGGATCGACCGTGGTGTGTTCCAGACGTCCGCCCAGGCTTAGTTTCAGGCGATCGGTGGCTTGCAGTTCTTCAAGAATGAACAGTGCGCCGGCATCGGTATCGGTCTGCGGTACGAAGGCTTCCGCGCCCAATGCGGAAAATTCGCTGCGCGTGACTTGGGCACCGACCACGCCATTCAGCGGGCCGATGGGTTGATGCC
>Ga0160447_100482_pt1 | contig 19158 bp, 15 predicted proteins | sample HID1973K_E1MG_FD_108222 | JGI IMG/M metagenome (GOLD analysis project Ga0160447, IMG submission 108222) | Enriched mosquito-associated microbial communities from UW Madison campus, WI, USA - HID1973K_E1 MG | ecosystem: Host-associated > Arthropoda: Insects > Digestive system > Unclassified ...
ATTGCTACCACCGCCCTGAAGGCGTGAGCTGGGAAGAACACACCCGCACAATGTTCGCGGTGATGGAACAGACCCTGGCCGAGAACCACGACACCGTCGCGGCGGTGATCATCGAGCCGTTGATCCAGGGCGCAGGCGGTATGCGCATGTACGACCCGATCTACCTCAAGCTGTTGCGTGAGGCCTGTGATCGTTACGGCGTGCATCTGATTCATGACGAGATTGCGGTGGGCTTCGGTCGCACCGGGACCATGTTCGCCTGCGAACAGGCGGGGATTCGCCCGGATTTCCTGTGCTTGTCCAAGGCCCTGACCGGCGGATACCTGCCGCTGGCGGCATGCCTGACCACCGATGACGTCTACGATGCCTTCTACGACGACTACCCGACCCTGCGCGCCTTCCTGCACTCGCACAGTTACACCGGCAACCCGCTGGCGTGCGCTGCAGCGCTGGCGACGCTGGATATCTTTGAGCAGGACAAAGTCATCGAGAACAACAAGGCGCTGGCCGAGCGCATGAAGACCGCGACGGCGCATCTGGTGGATCACCCGAACGTCGCCGAAGTGCGCCAGACCGGCATGGCCCTTGCCATTGAAATGGTCCAGGACAAATCGAGCAAAACCGCCTATCCGTGGCAGGAGCGCCGAGGCCTGAAAGTCTTCGAACACGCACTGACCCGTGGCGCATTATTGCGACCGCTGGGCAGCGTGGTGTACTTCCTGCCGCCGTACGTGATTACGCCGGAACAGATCGACTTCCTGGCCGAAGTGGCGAGCGAAGGCATCGACATCGCAACGCGCAGCAGTATCAGCGTGGCGGTGCGGGAGAACTTTCATCCGGATTTTCGTGATCCGGGTTGATCCCGCGAGGCGGATCATAAACCTGCTGATGGTTCCCATGCTCCGCGTGGAAACGACGATTGGACGCTCTGCGTCCGCCTGTGTGGCGCTGAGCGCCACGGGATGCATTAAACGCAGGGCCACCTGTAGGAGTGAGCTTGCTCGCGATGGCGGCACATCAGTCAGCATCGATGTTTCTGAACTGACCAATCGCGAGCAAGCTCACTCCTACAATGGATCGCAGCAACAATACAATTCACAGAGAACCAACCATGAGACTCTCCCGCTTTTTCATCGATGCCACCCTGAGCACCGGTGAACACGAACTGCCAGAAGCCCAGGCGCATTACATCGGTCGGGTGCTGCGCATGGCCGAGGGCGATGCGCTGCAACTGTTCGACGGCTCGGGCATGGAGTTCCGTGCCACGCTGGTGGAGGTCGGCAAGAAGCGGGTTCGGGTTCAAATCTCGGAAAGCTTTCCTGGCCTGGCGGAGACCACTTTGCAAATCCACCTGGGCCAGGGCCTGTCCCGTGGCGAGCGCATGGACTGGGCCATTCAAAAGGCCACTGAGCTGGGCGTCACCCAGATCACCCCGATTGTCAGCGAGCGCTGCGAAGTTCGTCTGAAGGATGAACGCGCAGAGAAACGTCAGGCCCACTGGCAGCAGATCGCGATCAGCGCCTGCGAGCAGTGCGGTCGTTCCGTGGTGCCGGTGGTCAATCCGCCGGTCACGCTCGCCGACTGGCTCAAACACACCGAAGCTGACTTGAAGCTGGTGTTGCACCCGGTGGCCGAGCCGCTGGTCAGCCACGACAAACCGACGAGCCTGGCTTTTTTGATTGGTCCGGAAGGTGGTTTGAACGATGCAGAAGTCGATCAGGCGCAGGATGCCGGCTTCCACGCTGCCCGCCTCGGCCCACGGGTATTGCGCACAGAGACTGCGCCAGTGGTCGCCTTGAGCGTGGCACAGCAGTTGTGGGGGGATTTTTAGTCACGATCGTTGAAAATTCCCCGGAGGGAAACGATATCTGTGGGAGCCGACTTGCTGGCCATACGCAGTGTGGCATTCACCCCGGAGAGGGTTGACCTGACGCATTCGCCATCAAGCCGGCTCACACAGAAAGTTGGCGATGCCGTTCAAAGCACATAGCCCATGATCGCCACGAAATGCAGCAGGCTCCCGGCGATCACGAACAGATGCCAGATGCCATGCCAGTGGCGGAAGCGTTTGTCATAAGCGAAGAAAATGATCCCCACGGTGTACATCACGCCGCCCAGCGCCAGCCAGGTGAAGCCTGCCGTTCCCAGTGCCGCCATCAGAGGTTTGACCGCCACCAGTACGATCCAGCCCATCACGGCATAGATCACGATCGACATCACTCGTGCTTCCGAACGCGGCTTGATTTCTTGCAGCATCCCGATAATCGCCAGCCCCCAGACCACCCCAAACAGCGTCCAGCCCCACTGCCCGCGCAGGGTCACCAGGCAGAATGGCGTGTAACTTCCCGCGATCAGCAAATAGATCGAAAGGTGATCGACCTTCTGCATGATCACTTTGGCCCGCCCTCGCACGCTGTGATACACCGTGGAAGCGCTGTACAGCAGCACCAGGGCCACGCCATACACGGCCACGCTGACGATCTTCCACACATCACCGGCCATACTTGCGATCACCAACAGCCAGACCGCGCCGATGGACGCCAGTACCGCCCCCACGAGGTGGGTCCAGGCGTTGAATTTTTCTCCGTAGTACATCCGCAAAATACCTCTCTGAGTTGCACTGACAAACCCCAAGGCTCCAGCTTATGGACCAAAAGCGCAATGGATGTGTCAGTGTTAATAAGAATTTCATGCAGCCAGCGGCCGATGACTTGGGCACAATCGAGCGCACAAGAAAATCCGGTCCGGGAACGACACGATGCAAATCGATGAAGAGCTGACACTCAAGAAGCTGGAAATCTTCCTGGCCTTCATGCGCACCGGAAATCTGGCGCGGGCGGCAGGGGAATTACAGACCAGCACTGTCAGCGTTCATCGGGCGATTCACTCGCTGGAAAGCGCCCTGCGCTGCCCGCTGTTCAAACACGAAGGACGCAATCTGACACCGCTGGAGGGCGCTTACGTGCTCGAAGAGCGCGCGCAGAAACTGGTACAGGACGTATTGAGTACGGTCGAACTGACGCGCGAAGCTGCCGGGTTTTCTGCCGCGCGTTTCAAGCTCGGAGCGTTGTATTCATTGACGGTCAAAACCGTGCCGCAGCTGATCATGGGCCTGAAGATCCGCCGCAGCGAGCTGAACATCGACCTCATCCTGGGCTCGAACATCGATCTGTTCTACAAGCTGAAGAACATGGAAGTCGACGCGATCCTGGTCTCGCTCAACGAAAGCGTGAACGATCCGGACTGCGAGCAACTGCCACTGTTCTCCGACGATATCTTCCTCGCCACGCCTGCCGACTCCCCCTTCGCTCAACAGAGCGAGGTGGACCTGAGCGATCTGCGTGAAGCGACGTTCATTACGCTGACCCAAGGCTTCGCCACCCATCGCGACGGCGCGAGGGTATTTCAACAGGCTGGGTTCGAACCGAAGGTGGCGATGCAGGTCAATGACATCTTCACGCTGCTGAGCATGGTCAGTTCGGGCGTCGGTTATGCATTGCTGCCGGGCAGGATTGCAGCGGTCTACGAAAACCGCGTACGTCTGATACCGCTGCAGGCGCGTTACCGTATGCAGCAGCACATTGGACTGGTGTTTCTCAAAGCCCGGGAGCGCGATCCGAACCTGCTGGCGTTATTGGCCGAGTGCCGGATGTATTCGAATCGGTTGATGGATAACTGATCGGCAACACCGAACCTGTAGGAGCGCGCTTGCCCGCGATGGCATTTTTCCAGACAACCAAGCGCTGGCTGACAGATTGCAATCGCGGGCAAGCGCGCTCCTACGGCCTTCGGCCAGCATCGAAAGTCGATTGCATCTGGACTGAGAATCTCAGCCGAACATTCCGCGCACCATCAGGAACAACAGCGACGGCCCCAACAGACAACCCAGCGCAGTGTAGAACGCCGCCGTCAAGCAGCCATAAGGCACAAGCTTCGGATCGGTAGCTGCCAGACCGCCCGCAACGCCGCTGGAAGTCCCCATCAAGCCACCGAAGATCACCGCGCTGCGAGGATTATTCAGGCCGATCATCGGTGCCACGAACGGCGTGACGACCATGACCAGGATGGCCTTGATCAGCCCGGCCGCGATCGAAAGCGCCATCACTTCAGAGCTGGCGCCAATGGCGGCACCGGTGACAGGTCCAACGATGTAGGTCACTGCCCCCGCGCCGATAGTGGTCAGACTGACCGCGTCGGTATAGCCAAAAGACAGCGCCACGCCGACACCCGCGACAAACGAAGTCCCGACGCCGACGAACAACGAGAAAACACCTACGTAACCCGCGCGTTTGAGCTCATTCACGCTGACGCCGAAGCCGGTGGCGATAATCGCGAAGTCTCGCAACATGGCGCCGCCCAGCAGACCGATGCCGGACAGCAGCGGCAGGTCGACAATGCCTTTCTGGCCACCGGTGACTGCGCCGCCCACATAAGCGAGCGCCAGGCCCAGGATGATGGCGATGGCCGAGCCGTGCAGCCGGCCCTTGGTGAATGTATTGGAAATCCAGTACGACACCCACATGGTGATGCCGATGACCGCGAAACCGCTGACCAGACCGTAGCCGTTGATGGCCTTCAAAATGGCGTCATACATGCTGATTACCCCACAGTCTTGGTGGAAGGAACGGCGATATCGGCTTCAGGCTTTTTTTGACCGATACGGGTCAGCACAGGCACCAACAGGAAGGCGATGACCACGGCCAGGGTTCCGGCGATGATCGCCATCGGCCCGCCCTTCAACGCACCGTAGACATTTTGCTGCGCGGCCATGGCGACCACGATGGGGATGTAGATTGCGCTCCAGAACTCCACGCCCTGAGCGGTCTTGCTGTCCAGATAACCACGCTTGCTCAGCCAGCTACCGAAACCGATGAGCAGCAGCATGGCGATACCCACGCCACCGACGTTGGCCGGCACGCCTATCAACTTGCCAAGGTATTCACCCACTGAAATGCCCACCAGTGTGCAGAACGCTAAAAACGCGACACCATAAATAATCATTGTTGTTGTCCTCAATTTGCATCGTCGAAGTTGTTGTTTTTGTGTTCCTTCGAAAGCAACAGTCGGTTATGGGTGGCGGCGTTCCTCCTCTCGCGACAGCGCGCTCAGCGTATCCAGCCGGGCGCCCTGGAAGGCGACTGCGGATCCTTGTTCGAAGACTTTACGTGCCAGCCCCGTGAGCACGGTGCCGGGCGGCAATTCGATCTGAAGACGCACACCGCGTTCATAGGCAGTTTCAACGGTGCTGCGCCAGTCGATGACCCGGCACATATTGAATGCCAGATCGTCACGCAATTTGTCGGCACTGAATATCGGCCGGGCGGTGCTGCCGCTCAGATATCGCAGGGTCGGCGCCTGAACCGAGACCTGCTCGAACGCCTGGGCAAGTTCCTGCGCCGGCGCCCTCAACAGCTCGCAATGGGACGGCACGCTCACCGCCAGCCGCTTGGCCGCTGCGGCGCCCTGTCCTTTTGCCAACGCCGCAATGCTCGCCATGGCCTGGTCGCTGCCGGCGATGACGAACTGGTTGTCGGCATTGATGTTCGCCAGATAAACCGGCGTGTCTTTGCTGTTTACCTTTTCCACCAGGCTTTCGACAGTGGCCTGATCCAGACCGATCAGCGCCGTCATGCCATAGCCCTGCGGATAAGCGTTCTGCATCAACTCACCACGCAAGGCAACCAATCGAACGGCATCGGCAAAGCTCAGCGCCCCGGCCATCACTGCGGCGGGATAAGCCCCAATCGACAGCCCCGCCACGTAATCCGGCGTGCTCCCTTGAGCCATGAGCACCCGCGAACATGCGACACCTGCAATCAAAAGACAAAGCTGCACCGCGCGAGTCGATTGCAGTGCAGCCGGGGTGTCCAGATCAAGCACATTTTCGTTGAGCGCATCGCCGGCTTCACTCAGGCATTGCGCGACCAGCGGATCATTCGGCAAAGCGTGCAACATGCCCGCCTGCTGCGCGCCTTGACCGGGGAACACCCAGAAGCTGCTCATGCGGCACACGCCTGCGCCAACCAAGGGTTAGCCACCAAGCGCGCTGCGTCATCGGACTTGAGCAGCACCTGGCGTGCCGAGCCTGCCCACTCGCGCAGCGCCACGGCACCTGCAGGTGTCTGCAGCTGCAGATCAATCCGACACGCCGCACCCGCCAGCGCTTCTACCAGTTCAGCCGCCTGTTGCCGACTGAAAAAAGCAGAGGTTCGCAGGATAAGGTCGAGATCGCTGTCCTGATGCAACGCCGGAACGCCTGTGGCCAGTTCGAATCCGGCGCTGCCCGCCACGCCCCACGGCAAACTCAGCGCGGCCATCACCGCACGAATCTGCTTCAGCGCACGCAAAGCAGGCCACTCTGCGCACTGGCAATCCACGACATCGATCAAGTCTTCAGGCTGAACACGGCGGCTGATATCACTGATCTTCATCATCGTCGCATAGCGTTGATCCCGAGAACGGCCGCGCACGCCGACGGCCACGTAACCTTCAGCGACCTGCGCCCGACGAGCCACGACCGGTCGCCCCAAGCCGATCACTTCGCGGACCCATGCCGGAGCGTTGGCAGGCAAGCCGGCCACGCAAATGCCCCACAACAAGTCATGGGGCAACACCGTCGGACGAGTGCTCATTACCACTGCGCTCGCAGCAGTTCACGCACCTTCGATGAGGCGCTACGATTGGCCGCGCCCAGACGCGAACTCAGGTCGTTACCACTGGTTTTCGTGTCCTTGATCGCGGCGACCAGGCATTCCTCGACGGAGGAAATGTCAGAAGCGGACGGCTGCTCGATCTGGCTGACTGACAAGGTTTCCCACAGCAAACCAAGCCCCGCGTAACTGTCGATGTCGTAAGCCATCGGCGGGATGCTGGCGGCCAGCTTTTCCAGCTCTTCGACACTGCGCAGCGTCACACGCGCCGCGGACGCTTTGCCCATCGCATGCACCATCACACCAGGATCACGCAGCGCGATCAGGCGATTGGCTTGATAGCCATGAGCGAGAAACGCACCAGACATCGCCTTGCCGACCAGCAGGCCGATCACGGGATGGCCCGCCAGACGTGCGCGAGCATAAGCATCTACCGCGCCGGCCAGCGCCTGATGAATGCCCAGCGCTTCTTCGCGGCGTCCATACGCCTGACTGGGGACATCGATGATCGCGATCAAAGCCCGCTTCTCCTCAGTCTGACGATCCAGTTCGATGGCAGCGTCGACCGCTTGTGCCAGCCCCCACCCCTCGAGGAGGCCGACTTCACCGTTCTGCGCACGAGGGAAGCGGTTGTCCGGGTCAGCGACCACGGCCAGAAACCGTGCCTGCTGGTCGCCGAGCTTGCCGTCGGCCGCCTTCACCGACGTTGGCAAGCCGGTCACCTCGGCAGCATTCGCGGCCAACGCCTTGAACCACTGCAGTCCACGGGTCGAGTAACCAGTCATGGCTGTTCTCCTTGATACAGGCTGCGCACGGCGGCGGGATCGATCTGAACGGAGGTGTCCACTTCAGCCAGGCGTTTTAGGAACAACGCGTACTGGCCGCTGCGCTCCTGAGCCGGTTTGCCCTTGTGCAACAGGCCTTGGACTTGCTGTTGAATGGCCGAAATGTCATCGGCGACGTAGGCGTCCACCAGACCACTGGCGAATCGTTGCTCGCCGCCGGTGATGCTCCAGATGAACGGGCGGTCCCGTGAGTCGTACTCTTCGATGCCGGCTTCCTGCTCAATCACCTGCGGACCGTTCAGGCCAAGGCGCGCTTCTTGAGTGACCAGCAGATAACTGCACAGGCCCGCTGCGATCGACATACCGCCGAAACAACCGACGCTGCCCGCCACGACACCGATCACCGGCTGATAACGACGCAGATCGACGATGGCCGCGTGGATCTCAGCGATAGCGGCCAGCCCGAGGTTGGCCTCCTGCAAACGCACGCCTCCGGTTTCCAACAGCAGAACGGCGGCGGTGGGAATGCCCTTCCGGTTGTCTTCTGCCGCCAGCTCCAGTGCGCCAGCCATTTTCGCGCCACCGACCTCGCCCATGCTGCCGCCCTGAAAGTTGCCTTCGATGGCGCAGACCACTACCGCCTGACCACCCACAGAACCTTTGGCAATCACTACGCCGTCATCGGCTTGCGGCACCACACCTTGCCTGGGTAACCACGGAGAGGTCATTCGCGCGAACGGGTCGATGAGCTCGCGAAAGCTGCCCTCGTCGAGCAGGGCGCGAGCACGCTGACGAGCGCCGAGTTCGACGAAGCTGTGCTGTTTCAACAAACGGGCGCTGTCAGTCATGACCGATCTCCTCGAAGCCCTGTTCCAGACGCAGACGAACCACGCCAGGCGTGGCGCCGAAGTCGTGGATGTCGATGCTCATCGCAGGCGGTGTCTGGCCGTCGAACATGCGCTCGAACAGATGCTGCCAGCGCGCCGAACTGCCGTTGACCGAGGTCACGACCTGAATGGTCAATCGGCCCGGCAGACCAGGTTCAAGCATCACTTCAAGATCGCCGGAACCGACACAACCCACCAGCGCGCGCCCCAACGGAGGCTGACCAGCGGGGAATTCAAATGACAGGGTTTCCATGATCAGACGTTCCTCGTTTCATCGCCGAGCGCAGGCTCAAGGCAATCGATAAACAGGCAGGCAGCAAGCAGATCGGCAGCACCGCCGGGAGATGCGTTCAGGCTCAGCAACTGTTGATCCAGCTCGTGCAGCGCACGCCGACCACCGAGGGTCGCGCTGCCACCGGCGTCCAGTACCCGCTGGGCGCCTTGCTGCATGGTCAACAAGCCTTGCTCGCCCGCGCGGTACAGCACGCAGGTATCGGACAGCGTGGTCATGATCGCCAGCAGCGCGTCGAGCCTTGCGTTCTGCTCGCCATGATTGGCGATGCGGCTGCGCTTCAGTTGAGGCAAGCCGCTTTGGGTGATCGCGGGGAAGCCCATTTGCGCTTGCTCCCGAGCCCCCATTGCGCCGTATTTCCGGGCGACCTCAGCGCCATGGCTCTGCTGCGCGGGCAGGTTGCGATCCTCGATCAATGCCAGACAGGCTGCACGCAACCCCAATCCCGGAGCAGACAGATCGTGAGGATCAAGCGCGGCCGCGGTGACCAGCAGTCCCAACGCCCAGATCGCACCCCGATGGGTATTCACGCCGCCGGTGGTGCGCATCATCGCCGCTTCGCCCTCTCGGCCAATACGCCCTATCGCCTCCCTCAACGGCTGGCCGATTTCGCGGATCTCGATTGCGGCTTCGGCCATTTCCTTGAAGGCGGGCCATAGTGACAGGGCCGAAGCGTGCATCAGACCCAGGTGCAGATCCTTGTGTGCGCCGCTGCTGCGGCGGTCGACCAATGCGGGTTTTGGCGACAGGTCGGCTTCGTCGATCAGCGCATCCACGGCCAGATCGGCGAGACGCTCGGCCAGCGGCAGCGAACGCGGTGAGGCGTCGAAAGCTACGTTGAGTGCACGCATCACCAACTCCTGAATTTCGCAGGTGGGTTGTACAAACCACCGGACCACTCCACCAGCTCGGCGATGCTCTTGGCGGCCAGCAACTCACGGCTGGCATCGGTGCGACGAATGCCCAAGTCTTCAGGCAGCGCGATCAAACCTTCGCGGCGCATGCGTGCGGTGTCTTTGGGGTTGTGCCGAAGGCCGATGGAGGTCACGCCTGCCACGGCGGCGATCATCGCCTGCCGCTCTTCCAGACTGCGCGCCTTGTACAGGTACGCGATGCCCTCTTCGGTGAGCAGGTGAGTGACGTCATCGCCATAAATCATGATCGGCGCCAGTGCCATGCCGCTTTTCTTCGCGACGTCTACTGCATCCAGGGTTTCAACGAAGGTGGGTTTCCCGCCTTCCTGAAAGGTCTCGACCATCTGCACAACGAGCTTCTTGCCACGCTCAAGGTAAGCATCCGGGCCATCGCCGCTCTGCTGACGCATGTCCAGCCAGGCCGGAGTGCCGTGACGACGTCCGCGCGGATCATGCCCCATGTTCGGTGCGCCACCGAAACCGGCGAGACGACCGCGGGTCACGGTAGAGGAATGACCGTCGCCGTCCACTTGTAGCGTCGCGCCAATGAACAGATCCACCGCGTATTGCCCGGCGAGCTGACACATCATGCGATTGGAGCGCATCGAACCGTCACGACCCGTGAAGAACACATCAGGCCGTGCGGCGATGTAGTTCTCCATGCCCAGTTCGGTGCCGAAGCAATGCACGCTCTGGACCCAGCCGCTTTCGATGGCGGGAATCAGCGTCGGGTGCGGGTTGAGCGTCCAGTTGCGGCAGATCTTGCCCTTCAAACCCAGTGACTCGCCGTAGGTCGGCAGAATCAGCTCGATGGCCGCGGTGTTGAAGCCGATGCCGTGGTTCAGCGATTGAACGTTGTGTTTCTCGTAGATCCCGCGAATCGCCATCATCGCCATCAGCACATGGACCGGCTTGATGTGGCGTGGATCACGAGTGAACAACGGTTCGATGTAGAACGGCTTGTCGGCGACGACCACGAAGTCGACCCACGAAGCCGGGATATCCACACGGGGCAAATCGCTGACGTCGTCCACCAACTGATTGACCTGCACGATGACGATGCCGTCGCTGAAGGCGGCGGGTTCGATCAGGGCTGGAGTGTCTTCGGTGCTGGCGCCGGTATAGATGTTGCCCGCACGGTCGGCCATGAACCCGGCGGACAGCACGACGTTGGGGATCAGGTCCACCAACAGGCGGGAATACAGTTCGATGTAGGTGTGAATTGCGCCGATTTCCAGCAGGCCGTCTTCCAGCAGCTGGCTGATGCGCAGACTCTGCGTACCCGCGAAAGAGAAATCGAGCTTGCGGGCGATGCCACGTTCGAACAGATCCAGGTGCTCCGCGCGGCCGACGCTGGGCATGATCATGTGCAGGTCATGAAGCTTGCCGGGATCGGCCTTGACCAGCGAACGAGACAGAAAATCCGCCTGCTTCTGGTTGTTACCTTCAAGCACCACACGATCACCGGGCGCGATCAACGCCTCCAGCGCGGCGACGATCTTGTCGGTGGGCAGTACGACGCCATCGGCGAGGGAACGCACCAGTTCGAGCCGTCGCTGCTTCTCGCTGCGACGACGCGACCAGCGCGGGTCAAGTTTCGTTGTTGTAGTCATGCTGACTCCACGAGTTCGCTGTCGTGGGCCACATTAGGAGCTAAGGGTGCGGGGTATCAATCAAGCAGAAGAGTGGATCGTTACGGTTGGAGTAATGATTCATTCAAACGAGAAGGACACATCTGACAGCGGCTTAGGAACGGCATGCCGGAAATCGCTATTAGGCTTGTTTGATGAGCCGAATAGCTGACTTGTTCGGCTCAGGGATCATGAACAGACCTTGGCGATAAATATGTACCACCTCCGTTATTAATCAGTCCGATAGGATCACAGATTTGGAGATGAAGCCCTATGACGCTGCCACGGCAATTGCATTTCACAGACCATCCGCCTACCGTTGCAAAACCTGTATACGACGTATACACCGATCAGATGCACGGGGGTTTCATGTCATCGACTGTTTTGTCATTCCGAACAGATGCAGAAATGGTAAGAACACTAGACCGCCTGGCGGCAACGACGGAGCGTGATCGTCAGTACCACCTCAAGCGAGCGCTGAGTCGATATCTGGAAGCCGAAACCTGGCACTTGGAAGCGATTGCCGAAGGTATCTCTGATGCCGACGCGGAAAACTTGGCAGATCTGGAATCGGTAAGACAGAAGTGGATGAAGCGTGCTGAAAATAACGCTGACTGACAAAGCTCAGATCGATCTGGAAGCGCTGTACGAGCACTGTTCAATCCACACAGGGTCGAGAGCAGCCAACCGCATAATATTGGAAATACTTGAATCGTTGGAGCCGTTGAGGACTTTCAGTGGTTTGGGGCGCCCTTCTCAATCTCCGGACGTTAGAGAATTCGTGTTTACCAGATACCCTTATGTGGCGCCGTATCGGGTAGCGAATGGTCAGTTGCAGATTTTGCGGGTTCTGCACCAGCGAACAGACCGTTAGCCTTCAATGGTCTTAGTACATGAATCGCACTTGGGATGCCCGAACGGCTCTGCCATCAAATTTTCCGACGCCACAACAATCAGGACTGCACAAAATTCCTGTAGCAGTCCGGCCGGGCGGCGTTCCGTTTGCCGGCGGGAGCGATTGTCAGGGCGTCACCGCCGGCAAGCCGTGCTGCTACAGAGCACAGGTGATTGCTCTGTCAGCGTTCGGTCAATCAAATCCCCGGCCCGACCACCTGCACCAACCCTGCATCCACAAGCCACTGTTCCAGCGCCACCAGATCGGGCACCTTTGCCACGGTTTCACCGACCTGTACCGCCGCCAGTTCCAGTTCCGACAGCGGCACGTCGACATAGCTGAGCTGATTGTCGAGCTTGCAGGAGCGGGGAATGCCCTGAGTCAGCAGGGCGATGAATTTAAGATCCGGCCGCGCGCCCAGCGCGTTGAGCACGACGATACGCGCACGCCCACCGACGCGGGCGCGGCTGCCGCAGGCGGCCTCGAAGCTGAGCAGGGGCAGGCTCCGGTTGCGCCAGTTGATGGGGCCCAGGTACCACTGAGGTGCAGCAGGATCGGCGATGCTGTCTTGATAGTCGATCAGCTCGGCGACAGCCACATTGGGCAACAGCAGATGCCGGTCGCTCAACGGGATGAGTAATCCGGTCAGGCTGGTCAGCCGCGCGGTTTGTGTGGTGGTGTCAGACATGCACATGACTCCAGTGAGCAATGCTCTCCAGTAACGCGGCTTCCTGATAAGGCTTGCTCATGTAGTCATTCACGCCCAGGGCCATGGCGCGGTCACGATGCTTCTGTCCTGAACGGGAGGTGATCATGATGATCGGCAGGTGCTTGAGCGTTTCGTCTTCACGGACCTTGCTGGCGACTTCGAAGCCGTCCATGCGCGGCATTTCGATGTCCAGCAGCATGACGTCGGGGGTGTGTTCCTGAAGTAACGCCATCGCGTCGACACCATCCTTGGCCGTTAGCACATTCATGCCGTTACGTTCCAGAAGTCGCCCGGTAACCTTGCGCACCGTGACAGAGTCGTCCACCACCATCACCAGCAATGGCCGAGCCTGTTCGGTCTCAACATACGGCGTCGGCATCTGTCCAGACACCTGCAAAGCCAGCATCCGCGCATGCAAGCGGCGAATGTGGGCGAACAGGTCGAGGATCAGCACCACCCGTCCATCGCCGAGAATCGTCGCGCCTGAAATCCCCTGCACGCCGGAAAACTGGGGGCCGAGATTCTTGACCACGATTTCCCGTGATCCCGCCAGCGCATCGACCTGCACCGCCACCCATTGATCATGGACATGAACCAGCAACACCGGCAGCGGCTGTGTCTGGCCCATCAATTTCGGAGGCTGGCCATTGTTGAGCAGCTCCCCCAGATAGCGCAATTCATAGCTGCGCTCGCCGTATTGATAACGCGGCGGCGAGGACTGGTAATACGCCTCGAGTTCGCCAGGCATGACCCGCACGATGCCTTCGATGCTGTTCAGCGGCACGGCATACTGCTCTTCACCGCACTGCACCATGAGCGCGCGGTTGACCGATACCGAGAACGGCAGGCGAATGCGGAAACGAGCGCCCTGCCCCGACTTCGAGTCGATGACCATGGAGCCGCCCAGCTCCTTGACCTCGGCATGGACCACATCCATCCCGACGCCCCGCCCGGAAATCTGAGTGATGGTCTCGGCCGTGGAGAAACCGGCCTGCAAAATGAACTGCAGGGTGTCATGTTCGCTCAGCTCGGCGTCCGGGCTGATCAGTCCCCGCTTGATGGCCTTGCGTCGCACGGCCTCGAAATCGACGCCAGCGCCGTCATCGCTCATCTCGATGACAATGTCACCGCCCTCGTGAAACAGACTCAGGGTGATATGCCCCACGTCCGATTTACCCGCCGCCTGACGCTTTTCCGGGTTTTCCAGGCCATGGTCGATGGCATTGCGCAGCATGTGCTCCAGTGGAGCGACCATGCGCTCGAGCACATTGCGGTCCATCTCGCCCTCGGCGTTGACCACATCGAACCTGACCTTCTTGTTCAATTCGCCCGACACCTGCCGCACGATCCGGCGCAGGCGCGGCACCATCCGCTCGAACGGCACCATGCGCGTACGCATCAGGTTTTCCTGAAGCTCGGTATTGACCCGCGCCTGTTGCAGCAACAGGGTCTCGGCTTCATGGGCGCGGGTGTCCAGGGTTTCCTTGAGGTCCATCAGGTCGGACGCTGACTCGAACAGCGCGCGCGACAGCTGCTGTAGTTGCGAATGCCTGTCCATTTCCAGCGGGTCGAACTCCTCGTAACCCAGTCGCTCGGCCTGGCGATCACGGCTGAGAATACGGCCCTGGGTTTCGATATCCAGCCGCCGCAACTGATCACGCATCCGCTCGATGGTGGTTTCCATCTCGGCCAGCGTGACCTGTGCGTCGCTGACCTGCTGCTCGATGCGACCGCGAAAGATCGACGTTTCGCCTGCCAGATTGACCAGATCCTCCAACTGCTCGGCCGCAACCTTGACCATCTCGGGACCGGCGCGTTCGGCATCGGCGTCCGGGGCGGGCGCTGCCGGCTCGCTCTTCGGCGTTGGGTTGATTGCCGGTTCTTCCACCGGCTTGCTGGCAACGTCCTGAATGGCGCCCGATGCCGCATATTGCGCAATGCTGTCGATCAGCAGCGAGGGATTGGGCAGTGGCTCATACCCCCTGACGGCATCGACCATATCGGCCAGCATGTCGTGACCGCTCTGCAGCAAGCCATTGAGCAACGCACTGTTCTTCAGCGCACCGGACGACAATCCTTCGTATAACGACTCCAGTTCATGGGCCAGATCGCCGATGGGGGCAATCTCCACCATCCGCGCACCGCCCTTAAGCGTGTGCAAGTCGCGCAGCAGGTTTTCCACTTCCAACGTGTTCTGCGGATCGGCCTGCCAACGCACCAGAGCAGCACTGGAGCTTTCGATGATGTCGTCGGCTTCTTCGAGGAAGATTTCCAGCAGTTCAGGATCGCGCTCGTCCAGCGGCTGGATCATCGAGCCGACATTGCGGGGTTCACCCTCGTGCGGCAGCACGTAACAGTTGCACTGGCGGAACTCACGAATCTCGTCGATCACCGACGCCGGATCAGTCAACTCAGCCCGGCTCTGCAGCTGCTCGAGCATCAGCGCCAGATGATCGTGGCTGCGGACCAGCAATTCGGCCAGATCGGGCGTGTAGTTACAGCGTCGATCGATCAGGCCTTCGTAAAGTGATTCCAGTTCATGCCCGAGATCGCCCACCGGGCCTATCTCAGCCATGCGCGCGCCGCCCTTGAGGGTGTGCAGATCGCGTTGCAGCGATGACAGCGGCAGCGGGTTTTCCGGATCATCGAGCCAGCGTTGCAACGCCTGGCCTGCACTGTCGAGGATGTCGACAGCTTCTTCGAGAAAGATATCGACGATTTCCTGATCCAGCTCATCGCGCAGCGGTTGCGCTGCACGCTCAGGCCCGACGTCGAGGCCTGCGGTAGCCTCGCCCAGTTCGATCACGCTGGTCGCCAACCCGCCATCGCTCTTGATCAGGCCCATGGCACCGGGGTCCAGTCCTTCTTCCAGCAGCTCGCGCAACGCCTGTACCCGCTCGGGACATGCCTGGACCTGTTGACCGGCCGCGACCTGATCGAGCATGCCGATCAGCGCCTCGTGAGCATTTTCGGCTTCATGGAAAAAACGCTCGCTGACCGCCAGACTGCTTTCTTCCACCGCGCCATACAAGTCCAGCAGCGCCTCGCACAGCTCATCCACCTGCGGCAGGTCGGCCATGTGCGCGCCGTGGCCGAGCATGGTCAGCTCGTCGAGCAGCGCATTGAGCTCCTGGCGCTCGCCCGGATGCTGCCGCCAGCGCTTGAGCAGGTTTTCGGCGTCCAGCAGGATGTCCATGCCTTCGGCGAGAAAACTGGCGATCAATTGCGGATTGCGGCGGGTGCGCAGACCGTTGTTGTCGGCGCTCAAGGCGTCAGCCATTCGTTCGTCGAGCAGAGCGTGAGCCGCTTCGATCAATTGCGAAGCACCCTCAATGGGCATCAGCGGGTCGACGTTCAGTTGCATCAGGCCCTTGTGAAACAACGGCTCGGCTGCACTCAGCAGCTCGATTTCCGGTTTTCCGGCCGCAATCTGATTGGTCTTGAATTCGCGCACCAACTGGTCGAGCGGGCTGGCGAGCTCGGCCATCGGCAGCACCCCGGCCATGTAGGCGCTGCCTTTGAGCGTGTGCAGCGCGCGCAACAAATCGTCGCTGAAGGAAGGCGATACTTCGCTTCGGGACACGTCGAGATAACGATTGAGCGTGTCGAGGTGGGTATGGGCTTCCTGACGGAAGATCTCCAGCAGTTGCGGATCGAAACCTTCTTCCTCAGGCTCGGGTCCCCTGACAGGCGCTGGCTCTTCATGCTCGGTCTCCTCGCCTTGGGCCAGCGCATGGGCGCGGGCAGCCAGCGAGTCGACGTCATCCCGCTGACGCTGCACGTCTTCAGCGAAGTCTCGAATGACATCCGGCAGCAGGGCCTGCACATCGATCAGCACTTGTTGAACCTGCGTATCCGGCGCGACGCTGCGCTCCAGAACGCGGTTCAGCAGGTTCTCAACCGACCAGGCAAGTTCGCCGAGAACCAGCGCCCGCACCATGCGTCCGCTGCCTTTGAGCGTGTGAAAGGCGCGACGGATCTCGCTCAGCGCCGAAAAATTCTCGCCGTCGGCCAGCCAGCGCGGCAGGTACTCATGCAGCGCTTGGAGGACCTCGTCGGTTTCTTCGAGAAATACGTCACGCAGCTCATCATCCACCGGTTGCTCGTCTTTTGGGGGCGGCAACAGACTGGCAGGCACATGGCGCGCAGGTGGATTCACGGCCGACAGCGGGCTGGCGAGCACTTCGGCGATGGTCTTACTTGGACTCAGGCTAGTATTGGCCAGCGTCTGCTGTTCATGCAGGGCTTCGGGGCTGATCACGTCCTCGAGCACCGGCACGTCCACGGCATCCGGAACCGGTGAGTACCCAAGCTTCGCCAGACTCTCCTGCGCCAAATCCAGCACATGCTCTCCCGGCGCTTCCGGGTCCTCGGCCATGCGCTCCAGGTAGTATTCGATGCCGATGATGACGTCGGCCAGATGATCCAGCTGCGCCCCTGCTGGGTGCCCCCCATCAGCCAGAAGATGCTCGACGATGTAGTCGTTGCATGCCGCGAGCAGGCTCGAAGCCCGGGCCAACGGGATCATCGCCAGCGCCCCACGGACCTGAATCAACTGCGCAGACAACGGTGCCAGACGCTCGCGATCCAGTTCGCCATCAACGTAATCGTCGATCACATCCTTGGCCTGTTGCAACACGAGCCGCGCTTCCTTGATCACCAGTTGGTGGATTTGGCTTAGATCGGTCGTCGGCAAGCGGCTTTCTTCGGGGCTGCTCTGATCAACCGTGCCCGCCATGCCCGCCAGCGTCGCTTCGACGTACAACAGGGCGCCGGCCACATCCATCAGGGTCGGGTCATTGGGTTCGCGCTGCCCTTGCGCCATGCCCTGAACAACGGCCAGTTGATCGATGATGACCTTGCGCGGCTGACCGAAACCCAGCACCGCCAAGGTATCGGCAATCTGTCTGAGCGGCGGCAGAAGCGCGTTGAGTTCGCTGACGTGCTGGCGATCGCCACGCACGAACACATCCAGGCGCTCCTTGGTGCGCACCAGTTCGTCGCACAGCGCGATGATCACCGAGCGCATGGCGTCGCGATCAGGTCCGGCCATGCGTGCGCGTTCTTCATCGACCAACGCGCTTTCCGGCAGGGCTTCGGCGAGGCCGTATTGCTCCTTCAATTCCATCATCCTCGGGGCCTGACTGTCAGACTTGGCGATATAAAACAGCAGGCTTTTCAACAATTCATCCGGCGCCGGCTGATTGATGCCGGCGGTGCCTTGTTCCAGCAGACGCTTGAGTTCCTTGTCGGCATCCTTGAACAGGCTGCGCAGCGCCGGGCTGTTGGTGAAGTTGCCGCTGGCCATGGTCTCGACCAATGCCGAGGCAATGCGCCACAACGGCTCCAGTGGCGCGTCCTTGCATAGGGCTTCGAGACGCGCGAACACTTTGGTCATGTAACCCAGTTGAGTCTGTACATCCTGTTCGCGGAGCAGCCCGACCAATGCGGTTTGCAGGGTCTGGCGCAACTTGCGCAGTTTTGCGGGCAATTCGGGACTGTCGCGCTCGGCCAGCGTCCAGGCGTCGAGTTCGGGGACTGACAACAACTGGGGGGAGAACAGGCTGGTTTCGGAAAGCAGGCTTTCGCCGCGGGCACTGCGCAGGTCGTTGAGCAGTGGCAAGATCACCAACGGCAGATCACGACGCGCCGAATGAACGCGCTCCAGATACACCGGCAACTGGCTCATCGCCTGATTGAGCAACTGAATCGCTTCGGTTTCCTGAACCACATGACCTTGCTGCAGAGCGAGGGCCAACTGCTCGATCTCTTCGGCGAACAAGGCCGCGCCGTAGAATTCGATCATTTGCAAGCTGCCGTGCACCTGATGGATGAAATCCAGGCAGACTTCCATCGCCGACGGGTCATGGGGACGCGCGACGAAGGAATCCAGCGCCTGACGGGCGTGCTTGAGGGTTTCGGCTATTTCGCCCTTGACCCACTCCAGGGCCACGTAGTCGTGACGGTCAGCCATGATGGCTCCAGTTGCCCAAGTCCTGACGCTTGACGATCAATGCTGATCCCGTGAAGCCGGTAGTTTAAAACCGGATACCGAACGGCGCATCTCGCTGGCCATCTTCGCCAGATTGCCCATGCTCTGCGCCGTGGCCGCCGTTCCCGAAGTGGTCTGCGTGGTGGTCTGCTGGATCACCGTCATGGTCGCGGAAATTTGCTGGCCCAGCGCGGCCTGCTGTTGCGCAGCGTTGGTGATGCTCTCGACGAGTGCGGCGAGCACCTTGGAAACGCCTTCGATTTCCTCCAGCGCCACACCGGCATCCTGCGCCAATCGTGCGCCTCGCACCACTTCGGTGGTGGTCTGCTCCATGGAGATTACCGCTTCATTGGTGTCATTTTGAATGGCCCGAACCAGCGTTTCGATCTGTTTGGTCGCCGAA
>Ga0160447_100484_pt1 | contig 19066 bp, 11 predicted proteins | sample HID1973K_E1MG_FD_108222 | JGI IMG/M metagenome (GOLD analysis project Ga0160447, IMG submission 108222) | Enriched mosquito-associated microbial communities from UW Madison campus, WI, USA - HID1973K_E1 MG | ecosystem: Host-associated > Arthropoda: Insects > Digestive system > Unclassified ...
CGCCATCAAGAGACCGACGAAAAGCACCGAATAGACTGGTGACGCTCGCGCGCAACCTTTGACTACAACGCAGCCCCGACACAAGTAAGACCGCCATGAAAGCGCGCCCACCGGAACCACTCATCTCGGCGGATAAACGCAGCCTCACCTTCATCATGCACTGGCGCGCGCAACCCGTGACCTGCGTCGTTTCACGCGCAGCCCTCGAAGCGTATTTTTGGCTCGCGCCGAGTGCAGACGATGCTCGGACATTGAAGGTCTTCCGCGATGGCTTTGGCCGCATTCATGCCATCGCCGAGCGAAAGCTCCTGGCACATCCCTCGAAGCATCTCGAGCTCACTGCGACCGACTTCGCTAAAGGCTAATTGCTTTGCTCGACGCCTTTTTTTGGTCGGGCGCTGGTGTCGACGATTGTAATTCGGCTGGTGGGAAAGACGATTAGTTGCATTTTGTGACGGATACTTCTGTAAGCGGTCGCTCCTACGTGCGAGCTTGCAAATTGCGAGACACGGACGACCCGCCGGTGCTGTCCGGGCAAGGGTTGATGGAAAGTGTCGCGCCCGCAAGTGTGCAGCCATCGCCAGAAATCGACGTTTCGCAGGCCGACATCGATGCCATGCACGCTATGCTCCACGGCGCGCCGTTGCCGCGGCATATCCGCGACCGTTTGTCGGCTGCGGCGACAGACTCAGTTCGCCTTCTTCGAGCTGCATCATGTCTTCGATAACATCGATCAATCCGCTTCATCGATGGATCACCTCTGCCGCAGTCCCGATGTGTTGATCGACGAAGTGGGTGAACTGCGTTCAAGCAATTCCGCCAGCGTTTCGGGTAGCGCGCCGACGGCAGGACGAATCTGGGCGCAGATCTCAAGGAAACGCTCGCTCTTGCGCCGGCGCGCCGATTCCGCTTCCTCGCTTTGGAGCCAAAGCGCACGGGCCTTATCGGAGCGGCCGTTTACGGCAACCGACCCGCGGGCTACGCTGAGCGGCTCGCCCCGTGCATTCCGAAACGGGTGAACCCATCTGCAGGCTTCCCGTTGAGGGCAAGATCGAGTATTACGTCAACGGTTCGCTGGCCTACATATGGGCCAACCCCTGCGGCGATGACGGCAGCCTTGCCGCAGCATTTCTGGAAGATGTATTTGCAGGACGCAACAACGGCGTGATTTCGTTTCAGACCTACTGGGTGGAACTCGCCTCTGGCGACCTGATTCAGAGCGGCCAGACGATCGGCAGCACGGCTGGCAAAGTGGTTGCCGTGTCCAGCGCCAGCACGCCGCGTACACCCACGCTGGTGGCGCCGCCGAGCGCCTCATACGAGCTGCCGCCCACACAGTGCGTCCTTGAAAAAATAGATCGCGACGGAACCGCCAAATGCGCCCAGAATGGCCGGCAAGGCGGCCACTGTGCGATCGCCCATCTGGAGAAACACCATGGCAAAGAGTCAACTACGCGGTAGTCGCGAGGCAAAGAAGCCTAAACAGCCGAAAAAAGTATCGCCTCCAGTATCGGAAGTATCATGGACGGCCTCCACAAGGACTGCCACTGCGGGTTCACCAGCGAAAAAGAAATAAACCGCACCTGAATGCGCAACCCTTGATCTCGGTGTTCTGACCGCCCTCTTCCGCGCGCACGCTCGTCGCGGTGCCAAATGGGCTAGCCAAAGACTGACTCATTTCATCTTCGCTACTGGATTTGTCGCGCAACATCGGGCGACTTACCGCACGCGCGCTAACGGCGGCGTTCATCACGCCGGCAAGCCGTGCGCACGACCCAGAATCGTCGTAGCGATGGCGTCCGACACGCCTTTCGATAGCGTCGCGCGACGCTTAGCGTTATCCGCTACAACTACCTATTCGCAGGAAGGGAGTCAGTGAACATATTGCTTCAGTATGCGGCACGATTTCGCCCGCGCTCGCCGCCATGGACAGACTCTTCGCCAGTGCGCGCCGAACTATTTGGTGTCGAACGGCTCGAGCAACACGCGCAAAGTCTCGCCGCCGCGCAGCCGGTCTCGAACACACCGCCGGTCGTGCTGGCGCTGCACACGCGGCTCAACGATAACGCTGCCGTCCTGCTTGCGGCTTACCGTGCGAGTGCCGCTGAACTGGAACGCGGCCGGGGCGTGGAGCCTGCAGCAGAATGGCTGCTCGACAACTATCACCTCGTCGAAGCACAGATCCGAGAGATTCGCGACGATCTTCCACCAGGCTATTACCGTCAGTTGCCAAAACTCGCTGCGGGCCCGTTCGCCGGTTATCCGCGCGTCTTCGGCCTTGCGTGGGCATTCGTAGCGCACACCGACAGTTACTTCGACCCGCAGGTGCTGCGACGTTTCATCGATGCCTATCAACGGATTGAGCCCTTGACGATCGGCGAACTATGGGCCGTGGCGATCACATTGCGCATCGTGATGATCGAGAATCTGCGACGTCTCGCCGACCTGATCACCGAGGGTCGCAGCGCGCACGCGGACGCCGACGCGCTCACCGACCGTCTGCTTGAATCGGGCAGCGCGCGTTCTGCACTGGAAGCGGATATCGCCACACGTTCATCGGGCGTGTTGTCGGAGGCGTTTGCCGCGCAACTCGCTAAACGGCTCCGTGATCAGGATCCACGCACCACGCCGGCGCTGGGCTGGCTGGAAGAGCGGCTGCAACGCCAGGGCCTTTCCGTCGATGAAGTCGTGCAGCACGCACAGCAGCGCCAGGGCGCATCGAACGTCACAGTGCGCAACGTGATCACCAGTATTCGCCTGATTTCCGACATCGACTGGACGGAACTATTCGAGAGCATGAGCCTGGTCGATGCGCGTCTGCGCGCGGGCAGCGCGTTCGGCACGATGGATTTCCCGACGCGCAATCTGTATCGCAGCGCAATCGAGCAACTGGCGCGCGGTTCATCTGCGAATGAACTCGAAGTCGCCGCCCTCGCATTGGAGCTGGCGCAAGCCGCCATTGCAGCAGCGGGCGATACGGCATGCGCGGGACGCGCTGGGGAGCCCGGCTTTCATCTGATCGCCGAAGGCCGGCGAGCGCTCGAGCAAGCACTGGATTTTCGGCCGCCGCCCCGTCTGCGGGTCACGCGGTTTAGCGTACGTCTGGGTATCGGCGGCTATGTCGGCACAATCCTGACGCTCGCCGCCATGCTGGTAGCGCTGACGTTGTGGGCTATGTGGTCACCGTGGTCCACACCGCCGCGAGAGGCCGAGGTCTGGGTTCTCGCGTGGTTTGCGATATGTGGATTTCTGCCGGCCACCGAGGTCGCGACCGCGCTCGTCAACCGCGCGGTGACATGGAATTTCGGCGCAGTCACATTACCCGGGCTCGAACTGACCGCTGGCGTGCCGTCATCGCTGCGCACGCTCGTCGCCGTACCGACGCTTCTGACCAGCGAGGCCGATTTGCGCGAGCAGATCGAACGTCTCGAGGTCCATCACCTGGCGGGCGCCGGCGGCGATCTGTCGTTCGCGTTGCTGGCCGACGGGCTCGACGCTGACGAGGAAGTGCTGCCCGGCGATGCGCCTCTGCTCGCCATCGCGGCCGATGCCATCAAGGCATTGAACCACCGGCACGGCCCAGGCGGTGCCGGCAGCCGTTTCCTGTTGCTTCATCGTCGCCGCGTGTACAACGCGAGCGAGAACAAGTGGATGGGCTGGGAACGCAAACGCGGCAAACTGCATGAACTCAACCGGCTGCTGCGCGGCGCGACCGATACGAATTTCGTTCCGATAGCCGGGCGCGCACCACAGGTGCCGCCAGACGTGCGTTACGTCATCACACTCGACGCCGATACGCGTCTGCCGCGCGATGCGGCGCTGCGTCTGATCGGCAAGATGGCGCATCCGCTGAACCTGCCGCAATTCAGCGAAGCCGAGCAACGCGTGGTCAACGGCTACGCGATCCTGCAGCCACGTGTAACGCCATCGCTCCCTGTTGGCCAGGAAGGATCGCTTTATCAGCGCGTGTTCTCCGGTCCAGGCGGCATGGACCCGTATGCGGCCGCTGTATCCGACGTCTATCAGGACCTTTTCGGCGAAGGCTCGTTTACCGGCAAGGGCATCTACGACGTCGATGCTTTCGAAGCGGCGTTGCATGGCCGCGTGCCGGAAAACGCGCTGCTTAGTCACGATCTGTTCGAGGGGGTATTTGCGCGTGCAGGCCTCGCATCCGATGTCGAGGTCGTCGAGGAAGTGCCGTCACGTTACGACGTCACAGCCAAGCGCCAGCATCGCTGGACGCGCGGCGACTGGCAGTTGCTTCCATGGATCGCTGGGCAGCGAGGTCGTGTGCGGCCCGCGCTACCGTCCATCGGCCGCTTCAAGATGCTCGACAATTTGCGCCGCTCGCTGCTCGCACCAACGATGGTCGCTGCGTTCTCGCTGTGCTGGTTGATGCCACTGCGCACCGGGCTCGTGGGCGTACTCGCGATGCTGTGCGTGTTCGCAATTCCCGCCTTCCTGCCGACGCTATTTGCGCTGCTGCCACGGCGTGCCGGGATTCGCCTGCGCAATCACCTGCGCGTCCTAGGTGCAGATGTGCGGCTCGCCGCATTGCAGGTCGCTTTATCCACCGCATTCGTCGCGGATCAGGCATGGCGCATGGGCGATGCGATCGTTCGAACGCTGGTGCGGTTGTTCATCACGCGTCGCCATTTGCTCGAATGGACGACGGGGGCACAGTCGAAGGCTAGCCCGCGCCTAAATTGGCGCGGCTTCTATCGACAGATGACGCGCGGTATCACACTCGCCCTTGTGTTGTGCGCCAGCGCTTTAGCCTTTGAGCCAACCCATTGGCCGCTTGTTTTGCCATTTGCGTTGCTGTGGCTCGCCGCACCAGCGCTTGCATTGTGGTCGAGCCGTTCTCCGCCAGTTGCCGGGCGCTTTGCGATGTCCGAAGCAAACGCCCGCGATCTGCGCCTGATCGCGCGGCGTACATGGCGTTTCTTCGAGACCTTCGTTACACCGCTCGAAAACATGCTACCGCCCGATAATTTCCAGGAAGATCCGAAGCCGGTCATCGCACAGCGCACTTCGCCGACTAACCTTGGGTTGTATCTGCTCTCCGCTGTCGTTGCGCGCGATTTCGGCTGGGCCGGGACGGCGGAAACCGTCGACCGGCTCGAAGCCGCGTTCGCCTCGATGCAGAAACTGCAGCGTTTCAATGGACATTTTTACAACTGGTACGACACACGGGACCTGAGGGAACTGGCACCTGCGTATGTCTCATCGGTCGATAGCGGCAATCTCGCCGGCCATCTGATTGCACTTGCCAACGCGTGCGAAGAATGGCTGCCCGCGACGCTTGCGCCGGCTGCCAGGTCCGGCATACACGACAATCTGCAACTCGCGCGCGAAGCAGTCAATGCGCTGCCAGCGGCAAACGCGGAGCACGGAAAACAGCTCGTCGGGATTTTCGAGGAAATCGATGCACACCTGCGTGGACCGCAGATGCTCGATGCGTTGTCGCCTTCCCTGATCCGGCTCACGAAGAAAGCCGCCCAGACGACGCGTGCGATCATGCCGGCGGGTGGCGACGACAGTTATGCCGATCTGATGTTCTGGATTGAAGCGTTGAACCGCAGCGTGAGCGAGCATCATCGCGACCGGCAGCAACTTATCGCCGCGCCAGAGCTTCTGCAAGCGCGTCTGCGCTCGCTTGCCGACACGTCACGCGCGATGGCGCTCGGGATGGACTTTGCGTTTCTGCTAGATCGGGATCGCAAGCTGTTGTCGATCGGCTACTCGCGGGCGGATAACAGTCTCGATACGAGCTGCTATGACCTGCTTGCGTCGGAAGCGCGGCTGGCGAGCCTGTTTGCGATCGCGAAGGCCGATGTGTCGACGCGTCACTGGTTTCGCCTCGGCCGCTCCGCGACGCCCGTCGGCAACGGTTCCGCGTTGATCTCGTGGTCGGGGTCAATGTTCGAGTATCTGATGCCGTCACTGGTGATGCGTGCACCGGTTGGCAGTTTGCTTGAACAGACCAGCAGACTGGTGGTGGAACGGCAGATGTCGTACGCAAGGTCGCTCGGCATGCCATGGGGCATCTCGGAATCTGCTTATCAGGCCCGCGACATGGAGTTCAATTACCAGTATTCGAACTTCGGCGTACCTGGTCTCGGCCTGAAACGCGGCCTCTCCGAAAACCGGGTCATCGCACCTTATGCGACGGGTCTCGCGACCATGGTCGCCCCGCTGGCCGCCCTCGAGAACTTCGCGCGACTCGCGAAACTCGGCGCATTGGGCCGGTACGGCTTTTACGAGGCGCTCGATTTCACCCGCAGTCGCTTGCCCGACACAGAGCGCTTCGCGATCGTCCGCAGTTTCATGGCTCATCATCAGGGCATGACGATCGTCGCGATCGCCAACACCTTGCTCAATGCAGAGATGCGTGCGCGCTTTCACCGCGAGCCGATTATCCAGGCCAGCGAACTGCTGCTGCAGGAACGCATGCCGCGCGACGTCGGCGTGGCCCAACCGCGCGCCGAGGAAGTGAGCACGTCCGCAGCGGACGCCGCCACGATGCCGCCGACGATCCGGCGCGTATCGGAGACGACAGCGTCCAACGGTCCACCGATTACGCATCTGCTGTCGAACGGACGGTATGTGGTGATGCTCACCGCGACCGGCGCCGGCTACAGCCGCTGGCGCGAACTCGCGATCACGCGCTGGCGCGAAGACGCGACCCGCGACCACTGGGGCTCGTTTATCTACCTGCGCGATACGCTGGGCACACAGGTCTGGTCTGCCAGCGCGCAACCGGTCGCTTTCGCGCTCGAATACGGCGACGTCGTGTTCGGCGAAGACCACGCGGAATTTACTCGCCGCGACGGATCGCTGATCACGACCATGGACGTGCTGGTCTCCGGCGAAGCGAACGGCGAAGTGCGTCGTGTATCGCTCGCGAACAGCGGGCGCAGCACGCGCGAAATCGAACTGACTTCGTACGCCGAACTCGCTCTGGCCACGCTGGCCGCCGACAACGCGCATCCGGCTTTTTCAAGGATGTTCGTGCAGACCGAGCATCTCGCCGAATTCGAAGCGCTGGTGGCGACACGGCGTCCGCGTTCGCACGACGAACCGCAGGTGTGGGCCGCACACTTCGCCGTGGTCGAGGGCGAGATCGTCGCCGAACCGCAGTACGAAACGGATCGGCTGCGCTTTCTGGGCCGCGGAGGGCATGCGCGCTCGGCCGCGTCGATCGTCGACGACCGGCCGCTGTCCAATACCACCGGTACCGTGCTTGATCCAGTCTTCTCGCTTCGCTATCGCGTACGGGTTCCGCCGGGCAAGGTAGTGCGTGTGACGTTCTGGACGGTCGTGGCCGAATCGCGCGAGCAGTTGCTCGATCTCATCGACCAGCATCACGATCGCAACGCATTCGATCGCGCGAAGACACTGGCGTGGACGCAAGCTCAGGTGCAATTGCGTTACCTCGATGTCGAGGCCGAAGAGGCTGCGGACTTTCAACGGCTTGCAGCACCGATCCTGTATGCCGATGCGCGCTTCAGGGCCGCGCCCGACGCGATCGTTCGTGGCGCCGGCGCGCAGTCGGGCTTGTGGCCGCACGCGATTTCGGGCGACCTGCCGATCGTGCTGCTCCGTATCGGCGATGTCGAAGATATCGCGCAGGTGCTGCAGCTATTGAAGGCACACGAATACTGGCGTATGAAGCGGCTGGCGGTGGATCTCGTGATCGTCAACGAACGGGTTTCGTCGTACATGCAGGACTTACAGGGGACGATCGAAACGGCAGTGCGCAGCAGCCAATCGCGGCCCCGCTTTGATGGCGAACTCGCGCAGGGTTCGGTGTATGCGCTGCGTGCCGACCTGATGAGCGTCGAGACGCGGGCGCTGCTGCTATCGTCCGCGCGCGTAACGCTGCTCGCACACCGCGGCTCTATTGCCACCCAGCTTTGCTACCTGTCGCAAAGGCCGGGAAAGCCGGTCTTGCCGCGCCGTCAAAAAACGCCATGGCTAGCGTCGCGGCCAGCGGCCCCTGATAATAGGTCCGCGGTGCCGACACTGACAGCAGGTCTCGAATTTTTCAATGGCCTGGGCGGCTTTGGCAGCAACGGCCGAGAATACGTGACGGTGCTCACCGCCCATGCCAGTACGCCTGCACCATGGATCAATGTGATTGCAAACCCCAACTTCGGCTTTCACGTCGCCGCGGAAGGCACCGGTTATACGTGGGCCGACAGCAGCCGGGAAAACCAGCTCACGCCCTGGTCGAACGATCCTGTAGAAGACGCGGTGGGCGAAGCCATCTACGTGCGCGATGAAAGCACCGGCGACGTCTGGACTCCCACTGCGCAGCCGATTCGCGATGGAGGCGTGTATGTCGCGCGTCATGGGTATGGCTACAGCCGCTTCGAGCACGACGCGAACGACATCGCACTCGGCTTGCTGCAATACGTGCCGCTTGCCGATCCCGTGAAGATCACGCGGCTCACAATGCGCAATTTGTCTGGCCGCAGAAGGCGGCTATCGGTAACGGCGTGGCTCGAATGGGTGCTCGGGACCTCGCGAAGCGCATCGGGGCCGTTCGTCGTGACGGAAATCGACGCGTCCACGGGGGCGATGTTCGCGCGCAACCCATGGAATATCGCCTTCGGCACGCGTGTCGCATTCGCCGACCTTGGTGGCCAGCAAACCGCGTGGACAGCGGATCGCTCGGAGTTTCTCGGCCGCTATGGCGACCCAGCCGCGCCCGCCGCATTGACCGGCAATACGCCCCTGTCCAGCGTGACCGGCGCTGGATTCGATCCTTGCGCGGCCCTTCAGACTTTCATCGATCTGGGGGCGCACGAGACGGTCGAAGTGGTCGCGTTCGTGGGCCAATGCGCATCCGCCGCCAAAGCGCGAGCCCTAATCGAACGCTATCGTGCCGCGGACCTTGACGAGGTGCTTGTCGATGTCACACGCCATTGGCAAGACGTGCTGGGCGCCGTCCAGGTCAGAACACCCGATCGGGCGATGGACCTGATGCTCAACGGGTGGCTGCTGTATCAGACGCTTGCGTGCCGCGTCGACGCGCGCTCCGCGTTCTATCAGGCGAGCGGCGCGTATGGCTTCCGCGACCAGCTACAGGACACGATGGCACTGACGCACGTGCGGCCTCTCGACACGCGGCGGCATTTGCTGCGTGCCGCGTCGCGGCAATTTGTCGAGGGCGATTTTCAGCATTGGTGGCTGCCTCACTCGGGGCAAGGTGTGCGCACGCGAGTCTCCGACGACCGCGTTTGGCTTGCCTACGCGGCTGCGACGTATATCAGCTGTACGGGCGATCGCGCGGTACTGGACGAGGTCGTGTCCTTCCTCGACGGTCCGCTGCTGCAGCACGACGAGCACGACATCTTCTTCCAGCCGATGCTCGCGGAGGAATCCGCTTCATTGTTCGAACATTGCGCACGGGGTCTCGATCAATGTATCGAATTAACTGGCACGCACGGTTTGCCACTGATCGGCACGGGCGACTGGAACGACGGGATGAATCGCGTCGGCGCCAACGGCCAGGGAGAAAGCGTCTGGCTTGGCTGGCTGCTGTTGCGGACCATCGACCTGTTCGCGCCGTTCGCGCAATCGCATGACCAGGCGCGCGGCGCGCGCTGGCGCGCGCACGCGGTGTCGGTACGCGAGGCACTGGAGCGTGATGCATGGGATGGTGAATGGTATCGCCGCGCAACTTTCGACGACGGCAGCTGGCTCGGCTCGGGCGCCAACGAAGAATGCCGCATCGATTCGATTGCGCAGTCGTGGGCTGTACTGTCAGGCGCGGCCGATCCGCAGCGCGCGCGGCTTGCGATGGCTTCGCTGAACGAGCAACTGATCCGTCGCGATGACGGGATTGCATTGCTGTTCACACCGCCGTTCGACAAGTCGTCGCATGACCCGGGCTATATCAAGGGCTATCCGCCGGGGCTACGCGAGAACGGCGGGCAGTATAGCCACGCCGCGATGTGGGCGATCTTCGCATTTGCGAAATTGCGAGACGGAAAACGGGCTGCGGGTCTATTTTCACTGCTCAACCCGGTCAATCACTCCCGTACGCCAACGGAAACCGAGCGCTATAAGGTAGAGCCCTACGTGGTCGCCGCCGATGTCTACTCGGTCGCGCCCCACGTCGGGCGCGGCGGCTGGACGTGGTACACGGGGTCAGCGGGCTGGATGTACCGCGCGGGGGTCGAGGGCATTTTGGGAATTCGCAGGGATGGCGATTTTTTGGTGGTGAATCCATGCATTCCAGACTCGTGGCCGGGCTTTGAAGCGACGGTCTATGTGCACTCGACGCGCTGCGAAATCCGTGTGGAATCTGTCCCGGGGGCGCGTGAGATGCATGGCCTGCTCGACAATAAGGCTATTGATTGCAGCGGCGAAGGCGGCGTCTATGTACCACTCGATAGCTCCTCGCACACGCTGCTGATCGCCGTGCGTCCGGGTGTTGCTGATGGAGTCGACGCGTGGGAGCCAGCCGTGTAACGTTCGCGAGGCATCTGCACGATGCCTCGTCCGTGGTAACTGACCGAAAAAAGATGCTGCTTGCACGTTGTTCCTTCGGGCACGCGCTTGTGTACAACGGCGGCGCGCGAGCGCACCCGGCTAATAGCAGCAATCTAGTCGCCGAACTCCGTGATGCTTCGTCCACATGCGTGGCATCCGCCCCGGACTTTTCGCAAGCCGCAGATTCACCGAAGGCGGGCTCTCCATCCCGGGATCAAGTCCTGCTACCGAAGATTCTGCACAATCTGGTAATTGAAAGACGCTCTGGACTCTCATGAGGCAATCCGCACTTCCTTGAGCTTGGCGGACACGCGGGGCCTACTGCCTCATACGGATAGGAGTGCTTTTTATTGGTTGTGACTCAGGTTATGACCTCCTCATTTGCAATATCGGCCTACCTCGGTTGGACGGAAGTGAACTCATCCAGCCTCTTCGCACCGATCTGCGCCAAACAGTCCCATTCGCGATAGCGTTGTCGGGATATGGCGACGCACTGTTTCGAACACGAGCGAAAGACGCTGGCTTTGACCGCTATCCCTTCCAGCCCGTCGATCTCCACGCCTTATTGCGGTTGTTCTCGATGTACACGTGTCAACGGTAAGGGGCAAGCGGTAGCTTAACCACAAACTGACTGCCCAGGTCGCGCCCACCGCTTTGCGCTGTCACGCTGCCGCCTTGCGCGACAATCAATTCGCGCACGACCGTCAGGCCGATCCCGAGACCCGCCTGATTGAAAGTTATCGCATGGGTATCGTGGATAAATCGTTCAAAGATGCGGGGTAGCGCCTCGGCCGTGATGCCGATACCAGGATCGGAATTGCGCCGGCTAACAGCGGAAGCGCGAGCCGAGCTCTCGCGATTGCGCGCGGAACTCCTACGGTACAGCGTTCCTGACTGACGCCATTATTGTCCAGCGCTATATTGAGTCGGGAGTCGCCTGCGCCGCGTAATGGCCGTGGTCAAGATTCGGGCGAGCGGACCTTCCGATGAATTGCTCGAGTTCCAACAGGTCCCCCCACTGGCGCCACCCTCGTGCGCCGCGTCGGACGAAACACAGATTCAACGCAAATCGCCGATTCCTTTCCGCCCGTCGCTGGTGCGGTCGCCTTGTTGCAGCGGAACACGCTGTGTTGTATCCGGCGCACGTCTGTGAGATCGATTCGCAGTTCATGCCAGCACAGGTACGACCGACGGAATGCGTAACCACTACAACACCACCTGGATGGAATCGCGCTAACCTTCGTCCTCACCGTTCATCTCGGACCCGCCGTCGCTACCATGCAATCCACGATCGGCACGACGATGCGAACGCACGAGACGATGCCCAAAACCGTCAGTCACGTGTCGGATATCCGGGCCCCTCTTAACCCGATGTCTGACATCGCGTACGAGCTGATCGATGGGCGGCCCACCGCCTGAGGGGGAAGCCGCCAAGGCACCGGATCTCTTTTTATTCAGTCGCGATTTAGGTTGCTTTGCAGCGGCATTGAGCGCATTGTGAAGTAAGCGAAGTGTCTCTCTGGCCGCCCGCTTCTCGCGATCCGCATCGATCCAGTCAATGACGGTCAGCCACGCAAAAGGAGCGCGCCAACATGACTATTCCTACTATCGAATACCGAGGGTACGAGCTACGTGCGTACTCTCATCAGGAATTCCCGCTGCATCGTGACCCATATGCCAACGGTCTAAGGAAGTACTCTTCGGTTGTGCGAATTGAGAGTATTCAACCCAGCAATGTAAAGCCACGGCGCTACGGAACGGTGTTCGCTGGAACGACCCCCGGTAACGATATGGACGCCATCGATCTCGCGATGCAATACGGCAAAGACATCGTAGATGGCAAGGTCCAGGCAAACGAACTTTGACATTCTGCTGTATCGCAGTTTTTTTCGCGTACCGCATCCGCGCCGGTTGCGGTGTTCAGACGGCGACGCTCGCGTTGAATGGACGGCCACCAACCTCGACCGCAAAGAAGTAAATTTCGTTTGTTCTTTACCCACTTGCTTGACGACTCGGGTGAGACATGCGGGCGCAGGCTTAATTTCCCTACTCTGCCCTATATGACGAACAGGGCCACACCAAGGGGACTATATGACGCATGCGATCTACGCAATTCTGACCGGAATGACCATGATATTTGTCGTTTCGTTCTATCGGTATCGGCAAAGCGTTGGGCATAGGGGTAAATCCCTAGCTCACGGAGAACCCTCGAGGTGCGTATCTATCACAGGCGGTGACGCTCTACCGCTATAGCTTCCTCACGCGCATTCACGGTTCTCGAAGCCAATAAGAGTCGTACATATTCATCTAGAGAGAGGAGCCATGAGCACCGAACAGGTAACGGAACTTTGGGCCGAATTCGACGAACTTGCATCAAACAGCGAGAATCCGGACGTCCAATTCGTAATCCGTGCAATTAGACTTCACGCAGAGGTTTTGAACAATCGGCTCGCCGCGCTTGAGGAACAAGCGGACAGGAAATATTCGTGCGCTAATACTTACTGACCTTCTGCCCGAGTTCGAGAGTGGAGTATCGCCGGAACAACTCCTCGCCCGCCGGGCGCCGATGCTCGTGATAGTGGCACAATGGATCCGCGACCGGCCTCCGCGCATACGCGCATGCGCGACAATGCCTGGGACGGCGTCTGACGTTACCGCAGCCGCGCCCCATCCCGCGGCATTAAAGTTTCGAATCTTGCGGCACGAGTTTCTCGTGCAACTCAGCGGTCAGCGTCTCGACCCGATGGATTAACTTCCGGGTAAGCTCCGTCAGCTCCGTGTTTCGCTGCAGGAGTTCAAGCAGTTGTCCGGCGTTCTTTGCTGCAATCTCCTGCCATTGCTCGTTCGCGATTGCAAGCGCTTCCCTGTACTGCGCGTCATCCTCGGCTGAGCACAGTGTCACGCGCTGCTTGTCGCGCGTCTGGGCAAAGCCGGATGAGCGGCGCTGCATAAGCTGCCTGGAGGCTGAAAGCGAGGTTGAGGAGAATAAATGGATAGACGTCGAACTTCGTTAGGCCGCAGACGTTGACTCCGATCCAGATAGCGACAATAGCCGTCTGCGTGCCGAGGAAAAGGGGCGTTCCGAAGAAACGCGCAAAAGCTTCCGCCTTGAGGGCGAATGTGTCGTTGCCAAAAGCTGAAGCAAGGTGCGCGTGAGGACGATGGCAGCGGAAGTGATCAAGTGTCGGATCTTCGAGCGCAGCGGTAGCCGAGTCGGGCTTCATCGTTTCCATCATTCCCTCCAAGGCCTAGTCGTGCTGGAGCTTCGCCAATCAGGACTGCGGCACCCAGGTACATGTGCGGATCGGAATCAACGTCCCGGGCCTAATGCAGTGTACCGCTCGCTCTAGCATGAGGCGAACCTGGACTCATGGATCGAGATGCCAATCATCTGGACACCCTTTTTGATGACCTTCAGCGCGTGCTTGCATACAGCGTTACCGAAGGCGTGGTAGGCGTTCGTGATGTCGTCGAGGCGAAAGCAGTGCGTGATCAGCTTGTCCGGCGCGAGGCGGCCCCGAGCGCACAATCTTGAGCAGCATCGGCGTGCTGACGGTATCGACGAGGCGCGTCGTGATCGTGATGTTTCGGTCCCAGAGTGCTTCGAGATGCAGGTCCGCCTTGACCCCATGCGCGGCCGACGTTCGCAATTGTGCCGCCGGCCGCGACGATCGACTAGCACAACTGGAACGTCTCCGGCACCCACGGCCTCGATTGCGCAATCGACGCCCGCGGGCTTGCGTCAACCTCAAATTTCCGTGACGGCATCGGCGCGTTCTATATCGATGCAGACGGTCCCGCCGAACGTACGCGCGACTTTGCTCCGGGACCGTGATATACGAGTGCCTTCATCGAAACTCTCGCTTAGCGAGCTGCTTAATCCGCGCCGATCCGAACCGCCGAAGCGCGTCCATATCGTAGCGATCAAAGTTCATCCAAAACGCATCCATGGCCGCTTGAACATGGGCTTGCCCGCCCCCGACATCGTCCTGTCGGCCTCGGCGCGCCGGAGCTATACTTCGAGCAGGAAGCGATCATGCGCGGCTTGCGATTGTTCAATTCCTCGAAGCGGTCGCGGGCGCGCTCGCGCATTTTTATAGCCGCGGTCCTGCCGCCCTCTTATCTCGCGCCATTCTGGCGAACCTGAAATCCGCTATGGCTGACGATCCACCTCTCGACGAGAACCATTTGCTTTCAGTTCTGCCAGAAGCGGAAAGGGTGCGCCTCGCGCCGCATCTCGTTCCGGTCGACATGACTTTGGGGCAGGTCGTGTACGAATCGGGCGATCGCCAGCGCTTCGTCTATTTCCCTACGAAGTCCATCGTGTCTCTGCTCTACGTGATGGAGGATGGCGCGTCCGCAGAAATCGCGATCGTGGGTAATGAGGGGCTCATCGGCATCGCATTGTTTATGGGCGGCGAAACGACGCCGAGTCGCGCTATCGTGCAAAGCGCCGGGGCGGCCTTCCGGCTGGACGCGCAGATACTCAAAGAGGAATTCATCCGCGGCGGCCCCGTGCAGCGGCTGTTACTGCGCTATACGCAAGCCCTGATCACGCAAATGGCACAGACCGCCGTTTGCAACAGGCACCATTCGATCGACCAACAACTGTGCCGGTGGCTGCTGCTCAGCATGGACCGCCTGCCCTCCAATGAACTGAAGATGACCCAAGAACTGATTGCCAACATGCTCGGCGTACGGCGTTCCGGTGTCACGGAAGCAGCGCTGAAGCTTCAGGACGCCGGGCTGATTCGCTACGGTCACGGACACATCCGGGTGCTCGACCGGCCGGGGCTCGAGAAACGTGTCTGCGAGTGTTATCGCGTAGTGAAGCGGGAGTTCGACCGTCTGTTGCCCGATTTAAAGGCCGTCTAGATCGCGTCTCGCGGCGGCGCTCTGTGCCACTGGCAAGGCGCCTTTGTTATCCTCCCTACGCGCGCTTCGACGACAGCGCCTTGAGTTCCCGCATCGTCTGTTCGGCGCGCTTGCTGATCGCCGCCAACGATTCCGCCTGAGACTTCTGTGCCATTTCGGCAAGCTCACGCATGTTCTCGAACGCCGTCTGCAGCGACTGTTGGATGAACTCTCCCCGCTTCGCCATCGACTCCGTTGCATTGTCGCCGCTCATCCGGCTCGCTGCGGCCTGGATCGCCTGCGCGCTCGCATTGAGCATTTCGGTTTGCTTTCGAACCAACGCCTGCATTCCTTCATATGCGAGTGTGTTGGCCTCGGCGAGTGCTTCGACGTCTTTGCGCCGGGCTTCCAGCAACGACGTCATATCGACGCCAGGAAATTTGAAGCTCTCCAGGATCTTGCTGAAATCAGCGATCGGGGAAACAGGTGTTGCCATGGTGACTCTCCTTTCTACATGCTGCTGAACGATCGGTAGCGTGACTACCGTCTGGCATCGTCCGCTACAAGATGACCGCGTGCCGGCTGAACGTCCGCGCCTCGCCGATCGGAAACACGGTCCGCTCATATACTTCGTTGATGACATCGGCGGCCGACAGATAAAACGCGAGCACGGCTGTGAGCAGACCGCCATATCCGCCCGCCATCCGTAACGCTACCGACCCCGTCCATTCGCCACCGGCGAGCAGGAGGAACGTGATCCATAACGCCAGAAAAATAAACTGGAGCGCGCGCGGCGAGCGGAACGTGGCAAGCCACATGTAGAAGGTGAAGAAGCCCCAAAGAAACAGATACCAGCCGACGAAGCCGGCAGGCACCTTCCCGTGGAAGAACACGATAAATAGTACAAGCGACCACCAGAACGCCCCATAACTCAGGAACGCCGTCGCGCCGAACGTATTGCCTCGCGGCAGTTCCATCACACCAGCAATCGCTTGCGCCGTGCCACCGTACGCCAGCGCGCAGGCCAGCACGAGCCCCATCGAATCTCCCGAGAACCAGCCTGCGTTGATCATGCTCAAAAGCCAGGTGCTCAATGCGAATCCGGCCAAGCCCAGTGGTGCCGGGTTTGCGAGCTTCATTTGAACCGATGCGGTGCTCATATTCTGCTCCTGAAGGTGTTGCCTGTCGACTCGACGCACGCTTTTGCGCTCAACGAAGCTGCCCCAGAATCGCTGGATTCTCGAGTGTCGATACATCCTGGGTGATCTCCTCGCCTGCTGCAAGCGAGCGCAGCAGGCGGCGCATGATCTTGCCCGAGCGGGTTTTCGGCAGGTTCTCGCCGAAGCGGATTTCCTTAGGCTTCGCGATCGGTCCGATTTCCTTGCCGACCCATGCGCGCAACTCATTCGCGATTTTTTCCGCTGCGGCGCCTTCGGGACGCGGGCCTTTGAGCACCACAAATGCTACAACCACTTCCCCGGTCGTCTCGTCCGAACGCCCGACAACCGCGGCTTCGGCAACCATCGCGTTGGCTACCAGCGCAGATTCGATCTCCATCGTGCCGAGCCGGTGGCCGGACACATTTAACACGTCATCGATACGCCCGGTGATCGTGAAGTAACCGGTCTGTTTGTCGCGGATCGCGCCGTCGCCCGCAAGGTACAGCTTGCCGCCGAGATCATCGGGAAAGTAGCCCTTCTTGAAGCGGGCCGGGTCTCCCCATACCGTGCGGATCATTGAAGGCCAAGGGCGCTTGATGACAAGAATGCCGCCCTGCCCGTTCGGCACGTCGTGACCCGTCTCGTCGACGACGACAGCCAGGATTCCCGGCAGGGGCAGCGTGCACGAACCGGGCACGAGCGACGTCACCCCCGGTAGCGGCGTGATCATGTGACCGCCGGTTTCGGTCTGCCACCATGTATCGATGACCGGGCAGCGCCCGCCGCCGACGTGCTCGTGGTACCACATCCATGCGGCCGGATTAATTGGCTCGCCGACCGTCCCAATGATGCGCAGCGTCGAAAGATCGAAGCTCTTCGGATGGACCGAGGGATCGGCGTCCGACACCTTGATCAGCGAGCGGATCGCCGTCGGTGCGGTGTAGAAGGTCGTGACCTTGTGGCGCGCGATCATGTTCCAGAAACGGCCTGCGTTCGGATAGGTCGGCACACCTTCGAACACGACCTGCGTCGCGCCGATCGCTGTCGGACCGTAGGCGATGTAGCTATGACCCGTGATCCAGCCAATGTCCGCCGTACACCAGAACACGTCCGAAGGCTTCCAGTCGAAGGTCCACTTCATCGTCTGCGCGGCCCAGAGCAGGAAGCCGCCGGTGCTGTGCTGTACGCCCTTTGGCGTGCCGGTTGAACCGGACGTGTAAAGGATGAAGAGCGGATGCTCCGCTCCGACCCATTCTGGCTCGCAGATATCGGCTTCGCATTCGGTGATTTCATGCAGCCACATATCGCGCTTCGGATTCCATTGGACTTCGCCGCCGGTGCGTCTGTAGACGATCACGCTGGACACGGCTGCGCAACCGCCTGCCGCGAGCGCTTCGTCGGCGATGCTCTTCAAAGGCAATGCCTTGCCGCCTCGCATCTGTTCGTCACAGGTGATCAGCGCCGTTGCGCCGACATCGACCATTCGCTCATTCAACGACTTCGACGAGAAGCCTCCGAACACAACCGAATGCGTGGCTCCGATACGCGCACACGCCTGCATCGCGACAATGCCTTCGATCGACATCGGCATGTAGATCACGACACGATCGCCCTTCTTCAAACCGCGCCTTCTTAGCGCGTTTGCTAGACGGCATACGCGTTGCAGCAGGTCGCGGTATGTGACATGGGTGACGGTGCCATCGTCCGCTTCGAAGATCACCGCAATTCGTTCGCCGTTGCCAGCCTCCACGTGACGGTCGAGGCAGTTATACGATGCGTTCAGTTCGCCGTCTTCGAACCACTTGTAGAACGGCGCATTCGTCTCGTCGAGCGTTGTGGAGAACGGCTTCCGCCAGGTCACAGTCTCTCGTGCAAGGCGCGCCCAAAAGCCTTCATAGTCGCGCGCGGCTTCGGCAATCAACGCCTGATAAGCGTCCATTCCCGAGACCTCCGCCCGTGCAGCAAGATCGGCGGGCGGCGGAAAGACGAGTCCGTCGTGGACAGTCGATTCAATGAGTGACATTTTGCATTCCTGTTCCGCGAACGTCAGGTCCCGGGAATCCCGTTCCTCGCCACCGATCGCTATGAAAGTTAGTCGGACACAACCCGTCCTTCAGCCATCGATCGCATCGCGAACTGCTAGCTCGAGCTCCCACCAACGAGCGAGCCGCAACGAGTGGAGTGCTGTCTTGCAGAGCCATCGACCCGCCGTCACAAATACGGCAGCGGGAAATAAGGTGATCAGACGGGAGGCATCGTGGCCGTTCCCCTGCCTGAAGGGAGGCTGCTGATACAGGCGATCGACGACGATCATGCTGCGCGGCGCCGTCTCGGGCACCTTTCTGTGGGAACACGCAGCGTCTATGTGCACAGTGCACGCGCCGCGGGGGAAAGTCGGTACGCTAACGTACGGCTTTGGGCGTGCGGCGTCGCTCCGGAACCGGAGTCAACAGGAACTCAGTGAGAAAACGAAAACTGCTTCAAGAATCGGCGGCCGTGCCGCGGCAAACGCACCGCAACTCTCGCGAGCAATAACCCGGGCATAA